>ERZ773224.3133-NODE-3133-length-15363-cov-18.938268_pt1 | contig 15363 bp, 14 predicted proteins | sample MGYA00580526_ERZ773224 | MGnify/ENA primary metagenome ERZ773224 (study PRJEB29015, sample SAMEA2737743) | human gut metagenome | biome: human gut; feature: human-associated habitat; material: faeces | place: China | collected 2012 ... | reverse complement strand
TGGAGAACTACGCGAAAGTAAAACTCAGACCGTCCACGTTCAAGACCAGCCAAGGTTTTCTGAAAAACCACATTAAGCCGCAAATTGGCAGCATCCCGCTGGCAGACCTAACCTCTCTGGACTTGCAGCGGTTCTACAAGCACCTGTTGGACGGTGGCCGGGTAGACCGCATTGAGGCCAAGAAAAAGCCGAAAGGTCTGGCTCCCAAAACGGTGCGCAACATCCACCAGATGATCTGCTCGGCATACAATCTCGCCATCGAACAGTGTCTTGTCACGAAAAATCCAACGCAGGGCTGCGCCTTGCCGAAAGTCGAACACAAGGAGATGAAAACGCTGACCGCCGACCAACTCAGCGCCTTCTTCCGAGAAGCCAGGGACAGCGGCGTGTACGAGCTCTATTACCTCGACCTCGCCACGGGATTGCGGCGTGGGGAACTACTGGGACTGAAGTGGACGGATGTGGACTTCCAGCATGGCATACTGAAAATCCAACGGGCCATTTCACGGCAAAACGGCAAGGTGGTCGAAGCTCCGCTGAAAACGAAAAACGCCTACCGCACCCTGCCGCTGTCGGCAGACGCGATAGACGTTCTAAAGGCACAGAAAAACAAGGTAGGAAGCAGCGAATGGGTATTTCCATCGCCCACCGGAGGCCCCATGTCACCGGACAGCGTCCTGCATATGCTCCAGCGGGTGCTGAAACGGGCGGGACTGCCACGGATACGCTTTCATGACCTGCGCCACACCTTCGCAACGATGGCGCTGCAAAACGGCGTGGACGTAAAAACCGTGTCCTCGATGCTCGGTCATTACTCCGCAGGCTTCACGCTGGACACCTACGCCCATGTGACCACCGACGCACAGCTCAAGGCGGCGCAAACCATGGGGAGCATCCTCTCCCGTGCGGTATAGACCTTTCCGCTATCCGCTCCCGTTGGGGTCAGCGTTTGGGTCAGAAAAAAGCAGCGGGAGAAAACAACAACTTATGCAAACAAAAAGACCCGAAGCCTTACGGTTTCGGGTCTTTTTGGCACGCCGTGAGGGATTCGAACCCCCGGCCTTCTGGTCCGTAGCCAGACGCTCTATCCAGCTGAGCTAACGGCGCATACTTAACTTCTAGCGACTTGAATATAATACCACGTCCTAATATAAAATGCAAGCTTTTTTTGAAAAAAACTTCTTGTTTTTTTTCAGAGCATTTCTCGCTTGTCATAGAGCCAAGTTTGTGCTATTGTAGAAGAAAATGATATGCGATTTTCCGCGGCATTTCGACAGATGCCCCGGGTGTAACGGAGGATGCTATGAGCGCAAATTTCAGAACGCGGATGTTCGGCGGCTTTGACCGAGAGGATGTGGTCGCCTACATTGGGAAGATCACCAAGGAAAATCAGGCCCAAGTGGAGGAGCTGACCAGCGCCGCCGATGAGCTGCGCCGGCAGAACGACGGCCTCATCCGGCAGCTTGCCGTCCTGCACCGGCAGGTGAAGAGCTGTGAGGATTCCCACCGGGAAAACGAGGTGCTCACCCAGCAGGTACAGCGCCTGGAGGAAGAAAACCGGGCTGCGCAGGAAGCACTGCGCCAAACCCAGGCACGGTGCGACGAGCTGCAGGTCCAGGCAGATGAATACGCTAAGATCCGGGACCACATCGCAGATATCGAGATCAGCGCCCACCGCCGGACAGAGGAATTCCGGGCCCAGACCATCCAGCGCATCCACGAGCTGGTGGCTCAGCAGCGTGCCTGGTGCAGCGAGAACAGCGTCCGCTATGAGGAGCTGCTGCAAAGCTTCGGTGAAAAGCTCCAGGCCGCCCGGGATGTGCTCCGGGAAACGGATCTCTCCGGATTTGAGGAGATGCTCTGCAGCCTGGACCGGCTGGATGAGGAGCTGGACAAGTAATTTTTTGACACTAAAAACCGGATGCCTGTATCTGCAGGCATCCGGTCAGCGTGTCGAAAAAGTCTTTTCGCCCCGCTGCCTGAGTTTTTGAAACTTTGAAAAAGTTTCAAAAACCACTGATTTCAATGGTAAAGGACACCCTTCTTGGGTTTCCCTCACACTCCCTTCCTTACCGTTATCGCAAATCTTGCCACTTTATCGACAGCCTCACCGGATGCCCGCGTCTGCGAGCATCCGGCTTTCTATTGATTGAATGGTTTACATGGGACGGATCCACCCCATAGGCACTCTCCCGCTCACCGGATCGCCGTAACCTTGTACCCGGCGTCCTTCACAGCCTTGCGCAGCATATCGTCCGTGACCTCCGGGCCCGCTGTAACGGCGGCGGTCTTTTTCTCCAGGTCCACATGGGTGCTGACCCCGGGCAGGGCGTTCAGCGCGCTCTCCACATGGGCGGCACAGTGGGCACACATCATGCCCTCAATGGTCAAAGTTCTGTTCATACCGGTTTCCTCCTGTTTTTCAGTTTGATTTACCTTTGTTGTTTTTTCTTCTGTTACCGGGCAGACCGGCCCCTTCCACAGGCGCAGGCGCAGGGCATTGGTCACCACACACACGGAGCTGAGACTCATGGCCGCGGCAGCGATCATGGGGTTTAGGGTAAGGCCCAGGGACGGATACAGTATGCCCGCCGCCACGGGGATGCCGATGGCATTGTAGATAAACGCCCAGAACAGGTTCTCCCGTATGTTGCGGATAACGGCCCGGGACAGCTCTGTTGCGGTGACGATATCCCACAGGGAGCTGCGCATAAGTACCACATCCGCCGACTCAATGGCAATATCCGTGCCTGCACCGATAGCCAAGCCCACATCCGCTCGTGCCAGGGCCGGGGCATCGTTGATGCCGTCACCCACCATGACAGTACAGCGACCCTCCTTTTGGAGCTTTTCGACACATGCAGCTTTATCCGTGGGCAGCACCTGGGCAATCACCCGGGAAACGCCCACCTGTCTGGCAATGGCCTGGGCAGTGGTCTCGTTGTCGCCGGTGAGCAGCACTACCTCCCGTCCCATCTCCCGGAAGGTCTTTATGGCGGCGGCGCTGTCAGGCTTCACAACATCCGCCACGGCGATAAGACCCAAAAGCCGGCTTTCACGGGCGAAATACAGGGCTGTTTTTCCCTGCCGGGCCAAGGTCTGGGCCGTATCGGAAATCGAACTGGTGTCTATGCCGAAGCGGGTCATGTAGTCCAGATTTCCGGCATAGATGGCGGAGCCGTCCAGGTTGGCGCAGATGCCGCCGGGAACAGCTGTGAAATCTGTTACCGGGGATAGCGCCAGCTCCCGCTCCTCAGCGGCCTGGCCAATGGCCACAGACAGAGGATGCTCCGAGGGCTTTTCCACCGAGGCAGCCACCTGCAGCAGCTCCTCCTCAGTGATACCGATAGAGATAATGTCTGTGACCCGGGGCCTGCCCTCTGTAACAGTGCCGGTCTTGTCCAGCACCACGGTTTGGGCCTTGCCCAGCATTTCCAGGCTCTCGGCGGATTTAATGAGGATGCCGCTTTGAGCGGCCTTGCCCGTGCCCACCATAATGGCCACTGGTGTCGCCAGGCCCAATGCACAAGGGCAGGAGATTACCAGCACCGCGATACCAATGGACAGGCAAAAGCGGATGCCCTGGCCCCCCGCAAAGTGCCACAGCAGCGCCGCCGCCACAGCAATACCAATGACCACCGGCACAAACACGGCGCTGATGCGGTCCGCCAGCCGGGAGATGGGCGCCTTGGAGGAGGCCGCCTCCTCCATGAGCCGCACGATCTGAGAAAGGGTGGTATCGCTGCCTACCCGCCGAGCCTCCAGCTCCAGATAGCCGGAGAGCACCACCGTTGCCGATGACACAGTGGCCCCCTCCCCTTTTTCCACCGGCAAGCTCTCTCCGGTGAGGGCGGATTCATCCACCGAGGCGGCTCCGGCAGTCACCACGCCATCCACAGGGATCTTACCTCCCTGACGGACGATGACGGTGTCTCCCATCACGATCTCCTCCGCCGGAACCGTAACCTCACGGCCGTCCCGGCGCACCAGGGCGCTGTCCGGCGCCAGGCGCAGCAGGGCCGAGATGGCCCCGGTAGTCTTCTTACGGGAGCGCTGCTCCAAATACTTGCCCACGGTGACCAGGGTGAGGATCATGCCCGCCGACTCAAAATACAGGTCCGGCATGCCCTCGATCCGGCCTGCAATGAGCAAGCCCATTTCAATGAGACTATACACCAGACCCGCCGCTGCGCCTAAGGCCACCAGAGAATCCATATTGGGGCTGACCCGAAACAGCCTGGAAAATCCCACGGTGAAATAGGCCCGGTTCAGAATCAGAATGGGGATCACCAGTGCCAGCTCCGTCAGCGCCATAATCAGGTGGTTTTCGTGGAACACGCCGGGTACCGGCAGACCCAACATATGGCCCATACTGATATAAAACAGCGGCACCAGACATATGACCGACCACAGGAGCCGGCGGCCCATGCGCCGGACCACCTCATCCTGCTGCTTATCCGGGGCCAGGTCTCTCTCGTCCGCCTCCCGGGCGCCGTAGCCGGCCCGGATCACTGCATCAATGATCTGCTGGGATGTGACCTGGTTTTCATCATAGCTGGCGTTCAGCCGTCCCAGCATTAGGTTCACCGCCGCCGACCGGACTCCCGGCAGCTGCGCCACTGCCCGCTCCACATGAGCTGAGCAGGCCGCGCAGGTCATACCCGTCACGGCAAATTGTTTCGTCATAGCAAGCCCTCCTCACTTCATGAGCTTCTGCAGCGTGGTCACCAGTTCATCAATGACCTCGTCGTCCCCCCGGCGGATGCCGTCGGCCACACAGGTGCGGATATGGGTAGCCAGCAGCTCCTTGCTGAAGCTGTTCAGCGCCGCGTTCACCGCTGACACCTGCACCAAAATATCCGTGCAGTAGGCATCCTTCTGCAGCATATCCCGCAGGCCCCGGACCTGCCCCTCAATGCGGCTGAGCCGATTTATCAGGCACCTCTGCTCCTCCGGAGAGCGGTGCTTGGTTTTCTGATGGCAGCAGCAACAATCCATTTCCATATACCTCCTGGGGGTATTTTTTATTACCCAGTGATTATATACCCCCAAGGGGTATTTGTCAACGTTTATCCTTCGGTTTGAAGATAATTGCCATGAGCACGCCGAAAAACACAGCCGCCGCAACGCCGCCTGCCGTGGCGGTAAGTCCGCCGGTAAATGCGCCCAAAATCCCCTTCTCGGCCACAGCCTTGGCTACCCCCTTAGCCAGACAATAGCCGAAGCCCGTCAGGGGCACCGTGGCTCCGGCTCCGCCCCAATCCACCACATACTGATACACGCCCACCGCCTGGAGCAGCACCCCCGCTACCACATAACCCGTGAGGATCCGGGCCGGGGTGAGCTGCGTCTTGTCGATGAGCAGCTGGCCGATGGCGCACAGCACGCCGCCGCATAAAAATGCCTGTAAATACTGCATGTCAGTTCTCCTTTCCCGCAGCGATGACCACAGCGTGACAGATGCCGGGGATGCTCTCTCCCTGGAAGGACGAGGTAGGCGAAAGCAAGGCCCCGGTAGGAGCGAAAACAATTTTTTTCCATCGCCCCGCTCGGATGCCTCCCAGCAGATACCCATTCAGCACCGCAGCCGAGCATCCGCAGCCGGAGGCTCCGGCATGCATATCCTGCCTTTCCCGGTCATAGAGCAGCAGCCCGCAATCTGTGTAATTCTTTCCCATATCCAATCCGTCCTCCCGGAAAAGATCCACCACAATGTCGCGGCCCAGCATCCCCAGATCCCCGGTGATTAGAAGGTCGTAGTCCTTCGGCCCCGTCCCCGTCTCTCGAAAGAGCGCCGAGAGGGTATCGTAAGCTGCCGGGGCCATGGCCGCCCCCATGTTGTTTGCATCCTTGATGCCCATGTCAACAATGCGCCCGCAGGTGACATGGGTAATATACGGCCCGTCCCCTTGGGCGCCCAGGATGCAGCAGCCGGAGGCCGTAGCGGTCCACTGGGCCGTGGGTGTGCGTTGGTTGCCGTAGAGCACAGGCATCCGGTACTGCCGCTCGGCGGTGCAGAAATGGGAGCTGGTCATAGCGGCCACGATGGAGGCAAAGCCGCCATCAATAAGCAGAGCCGCCAGGGACAGGCTTTCGCCCATGGTGGAACAGGCACCATAGAGGCCATAAAAGGGGATTTTGAAGTCCCGAAGGCTAAAGGAGGTGCCGATGCACTGATTCAGCAGATCCCCTGCCAGCACATAGTCCAGGTCCTCCGGTATAAGTCCCCCCTTCTCCATGGCCCGCCGTAGGGCGAACTGCTGCATGGCGGATTCCCCCTTCTCCCAGCTTTTCTGCCCGAAGTAGGCGTCCTGATTCAGCTCATCGAAATAGCCGGCCAGCGGGCCCTGGGCCTCCTGTTTACCGCCGATGTTGGCGTAGGACAGGACACTCACCGGGCTCCCCAGCCGCACGGTCTGCCGCCCCAAGCGTTTTGATGTCATAGCTTCCATCCCCTCGCATAAAGATATCCCTATTGTGCCACCTTTTTCCCGGAATATGAAAAGAATACCGGATTTTTCATAGAAAATCCGGTATTCTTTTCACATTTTGGATTCCATCACCGCCAGCACGCCGGCCGCTACGCTAATCTCTGCGTCCCCCTGCCACTGGTTACTCACACCGATGGGAAAGCTGTTCTCCACAGTGACATTCTCCAGCTCATATTTGGTCCCGTGGATGCTCACCCCGGTGCACCGGTCCGACAGGGCCAGCACCGAAAGGGACCAGCCTTCCCGCTCCGGCACGGTGATGCACCCACCGGTAAAGACCCGTATCTCCGTCTCCCGATCGATGATCCGCACCCACACCCCGTGCTTTACGGCAAAGGCTGCCGCCTGCAGGTTTCCCAGCAGATGGTCAAGCCGCCCTCCCATAGCGCAGTAAAGCCATATTTCCCCGCAGCCGACAGTAACTGCGTGGCGAATGGCCGCCATGGTGTCGGTATCGTCCTTTTCCACCGGCAGGTCCAGCCGGGGTACATCCCTGGGCAGCGGCCCCGTGTAGGAGTCAAAATCCCCTACCAGCAGATCCGGCCGCAGCCCGGCCTCGTGCAGGTACTCGTAGCCCCGGTCACAGGCGATGATATAACCGCACTTTTCAATGTCCGCCAAGGGTGAAAACCGCCCGCCGGACACAATGGCCCAAGGTTTTTTCATAGTGCATCCCTCCCTGTCAAAAGCTGCCGATGGGAATGGATCCGTCGTCCCTTCCCTTTTCCACGCTGCGAATCTGCAGCCAGTAGGTGCTGCCGTTTTCCATCTGCACCTGCACCCGGTCCCCGGCCCTGTGGCCCAGCACCGCCCGGCCCACAGGGGATTCCTTGCTGATGAGCCCCTTCAGGGCATCCTGCCGCAGGGTGGTCACCAGGGTGATTTTCCGGCTTTTTCCGGTGTTTTCCATGTAAATCTCCACCGTGTCATATAGGCCCGCTGTGTCTGCTTCGGACCGCTCCTCAATGACCTTAGCGGTCTTGATCATCCGCTGCAGATAGCGGATGCGGCTATCATTCCGGTTTTTCTCCTGCTTGGCACATTTGTATTCAAAGTTCTCGCTGAGGTCGCCAAAGGCCCGGGCGGTCTGCACATCCTCAATAAGCTTTGGCCGCAGCTCCCGCACGCGGTAGTCGATCTCCTCCTGCATTTTCTGAATGTCGCTTCTGGTCAATTCATCGTACACTACGATCCCTCCTTTATAATATCCGCCAGATATTCCAGGGCCCGGGGCAGGTGCTGGAGATTCAGCCCCGAATAGTTCACCACAAGGGTGTGCTGCCGAACACCCTTTTTGTCATGATAATAGTCCGACAGCATGGCGAGCCTTAGCCCCTTTTCCGCCGCCCGGTGCTGCAGGACGTCGTCCGGCAGGCTTGTCTGCAGCTCCGCCAGGAAATGCAGCCCCGCGTCCTGGCCGGTGATCTTCACCCGCCCCGCCAAAGGCCCCTGCAAAAATGCCGTTATCACCTGGTCTCGCTTCTGTCGGTATCGGTTGCGCATCCGGCCCAAATGCCGCTCAAAATATCCCTGCTCCAAAAACTTCGCCAGGGTATACTGCTCAAAGCCCGACACGGTGCAGGCGTAAAACCCCAGCTTCTCCCGGTACCGCTCCAGGAGCTTCGGAGGCAGGATCATATAGCTGATACGGATGGACGGCGCAATAGTCTTGGAAAACGTGTTCAGATACACCACCCGCTCATTCTCGTCCGTGGAGTACAGGGACGGGATGGGCCGCCCCACAAAGCGGAACTCGCTGTCGTAGTCGTCCTCCAGAATATACCGCTCCGGCTGCTCCGCCGCCCACCGCAGCAGCTCCTGCCTCCGGCCGATGGGCATCACCGTGCCGGTGGGATAGTGGTGAGTAGGTGAAATATGCACCACCTGAGCCAGGTGCCGGCGCAGCTGAGCGGCAGAAAGCCCCGCCTCGTCGATGCCGACGTACTGTACCTGCACCTGATTGCTCTCATAAATAGCGGCAATCTTGCTGTAGCCGGGATCCTCCACAGCGTAGCACTTGTCCCGGCCCAAAAGCTGGATCAGCAGATGATACAGCAGCTCCGTCCCGGCGCCCACAATGATCTGCTCCGGATCCACCTGCATCCCCCGAAACTGCTGCAGATATCCCGCAATGGCCCGCCGCAGCTCCGCGGCCCCGTTGTAAGGCGCCGCCCGCAGCAGCTGCTTGTCCTGCTCCAGGAGGGTCTGGCGCATAAGCCTGGCCCAAACGGTGAAGGGGAAGTACGCCGGATCCATGGTCCCGGAGGCGAAATCCAAAAACCATCCCTGCTCCCTTTCCCGTCCTGCCTGCGCAGGCCGCGCCGTCTGCCGGCTCTCCGGCGGGCGCTCCACCTCCGACACAAAGTAGCCGCAGCGCTGCCGTGCGTGGATATACCCCTCCGCCTGCAGCTGCTCGTAGGCGTTTTTCACCGTAATGGTGCTCACCTCCAGGTGCTGGGCCAGGGTCCGCTTTGAGGGAAGCCTCTCCCCGGAGTGCAGCCGCCCGGAGAGAATATCCTCCCGGATAAAGCGGTATAGCTGCTCGTATAGGCTCTCCCTTTTCTGCTTTTCCAGTGTATAGGTCAGCATGTCGCCCTCCATCTGGTATTATCGAATAATATCGCTATGGGTATTTTAATATATCCAGTTCCCACTATAATACAGACAGAACAAAAAAGCAAGAGGTGACCTGTATGAAAGATCTTCGCATCCGTAAATTAGTCTATGCCGCGCTGATGGCGGCGCTGACCTATGTGGCCACGATGGTCATTCAAATTCCGTCCCCCATGCAGGGGTATGTGAATTTGGGTGACTGCTGCGTGCTGCTGTCCGGCTGGCTGCTGGGCCCCTGGTGGGGCGGTGCTGCCGCCGGCATCGGCTCCATGCTCACGGACCTGCTCAACGGCTATGCCCATTACGCCCCCGGCACCTTCGTCATCAAGGGCTGCATGGCCATTGCCGCAGCACTTCTGGCCAAGGCCATGGGCCGCAAGGCAGGCGGCTATGTGGTCAGCGGCATTGTTGCCGAGGTGATTATGGTCGCTGGCTACTTTGGCTATGCCGCCCTGCTCTTGGGCAAGGGCATCGGCGCCGCCGCCAGCATCCCCGGCAACCTGGTGCAGGCCGTTATGGGCCTGGCCATCGGTCTGATCCTTTTCTTCCTGCTCAAGCGCAGCAAGGCACTGGACAAACTGGGCCTGCAGTGATACACTAAGGGCAGTGGTTTTTCCCCACAGGAAAGGATGAGATTCTATGGCTGGAACCGTGCATGAATTGGAGCAGAAGGATCTGTTTTGGCAGGTACAGAGTGAGGCGGCCAAGGCTGCCCAGCAGCTGGTGGACCAGGCGCACCTGCGCCAAGGGCAGATCGTCGTGATTGGCTGCAGCACCAGTGAGGTGGTGGGCAAGCGTGTGGGCAGCTGGTCCACGCCGGAGATCGCCCAGGCCATTTTCAACGGCCTGAACAGTGTCTTTGCCCCCCAGGGCATCTACATCGCCGCCCAGTGCTGCGAGCATCTGAACCGGGCGCTGATCGTGGAGCATGAGGCCGTGCCGGGCGCGGAGATCGTGAACGTGAAGCCCCAGCCCAAGGCCGGCAGCTCCTTCGCTACCGCCGCCTATAACAGCTTCCGCCACCCCGTGGCGCTGGAGGAGATCAAGGCCGACGCGGGCCTGGACATCGGCGGCACCCTTATCGGCATGCACCTGAAGAAGGTGGCTGTCCCCGTGCGGCTGGATCAGAGCCATATCGGCAGCGCCATCGTCCTGGCCGCCCGGGTCCGCCCCAAGTTCATCGGCGGCGAGCGCGCCATTTATGACGAGAGCCTCAAGGACGGGTATCCGGATTTTGAGTGAGGGATCTTGCATTTCAATAGGAAACCGACCGGCCCTGTGGCCGGTCGGTTTTTTGGGGGGAACGGGGGATACGGATTGCCACGGGCGCTTTGCGCCCTCGCAATGACACGGTTTTTTACATGGGGTGCGGTGCAAGTGGCAGGCAGGCTGGGGCGTCCGCCCTTACGCACTGTTTACCGATAGAATTCGTAGGGGGCGGCGTCCCCGCCGCCCCGCTGACAGGCGGGCTATATAGTACACCCCCGGGGACTGCTGCGCAGTCCCGGGGGGTACTGTTTTTATCATTTGCTCAGTGGTCGCTGCGGCAGCAAGCCGTTAGCTCATAAAATTTCTTATTGATTTAGGGAGGCTGTAGGTTGCTGATAGCTCTGAAATAGGCCCCACGCCAACGCCACTGCAGCTTATCGGATCATTGAAATCGAGATAAACAGCTACATCCGCGCCCCAATCTCCGTATAAATAATCTGCATCTAGCCAAAGACTTCCCACTATTTCCTGTATTTCAAAGCCTCCATCTAACCCTCCAAAACTGTTCAAACCTTCGCGCTGCTTAATATGACATTCCACCGTTCCGGTCAGCTTATTCACCTCTTGTCCTTTCAAATTGGTAACATAATAGTTTCTATTATTGTACTTTGACCTGGCTGGGGAATAACTATATGTCGCCGTAACCGTCATCGCACTCAGATCCAGGTCAGAGAGCGTCACTGTGTAACCACTTCCGTCATCGTATGTACCTGTATACGTCTTTCCATCCAGCAATTTCTCCAAGTTCCATTGTACATCCACGACCTCATAATCGCCGGATCCGCAAGCACTCCAAGTGTCATTTTCCTTGTAATACTGATAGGTCTGCGTCCTTTTAACGGTGGCCGCCCCGTATTTGCCGCTATAAACCACGGTCAGCTCCACTGTGTCCTGGTGCTGCTCCCGGTCGGGGGTATGCTTTGCCTCCCAGGTATAGGTAGCCTCATCCGCGCTATAGCCTATGGAATCCGTTGTCTCGGCCAGCATCTCCTCCACCACGGAATCCGGGACCTCCGACTTTCCCGCAAACGGATTTTTTATGTCTATATGCAATTCATCTTTAAAGGAAAAAAATCCCACCACCATCAGCAACACCACAAAAACTATGGCTCCACCATGCTTCTTCATACGCTCTCCTCTCTATTCAACAGAATTGAAATGTATACAATTTAAAACGCTCTTTTTCTACATTTAATCGCACTTTTTCTCCTTGTAAAATCAATATTTTCCAGTATACTTATATTATGAAAGGTATACCCTTGCGATTTGCAAAGGTATACCTTTCCAAATTTTCCACACTTTTTTTAAAGCCCCTTTTCAAATTTCACCGCCTTGCCATAGAAGGTCCCTGCCGGCATGCCGCAGGCCTCCGCCGCCTGGCGGAGGGTCAGCTCCTTGTTCCGCCAGCGGCGGTGGACCTCATAGAAATTCTCCGGCAGCGGCAGCGGCGGGCGGCCGAACTTCACCCCCCGGGCCTTGGCCGCCGCGATGCCCTCCTGCTGTCGGCGGCGGATGTTTTCCCGCTCTGATTGGGCCACAAAGGACAGGATCTGCAGCACCAGATCGGCTATAAATGTGCCCATGAGGTCTTTCCCCTGCCTGGTGTCCAGCAGCGGCATGTCCAGCACGCAGATGTCCACCCCCTTTTCCTTGGTCAGCAGCCGCCATTGCTGCTGGATCTCCCTGTAGTCCCGCCCCAATCGGTCAATGCTCAGCACATAGAGCAGGTCGCCCGGCTTTAATGCCTTCACCAGCCGCTTGTACTGAGGCCGGTGAAAGTCCTTTCCCGACTGCTTGTCCAAATAGATGTGCCGCATCGCCACGCCCTTGCCCCGCAGTGCGATCAGCTGCCTGTCCTCGTTCTGGTCCACACTGGACACGCGGATATACCCATATACGTCCATAAGCCCTCCTTTTCCTGCAAAAGAGGCCGCACCGCCCCCCTGCTCATGTGGTTCGATCTTACACCCATGGACGCAGGCAAAAAAAGAGTTGCCCCTTCCGGGGCAACCGGACACAAAAAAGCCGCCGGGAGGCGGCTTTTTTATTGTATTTTCACGGTGCAATGGGGAATATCAGCTTCAGCACGCCGAACACCACCAGGCATATACCCGCAGCAATAAGGGCGCGGAAGCAAACTTTTCTATTTTTCTGCGCCAGCTTCTCGTCCTCCTCGTTCTGCCAGCGCACATAAAACCATGCCGCAAACAGCAAGCTGACAAGGGGCCCGAAAATCAGACCGATCATCGCGACAAATCCCATCGTGAATTCCTCCTCCGTTTTTCTGTAGTATACCGAAAAAGATCCCCTCCGTCAAGGTACATTCCCACCCTGCCGGGAAGCGCTCCCCTCTGCTTTGGCAGGATTTCACAAGCGGCGATACCTCTTACGCCCTCATTTTGCATATACATTCTAAATTTGTATTTTTCGTAAATATTTATTCATTATTTACTTGACATTAGTGAATATTTATGTATAATCAAGTCATCACATAAAACCGTGCGTTCCTCAGCGCCATGGAGGTTCAGCACAGGAAGGGAGAACAAAAATGAAAACAATGAAGAAGCTTTGGATCCTTATGGCAGCACTGACCGCCACATTATTGCTCTGCGTGATCAGCGCATCGGCCTGCACCATGGTCTATGTGGGCTCTGACCTGACAGACGACGGTTCTTCCTTCATGGCGCGAAGTGAGGACTATAGCAACGGCTACAACAAGATTGCCCATGTTAACCAGCACGGCAAATATGCCGCCGGCAGCGTATACGAGGGCTGCTACGGCTTCACCCACACCTTCACCCATGACAGCTACGCCTACACTGCTACCTCCGATGACAACACCTCCGGTGTGTGCCCTGATTGCGGCCAGACCCATCCCCACACCCCCATGGAGGAGGTCGGCTCCAATGAAAAGGGTGTCTCCGTCTCCGCCATGGTCACTCTCAGCCCCAACGGCGCCGTGGTAAATGCCGACCCCATGGAGGACTTTGGCATCTGTGAAAGTGATATGGCTACCATCCTCCTCAGCGAGGCCTCCAGCGCCAAGGAAGGCGTGGAGCTACTGCTGAACATCTTCGACACGGTTGGTGCCGGCGAGCCCTCCGGTGTGCTTATCGGCGACCAAAATGAGATCTGGTATGTAGAGAACTTCACCGGCCACACCTATACCGCCGTGAAGCTGAGCTCCGATATGATCACCATGAACCCCAATATGGGCGCCATCGGCCTGGTGGATCTGGATGACACGGACAACGTCCTCTCCTCCGCCAACCTCATTGAGGTGGCCAAGCAGGCCGGCACCTATGAGGGCAGCGAGACCGAAAATACCATCGATGTTTATAAATCCTACTGCGCGTATGCAAACGGGAGCCCCAACGCCCGGCTGGTAAACGGCCTGAACTACTTCCTGGCCTCTGATACCCTGTCCGCTTCCACCATCGCCCCCGAGGACTTCACCATCTCCAACGTGAAGAACGGCAAGGTTGTTTCCCTGTATACGAACATTCAGAACAAGCTGGGCAAGATCAGCATTCATGATATGGTGGACTACTATAAGGTAGATGACATCGCCAACATCGGCAACCTGGAGTGGCACATTTTCCAAATCCAATCCGCCGATGCTCCGGAGACCGGCACCATCGAGTGGTTAGCTATGGAGCACGGCCAGTACTCCGTGGCCATCCCCTACTTTCCCTCTCTGACCACCGACATGTACGATGGCTATAAGTTTGGTGGTGAGGAAGCTACTACCACCGATACAGCCCCGGCCGATCCCTATGGCACCTATGCTTTCTCCAGCTACTGGGGCAGTGGATACGTCGTCCTTCCCGAGGGCTGGGAAAACGGCTACTACTGGACCGTGGATGCCCTGTCCAACTATGCGCTGTCCGACCAGTGCTCTGCGGAGGACAATGCCCTGATCCACAGCGAGCTGGCCAAGATGCAGCAGCTCTGCTACGACAAGGCAGCCGAGATGAAGGCCGCTCTGGCCGAAATGAGCGGTGACGAGGCGAAGGCATACGCCACCGGGCAGAGCGCCGCCCTGGCCCAGCAGGCGCACACCCTGACCCTGGAGCTCTACAAGCATGTCGTGTCCCACGAGCACACCTATGGCGAGTGGGAGACGACCACGGCTCCCACCTGCAAGGACGAAGGCATTGCCACGCAGACCTGCAAGTTCTGCGATGCGACTCAGACCAAGAGTCTGCCCAAGTCCGATGTCCACAGCTGGGATGACGGTGTTGTGACCAAGACCGCCACTACCGAAGCGGACGGCGTCAAGACCTACACCTGCACCGTGTGTCAGGCAACCAAGACGGAAGCTATCCCCGCCCTTGCGTCTGATGCCGGCAGCAATGCTCCCGCATCGGAGCCTAATCCCGCCACCGGCGACAGCGCAAACCTTATGCTGCTGGGTGCTGTAATGCTTTTGTCCGTAACCGGCACCGTATTTGTGGTGAAAAAAAAATTTTGGTGAAGTGAGATAGTCCCTGTAAGAGAATGACACCCCGGGTCCTTCATGGAGGGCCCGGGGTGTTTTTGTTGTGGGAGCGACGGAAGAAGATCACTCCGCCCTATGCAATTTGAAGATTGGTTGAGGACAGATGGGCAGAGGAGTCCGCCCCTACACAATTGCAAAGAGTTTTTCGCAGTGGGCGGGGTACCCCCTACGGAGAGGTAGAGGGTGCGCCGCTAAAAGGCCGCACAGAGTTTGCCGCCCGCAGGCGACAAAAAATCAAATCATTTTTCACCGCGGCATGTACGTGGGAAAACATTCCTCTCAGGCGAGAAGTAGTGGAATTTTGCCGCTTGCGACAAAATTATGCACGCGGCAGACTTGGGGCCTTTTGGCAGAAAAACGGAGATTATTCGCCAGAGACGATGAAAGGGCTGTCCCAAAATGGGACAGCCCTTTTTGAATTGGTAAACAGAGCCTTACTTAGCGGCCTTCTGGGCCTTGATGGACTCAATCAGCTCGGGAACGACCTTG
>ERZ773224.3127-NODE-3127-length-15384-cov-8.722291_pt1 | contig 15384 bp, 18 predicted proteins | sample MGYA00580526_ERZ773224 | MGnify/ENA primary metagenome ERZ773224 (study PRJEB29015, sample SAMEA2737743) | human gut metagenome | biome: human gut; feature: human-associated habitat; material: faeces | place: China | collected 2012 ... | reverse complement strand
TAAGAGACTTCCCAACCGCTTGATTAAGAAGTCTTTTAGAGCATACAACACCTGCTGCAAGCTTGTATTTTTTATATTGTCTCACAGCAAAATGGTCGTCACCTTTTTTCTGTTCCAGTATATCGAAAGTGCGGTCAACACGATTTTTAAATGTTTCATCGTTTTCTCGTGTTTCGCACTGATTTATAAGCCATAGCAGTGTGCCGAAGTTGCGTTCTTCTTCAGGAAATTCGTAATATATAAGGGCAATGAACGATGTATATAACAGTCGTTCAGCCTTTACCCAAAAGTCCTCACCGCTTTTGTCTCCATCACCCTTTGTATTGGTGATTATAGTATTGGCGAGGTTAAGTATATCCTCCTCACCGTGAAGATACGCAAACGGGTTGTAATGCATTGATTTATCAAAATTTATCGTATTTATAACCTTTATGCGGTATCCTGCCTTTTGAAGCATTTTTCCGCATTAAAGTATGACTGTGCCTTTCGGAACAGTTTTGTCAAGATAGAAAACGGAGATATTACAGATAATTTTCACTTTAGAAATTGGCGGCTTTTACATCTTCGCGCATCAGCCGTTTCACCTTGTCCTCCAATGTATCCTTACTCTCCTTGCTGAAATGAACGCCGACAATATAGGTGGTATTGCCCACCCGCATATTGAACGAGCCTGCCGGGATTTCCTTGGGGGCTTTTGTGGGTGTGGTGTTTTCTGCCATTCGATACCTCCTGTGTGAAAAAGCCGGACAGGGTGTGTGTCGGCAACGAAGTCCGGCAACGGGCTTCAAAAAACCTGCAACATCGTCCTGTCCTGCTCTTATACTATTTTTATTCTTTTCTTTGATTTCTCTGTTGCTTTCGTTGTCAGAGAAGAAAAAAGCCTTATAGATAAAGGGTTTTCAAGGGGTTAGCCCGGCAACGGGGTCGGCAACGGGACAGCAACCGGGTCGGCAACGCGGTCTGCCTTTCAGAACGGAAGCTCCATCTGGCGGGCTTCTTCCTCGGTCAGCTCACGAAAGCCGCCCGGCAAAATTGAGCCTGTTGCCGCTGGCTCGTTGCCGGAAGCGGCTCGTTCCCAGCCACGTTGTCTGCCGTACTTGGCAAAGATGCGGGGATTGGAAAACGCTGTCCAGCCCTCGATGCTGTTGTTCATTATCTCGTTGATTTCCCGGATTTCCCATTGCTTCGGTTCGTCAAAGGGGTGGTTCAGAGCTTCCGTATAGATCAGCTTGGAGCAGACCTGTGTGCCGTTGTAATTGTCAAGGAAGGACTGTATCAGCCCCGCCTTGGTGTCCTCCGGCATGAACTGCTTTTGCAGCACCTTCAGCTCCTTGTTCATTTCCTTGGATAAGGTCAGCCTTACAGGGAAGTTGTGATAGAAGAACATGGCTTCCGCCCACATCAGGTCGATATACGCCCTCGATGCGGCTTCATCTTCCAGAATGTGAACCTTGGCGTTCTCTGCGTGTACCATGATGGGCAGGAACCTTCGGTTGCCGCTTCGGTCAAGGGGCAGGAAGTCCATCGTATTGGAGCTGCCGCCGAACACGCATTGCCGCAACCTGTCTGCCGGATGGGTTTCATACGGCACTTTATAGGTTTCCTTTGCCCTGCTGATAAAGGACTTAATATCCTCAATGCTCTTGGCGTTGGCGGTGGCGATCATCTCGGACATTTCGATAATCCAATGCCCCTGCATCTTGCGGTAAACATTGTCATCGTCAATTCGTTTCAGGTCATCGGAGAACCATTCGTCCCTGACTGCCAGCAGCCGGAAGAAGGTGGACTTGCCCGCGCCCTGACCGCCCACCAGACAGAGCATCACCTCAAACTTGCAGCCCGACTTGAACACTCTGCGGATTGCTCCCAGCATGAACAGGCGCAGACATTCATAGGTGTACTCGCTATCCTCTGCGCCGAGATAGCGGGTGAGGGCATAGCGGATACGTTCCGTGCCGTCCCATTTCAGGCTGTTCAGGTAATCGCGGATGGGGTGATACTTGTTGCAGTCAGCAACAATGGAAATGGCTTTTTCAATCTTCTTTTCGCTGGTCAGTCCGTACTTGTCCTCCAGATAGAGCATGAGGTAATTGAAGTCCGTGTCGTTCAGGGTCGCTGTGGGCTTCTCCCACCAAGAGGGGCTTTACAATATCAATGCGCTCCGTCAGAATGTTGTAGCGGATAGCACCTTGCAGATTCGGGTCGTTCTGAAACACGGTCAGGCAGTTCCGTATGCTGTTTCGGGTAGCTCCGTTATCGGTCAAGTCCAGACTTCCCCTGACTTCTTCCACGGTCATGCCCGGCTGTGTGTTCTGCAAATCGCTGTTCAAGTCTTATCACCTCTTTTCTTTGCTCGGCAACCAGAGCCTTCTTTTCTTCGGCTGTGCCGTACAGAAGAACATCCAGCAGATATTCGATGTGGCTTTCTTGTTGCAGGGCTTCCACGAACAGCGGATGCCATTCGTCCTCCGGCTGCTGCGGTGCGTACTGCCGGTTCCATGTTCTCAGGTGATGGAAGTAATCGGACAGCACCTTATAGCACCTGTTTTCCTCCTGTCGGTGTCTCTGTTCCGGGGTTGGCGCTCTTATCTTGGGTCTGACGGACGGCTTTTTCCGTGCGTCATAGGGAATGGAGAAATCGTCAGCCAGCTTCATAGCGGCTTCCTTGCCGGGCAGTCCGAACAGGCGGGAAACAAAATCAACCGCGTCCCCGTCAGCTTGGCAAGCGAAACAATGGAAACGCATATCCAGCTTCATGCTCGGATTTTTGTCATTGTGAAACGGGCAGACTGCCATGCCCTGACGGTTGACCGGAATGCCGTACATCTCTGCCGCCTGTCGGGCGGTGACATTGCCTTTTACTGTTTCAAATACATTCATCGCATCTTCCTTTCAGGGAACAAAAAAAGACACCCGACATTTTCAAAAGAAAACGGCAAGTGCCTTAAAGCTCCATATCCTGTTTTTTCTGTTGCAGGGTTTTCTGCTCCTGCTGATAGTTGCTCTGTTCTTGCAGAAACTTCATCTTTTCCGTGACGGAGTGCTTCGGTTCGGGCTTCTTCTCGACCTCGGACTGCTCCGGCGTGAGGACTTTGCTGACCCAATAGCGAATATCTTTCATCGGCTGCAATTCCTCCTTGGCAGCGGCAAGCTGTCTGGCAAGCTCTGCATAGGTCGCTTGCAGCTTGCTGTACTCCGCTTGCATGGAATCCAGATTAACATTCAAATCCACGCCCTGCTTTTTGAGATAGCGGAACGCTTTGTTGAAGCTGTCCAGCCCGTCCTTGTCGCTTTCCGCAAACGCTGCCTGTAGTGCTTTCCAGCCGATTTTCAGATACTTGTCATGAACCGCTTTGTGGGTCTGGCAGTCTTCCACGGCGTTCTGAATGCCGGTAATGACCTTCATGCGGGCAGATGCTTTCTTCATGGCGGCGTTGATGCCTTTGGACTTCTCACTCATTCCTTGCAGGGCTGCATCCAAATCTTCCAGCGTGAAAAGCTCATGCTCTTTCAGATAGATGATGGCTTTGGAGACTGCCTTCAAATCATCGGTCGTACCTTTCTGCTGACCGTACCTCGACCAGTCGCTGCGTTCTGCTTTTCGCAAGTTCAGATAGTCACGAAGCAGAAGAACCAGATCGGGCGAGGAGCTTTTTGCTTGCGCCTCCGTTTCTGCAAAGGCTTCCTTGGTTGCTTCCATAATGTCTGCAATCCAGTTTCGCAGATTTTGGATGGTGCTGCGGATAGCATTCATCATACGGTTGGCGGCTTTAATATCTCGGTTGAGATTGCCAATGTTGGTTTCAATGCCCTTGCGTTCCAGCGCAGAAACGGCGGCTCCCATGTGGACGATGGGAAGAACATCAAGTCCCTGCCGCTCATAGGAGCGCGTATCCACTCGTTCGGGACTTCCGGCAAATTCCAGATACTTATTTTGAACAAGTTCCCAGCCGTGTCTCCATTCCTCGGCATGGCACTGCTCGTTCCAGTCAACGGTGTCCTCCTTGTGGCTTTTCCATCTGCCGGAGGGCAGCTTGATGCGCTCGCCGTTCTCGTCAAGGTCGTAAACCTTGCGGCTCTTGGGCAGCCACTTTCCGTTTTCGTCAATGGCTCTCATGGTCAGCATGATATGGCAATGAGGATTGTGTCCGGGAGGATTGGGGTCATGGATTGCAAAATCACAGCACATTCCCTTGGACACGAAATGCTCTCGGCAGCATTCCTGCATCATCTGCGGATACATTTCGGTCGGGATTTCTCTCGGCAGAGCAAGAATGAATCGTCTGGCAAGCTGTGAGTTCCATTGCTTTTCTACTTCCTAGACAGCGTTCCAGAGCGTTGCCCGGTCTGCGTATTCCGGCGGGGCATTTGCCGGAAACATAATTTCCGTGTAAAGGACTTCCGGCTGTTTTCTTCTGTGGTCTTTGGATTTCTGGTCGTACTCTGAGAACAGTTTTTCCCCGGCTTGGTAGGCAGCTCCGGCAACAGCAGAGCTGCCTTTACTCCGCTGGACGATGCGGATTTCCAAATGTGGTACTGGCATCTTTGGTTGAACCTCCTTTTGATGGTACAAAAAAAGACCGATACTTTTCAGCACGGTCGGGCAGGGGGATATTCACTTGTTGTCGGGGAATGATTGCTTGCAATCGTTCCTCGGCGGCAAGTCCACAAAGGGGTAGCTGGCAAAGCCAGCGCAGGGGAAGTGTAGCTTCCTCTGGATGAATGGAGCAAGGGACTTTTGCGGAAATCATCAAGCTCCATGCAATGGGCTTTCGGCAGAACGCAATCACCATCTTTAGGTGGTGTATAATTGCGCCCTTGTCTCCGTCAAGGGTTTTCGCCCTCGTCCGCTTCCTGCGTTTTTCTCCGGCTCTCAATCAGTAGGTTCAGCTTCTTTTGAACCGCTTCGCTCTGGAGGATGAAGGTCAGCAGCTCCATCACATCCTCATCAGTCAGAACGGTCGGCTCTTTCAAAAAGGTCTCCAACATTCCGGCACGAGTGCAAAGCCGATGGGTTCTCTCGCTTCTGGTCAGCCGTTTCAGTTCGCTCTGCAATCGCTTCTCCTTGTGCTTGGCTGCGGTCAGCTTGCGCTCCGCAACATACTGTTTGTGTCTCAGCTTTTCCAATTCTTCGCTCATGGGCAACTTCTCCTTTATGATAATGAGCAAAACAAAAGCGACCAACTTTTTAACGTTGATCGCCTTTGGGGTTATTGGTATCTCGCTTTACACGTTTCTGTATATCCAGTTTTCCAGACTATCCTTACGACACGGAACAACCTCAACGCCTAATCCTACAATCAGCGTGCTCGAACTGGGCGTAACCTGTACTGCTACTACGGGCTTCCCGATAGAGATAGCGTATTTGATTTCATCGATTGACATTCCATTATTGTTTGCGGGACGATTCGAGCAAACGACAATGCTTGCATAGCGTATTTGCTTTTGAATCTGCGGGTCAACATTGTAACGCCTATCAATACTATCAAAGGGAGAACTTGCTGGAACCGAATAGTCGCGGACTTTATATTTTGTCCTATCCAACAAGGCACTTATCGTAGAGTAATCATCATTATTCCATCTGTGCGGTATAAAGACATTGATCATTTATGTACCTCCTAAATTATTTGTTCATCAGAATGAGTTCATGGTTGGCTGATGGATGGTTGGTTACATCTTTGGAGTATTATGAGAATGAAAATCACTACATAAAGAACGCAAAAAGCATAAGGCAAGACTTTTTCCAACTTCGTGCCCTCAATGTATTTTTTGCTTTTCTTTAGGGACTGCCATTCATCAGAAAAAGCAGAAACAGGCAAGCTCTGTTCTAATTTGTTGATGACCTCAAACTTTGCCCTGTTCAGTTCTCTGAAATTTCTGATAAAGAAAATCCAAACGACGCAGACAATGATGCCGGACACGAGCAACATAATGGTTTTTGCGTCCCAAATAAAGGAAGCAGCTGCAACGATTGCAAGATTCAGCGTAACAAAAAGATTGTTCATCGCATCTCTACGCTGACTGACCGCATTTGCCATCTCAACACAGGTCTGCCATTGCGTCAACAAGGTTTCTTCGCTTTTATCCGTGCCAATTTCAACTGATTGCTCTTTTTCATCCATCTGAACACCTCCCATTTATACCTGTTTGTCATTTTCACAGAGTTCTTTCAACGCTCTTCCTCTGCTTTAAGTTCCGCAATCCCCAGCCCGAAGTATTTCTCAAAGAACACTTTCAGCTTCTCAATGATGCCTTGCTTCTTTTTGGCTCTGCTGCCACCGCCGAAGCGTGATACAGGGGGCATGAGCTTATCAATCTCTGTTCCTGTAGTTTTCAATGTCCCATCACGAAACGCATTGGCAACAAACTTTCGGGTTTCTTCCGGCTTCAGCTTTTCACTCGTGATGATTTCGGTCAAGTCTGTTTCCTCCTGCTCCAGAACAAATCTGCGCCAATCGTCAGTAACCTGCGTATCAACATTGACCTGACTGATGAATGCTTCGATGAGCTCTTTCTTGCTGCGAAGCTGCATACTTGCATCTACCGCCTTGCGGATGGAGGTAAGAATTTCTTTGTCCTTGCAGTTGCCGTCATGGTATTTTTCGACCAGCATAAGTATGTAGTCGATGTTGATTTCCACCTGTTTGATAAGCTCGATTTCAAATTCGATATCGTCCGTAATATCTTCCTTTTCTGCATCGCCCTTTTTGCGGTACTTGTCGTAGAGGTCAAGATAGATGCTCTGATAATTCTGCAAATCCCTTGCGGCAATACTGTCCATTTCCTCAAACTGGTCAAAGGATGAGAGAATATTTCTCATACTGAGGATAGTGCCGAACAATCTGATAAAATCTTTCTCTGCCTGGTCTCCGATAATTTGAGTGTCGAGAGGATATTCAGCTTCCAATTTTTCAAGCAAATCTACATAGCCGGGATGATACTTGCCGTCATTATCTTCGTAGCCGTTCCAGTAATCATTGAAGCTCTTTAGAAGCACAATTCCGCTTGCATTCTTATCGCCAAAGAGGGCGATTGCATCGTCTGTGGCTTTCTGCAAGTCACGGAAGCAGACAATGTTGCCGTAGGTCTTGACGGAGTTCAGAATACGGTTGGTTCTGGAATAGGCTTGTATCAGTCCGTGCATTTTCAAATTTTTGTCCACCCACAAGGTGTTGAGCGTTGTAGCATCGAAGCCTGTGAGGAACATATTCACAACAATCAGAAGATCCACTTCACGGTTCTTCACTCGCATGGACAAGTCTTTGTAGTAGTTCTGGAACTTATCCGAGGAAGTATCAAAGTTCGTGTTGAACGCAGTGTTGTAATCCTGGATTGCGCTTTCAAGGAAGTCACGGGAGGTCTGGTCAAGTGCATCGGTGTCGAAGCCTTCCTCTTGCAGAACATCTTCGGGGTCATCCTCGTTTGCGGCGTAGCTGAAAATGGTTGCAATCGTAAACTGTCGATGACTTTCGGCAAGCTGCTTCTTGAACTCCGTATAATATTTCATCGCCATGGGGATGGAGCTGACAGCGAACATGGCATTAAAGCCCGCCATACGCTTGCCCTTCAAGGAATAGAAGCTGTTGCGTTTGGTTTTCTGGTCAAAATGCTCCAGCGTGTATTTGACGATTTCCCGAATGCGCTCCGGCGCACCCATCGCCCGTTCAATGTCAATTGCTGAAACATTCTTGTCCTTGATGTTCTCTTTTTCCTTGACCGTATTCACATAGTCGATACGGAACGGAAGCACATTTCCGTCATTGATAGCGTCCACGATGGTGTAGGTGTGGAGCTGATCGCCAAAGGTCTGCGGCGTGGTCAGCAGCTCCATGTGCTTGCCTTTTCCTGCATTGGCGGCGAAAATCGGTGTGCCGGTAAAGCCAAACAGATGATAATTCTTGAACGCCTTAACAATCTTGGCGTGCATATCTCCGAATTGGCTGCGGTGGCACTCGTCAAAGATGATAACGCAATGCTTGCCGAACACTTCGTGTCCCTTGTTTTTCGAGATAAAGATGTCCAGCTTCTGAATGGTCGTGATGATGATTTTATATTGATGATAGCCGCCTTTTTCGTCCCTGTCCTCAAGCTGTCTCTGCAATACTCTGGTAGAAGCGTTGCTGTTGGCAGAGCCTTTTTCAAAGCGGTCATATTCTTTCATGGTCTGATAGTCCAGATCTTTTCTATCGACCACGAACAGAACCTTGTCCACATAGGGAAGTGCGGATGCAAGCTGTGCGGTCTTGAAAGAAGTCAGCGTTTTTCCGCTTCCTGTGGTATGCCAAATATAGCCGCCTGCGTCAATCGTTCCGGTCTTTTTGTAGTTGGTGGAGATTTCGATGCGATTTAAGATGCGTTCTGTCGCCGCAATCTGATAGGGACGCATAACCATCAGAATTTCTTCGGTTGTGAAAACACAATACTTCGTCAACACATTCAGAATGGTGTGCTTGGCGAGGAATGTTTTGGTAAAGTCAATCAAGTCTGCGATAACCTTGTTGTTGCCGTCTGCCCAGAAGGAAGTAAACTCAAAGCTGTTGCTCGTTTTCTTCGATTTCTGCTTTGCAGATTCGCCCATTTCCTTGATGTGGCTGCTTCTGGTGGTGTTGGAATAATACTTGGTATGCGTTCCGTTGGAGATAATGAAAATCTGCACATACTCATATAGCCCGCTCGCCGCCCAAAAGCTGTCTCTCTGATAGCGTTTGATCTGGTTAAAGGCTTCACGGATTGCAACGCCACGGCGTTTCAGCTCCACATGGACAAGGGGCAGACCGTTGACCAAAATGGTCACATCGTAGCGGGTGTCATGGTTGCCCTCGCTTTCCTCGTACTGATTGATGACCTGCAAGCGGTTGTTGTGAACGTTCTTTTTGTCTATGAGCTGAATGTTCTTGGAAGTTCCGTCATCCCTGCGGAGTACCTTGACATGGTCGGTCTGGATGGTGCGGCTTTTCTCAACGATGCCTTCGTTGGCATTGGCAAGCACTTCCGTGAAGAAACGCTTCCATTCGCTGTCGGTAAAGGGGTAATCGTTCAAAAGCTCCAACTGCCGTCTGAGGTTGGCAATCAGGCTGTTTTCGTCATGGATGGTAAGGTACTCATACCCTTGCGTGGTCAGCAGCCGGATGAACTCCTTTTCAAGAGCGGCTTCGCTCTGAAAGCTGTCAGAGAGTGCGCTTTCCGGCGTATATTCAGCCACTACGGTGCTCTCGTTGCTTGCAGCAATGATGTTGTAAGCGCTCATGCAGCATCATCCTCGTGATTGATATTCATTTCCCATTCTCTCCAGAAGTTTTGGTAGGTTCTTGTAATGTAAAAATATCTTTTCTAAAACCTGACCCTTGACCTCTTTGCTCTGTTGTTAAGCCAGATTGCGCACTGGTTGATTGTGTTGGTATTGGTTTTAATCCCTTCCCAGATTTTATGTTATTCAAACTCTTATCTTTATCAGCCATTATTACACTCCTTTTGTTGACATCAGCAGCACTGAATAAGTTAATATTGAAATGATTATTTTTACCACAACGGAATTAAACGCTTTTTGCTTATTATGGATAATCGTTCTAAGCTCAGGAATTGCCAATGTGTATTTATCTATTAACCACAATGCCGCTTCATTAGGCTGTAAATTATAGATTTCATCATTTCTTATCGCCACTGAATCAAAAACCGTAATTTCTTTGCTTTTGACAAGCATCAATAGTTGAATTACTGCCCAAGTTATACACACCGTACTTGTACAAGAGCAAATTATTTGCACAAACAAAGTAAATAGGTCACTTCTTGATGAATCAGCAGTGTACGAAAAGAATATTCTGTAATCAAAATTGTCCCATATTACAAGAAGAATGATGCCGCAAAAAGCGAGCGCAATATTGATTTTCTCATATATCTTGTCATATGTATCGATAAGCCGTTTGTAATCCTCATAGCAAGCAGATTGTAACAATTCTGCAGATGGGTAGTTAATAACATTTCTTCTACAATGTTTCTTTTATTTGTACTCTCCTTAAAAGTCAGTAGTTTGTCCCGGTAAAATTCGTACTGTTTTTGCCTTGCTTCAATCTCGGCAGGCAGACCGATTTTTAGATCAGAACAGATGGCATCGAAGTTGTCGAGAACTTCAACAAGACGCTTCTGAACCTGAAGTGATGGAACAGGAATCTGCAGACTGCGTACAAAGGATATATTTGCCATTGCGAGTTTTGACCCTTGTGTTAATGCAAGAAACTTAGGATATAGTGTTGTGCAAACGTAGTATACATACGATGGATCTAACATCGCCGTGTCTTTTGGATAGATGCCTGCAATGTTTTGGTTGATAGCCGCCTCAAATGGCAAATAAGCAATTTTGCCATTTGTGGCTCCTACCAGAGCAATCAATGTTGAACCTACCTTCATGATTTTGGCAGATGATTCCGCCAAGCCTTGCTCAGTGATATAATCTGTTACACCATCTACAGCCTTTTGATTCTGGCAGACAGTCGATCCTAACCACTTGATTGTCCCACCATTCCAGTAATCGCTATTCTTTTTTGATGGAGTTCCGCCTGCTACAACATCACACACGTCACCAAGTGCCTGCATGGGAGTTTCGTTTTCAAAAGACAACAATTTGTTCCTATAGTACCCATATTGTTTCTTTCTCGCTGTAAGCTCCGCTGTAAGCTCCATGAAATTATCCAAAATACGGACAATTTCACTCTGCACAGGCAGAGGAGGAACGGGGATGCTCACTTTTTCCATCAGCTTCTTAGAAACATTATAGCGAGTAACACCACTGGCTGTTTTGCCAATCTGGTATCTCAATTCGTTCGAGCGAAACAGATGCTTTGCGAAGTCCGGCAGCATGATGCTCAAATCATCGAAGCGGAAAAAGAAGCAGAAACTATTCAAGTACAGCTTTTCTTCTGTTTTCACGGTTACTACAGAAGAAATACCACATTCGTCTGGGGTCTCTGAAGAACCTGTAAAAACTACATCTCCGTACTGCAATGTACGCTGTTTTTCACCATCAGCGATTTTAACTCTGTCCTCTACATCAATCTGTAATGCAGGATTAGCGTAAACATTCTTATAGGTAATAAACTTTGCATTGCCATCGGTAAAATCATCTTTTGATTTGCCCGTCAGACCACCAAAGAACTTTCCCAACTCGCCAAGTGTTTTATTCGGAACGCCATCTGGACAGTATAGAGAAATCAATTCGTCAATTTTGCTCATTATTGCCCTCCATTTCTGCCAGTATTGCTTTCAGAGTTTTTCCGCTCTCATCCTTCCATGCGGTTAGTCCGTTTGTGCTTGCTCCTGTTACAAAATTTGCAGCTGTGGAAGCACTCTTGAAAGGCACATTCTTGATTGCTCTTGTACCATCAACCACACCGACACGAGATTTTTCAATGGACTTTGCACCTCTGAATTTCTCACTATATGCAATCACTTCAGAAATAACGCTGCCTTTCAGCACAACAAAGGATTTATTTTCCACATCATACTCGGCTGCGGCTTTTATACTCGAACGAGTTTTTGTCAAATACAGCTTCATTTATCCTCACCATCCTTCCCGATTTCTGTTTCGACCGTTTCCGGCAGGCTCTGCGCTGCTTCTTCCAGTAATATCCTGTCGAAGTCGCTTTGATACAGCTGATCCTGCACGATACGATATTTTTCAAACTCGCTCAGGGCGTGTTGTTCCGCAATTTTGGCAGAAATGCTTCCCGCATTGGTCAGAATTTCCTTTCGGCTCAGCCGAAGAACGCCCTCGAACTGTTCTGCCCAATCTTCCATCGTCATAGGAACTTGTTCCTCAGCTCGCAGCTCTGCTAGGTCAAGATAGGCGTTAACGATTCTCGCCATCGCAGAAAGCTCTTCCTGTGTCAGATAATTCTTGGCAATTACTACATCGAATTTCTGAATTTTGCCGTTGGGGGCATCCTTCCAAGTGGTCAGCCCCATGTGCTCTTTGCTGCTGTCAGCACGGCGATAGATGGTCTCTGCCGCCGTTTCGCCATGGATCGCCCAATGAAGCTGATTCTGCACCCGTGCGAAAAACAGCCTTGTCGTTTCTGCCTTGGCATCGTAGTCAATACTGGTGGCATAGATATCGGTGATCTTCTGGTAAAACCGCCGTTCCGAAAGACGAATCTCACGGATGCGTTCCAACTGTTCTTCAAAATAATCTTTTGTCAGAATAGTTCCGCCGTTTTTCAGGCGCTCGTCATCCATAGCAAAGCCCTTCACGGTAAATTCTTCAATGATACGGTTTGCCCACTTTCTGAACTGTACCGCACGGGGAGAATCCACCTTATTGCCCACGGCAATGATGGCGCTCAGATTATAGTGATTGGTGTTGTAGGTTTTGCCGTCCGCAGCAGTTATTCGAAATTTTCGAATAACTGAATTCTCGTCGATCTCTCCGTCGGCAAATATTTTTTTCAAGTGATAATTGATGGTGTGTGTTTCCACATTATACAGAAGTCCCATCATTTTTTGGGTCAGCCATACATTTTCATCGCAATATACTGCATTTACATCGCTTTCCCCGGTGGCGGTGATGAATGTCAGATATTCCGCAGCGGAGGAGCGAACGATGCTGATTTCACGCTTGTCCTTCTTCATCATCCTACCTCGATCTCTGCAATAATCTTTGCTATTTCATCACGAAGAACTTGTTCACGGGCAACGATTTTCTCAATCTCGGCATTAAGCTCCACAATGTCGATTTTCTCTCTGGTGTCCTCAGCTTCCACATAGGTGGAAACGGAGAGATTATAATCATTGTCCGCAATTTCCTCATAGTTTGCCAGATGTGAGAAGTGGGCTTCCTCGGCTCGATTGGCAAAGGTGTCCACGATTCTTTCGATGTTCGCAGGTGTCAGCTTGTTGTTGTTCGTTACCTTGATACACTCAGCGGAAGCATCAATAAACAGGGCCTTGTTGTCGGCTTTGCCTTTTTTCAGCACCATAATGCAGGTTGCAATAGAAGTTCCAAAGAACAGATTGCTTGGCAGCTGGATAATGCAATCAATAAAGTTGTTGTCAATCAGGTATTTTCTGATTTTCTGTTCTGTGCCGCCACGGTACATAATGCCGGGGAAGCAGACGATCGCTGCTGTGCCGCCTGTTGCCAGCCACGAAAGGGAGTGCATGATAAAGGCAAGGTCGGCTTTAGACTTCGGTGCGAGAACACCAGCCGGAGAAAAACGAGGATCGTTAATCAGCAGAGGGTTGTCATCACCAGCCCACTTGATGGAATAGGGAGGGTTGGAAACGATCAGCTCGAACGGTTCATCGTCCCAGTGCTGCGGTGCGGTCAGCGTGTCCTCACAGGTAATGTCAAACTTATCAAAGCCAACATCATGCAGGAACATATTGATACGGCAAAGGTTATAAGTCGTGATATTGATTTCCTGCCCATAAAAGCCGTTTCTGACGGCATCTCTGCCCAAAACCTTTTCGGCTTTCAGAAGCAGAGATCCCGAGCCGCAGGCGGGATCGTACACCTTATTGATTTCAGTCTTGCCCACTGTGCCCAGACGGGTCAGCAGCTCGGAAACATCGGCGGGTGTAAAGAACTCGCCGCCGGACTTGCCTGCCCCGGATGCGTACATGGTCATCAGATACTCATAGGCATCGCCAAAGGCATCAATATCGTGATCCTTCACATCACCAAGGTTCATATCAGCTACACCATGCAGAAGTTTTGCAAGGCGTTCATTTCTCTTTGCAACGGTAGAACCGAGCTTGTTGCTGTTTACATCAAAATCATCGAACAATCCGGCAAAGCTGCTTTCGGAAGATGAGCCTTTTGCAGAGCTTTCAATGTGGTTGAATACACGCTCCAAGGTTTCATTCAGGTTTTCATCGTTGTCGGCTCTGAGATTGACATTGCAAAACAGCTCGGATGGAAGAATAAAGAAGCCCTTTTCTTCAACCAGTCCCTCACGAGCTTCTTCTGCATCAGTATCGGGCATTTTGGCATAATCAAAATCGGTATTGCCAGCTTCCTGTTCGCCAGAATTGATGTAGTTGGTCAGGTTCTCTGAGATATAGCGATAAAACATGGTTCCGAGAACATAGTTCTTAAAATCCCAGCCGTCAACGGCACCACGAAGTTCATCAGCGATTGCCCATATCGCACGGTGCAGCTCGTCCCGCTCCTGCTCTTTCTTTGTATCAATCATTGTTTCCGTTCTCCTTTTCATCAGGTATAAATTCCAGAATATCGTCAACGCCGCAATCGAGGGCAGAACATAGCTTTTCAATGCTCTCCAATGAAACATATTGGTCTCTTCTAAGTCGGGTTAAAATGTTGGCACTAAAGCCTGCTTGTTCTGTCAATTCAGCCGTTGCAATACCACGGTCGATTAACAGATGAAATAGTTTTTTATATGTAACAGCCATAGTACCCTCCCGATTTAAGAATATTCTTGTCTATTGTATCACGATAATGTGAATTTTTCAAGCAGTCGGGATGAAATATCTTGATTTAATCGCTTTGAATCTGTATAGCCTTAAAAATGAGAAAAACGATAGAACTATACCTTGCTATGTAATAGCGGTCAAAACATCGAGTACAGACCCGACATTTTGACCGCATATCACCCCTAAACGCTACATTATTCCGTCCTGCTACTGAACCCGGTTTGCTTGGCGTTCTCGCTTGCTTTTCGTCTGCGTTCCTCGCTCATGGGCGGTTGCAGACGGATGGACAGCCGGGATTTGTCCAGCACATAGATCACGCCGCCCTGCTCATGGGTCTTTTCCTGTCGGCAGAGGCCGGGGTACTTCTTGGCGAACAGCACCAGCCGCTTTTTCAGTCCGGCGTTAAAGGTGTAGATGCTTGCCGTGTCCTCGCCCTCGTTGAACAGGATAATGGTTTCCTTTTCATACTTCGTCAGCTTCGCCATAATCGCCCTCCATATCGTAGCTGCCGATTTCTGCCAGCCGCAAAGTCAGTTCCGCTTCATAATAGCCGTCCATTTCCATACGGAGTGTGCGGTAGAAGCGGCGATACCAGTCGTGCGCTTCCTCGGTACTCAGCTTGATTGCAAGGTCGTTGAACAGCTCTCCGGCAACAGGGTCGGGCGTGATAGCTGCCAGGATTTGCAGACGGTCAACCGTTGCCCTGTGGGTTGCCCTGTGGTTGGGGCAACCGAAGGTGTAAAGGGCTTTCTTCTCGTTGATGTTCAGTTTCATAGTGTGTTCCTCCTTGATTTTTGATAAATGAAAAGCGGCAGGGACTTCACAAGGAAATACCTGTCGCTTTTACTTCGGTATGAAATTAGCGGGTCTGGACTTGGAATATCAGCAGTAAATCAGCTCACGCTTGATGATTTCCTCGGCTCGGCTGCGGATGGAGTTCATGGACTGCACCCATAG
>ERZ773224.3125-NODE-3125-length-15393-cov-7.714826_pt1 | contig 15393 bp, 25 predicted proteins | sample MGYA00580526_ERZ773224 | MGnify/ENA primary metagenome ERZ773224 (study PRJEB29015, sample SAMEA2737743) | human gut metagenome | biome: human gut; feature: human-associated habitat; material: faeces | place: China | collected 2012 ... | reverse complement strand
TGTTCCTAAGTCAATACCAATAATCTTGCTCATTTCTTTTTCCTCCTTAAATGTTTTCTTTATCTTTAATATTATTATAGCACATTGTGCTACTATGTCAACAGTTTTATAGCACATTGTGCTACTTTTTTGTAAAAAATTATTTGACAAGGCAATTATGGAGTGGTATATTTTTTTATATCAAATAAAAGGAAGCCTAAGAAGTAGGCTATAGGAGGTTTATATGAAAATTTTAAAAAATAGTTTTGATAAGGATATTAGTTTTGACAATTTAGACAAAGCAAAGAATTATTATTTAAAATCAGCAGAGCAGTTGGAAGAATTAGATAATGATGAAGATGAAATTGAAAGAAATAAGGAAATTGAAAGCGCCGAAAACTTGGAAGAATTAGCAGATGTGTTAAATAAATATACGGATTTGCTAGACAATGGCTCACATTGGAGCGTACATATTATTGAATAAAAAAATAAAGGGGAGCACTTCGGTGCTCCCCTTTTCAACTTCTCTCCTATATTAAATTTCGCCAATTGCCTTTTTAAATTTCTTCCATACTTTTTCGTTCATCATCGGAGCCGGGCAGTGCTTTCCGTTAACGTCAAAATGACGTATAACTGTATTTGCATTAGGAACATCAAAAGTAATTCCTTCTGGTGCTTCCATAATTACTGGATGAGAATATCCTAAAGTCATATTTATTCCTGTTCCTTGTTTTGCAACTCTGTAACCAACACCATTGATTTGTAATTCTTTAGTGTATTCATGTGTTACACCAATTATCATGTTATTGATTAAAGTTCTTGTTAAACCATGTAAACTTCTGTTAGCTGGTTCATCATTTTTTCTTGTTACTTTTATAACATTATCATTCATTTCTAAAGAAATATTTTTATGTACTTCTCTTTCTAATGTTCCTTTTGGTCCTTTTACAGTAATTTTGTGTCCGTCTATTTTTACTTCTACACCATCAGGTACTGTTATAGGTTTATTTCCTATTCTTGACATTTTCTTTTCCTCCTTATATTTTGATTATGTCATATAGCTTTCGCCTTTTTAATGGATATTACCATACATATGCTAGTACTTCTCCACCTACTCCTAATTGTCTTGCTTCTTTATCTGTTTTTAAACCTTGAGATGTAGAGATTATTGCTATACCTAAACCGTTTAATACTTTTGGTAATTCTTCTTTAGAAGCATAAACTCTTAATCCTGGTTTACTGATTCTTCTTAATCCATCAATTACTCTATTTCCTTTTTCGTCATATTTAAGAGTAACTCTGATGATTCCTTGATTTTCATCTTTTATTTCTTCATAAGCTTTAATATATCCTTCTTTGAATAATATTTCAGCTATTCCTGTTTTCATTTTTGATGCAGGTATATCTACTGTTTTATGTTTTGATGTATTTGCATTTCTGATTCTTGTTAACATATCTGCGATTGGATCTGTAGTATTCAACTCTTTTTCCTCCTTTTCTTTATAAAGTATTTATATAGCTTTTTATTTTCGCTCTTTAAATTTGATGAAATTGATTATATTGTGCAATATATTTCAAAAAATTGATTTAAAGTAGTAAGATGTGCATTTTTGATATTTATTACAAGACGAGGCTATACGTTTGTATGCCGAGGTTTGTAATAAATGTTAAAAATGTGCAGATTGCTGCTTTTAATCGATTTTTACCAACTAGCTTTTTTAACACCAGGAATCTCACCTTTATGTGCTAATTCTCTAAAGCAAACACGGCAAATACCATATTTTCTGATATATGCATGTGGTCTACCACATAATTTACATCTATTATATTCTCTTGTGCTGTATTTTTGTGGTCTTGCTTGTTTTATTTTCATTGATTTTTTAGCCATAGTTTTTTATTTCCTCCTTTTGACTAGTTTTTAAAAGGCATTCCCATTAATTTTAATAATTCTTTTGCTTCTTCGTCTGAATTAGCTGTTGTTACGAATATAATATCCATACCTCTTAATTTGTCTACTTTATCATATTCGATTTCTGGGAATATTAATTGTTCTTTTATACCCATTGAGTAGTTTCCTCTTCCATCAAATGAATTTCCTGAAACTCCTCTAAAATCTCTAACTCTAGGAAGTGCTACATTGAATAGTTTGTAAGCAAAATCATACATTTTGTCTGATCTTAATGTTACTTTACATCCTATGTTTGCACCTTCTCTTAATTTGAATGCAGCAATTGATTTTCTTGCTTTTGTTATTACTGGTTTTTGACCTGTAATAATGCTTAAATCGTTCATTGCGTTTTCTAATGATTTAGGATTTTCTTTTGTATCTCCTAAACCTATGTTTATAACTATTTTATCAAGTTTTGGAACTTGCATAACTGATTTATAATTGAATTTTTTCATTAATGCTGGAACTACTTCTTTTTCATATTGTTCTCTTAATTTTTCCATTATGTATTAGTCCTCCTTTCACTCACTATTATTTTAATTTTGCACCGCATTTTTTACAAACACGAACTTTTACACTTTTTTCTTCGCTATATCCAACTTTTGTAGTTTTTCCACATTTAGGGCATACTACGTTTGCTTTTGCACTTGGTATAGCAACTTCAACTGATATTATTCCGCCTTCTTCTCCTTGTTTTCTTGGTTTAACATGTTTTTTTCTGATGTTAGCACCTTTAACAACGATTTTGTCAGCTTTTGGTATTACTTCTAGTACTTCTCCTGTTTTTCCTTTATCATTTCCTGATAAGATTTGAACAGTATCTCCTTTTTTAATTCTCATTAGAGATTGCCTCCCTTCTTAAATTTTCTGATATTTACAAATTAAAGAACTTCTGGAGCTAAAGATAATATTTTCATATAATCTTTTTCTCTTAATTCTCTTGCAACTGGTCCAAATATACGAGTTCCTTTTGGTGTTCCGTCATCTTTTATAATTACAGCTGCGTTTTCATCAAATTTTATATATGATCCGTCTTGTCTTCTTAATCCTTTTTTAGATCTAACGATAACTGCTTTTACAACATCACCTTTTTTTACAACGCCACCTGGTGTTGCTGTTTTAACTGAAGCAACTATAACATCACCAATGTTTGATGTTTTTCTATAAGATCCACCTAAACATCTAATACACATAATTTCTTTTGCACCTGTGTTATCAGCTACTTTTAAAATTGTTTGTTGTTGTATCATTTTGGTATTCTCCCTTCATTTTTTGTTTTAAAATAAATCAAAGTTATAAGATGTGCATTTTTGATATTTATTACAAGGCGAGGCTATACGTTTGTATGCCGAGATTTGTAATAAATGTTAAAAATGTGCAGATTGTGACTTTTCATTTATTTTATTATTGCTTTTTCAACTACTCTAACTACTCTCCATCTCTTATCTTTAGAAAGTGGTCTTGTTTCCATAACTTCAACTTTGTCACCTTCATGGCATTCGTTGTTTTCGTCATGTGCTTTTAATTTATATGTTCTTTTAACTGTTTTTCCATATACATCATGTCTAACACTTGTTTCAACTGCTACAACAACTGTTTTATCCATTTTGTCAGATACTACAGTTCCTGTCATTGTTTTACGAAGATTTCTTTCTTCCATTTATGAATCCTCCCTTTTTTGTTATTTATGCTTTAGCTTCTGCTATTTTTCTTTCTGTTAATACAGTATTTATTTTAGCTATATCTTTTTTAACTTCTTTAATTTTCATTGGATTGTCTAATCCATTTGTAGCTAAACTAAATTTTAATTTAAATAATTCTGTTTTTAGTTCACCTAATTCTTTTTCTAAATCTGGTGAAGACATTTCTCTTATTTTACTAATCTTCATCATTTCCACCTACCTTTTCAGATTCTCTAGCAACGAATTTTGTTTTATTAGGTAGTTTATTCATTGCAAGTCTTAAGGCTTCTCTAGCTGTTTCTTCTGGTACACCAGCGATTTCAAACATTACTCTTCCTGGTTTTACTACAGCTACCCAATATTCTGGAGCACCTTTACCTTTACCCATACGAGTACCGATTGGTTTAGATGTTATTGGTTTGTCTGGGAATATTTTAATCCAAACTTTTCCACCTCTTTTTATATAACGAGTCATAGCAATTCTGGCTGCTTCGATTTGATTACTTGTAATTAAACCTGCTGTTACAGCTTGTATTCCGTATTCTCCGTCTGTAACTCTATTTCCTCTTGTTGCTTTTCCTCTCATTCTACCTTTTTGTACTTTTCTATGTTTTGTTCTTTTTGGCATTAATGGCATTATTGGTCTCCTCCTTCCATTTTCTTAGTAGGAAGAACTTCTCCTTTATATATCCAAACTTTTACACCGATTTTTCCATATGTTGTATCTGCTTCTGCAAATCCATAATCTATATCAGCTCTTAAAGTTTGAAGTGGAATGTTTCCTTCTTTATAGAATTCAGTTCTAGCCATGTCAGCTCCACCTAATCTTCCTGATACTGAAGTTTTGATTCCTAAAGCACCAGCTTTAAGTGATTTTTGCATACATTGTTTCATAGCTCTTCTGAATGAAATTCTTCTTTCTAATTGTCCTGCAATATTTTCTGCAACTAATTGTGCATCTGTATCGATGTTTTTAACTTCAACGATATTTAAGTTAACATCTTTTCCTATTAATTTGCTAACTTCTGCTTTTAATGCTTCTACACCTGCTCCACCTTTACCAATTATAATTCCTGGTTTAGCTGTGTATAAATTAATTTTTACCATTTTTGCTGTTCTTTCGATTTCTATTTTAGAAATTCCAGCTGTATATAATTTTTTCTTTAAAAATTTACGTATTTTTTGGTCTTCTACTAAATAATTTGCAAAATCTTTTGAATCTGCATACCATTTAGAGTTCCAATCTTTTATTATACCAACTCTCGCACCTGTTGGATGTACTTTTTGACCCATGGTTAAATTAAGCCTCCTTTTCTTTTAATACTATTGTTATATGACTTGTTCTTTTTCTAATTCTTACTGCTGAACCTTTTGCAGCTGGTCTTATTCTCTTTAATGTTGGACCTTGGTTTGCAAATATTTCAGCAACATATAAGTTTTCATGTTTCATATCATGATTATTTTCAGCGTTTGCAATTGCTGATTTTAATAATTTTTCTAATACTTCTGATGATGCTTTTGGTGTGAATTTCATTATTGCTAATGCTTCATCAACATCTTTTCCTCTTATTAAATCTGCAACTATTTTAACTTTTCTAGATGAAATTCTTGCAAATTTAAGTGTTGCTTTTGCTTCTTTTACTAGTGTTTCTTCCACTTTTCTTACCTCCTTTTTTTATTAGGTGGGTACACCTTTATTTATATCGTAATTCTTATTTTTTTACTGTTGTTTTTTTGTCTCCAGCGTGTCCTTTAAATGTTCTTGTTGGAGCAAATTCACCTAATTTATGACCGATCATTTCTTCAGCTATATATACTGGAACGTGTTTTCTTCCATCATGTACAGCTATTGTATGACCAACCATTTGTGGATATATTGTTGAAGCTCTTGACCATGTTTTTAGAACTTCTTTACTTCCTGTTTCGTTCATTGCTTCTATTCTTTTTAATAGTTTTTCTTGAACGAATGGTTTTTTCTTGCTTGATCTAGACATATACCATGTTCTCCCTTCATATTGCTAATTGCCATCCGAAAATTATTAAAAATTTTCGGGTAACAAATTGCTATTTTATATTTTAAAATCTTATTTTCTTCTCTTAACAATAAATTTGTTTGTAGATTTCTTTTTGTTTCTTGTTTTGTATCCAAGAGCTGGTTTACCCCAAGGTGTCATTGGTCCAGCGTGTCCTACTGGAGCTTTACCTTCACCACCACCATGTGGGTGATCTACTGGGTTCATTACAGAACCTCTAACTTCTGGTCTCCATCCCATGTGACGTTTTCTTCCGGCTTTACCGATTTTAACGTTTTCATGATCTGCATTTCCTATAACTCCTATAGTTGCTCTACATTTAGCTAAAACTTTTCTCATTTCTCCTGATGGTAATCTTAATGTTGCATATTTTCCTTCTTTAGCCATTAATTGAGCACTTTGTCCAGCTGTTCTTACTAATTTTCCACCTTGTCCTGGATTTAATTCGATATTGTGGATTAATGTACCTACTGGAATGCTGTCGATTGGCATGCAATTTCCAACTTTTATATCAGCTGTTTCTCCTGATATTACTTTGTCTCCATCTGTTAATCCTTGTGGTGCTAATATGTAAGCTTTTTCTCCATCTTCATATTGGATTAATGCTATATTTGCACTTCTGTTTGGATCATATTCTATACCGATAACTGTTGCTTCCATGTTATCTTTTCTTCTTTTAAAATCTATTATTCTATATTTTTGTCTGTTTCCTCCACCTTGATGTCTTACTGTTATTCTACCATAACTGTTTCTTCCAGCTTTTTCTTTCTTTTTTGCAAGTAAAGATTTTTCTGGTGTTTTCTTTGTTATTTCTGCAAAGTCTGAAACTGTCATGTTTCTTCTTGATGGTGTATAGGCATTAAAATGTTTCATTCCCATTTTTCTTTTCCTTTCTCGAATTTATGAAAAACTTCGTCTTACGTTATAAAACTAGTTTTTGCTTAATTCTCTGTTCTACTTATTTACGGATATTTTTCCTGCTCCGCATAACAGATATTTTTTATTTTCCGGGTTCTTTCCCGATATTTTTATTTAAAATCTGCAATCTTCTAATTCTGTAAATACTTTAGAAGCTTCTATTTCTCTTCCTATTCTTTCAGATTCTACTTTTGCTAATGCTTCATCTCTTTTTATTATATTTTGATAATTGTTTTCATAGGCTTTAATATCTTTTCTTAGTGCTTTGTAAAATTCTTTTCTTTGTTCTTTCTTACTAAAATCTATATGTTCTTTCATATTAAGCACCCATAAATTCATCTATAGAATCTTTAAATTTCTTAGTAGCTTTAGTTGCCTTACCACCTTTAGCTAAGTAAGATACTTCTGCTGGATTTGTTTCTATAGTAACTATAGCTTTTTTCCAATCTGAAGTTTTACCTGTATGGTATCCAACTCTTTTTGTTTTTCCTTTAACTGTCATTGTATTTACTTTTAATACTTTAACTTCAAAAAGTTTTTCAACAGCTTTTGCTATTTCAACTTTTGTAGCTTTTTTGTTAACTTTGAATGTGTATTTTCCTTGTTGTAATTCATCATTACTTTTTTCAGTAACAACTGGTGCAATTATAATTTCTTCTGGTTTCATTATGCGTACACCTCCTCAATTTTCTTAACAGTTTCTAGAGGTAAAACTAGGTTGTTGTATTTTAATAAATCAAATACATTGATATTGTTTAAAGTTATTGTTTTAACTCCTTCAATATTTCTAGCTGACATTAATACATTTTTGTTGTTCTCTGGAAGAACGATTAATGTTTTTCCTTCAACTTTTAAGTCTGCTAATGCTTTTACCATTGTTTTTGTTTTGATTTCTGCTAATTCTAATTTATCAACAACTGTTAATTCTTTTTCTAATACTTTTGAACTTAATAAAGATTTAATTGCTAATCTTCTTTCTTTTTTGTTAACAGTATATTTGTATGAACGAGGTTTTGGACCTAAAGCTATACCACCTTTTACCCATTGTGGAGCTCTGATACTTCCTTGTCTTGCTCTACCTGTTCCTTTTTGTCTCCATGGTTTTCTACCACCACCACGAACTTCTGCTCTTGTTTTAGTACTTTGTGTACCTTGTCTTTGATTAGCTAAGTAGTTAACTAGTACGCTATGTACTATTGCTTCATTTGGTTCAATTCCAAATATAGCTTCAGCTAATTCAACATCACTTACTTTTTTACCTTTTATATCATATACATCTACTTTTGGCATTTCGTATTTCCTCCTTCCTTCTATTTAGTAGCCTTTACAGCTGATTTTATTTTTAAGATAGATCCTTTTGCTCCTGGAACACTACCTTTTAATAAGATAACATTTTTATCCATATCTACTCTTACAACATCTAAGTTTTGTATTGTAATTGTAACTCTTCCCATATGTCCTGGAAGTTTTTTACCTTTAAATACTCTACCTGGTGTTGATGTAGATCCCATTGAACCTGGTCTTCTGTGGTACATAGAACCATGTCCCATAGGTCCTCTGTGTTGTCCATGTCTTTTGATAACACCTTGGAATCCTTTTCCTTTAGATATTCCTTGAACATCTACTTTTTCTCCAGCTTCGAATACATCTGCTTTAACTTCGTCTCCAACTTTAACACCTTCAACTGATTCTAATCTAAATTCTCTTAAGTGTTTTTTTGCTTCAAGACCTGCTTTTGCAAAATGTCCTTTTTCTGGTTTGTTAATATGTTTGTCTTTTATTTCACCGAATCCTAATTGTACTGCATCGTATCCATCAGTTTCAACTGTTTTTACTTGTGCTACTGTACATGGTCCAGCTTCTATAACTGTTACTGGAATTACATTTCCTTTTTCATCAAAGATTTGTGTCATTCCAACTTTTCTTCCGATTATTCCTTTTTTCATTTTTCTCTCCTTACTATTGGCTGATACTTGTATTTGCACATTGTTTTATGTGTAATATCAGCTTGGTTTTAGATTTTTAGTTTGTAAACTTGCTTTGCTAGTTTATTTACAACTTTTATTTCATTATTATAATGTTTTTTCGTTAGCATTATAATTTGATTTCGATATCAACACCTGCTGGTAATTCTAATTTCATTAGAGTATCAACTGTTTTTTGTGTTGGGTAAAGAATATCAATAACTCTTTTATGTGTTCTCATTTCAAATTGTTCTCTTGAATCTTTGTATTTGTGTGGAGAACGTAAGATTGTTACTACTTCTTTTTGTGTTGGTAGTGGAATAGGACCTGAAACTTTTGCTCCTGTTTTTTTAGCTGTTTCTACTATCTTCTCAGCAGACTGATCTAAAACTACATGGTCATAAGCTTTTAATCTTATTCTGATTTTTTCACTTGTTACAACTGTTGTGTTTGCCATTGTAATTTTCCCTCCTTATATAAATTTTATTTTGTGGGTTTCCCCTGTTGGCAGTTATGATTTCTGCCTAAATTACCTTGGCAAGTTAAAACGTACTCTGGTGTTTTCAAAGCACCCATTTTTAAAACCCAAAATATGCATGATAATTCTGGGATAAGTACTATTTTTAAAAACTTACCGCCTGGTCTTTGCCATGACATACTCCGCCGAAGTTCCCTCCATCCTTGTTTTATGTAAGGATGTAGCCACATTCGGTTTCTTCGCTTAATTCATGCTTTTATATTATACAATGCTTTTGGCTTTGTGTCAACAGTTTTTGGAAATATTTTTAAATTCATCCAATGTTTTAAACTCATATCCCATATTTTTTATTTCATTAATAATATCTCCTAATATGTTAGTGTTAGTTTTTGAATTTCCATGTAGAAGCATTACTTCTCCATTATGAACATTATCTATAATTTTCTTTTTAGCACTATTTTCTTCTGGTTGTTTATTTTCATTCCAATCTTCATATGCAAATGACCACATTACAGTTTTATATCCTAACGAATTTGTAACACTGATACTTTTCTCACTAAACTCCCCCATTGGCGGTCTTATATATTTCATTTCATATCCAAACTGATTATAAATTGATTTATGCAAATCCATAACTTCTGAATTTATTTGTTTCTCAGTAAGTGTTGGCATGCTTTTATGATTTACTGTATGATTTCCAACAATATGTCCCTCATCAATCATTTGTTTTACTAATTCTGGTTGAGTATTTAGGTAATGTGCTGTAATAAAAAAAGCTGCTTTTACGTTTGTCTCTTTTAATGTTGATAAAATTTGCTTAGTATATCCCGCTTCATATCCTTCATCAAATGTTAGATATATATATTTGTCATTACTATTTCCCATTGCAATACCATTATTTTTCTCTATAATTTCTTTATTCATCTTTCCTAAATCCGGTTGCTTATGATTATCATTTCTTTTTATTCCCCACCCTATTTTTTTTGTGCTAAGGCTTTGAGCACTTGTTTCTACAGTTTTTACATTACTTTTTTCTTCTATTATAAATGCTAAACAAGTAATTAAAATTATTAATATTGTTATTATAGAAATTTTTTTCAAATTAATCATCTCCCTTATTTAAATTTATGTCTTCTTTTGTTTTTTATTCCTTTTATTAGTATATTAAATTTTTGAATTATTTTAGCATATGTTGTCTACTTTTAACACTTATTGTTCAACATTAAAACACTATTGATATTAATATTTTTACCAATTGGATAAATTTGTAAATTTTCTATTGACATTGTTTGATTTTTAGATTATATTGTTATTGTTGCTGGAAAATAAAGGAAATTTTATTTTTTTGTCGATTACTTTCTTTCTGGCAAATTTATTTTAAAGGGGGATTGTAAAATGCTTAATTTCGCTATTTGTGATGACAATGTAAATATTTTAGATAAATTTTCAAAAATTTTAGAAAATATTTTTGTAAAACATGGCTATGATGCTAAGGTTGGAATATCAACAAATGATGTTAATAAATTATTGGATTATATTGATGATAATAAAACTGATGTGTTAATTTTAGATATAAATTTAAAGGCTGATAAAAGTGGTTTAGAAGTTGCTTCGAAGGTTAGAGAAAGTAATAAAGATACATATTTTATTTTTACTACTGCTCATTTAGAGTATGCTATGATGGCTTATAAGTTTAAAACTTTTGATTATCTTGCTAAACCAGTTACTGCGGATAGATTAGAAGAGACTATTGTTCGTTTATTTGATGATATTAATGGATTGCCAAAAAGATATCTTAAACTTGATAATAAAAAGACTATAATTGATCAGGGCGAGATTTTGTATATTAAACGTGATGGTATGAAGTTGATTTTTCATACTAAGAGTCGTGATTATGAAACATATAGTTCTTTTAATAAAATTATGACCTTGTTGCCTTCTAATTTTGTTAGGGCTCATAAATCTTTTATTGTTAATATTGATAATATAGCTAATCTTGATTCTATTGGTAATATTGTGTATTTTGATAATGGTTCTACTTGTGAGATTGGACCTAAATTTAAAAAGAGTTTGATTGAGGAGGTTAATAATAATGAACGTTCTAAATAATATTTGGTTGGCGTTGAGTACGCCGAATGAAACTTTAGTTAGTATTTGTGTAGCTTTTTTAATTGTATTTATTGAGGCACCTTTATCTTTTGCTTTAATAAACAGCCTTTTGGGACTTTCCTGTACTAAAAATCAAAAATATATTTATATTATAACTACTGCACTTGTTGCTGTTATTGCATCTTTCTTTATACCATGGCCTTTTATAATTATGCAACAGCTTTTTTAATTTTGTATTTTATAATGAAAATTGGCTTTATTAAATCCACTATAGCTACTTTATTTCCAAGTATAGTCTTTAATTTGGTAGGAAGTTTACTGGCAAATCCATATTTTGATTTATTGGGAATATCATATGAAGAGGCTACAACAATATTTATTTGTAGAATTCCATTCGTATGTTTAAACTATTTAATCGTCTTTGTTTTAGCCCTTATTTTTAAATATGGGAAAGTAACATTAAATATTCTTGAGGATTTTGATAAAAAAACTAAATCTATAATAACAATTAATTTTGTATTTGGCTTTATAACTATATTTTCACAAGGAATATTAAGTTCAAAGTATATTGATATATTACCTATTGAATTTACATTTTTTAATTTCATTTTTCTACTTGCATATTTTTGTTTAAGTTTTTATAGTTTAGCCAAAATAATGAAATTAGTTACAACAACTAAAAAGTTAGAAAGTGCCGAAGAATATAATAAAACATTACACATTTTGCATGATAGTGTTAGAGGTTTTAAACATGATTTTGATAATATTGTAACAACAATTGGTGGTTATATAAAAACAAATGATATGGATGGTCTGAAAAGTTATTATTCTCAACTCGAAGAAGATTGTACAAAGGTCAATAATTTATATGTTTTAGATCCAGATATTATAAATAATCCAGGAGTATATAACTTAATTACTGCAAAATATAATGAAGCTTTAGAAAAAGGAATAAAAGTAAATCTTACTGTATTATTAGATTTAAATGATTTACATATGAAAATATATGAATTTGCAAGAATCTTAGGTATTTTATTAGATAATGCTATAGAGGCCTCATCTGAATGTGATGAAAAAATTTTAAATATAGTATTTAGAAACGAATCTAAAAATAATAGAAATATAATATTAATAGAAAATACTTATAAAGATAAAGATGTAGATATTGAACAAATATTTAATAAAGGTGTTTCTGGTAAACAAAATCATACAGGTCTTGGATTATGGGAAATAAGGCAAATATTAAAGAAAAATAATAATGTTAATTTGTATACTAATAAAAACGAAAAATATTTCTCACAACAACTAGAAATTTATTATTAAAATGATAGATAAATTCTATCATTTTTATTATGTATTAGGAATGTCTCATAACTTTCCTAATACATAATAAAAGAACAGTTGCCTGTTCTTTCTAATGGATTGTATACTAACATTGAGTATATTGTGTATCCTAAATATAAGTATTGTCGAACTACTTATATTTAAGCTAAATAACTAATCTTTTTTTACTAAACTAGCTGGCATTTTTGGTTGATGTAATATTGACCACATTCCGCAAGCTGTGTTAGTAGATTTTGCATATTTTTCTGCAACTTTTGCTAATAATTTTAACATAAAGGTTTCCTCCTTTGTTTAAAAAAAATATATAATACAAAAATACTACCGGTATGTATTTTAATATTAACTAAGTAATTTAAGCATTTTCATAAACTTCATATCCATATTTATTTTTGGTAAGTTTATATGCTACTCTTGTAATCATACATGTTTGTGTAAAATATCCAAATATTATCATATTTGATATTAACTCATTTTTTACAATTGTCGCTATTACTAGTCCAACAATCAAACACACATATGACATAATTTGTTTTTGCTTTCTTATCTTTTTGCTTAAAATTGGTACCTCTTCGGTATCTGCCGGAGCATAAAGTTTTATCATTATAATTCCAAATATTGCAACACATGCTATAAATACATATTTTGTAATATCATTTAACATTATGCTTTTTGATAAAAATGCTACTCCACAATAAAATGTTGTTGTTGTTATTATGCATCCTATATGAGTGTGTAAATGGAATCCTCCAGAAAACATTCTATAAGGCATAATTATTAAAAATGTAATTAAACTTAATTTTAATAGTCCTAATGCATATGCGATAAAAAGCATTATAAAAAATTTTGGTACTTCTCCTATTAATATTTGAAGTCCGTAGTTTATTACTTCTGCCCTTTCATCATCAACATCTGGCATTTCTTTCCTAATTTTGTTGGTTAGAAATTCTGTAATTTTGTCTATCATTTTTCTCACCACTCTTTTTCTTAAGTTTTCTATAGTTTATCATGTAATTTTAAAAATGGTTTAATTCGTTTATAAAAAGTATATTTTTATTTATATTATTTTAATTTTTTTATTTTGTAAAATATTTTGCCAGTTTTATAAAATAAAAACATATTTGAATCCTTTAATTTTATTAAAATAAAAAAACTACTAAAGGACTATATTAATCCCTTAATAGTTTTTATAAATTATTTATATCTTTTAAAATGCACCACGTTCCAACTATATCTGGCCAGTCTGTAAATGTCATTTTCTCTTTACTTATCGGATGCTCAATTGTCAATTTATATGCCCATAATGCTATTTGCTTACCCTGGCCCCTTGTTCCATATTTTTGGTCTCCAAAAATACTATGTCCAAAATTTGATAGCTGAACTCTTATTTGATGATGTCTTCCTGTGTGTAAATTAATTTTTAATAAACTCAAATTTTTAACTTCATTATATGTTATTACTTCGTAATCCAACTTTGCAAGTTTTGCATTTTTCTTATCTTTGCTAACAACTTTACTCATATTATTTCTTTCATCTTTATATAAGTAGTTTTCTAAAGTACCGCTTCTTGTGGTTATTTTTCCATCAACAACTGCTAAATATTCTTTTTTAAATATTTTTTCTCTTACTTGGTTACTTAATCTACTTGCTGCTTTAGATGTTTTAGCAAAAATCATAATCCCCCCAACAGGTCTGTCAAGCCTATGTACAAGTCCTAAATATACGTTTCCAGGCTTGTTATATTTTTCTTTTATATATTGTTTTACAAGTGTAAGCATATCTATATTGCCTGTTTTGTCAGATTGTGATGGAATATTTGGGATCTTTTCTACTACTATAATATGATTGTCCTCATAAATTACTTTTAAATTTTGCATATCTCTCTCCTAAAATTTCGGGATTAAAGAACCGTCCCCCCAATCCCTTTTTATTTTTCCCATCTACCATAGATTCCACATGGCAATACTAAGCTTGAATTTTCCATTGGAATTCCTATTTCTCCTGACTCCAATTTACCCTTATATTTTTTTGCAACTGTTAAATTCAAAATATCTTCCAAAACTTTACTAGAAATTCCTGTTGTATATGAATTTATCAAGAAAAATAATGGATTATCTGATAATACATTTGTACACAATTCTACTAAATCATATATATTATTTTCAAACTGCCAAACTTCACCTTTTGCTCCCCTACCATATGAAGGTGGGTCCATTATTACTGCATCATATTTGTTGCCTCTTCTTATTTCTCTGTTCACAAATTTAACAACATCATCAACAATAAATCTAACTGGTTTGTCTTTTAATCCAGATGATTCAATATTTTCTTTTGCCCATGTTGTCATTCCTTTTGAACTGTCAACATGACATACTGATGCGCCTGCTGAAGCACATGCTACTGTTGCCCCTCCTGTGTATGCAAATAAGTTTAATACTTTTATTTCTCTTTTTTCTGATTTAATTTTGTTTATCATCCAGTCCCAGTTGACTGCTTGCTCTGGAAATAGTCCTGTATGTTTAAATCCCATTGGTTTGATGTTAAATGTTAAATTTTTATATTTTATTTGCCATTGTTTTGGCATCTTTTTGTTAAATTTCCAAGAGCCTCCTCCAGAACTACTTCTGTGATATGTTGCGTTTATTTCTTTCCATTTTTTTGGAAATCTTTTGTCTTTCCATATTATTTGTGGGTCTGGTCTTGATAATATTACATCTCCCCATTTTTCTAGTTTTTGGCCATCTGCCATGTCTATTATTTTATAATCTTTCCATTCGTTTGCTAATTTCATATTTTTTGTATAGTAATTACTACTATTCCTCCTTTTTCTAGAATAGTTATATTTTACCATACTTTTTTGTTTTTTTAAAGGATATTTTTAATATTTTGTAATTAATTTTTGATAATGTCATAGTAAATTTAATATTTGATTATGTCATAA
>ERZ773224.3115-NODE-3115-length-15443-cov-5.158565_pt1 | contig 15443 bp, 11 predicted proteins | sample MGYA00580526_ERZ773224 | MGnify/ENA primary metagenome ERZ773224 (study PRJEB29015, sample SAMEA2737743) | human gut metagenome | biome: human gut; feature: human-associated habitat; material: faeces | place: China | collected 2012 ... | reverse complement strand
TGGATGATAACTTGGTAAAATTTAAGATCCTGGTGTCATCCAGCGCATGAATGCGGCTGGATGACGACGTAGGATCTTTTTTTATGACAGTATTGTGTTTATGATTTTAGCTGACATCTACTGTCTTATCTTATTATCTAATAAAGTAATGCCGTCACTGCTAGTCCTTCTTCTAATTGCTGAATGAGCAATTAGAATAGACGTTTAGTTGTGGCAGAGAACTGGCATTCCCTTGTATACTTTCTCGTAGAGAAGTTTTGCTTTATCAACCGGCAGATTGATGCAGCCGTGGCTGCCGGAATACTGGTAGATGGTTCCGCCGAATTTACTTCTCCAGCTTGCGTCATGGAAACCGATGCCGCCGTTGAATGGCATCCAATAGTCTACATGACTTTCATATTCATAGGTGCCATCTGCCTGTTTGGCGCCGCGCAGAACGCGGTCGGCCTGCTTGTAGGTCAGGCTGTAAATACCTTCCGGGGTTGTGTAGTTTTTGGATACGTTTCCGGTTACGCACGGAGCATCCCAAGTCAGGGCGCCGTTTTCGTACATATATACATGCTGGGCGCCGAAATCAACTTCTGCGTAGGTATTGCCCCAGTCTGCGTCTGAATGGCTGGCTGCCTGCTGGGAGAACTGGACTTCACGTTCCTGATTGATGCCTGTCTGCGCCATCAGAACCAGGTTGTCTGTCTCTGCAGTCTGGTCAATCTTCCATCCATAAGGGCCTGTCAAGGCTACCTCTTTTCCGGAAGTGGTATGGAAAGTACGGGTAGTTCCAGCTGTGTCGTATTTCGCTGCCAGCGCCTTGATGTAAGCAGCTGCCTTATCGCGGTCTACAGTAATGACACCATTCTCGCCGCCTGTATACCAGCTGACATATTCAGTACCGGACAGTGTCTCGGTTGCATCACCGATATGGAAGGTAATGGTCGCATTTTTAGCCTGGTTCATCTGGGCGCAGAGTGCTTTTAAGGATGCATCGCCGGAAGTCACCTGGATCGGTGTGTAACATCCCAAGGCTTCCAGATCAATCTCTGTCATGCCGGAGGCGATCGCCGCATTGATCGCCGTCTGTACCTTTGCCTTATCCACAGATTCTCCCTTTACTTCCGGAACAATCGTGAAATCTTTTCCTTCTTCCCAGGCGGATATATGGGCATCTACCGTCGGTGCTACACTATCTGACATACAATTTAAGGAAGCAATGCGGTTTGCAAGCATCGTCTGATCGCAGGAAAGCGGCATCGCGATCGTCAGCGCTCCTGCTCCAGCTACCCCTGCTGCCTGCTGGTCAATCGCTGCCTGCAGCTCATTTGTAATCACTACTTTATAGCCGATCTCCGCTGCGGTGATCTCTTCTGTCTTGCCTCCACGTTCTTTAATCGTTAATTTATAAGAACCGTAATTCTGCTCCAGCTTTGCCTTCGCTTCCTCGTTGCTCATTCCGCCGACTGCGACGCCATTTACACTTGTTCCATTTGCAAAACTGCCATCTGCCAGTACTGGCTGTGCAAACATCAGCACTAGTGCAGCTGCCGCACCAGTCATTTTAAGTATACTCATACTTTTATTTTTCATTTTTCACAAACCTCTCTGCCGCGCCATCCGGCTGCGACCTGCATGTATGGATTCTGAATCCTTATTATAGCAGAGTCGGAAAAAAAGTCCAGACCGATTCTAAAAAAGATCGTCAAAAGATCCAATTCGTAAGAATTTCTTAACGGTTCCTTTTTTTCTTTCATTTTTTCCATATTCATGATTGCAGTTTTTCCATTTTGCAGTATGATGGTATTCATTGCAAATGGGAAGTATAACTTTCAGGACGTCCTTAAAAATGTTTAAAATTTTCATGTTCCCAAAAGCGCCAAAAGGACCGCCGCATCTGGCATGCCCTCTTCTAAGTAAACAAGATTTTTATTGTTATCTTGGTCTGCTTAAAAGGAAATATGCCAGTCTGCGGCAGTCCTTCTTTCTATTTCCGGTCAATTTCCGGATTGACATGCACCATAATGTGTTTTACCTTCGGAAATGTCTTTTCAATGCTGTTATGCACCAACTCGGCAATCTTGTGCGCCTCCCGCAGCGGCATGGAACCGTCTACCTCAATCTCAATGTCCGCATAAATTTTATTGCCAAAGATCCGCGTCTGAAGCAGGTCAATCCGCGCCACATCTGGATTCTGAAGAACGCAGGCGCGCAGCTGTTCTTCGGTCTTCTCATCACAGGAATGATCGACCATTTTATCCATCGCATCTTTAAAAATCTCATACGCTGCTTTCACGATAAAGACGAAAATAACCAGGCTCGCGATCGGATCCATGACCGGAAATCCCATTCTCGCGCCCACGATTCCGACCAGCGCACCGATCGAGGAAAACGCATCGGAACGGTGATGCCATGCATCTGCCATCAGTGCGCTGGAATCAATCTTTTTCGCATAATATCGGGTGTACCAGTACATCGCTTCTTTACTGACAATGGATATAACAGCCGCTGCCAGCGCCAGCATTCCCGGAACCTGCAGGTGACTGTATTCTCCCTTGAGCACGTCCGTAAGCGCCTCCACGCCAATCCCCAGACCTGTCATAAAGAGAACCATCGAGAGGACAATCGCAGCCACACACTCCATCCGCTCATGTCCATACGGGTGCTCCTTGTCCGGCTGTTTGGACGACAGCTTAATTCCAATCACCACGATCATCGTGCTGAACACATCGGACGCCGAATGGATACTGTCACTGATCATCGCATTCGAATGTGCGAACACACCCGCTAACAGCTTCATAAACGACAAAAGGATGTTCACTACTATCGTTACAAAAGACACCTGATTTGCCACCTTCTGAAAATCGTTCTGTTTCATATTCGTTACCTCCAAAAAATATCTCATGGCACTAACGATAGGTGGGTGCTGCGGTTTAACCCGTAAAAAAGTATAAAAAAACACCCACGACTCAGTATTAGTAACTACTGTCCCGTGGATGTAAAGATTCCACTGCCATGATGGCCCGACTCCTTGGCTTTCGCCAATGGTCTGCTCAGTTTGTACTGTAGATTTATATGCAGTGCAAAGAGTTAATTTAGGTTACCATCTATGGCAGTCTATGTCAATATTTATTTTCAGATCAAAACTCTTTTTCAAAACTGAACTTAATATCCTTGAGGTCAAGTCCATTCGACTTCACATACAGTCGGAGCACATTGAATCTGCCGTAAAATTTGACCTCTTTCCTGATCACAACATCCTTGCCGTCAGTTCCGTTAAATGTGAAGTTGCTCACAGGGAATCCGTTGAAAAACAGGGTACACGGCAGCTGGGCAAGCTTTTCGAGTGTCGAACTTCCTCTCAGGCTCACCTCATACTCTCCCGGATGTTCAACATCAAGGGCTATTACATAATTCGTGTCGGCAGTGCTGGCCTTCTCTGTCAGATCTATAAGTATGTCTCTGTCGACATTGATATATTCCACATCATCAATTGAAAAATCGTCAGCCTGCTTTGGTCGATTTATTATCTCTATATTTACAGGTTCTCCCACAAGACGCTTAAATGCATTTGTATCCATGGCAAAGCTACACACATTCTTTGCGATCCTCTGAAGCTCAGCTCTCAATATCCGTCCATCCTGAAGTGCCTCTAGGACATTGTCTCCACCCATGTTCTTAGAGCCGTCCGGGCAGCACATATACATGTCATTCTGTGCCTGTATCATAGTTGCAAAGTCATTTGCATCTGGCTCCATACCCCTGCGGTTGATGGATGCCCACCAATCTGTCATGACCACGCCTGTAAATCCCCACTCATTTCTGAGTATCGTGGTGTTCAGATCATAACTTCCTGCAGTGTAGAGACCGTTTACCAGACCGTATGTTGTCATGACCGAGTCGGCATATCCTGACTTGACAGCTATCTCAAATCCCTTCAGGTATATTTCTCTGAGTGCCCTCTGGGAGATGACCGAGTCCATTGTATGGCGGTGATACTCCTGATTATTTCCGCAGAAATGCTTGATCGTTCCGGACACGCCACTGGACTTAAGTCCCTCTAACTGGGCAGTTGCAATGGAACCCGTAAGGTATGGATCCTCGGAGAAATACTCAAAGTTTCGTCCATTAAGCGGGTGACGGTGGATATTCATTCCCGGTCCGAGAAGAACCTCAACCTTATTCGCTGTCATCTCAAGTCCGAGAAGTGCATACAGTCTGGTGTTCAATTCTTTGTTAAATGAACATCCACACAGAGTGCCATTTGGAAGTGAGAAGGCCTTCATGCCCGAATCAAGTCTCATTCCGGAGGGTCCGTCATCACAGCACACCGATGGGATCTTATGTGCGATCAAATTTGGCGATACCCCGGCAAATGCTGACGCTGTTCCCGCCGTCACAAGAGAACTTCCCATTCCCTCGCCGCGGACAAAGCATGCCAGATCCTCATCATCAAACTGCGCTATGAACTCATCCATGGTTGCCTTGCCTTCCCTTACATCAAGAAGCGTAATACCCTTGTCACCGGTAACCGGTATCTCCTCCGGCAGCTCCTGCTCTCTCCTGTCATACATATCAACAGTGACTAGAGGTGTCTCCTCATACTCTATAAGCATCATGCCGTTCTCATCACAGAATGGTTTCATGCGGTCAAACTTCTCATAAGGTGCAAGTGCCTCCTGAAGCTTCTGAAGCTCCACTGTCTCGGCAAGCTCAAAGAACAAACACTCTGTTGTATTCCTTATGCTGTTTCCTACATGGATAGTGTAATCTCCAGCTTCAAGCACATAACAGTTTCTATGGCCTGCCGCCCCTGAATCGTCAAATGATGCCATACGGTCAAGCGGGATCTCAAACTTCAGCTCATCGCTGAGTCCCGGAACAAGCTCCTTTGTCTTCGCAAAATCAATGAGCACTCTGGATGGCTTGCCAAGCCTGCCCTGTGGCATCTCACCGTACACCTGGACAACCTCCTTGCCAAGTCTCTTTCCTGTATTTGTGACTTTGACACAGATATTCGCCACGCCTTTTTCAAAATCCAGGCTTGCATGTTTTACGCCGATCTTGAAGTCTGTGTATGACAATCCGTATCCAAACGGATATCTGACCTTATCCTTTGCAAATGTCTCAAAGTAACGGTATCCCACATAGATATCCTCAGCGTAGAAGTTTCTCTCTTCGCCGCCGAAATTGTCATACGCAGGATAATCCTTGATATCGTAGGCTATCGTGTCTGTGAGTTTTCCTGAAGGGCTGACATCCCCTACGAGGACATCAACCACTCCATATCCTCCGACCATTCCGCCCTGCCATACATACATGCAGGCATCCGGGGAAATCGTGTCAAGAAATGACATATCTATAAGACCGCCGACATTCAAGAGAACGACCATCTTCTGGAAATTTTCTCTGACAAGTCTAAGCATATCAGTCTCTATATCAGTGAGCATAAATGCTCCTTTTTCAAGTGTATTGTCCTTGTCCTCACCAGCTGTTCTTGCAATTATCACTATGGCTGAATCCGACTCACCGGCAGCCTCCTGCACGAGCTCCTCTGTAACTGGCATCTCCGCCTGTGACCACGGCTCCTGTCCCCAGCCAAGTCCCAGCTCCACAGGATGTTCCTTATCCCATGCGGCATAAGTCTCTGCCAGTTTCTGATTGACATTCACATCCTTGCACTCATTAAGTGCATCAAGGATTCCTACCACTTTGGCAACATTCACCATGCCGCCCGAACCGGTTCCACTCTTATAATAATGGTTCTGCATACGTCCAAATACAGAAACCGTCTCTCCCTGCTTAAGCGGCAGAGCTTTGTTGTCGTTCTTTAACAGAACAAGTCCCTCTGCAACCATCTCACGGGCTGTCTTCTCATATACTGCCCAGTCAAGTACTCTATCTTCCATGTATTTAACCTCCAACGTTTTGAACACCTATTTATTCACGACTTCACTATGTTATTTATTTTACAAGATTTATCCATTTTTTGATATGGAAAACTCTGTTTATTTGCTGTGCTGATAGCATTTCCATCCTGCTTACTATCTTACTTATTATCTTGCTTATTATTATTTTCCCGGTAATTCAGAAAAAACAATGGTGGGGATAAAGCTCCCCACCTCTGTTATTATATATTCAAATCTCACTGTATATATTTAAGACTATGAACGATAATCCCCATTGATCTTCACGTAATCATAGGTCAGGTCACAGCCCCATGCCTTGGCTGTCACTTCACCGATTCCGAGATCTATGTTGATGTGTATCTCATCTGAGCTCAATACCTTGGCTGCCTTCTCCTCTGAGAATGGTACGCCTGCGCCGTTGCGGCATACTGGAACCACGCCAAATTCTGACTCAAGATCTACTGCAACCTTATCTATATCAAAGTCAGCCTCCGCATATCCGATGGCACAGAGGATACGTCCCCAGTTGGCATCCTCGCCGAACATAGCGCACTTTGTAAGTGGGGAGCGGATAACGCTCTTTGCAACTATGATGGCTGTGTCAAGGTCAGGTGCTCCTGCAACTGTACACTCGATCATCTTGGTTGCGCCCTCACCGTCCGAGGCGAGCATCATGGTCATGCACTCCATAACTATGTAGAGTGCTTTCTTGAACTTCTCATAAGCTTCGTTCTCCGTGTCGATGAGTGTGTTGCCTGCAAGACCATTTGCCATGACTGTCAGGGTATCATTTGTGGACTGGTCTCCATCCACTGAGAGACAGTTGTAAGTAACCTTTACGATCTCTGAGAGTGCCTTCTGGATAAGTTCTGATGTGATGGCTATGTCTGATGTGATGAAGTTAAGCGTTGTAGCCATATTTGGATGGATCATTCCGCTTCCCTTTGCCATACCTCCGAGGGTGCATGTCACTCCGTCTATGTCGAACCGGACAGCAACCTGCTTGTCAACTGTGTCTGTGGTCATGATAGCATTTGCCGCCTTGTCGTTGCCGTCTGCTGAGAGACCGTCTGCAAGCTCTTTCATATGCTTCTCAAATGGCTCGATAGGGATGATCTGTCCGATGACACCTGTTGAAGCATTGATGACAAGGTTCACATCTATGCCAAGGGCATCCGCTGCAAGCTGGGATATCTTCTCAGCCTTCTCTATTCCATCTGCGTTGCATGTGTTGGCATTCTTGGAGTTCACAATGACTGCCTGTGCCTTGTTGCCAGACTTCTTCAGGTGCTCCTTGGTAACTGTAACCGGCGCGCCCTTCACCTTGTTCTGTGTATACACGCCTGCTGCCACACATGGCACCTCTGAAAATACCATTCCGAGATCATTCTTGTTCTTATCAGGGTTCAGTCCACAATTAAGTCCATTTGCTGTGAAACCCTTGGCCGCGCACACGCCACCGTCTACATATGTATAACCGTCATATATCTTCTTATTCATAGTAATCCAATCCCTTCTAAAATGTATTTTAACCAAGCATCCTCAATTGGCTGCCAACTTAATGTTCGCAGCCAATTGATACATCCTATCTATTCACCCACGCAAGGAACTTGTCCAGTCTGCCCATGGTCTTGTCTTTTCCGATCACGTTCATGATAGTGAACAGATCAGGTGAGTTCTGCTTGCCTGTTATGGCAACTCTTACTATGGTACATACATCTGTGATGCTGCCCTTGTATCCGTCAGGATTCTGCTTGTACTCCTTTACATTTGGACAGTAGCCGATCTTCTCGCCCATGGCCTTCATGCTTGAGAACCAGTCCTCTGAGTCAAGGAAGAGATCCTTCTTGTACTCCTCGATAACCTCTGTGATCATCTCTGGTGTGTACTTCTCGTCTATCTCATACTGGAGATCCAGCTCATCTTCTGGTGTATACAGATAGCCGAACATCGCGCGCAGATCTGACCATTTGCCGACGTCCTTGCGGACCTTCTTGCCTGACATCTTCCACAGGTTGATGGTCTTCATGAAGCCGTCCTTGTCCTGTGTGCCAAATGTATATATGTTCTTGTCATGCTCCTTTGCCCACTCCATGATGAGTTCGTAACACTCCTCGGCTGTGAGCTTTGAGATCATCTCCTTGCTGACATCGTTGAGCTTCACCATATCAAAAAGCGCACCGCTGACAGGCATCTTCTTGAGTGAGAGTGTGAAGTCGTCTATTGTCTTGTCCGCATGGGCTGCATGCCACTCCTCGTAGTTGGAGTTTGCAATTGTCATAAGGTACTCAAGCACGCTGACTGATGGGAAGCCCTGCTCTGCATAGAAGCCAACCGCAGCCTCCGGATCCTTTCTCTTGCTGAGCTTTCTCTTTCTCTGGTGCTCGCCCTCCTCGTCCACAGTGACCTCAAGCTTCATGATAGGTGCGATATGCGCATACTTTGGAAGCGCAAATCCACACAGGTCAAAGAGCTGCTTGTGAAGTGGATATGATGCAAGCCACTCGTCACCTCTGATGACAAGATTTGTCCTCATGAAGTGATCGTCAACTGCATGTGCAAAATGGTATGTAGGTATTCCATCTGACTTCAGAAGTACCACATCCATGATATTCTCAGGCATCTCAATCTTGCCCCTGATAGGATCGCTGTAGATAACAGTCTTTCCTGCCTCGCCCGGACTCTTGAGTCTCACTACATAAGGCTCACCCGCAGCAAGCTTCTCCTCTATCTGCTCGTATGTCAGGTTTCTTCCAACCGCATACTCACCGTAATATCCTATGTCAACCTTTGCAGCCTCCTGCTTTGCCCTGATCTCGTCAAGCTCCTCGGCTGTTGTAAAGTCAGGATATGCATATCCCTCCTGCATAAGCTTCTTGACGCAGGTCTGATATATCTCTTTTCTCTCGCTCTGCTTATATGGGCCATATATAGTCTCGCCACCCTCAAATGGTCCCTCGTCAAATCCAAGGTCAAACTTCTTCAGCGAATTGATGATCTCATTTACACCATCCTCAAGCTCTCTCTTTCTGTCAGTGTCCTCTATTCTGAGGTAGAACACGCCGCCACTCTGCTTTGCAAGCTTTCTTGAGATCATGGCTGCATACAGTCCACCGATGTGCATGTATCCTGTAGGGCTTGGCGCAAATCTTGTTACCCTTGCTCCCTCTGGAAGCTCTCTCTCCGGAAATCTCTTCTCAAGGTCATCCACTGTATCTGTTATATCTGCAAATATCAAATCCGCTAATTTGTTGTAATCCATCTCCTGTTTTCACCTTTCTGCTATATCACTTATCATCAAGAGTCTGCTTGATGATCGCTTCATTATATCCTGTCTGATTATAATTTGTATTATGTTTTACGTCAATTCCTTAAACCACAATGGCAATTGCATAGATTCCATATACTTATCGCCTTGACTTACACGTAAAATTTTCCACAACTATCTCATACACATTTACCGCTGCCAGCATCTGGTCTGAGTAGTTATACTTCTTCTTTTCTACCTTGTCAAACGATCTCATATTCTCGGTATTTCTCGCAAGCTGATGATTCATAAGGCAGTTGAGTGCCTCGCACTTTTCCTCAGGATCTGTCAGCTTTCTGGCTGTGCCATTTCCCATGATACTGCTGTAGAGATAACCAAAGCTGCAGGCATTTGGTCCCTCAACCAGATAGTGATCTGTGTCCATCTCTATGGCCACCTTCGGATCCGCTGCCAGAGCATCCACCTTCCTGCCCTCACCGGCAGAGTGGAAATAAAGCTTCAGAACATCCTCCTCGTAGGTATAACCGAAATTCAGCGGAACTATGTACATTCCCTCTTCATCGTGAACCGCCATCCGGAACACCTTACACGAATCAAGTACATCCACTATCTCTTCACGATCTGTTATCATCCTGTCACTTCTCCGCATCTCCCGCATACAATACCTCCTTTTTCAGCGTACAATCTATTAAAATAGTATAAATGACGTCAGCATATTTGCAAGTTTTTTGAACTTTATATTATTCGGATTTTCAAAACTTTTTTATTTCTGATCCAGGCTCCACGCTTTAACTTTATATGATGTAACTCCAAGTATCGTCTCGCCGTCTATCTGAAGTGGTGTCGGACGATCAAATTCAACCTCAACCTCTTTTGCGTTGAATATATCAACATACTTTTCGTACTTGACATGCTCTCCCTTGAATATAGAAGGAAAGATCATAAGGGTTCCAAGCTTGCCCTTGCCGCGGAACACCATAACCGAAACTGTATGCTCCGGATTCAGTCTGTCCTGCCCGGGGGTAGCCATCATTCCGCCGCCATAATATCTGCCATTCATGGTTGGCACGAGCCAGGCATTTTTATATTCATGACGGACTCCATCCACTTTCACCACAGCATTTCTCGGTTTGAATGCGTAGAGCAGGCCTTTGATAGCTATAGCCGTATAGTTCACAGGCTTGTTCTTATGAGTTTTCTCATTCTTTGTCCTCTGGCGGTCGCCCTCCTCACAGCAGTAACCGTCTATTCCGAATCCAACATTGTTGATGAACAGCCACTTTTTGCCGTTGATCGTCACCTCCGGGAGATGCTGTATGTACTGATTTATCTGGTAATCCGGAGTGTCATGACTGTTATGTCCTATGTCCTTTGCAAAGTCATTGCCGCTTCCGGAGGCATAATAGTAGATGGTATTCTTCACATCCATGTCCTTTATGTCATTCACAAATATGTTCAGCGTTCCGTCACCGCCGCACAGGATAACCTCGTCATCCTCTGCAAGCGATCCCATGAACTCCGCATATGAAGCGATCTCTGTCATCTTCTTGAGTATCGCATCAGGATATGTATCTGCAAGTGCCTGCACGTCATACATACATTTGCCGTTGCCCGCCAGTGAATTATATAAAATGTACTTCCTTCCCATAGTTTTTACCCTTTTCATCTTTCTCAAGAACAAGTCTCACCCTGTCGCTGATCTCATTCTTCTTCATTGCTTTTACCTCATCGGCAGGTATCACATCCACCGCATCTATATAGACGTCAGATCTGCGCCTCAGCACATTCCTGTAGATGTTCTCCGTTCCATGTATCGCCATGACGACTATCGGCGCATGCGCTTTCTGGGCTATTCTGAAAACACCCGTGTGAAATGGCAGAAGTCCGCCCTGTCTGTTTCTCGTTCCCTCCGGGTATACTCCAACTGCCATATCTCCCTTCTGGAGAATCTCGGTAGCCGTCTTGATCGTAGACAATGCCTTACCCGGATCTGATCTGTCTATCGGCATAAAGCAGCATCTTCTGATGATCCTGCCGAATATCGGTATCTTAAAATTCTCCGGCTTGGATATAAATGCCACATCCCACTTCTTAAATACCTGCCATTCTATCAGCGGATCATAATTTGACAGATGATTTCCCACAAAGAGTGGTTTGACATCCACTGGAATCTTCTCCATGCCAGTCACATGCATTTTCACTCTTAGAAACCACATGGCAAATCCGGTGGCACCATACAGCAGATGCCTGTAGAACCTGCTGTCCTCCATATACTGCCTGTCAGTTCTCACGAACAGACTGCACACGAAGAGAAAAAGTATGTACATCAGAAATATGGCTATGATTCCGCCAAGTATATATAAAATTATCACTTTTTATTCCACCCTTTTCTAATATCATCCATAAGCTTCATCATATATATAGACTCTGACAAAGGCATCGATTTACTTTGGAACTGTCCCTGTCTGATCATATCCAGACTCTCCATGATCTCATACTCATAACCACTTATCTGTTCCGGCACATCCACGTGTCTGATAAGCCTGTCCTCACAGTCGAACACATCTATCCCCTGCGGATTATTTATATTATCGACTATCATATATCCTTTCTCACCATAGAAGATTCCTTTTCTATCCGATCTGCCATATATGCTGTGGGTCGTCACTGCCATCCTTCCGTCTTCGTATTTGACGGTTATACTCTCCTGTCCGTCTACTCCAGTCTCGTGCATCATAACAGAGGACTCAATATCCGAGATATCCTTTCCCATATGCATGACAATGAAGTTCAATCCGTAAACTCCCACATCCAGAAGTGCTCCGCCTGCCAACTCCGGGTTGGTAAGCCGCTCTATATTTGATATCGGGTAGGACAGATTACATGTCATAGTCCTGACATCACCTATTACGCCAAATTCCAGAATTTCATTTATCATCTGTCTGGACGGCATATACCGCGTCCATATTGCCTCTGCCACGTACACATTCTTCTTTGCTGCCAGATCTGCGATCTCCTCAGCCTGTGCAGCATTGTAGGTAAATGCCTTCTCGCATAGCACATTTCTTCCATGTTCTATGCAGAGCTTCATTTGCTCATAGTGATGCGAATGCGGCGTTGCAATGTATACCAGATCTATCGCATCGTCACTGACCAGTTCCTCATAACTTCCGTAAGCTTTATCTATTGCAAACTCGTTGGCAAATGCATTTGCCTTTTCCCAGCTTCTCGAACCTACAGCATACAGCTTCACATCAGTCATCCTGTTTATCGTGTCCGCCATAACGCCGGCAATCTTGCCTGCGCCTAATATTCCTATGTTCATATGCTGTCATCCTCCTGTTTTTTCTATCTGTTTTCCAGCGCTGACACTGCATATATATCTTCAAAAGTACATCTCTTTTTGTTTTCGACATATTTTGACACTACATATCAGATTATAACACACAGACGGGAAAATAGAAGAAAAACTCCTGATGCCAGCGATAACTGACACCAGGAGTCCTCCCCTTTATCTTGAGCACCATAATAAGCACCCAACCCACTATATATGTTGTTCTATGCATCTCTATCGGCTACACATATTCTACAGTGTAAAATATGTTGTTCCACAATCCGCATGTTACTCTCTGTACATAAGGTAGCTGTACATATCAGCGTAATCATGTCTCTCATTCTTGATGAAATCGATGGCTTCCCTTGGATGCTGATTCAGCATTCCGGTCAGCATGTATGGCACATCATAGCCCCATACTGCATCTCCCTTTGCCTTGAGCGGAACCATGTACTGCTCTATGAACTTCAGGATGTGGTACAGGTTGTACTTTGGATTTCTGAGGAATCCAAGAAGAAGCTCAAGCGCACAATTTCCTGCGCCCCTGCCCATACAGCTTACAGTTCCATCGAGCATGCTCGCACCACTCCTCATTGCCTCAACAGTGTTAGCATAGGCAAGCTTTAAGTTGTCGTGTGCATGTATTCCTATCTTCTTGCCATACTTCTCTCCAACTGCTACATATTTCTCCGCGAGTTTCTTGATCTGCTCAGGGTACAGTGAGCCGTAGCTGTCAACAATGTATATTCCATCTACATTGCTCTTACCAAGCATCTCAAGGGCAAGATCGATATCCGACTCCTGATCCTTTGAAACTGCCATAATGTTGCATGTCGTCTCGTATCCCTTTGCATGTGCATCCTCAATCATCTCGATGGCTGCAGGCATGGTGTTGATGTATGTCGCCACCCTCACCAGATCGATAACACTGTCGGCTCTGTCGATGATATCCTTCTTATAGTCGCATCTTCCGACATCAGCCATAACTGAAATTTTCAGATCTGTATTGTTCTCTCCAACGATGGCTCTTATATCCTCCTCGTTGCAGAACTTCCATTTGCCGAATTTGTTCACATCAAACATTTCCTTGGAGGCCTTATAGCCGAATTCCATATAATCAACCCCCGCCTTGATGTTCGCTTCATAGAGGGCTCTTATAAACTCGTCAGTAAAATAGAAATCGTTGACAAGTCCTCCATCTCTTATTGTTGCGTCAAGTACCTGAATGTCAGGTCTGTAGGTGATCAGATCTCCGCCTATCATAATAGTGTCCTCCTTCTTGTTTTTTTGTTTTGATTTTCTCTTTTTCTCTTTTGGTTTTTCTCTCTGATATTTCTGAGTCTATTTACTGCAAAGCTGTTTTCCAGTTTGATTCTATTTACTACACCTCTGTCTTCCAGTTTGTATCCTATAGATATTTCTCCTCGGTTTTCTCAGTTTAAACTTACGCCACTTTAACGCGTTGGTGTATGTTAGTGACTTTATTTAGTATAGCACATAAATAAATTAATGCAAGGACTTTATTTTATCTTTTATGCAAGTAAATCTACGTTTTAGCACAATTATATCGCAAATAAATAAAAAACAACCCAAAAGATACAATTTTCTGGAACTTTGTATCCTTTGGGCTATTTGGGTCGATTCTGGGATAATTTTTTTATCTTTTTCTTGTTTTCGCTGTCATCTGAGATAATCTGACTTGATCATGTTAATCCAAACAAATCTCAAGCAACTCTCACCCTGCTCGTGTCAACCCTAGACCAAAAAAAAATTGATTTTTTGTACCCTCAAATATCACTTTCCATTATACCTGCTATCGCAGTATATTGAAAGCAATACTTATGCCTGCAGAAGAAAGGAGTGCCATATTTTCTCGACACTCCAAACTCCATAAGCATCCATCTTACTTGAAAAATGGATCATCTGTATTCCATACAATCTCTATATTGTCCTCTCCATTGATAATCACTTTTTTGATTACCTTCTGGATTTTCTCTCTATCAAAAGATTCCATATTGATGATACTTTCTAACTGTGTCTCAAACTTACTAGAAGAATTATCTTCTGGCGGTATTTCTGTTTTAAGCTGTTCGATTTCCTGATGCAATTCATCAATCTGCTCCACCATCGCCTTTGAACGCTTGACATACTCTTCTCTTGTGAGCTTGTCATCCTTATAATCAGAATACAACATCATCTTTTTACTGCTGAGGCTCTTCACCTTCTTTTCAAGTGTTGCAATCTTTTCTTCCGGAGATACTTCTTTCGATTTACCAGCTTTCTTTATTCCTTTCTCATCCAGATAAGCTGTTGCATACATATTTACAATTTTCATGATTGCATCTTCAACCTTGGCAATTTCCACCCTGTTGTTTTTGCATGGAGAATTTTCCTCAATTCTTGACGAGTAACAAAGAAGAATGTCACCTTTTATCCTTTTGCTGGGTGCTAAAGCTCTGCCACACACACCACAATAATAAAACGGATTATAGTTTCTCTTACCACGCTTTAAACGAACACATTTTTTTGAATTAGCGTGTGCCATATCAAATAATTCCTGAGTAATAATGGGTTCATGGCAATTTTCTATCACCATCCATTCGTCTTTAGGAACATAGCTTGAAGTGTTATTGCTGCCTATCCTCTTCTTAGTTTTATTCCATATCAGTTTTCCAAGATAAACTTCATCGTTTAATATATCCCGGATAGAAGAAGTACTCCACAGACTTTTTACTTCAACTACATGAAAAAAGTTTCTGCTTCCTTTTCTCTTTTTATATGCAGATGGTGTATCAATACCCTGAGCATTTAGGTAATTTGCCACTTCCGTTTTACTTTTGCCCTGTGCGGTCAGTTCAAATATCAGCTTAACCACTTCTGCTGCTTCCGGAACCAAGCTTTGCAAATATCTTATTGAAAGAAACACCAACACTTACTGTGATGC
>ERZ773224.3112-NODE-3112-length-15460-cov-3.279585_pt1 | contig 15460 bp, 5 predicted proteins | sample MGYA00580526_ERZ773224 | MGnify/ENA primary metagenome ERZ773224 (study PRJEB29015, sample SAMEA2737743) | human gut metagenome | biome: human gut; feature: human-associated habitat; material: faeces | place: China | collected 2012 ... | reverse complement strand
GGTATCGTCGTTAAGTTGACTACCGGGCAGTTGGATACCAAGACACACCTGTACAGCCAGGCTAGCTTGCATCACGTGACTCGAATCTACGCCATCCTTTATTATTGCGGTGATATGACCGCAGACGATATTGACACGGAAAAAACCAAGGTGGTCGTAGCTTCCCAGCTACTGATGAAAGACGGCGCTCCTTGGGATCCCTCGAAAGAGGAGGGCTATGGGCAAGGACAGCCGCAAACCGAAACGTTTGAACTTCTGTTGCCGCAAGACCAGATCGCCATGGTCCCCGGCAAATATATGATATTATGTGTCGGCTTAGACGACGCCTCGGGCGATACGTATGGTCTGACCTATGGTGCTGATGCCGCCAATAAACAGCCGGAGTTCGCCAAACCGGGAGCTAAACTGTCAGAAGCACAAGCGGTTCTCGCGAAAGAAGCCCCAAGCGAACCTATGCCTTATGAGGAAGACCCGGCAACCGTTGAGATTGACAAAAAACAAGATAAAGAATTAATCGCTTACGGCCATCCCGACATAGCGCATTCGGAGCTTTTCGCCGGTTGGCAGGCGTTCGACTTCATGCCCGACAATTTGAATGTCGTGGAGGTGGAACTGCGCCGCCGCGTGGCCGGAGTGCTTTGCTACCTCTCGGACATCCCTTATAAACTGAATATGGGTAATACCCCCTATCGGGTAACAGAGGTACGCCTGAACCTCTTTCAGGAGCAAAACGCGCGGATCGGCCTGACACGGGAGATGACGCAGGAGGGCAAGCCGTCCCTACAGGATTTCGGTGGACCGGTTGACGGGAAACCGGTTTGCCAAACGCTTTGTAAGTTCGATCTGATGATTTTCAAACCGCGACCGGAGCAAACCGGAAGCGGTGATCTTTTGTACAGTATACCGACCGGTCATCTGGAAGGACGGAAACAACTGGAGAATACCATCTTGATGGGGGCGTACGCACTGCCCATTCAAAATAATACCCCCGATGCCACGCTGAACGTAGAACTGTGGGGGTACAAATATGATGATACGCCGGGTAGTGATGATCAGATTGTTGCGGGAAGCGAATTGACCCGGATCAAATCTTTCCCTGCCATTTACGAAGGCAAGGAGAGTACCCCGGAGATCTACTCCCTGCATCCGAATATGATTTACCATATCGGGCATAAGCTGGAAGGGGATAATAAGGAAGGCGACTATCCGGAAAGCCTGGCGGGAACCAAGGTGACCGTGGAGGCCGGACCTTGGCAGGAAGTGGATATTCCGGTGGAATTTCCCAGTGTGCCTATTGTTCCCTTGATGTCTCTGCGGGACAAGGATGGCAATAAGTATAAGGTTGAGCCGGAAGAGGCCGGCGAGAAATATTATATTTTCGACTGCATCGGTTCGCGAACGAACCATTTGGAGATAAGCGCATCGATTCTTTATAAGAATTGGAAACTGACAGCGGTACCGGTCGATGATGCTTCGAATACGCCTTGGATTCGGTTTTGGGACGAAACGGCAAGAGATTATGTCACTGAATTGACTGGTACTGGAGGAAAGGATATTTACATTCGGATGGCTGATTACGCGAGTGTCCCGGATTGGGAAAATAAGCGAGAGACACGGACGATCCGATTACAACTGGAGGCCCTTGATGAAAACGGTTCTGTGGTGGGCGGTGCCTCCTCTGATTTGTACGTGGAGCAATACAATGCGTTGATTGTGAAAATGGAAGATGATAGTGACGGATATCGTGGCTTCAGTCGTTTCGATTTTGGGACGAAACGAAACGCGGTTACAGGGGATATCGTGGCTGCCGGACAGACACTCGGATGGGGATATTGGAGATCTCTTGTTGTGACAGAGCATTGGACAGATGGTAAGGCCAATTATCGGGAATTTATAAATAAAACATGGATAGATGATTTTAAAGGCTCTGCCATACAGGTTTGTGCACTGGGAGAAGCGGGAAAAGAACTTGAGATAGATTATGAAGAAGCGAAGTCTGAAGATCCTTTTTGGTTCTTGCCATCGATAGTCGCATTGAGATGTTTCTTGAAGCAATATAAGGATAACGCGGATGCGAATATAGAACAAGGAAAATTTTATTGGAGTTCTAATTCTGCTGGTTCTTATAAAAACGCATTAGCGACAAAGATTGACCGTTCAGGCAATGTTGATGATAATTATTATAGAGAAAATAAGGAAAATGCGTATTATGCCCGTCAAGCCTGTCACGCACAATAAATATAGCGATATGAAACGATATACTTGGATATGGATCATGCTGATCGCCTTGTTGTCCGGTTGCGAAGACGACTTCGACAGGGGCGGCTCAAACCCGGGCGAGGGGGTAACGGAAGGGATGATCACTTTCCGCTTTTCTACCGAGGAGGCGCCGGTGATCGTTACCCGGGCCGGTGAGGCCGGGCAGCAGGAGTCTTTGGAGAATGTGTTGGTCATGGTGTTTGACAAAGATGGGAAATTGGTCAATAAAGCTTACCAGCAATTGACGGTCGATAACCATTCGGTCAATATCTACCTGACCGCCGTGGCGGATCAATCCATCTATGCCCTGTGCAATTTGCCGGAAGGAGACGAGACGGAAGATTTGATTGACAACTCTCCGGTCACTTTGACTAAGTTGAAGGCGAAATATACCACGATCCGAACTCCGGAAGGAGCTTATGGCGGCAAACACATCATGACCGGCTCCCTCCCGTTGGAACTGACCGCGACCGGCCAGTTGAAAAAGGAATACACCATCCCGGTTAAACGTCTGACGGCGCAAGTCAATTTTAATGTCTCTTTCGAACCGTACGATCCGGAAGATAAATTCGCGGTCGGGGAAATGTTCCTTTACAATATCCCGATGGGCAGCATGCTGCTGGATGGCGGCGGGTCGGTCGACGACGCGGGTAGTTGGGGATATCGTCATCCCAACGACGCGTTGTCGGATTCGCTGGATATTTGCGCAGGCGATTATTCGTATGTCGTGGCCGGTAATGCTGCCGAGACAGACCGTTCGGCACAATTTTACCAAGAGGGAAAAAGATTGGACTTCGAGATCGTAAAAGGAGCGGTTGGAACGAATGATACCTATACTGCCTCTTTCAAGATGTTCGAGAACCGGCAAGGAAGGGTGTACGACCATGAGGAGAACTGGGAGAACCTGAAAGGATTGATCGGAAAAGATCCCGAGACTGCCGGAAAGTATGGTTATGGGGATTTGTATCGCTATTATCAGCAAATCAACAAGCGGGGGCTTGCCGGGACAAGCCGGAATCCGGATGATGCCGAAAAGATATTCAAAAGAAACGAAGACATAAATGACGGTAAGTATACGGTCAATGCGAAAGAGCGAGGCTTCAAGTATGCCACCTACCTGATGATCCGCGGTGTCTACACCAAGAAGAATCCGGTGGGGGGCGAGGATCCGAGCAACGTGACCTACTATATCTACCTCGGTTCGGACAATTACAAAGACTTCAACGTCTGCCGTAACCATGTCTATAACTACCGGATCCGTATCTTCGACGCGGACAAGACCGACACCCGCGTGGATGCCAATCCGATCGGCGGGCTGACTATCTACGGGAACTTCGAGGACGTGCTGGATGCCCATCCCAACGTGACGCAGGTACTTCTCTACTCGCCCAGTAACTGGACGGTGCGGGTGGCCGATCCGGACCAGACCCCCTGGCTGGAGGTTTCCGCCTCGCCATCCTATAAGCCCCGTAAGCTGGGAGCGGAGGCTAGCCGCGATCAAGCCGCTTTCCGTCTGGACGGAGAGGCGGGGTTGCACTACTTCTATATCCATACGGACGAGTATATCCCGCCAATCAAGGATCCGCACGGTAACGATCGTTACTTCAAAGCCCCCCGTACAGGCAAGCTCCTGTTCTCGAACCAGGCGGGAAACGTGAAAGAGGTAGAGATCAAGCAGTACGCGGCCCAGATGGTGATACGCGAGAGGTTTGCCACGGATCTCGCGAAGAAGGTACTGGATACGCTCTACGTGGAACGTATCTTGGAAAAGAAAAATATGCAATGGGGATTCCAGCATTATTGGTGTCTGAAGATGGATGAGATCCTGGCAGACGACCTAAACTCGAAAAAGAATGGGTTGACCAATACCCGTGTGTTGTATGACATCGCTTTGAACGGCGACAAATGGGGCATCGATCCGGCTTATCCGGACGGCAATATTCCATCGAACATCGCGTTGGGATATGCCTTGGGCAAGAACCGCGACCGTAACGGCAACGGGAAGATCGACTATAACGAGATTTTGTGGTATTTGCCGGCTTACACCGAATTGCAGGCGATAGCCGGGCATATCAGCGGAGGGTCGAGGTCTTATCCCGGGGAATACTCACGTACTGTGGATGTAGACTGGAAGATGGAACCTTATTCCTTCTTTTCCTCCACGCCCTCGTCTAGCGATGCGGCCGGAATTACTGCCGGGTTCAGTTGGGCCGTGCAGTTTTCGCCCAATGCGCAAAAGAACGGCAAGGCGAGGGTCGAGATGCGCTCGCGTTTCTACAACGTGATTTGCGCCCGCCGCTATAACGGTTGGCGAGGGCCCGATACGGGAACGGTAGACGGCGAGATCGATACGGACGAGGACTGGAATGAGGACGAGGAAGAGATCATGGATAAAAAATAGTGGAAAAAAAGGATTAGACGCGATGAATAAGACGATAGGAAAATATATATGCGCCTGGGCGGTGGTTTGCCTTGCCGGATGCTCGAATGAGGTTCCGCAAGAAGGGCAAACGGCGGTCGCCTCATTCCATGTGGCTACACGCGCCGCGGACAATACCGCCGAGAGGGAGATAACAGATCAGCAGTTTGTACGGCTCTATGTGGCGGAACGCAGGCCGGAAAGCGGGAAACCCGAGGCTACCGATCCTTCGGATCAATATTGGGATCGGTATAATGTGGTCTTGTATTGCGACAAATATTATGACCTGGAGGGACAAACCTATCATGTCGAGAATTTGCCCGGAGTTTGGCATAAGTTTGCTTTCGTGTGCGTGCCGGATATAAGCCAAGGGATGGGAAGCGGGATGTTTCCGACTCAAAATACGTTTTTGACATATAAGGACCTTTACGATTTCGCGATCGACTACCGACCGGTATTGGACTATCAAGTCGCGTTGAATGAGGCGAGCAAGGAAGACTTGGCGATTTACCGTAAAATCATCGACCGCTGGGTCGATACCGACATGCCGACCAACGAAAGAGTGCTGATGAGACGCGTCACCGGGCAACTCGTCCTGAATATGGGAAAGCCGGCCGACCAGTTCGATACGGCAACGAATGGGGCGGTGACGGATATTACGGTCAGCATGAAAACGGCCCGGAATTGCTATATCCGCGACGAGTCGTGTGACTCGGTGCTTGTTATCGAGCGTGAACAGCGGAAATTTCATTGGACCGTAAGCGTGGAAGGACAGTTGGAAGAACAGCTCTTACCGATCGCCCTGCTTCCGGGGGAACTGTCAGACGCCAAGGTGACGGTCTCTTTTGCGAATGATACCTCGGTAGAATACGCCTTGCGTGGACGTGCCGAAGAAGATGTACCGATGGATGCTATCGAAATCAAGAAGAATACACGGACGATTGTCTTGTTTAACGGTAAGGATAAAGAAACGTTCGAGGTGCGTTACGCCGGTTTTGCCGATGGAAACGATGCGACGGTGGATGTCGACGATGACGCATGGGATGGAGTATGAATGTGAATAATGAATGGAATCGTATATATGAAAAAGGTTGTGGGGTTGTTAGCCGGCTTATGCCTTTGTGCCGGATGCGAAAATGAGATACCGGAGCCTACGGCATCGGTGGTTTCGGCTGGTAAGTTCGTGGTGGATTACACGACCGCGGCTGGTGCCGCCACGCGTGTGATCCATGAAAACCAGCCGAAAGGGGTACGTATCAACTCGCTTACTTACCTGCTGTATAGTGAGGAGGGGACGTTGGAGAAGCGGAGGGAAATCCCCGGGTTGGATACCGACGGGGAGAGTTGGCCGTTGAGACGCGAGAATATGTCGTGGCAACGGGAGGCTTTGAAAGACACCTTGTCGCAGGGTGAGACCTATCATGCGGTCTTTGTGGCCAATATCGATTCCGCCGTTTGCGGGTGGACAGGTGCGGACGGTCAGCCGTGGTCTCCCCTGCGAGAGACCGGGACGTACGAGACGGTTTATTTGCAAATGCCCTTCCAGCCGTTCAATGACCGGAATATGTTTTATGTTTTCACGCGGGACATCTTGTCGACGGATCAAGGTGCCGATCGGGAGAATCCTTACAATTGTCCGGTCGTGTTGCGGCGTGCGGTGACCCGTACCGACTTCTGGTTTGAGAAACTTCCTGATTGGGAAGAAAAGACAGAGGGGGGGGATACGGAAATATCCGGTTATCCGGCTACCTGCTTGTTACCGGAAGATATAAAGAACTATTTTCAATCGGATTTCTATGCTTTTGTCTTGTCGAAATATAAAGATGAGTTAAGCCAGCCGGTGGTTGATAAGACGGTTGACTTTTTGGATGCTTTGAAGCGGTATTTTTCCGAACAGATTCTGAATCCGGATTTGAAAGATAAATACACAAAATATATTGGGCGTTTATCTGAAATAGAAGGGCAAATTCAGGGCGAAGGCAAATCCGACTTTTTAGATCAAATCAATTCGGACATGGCTGAAGGCGGTGTTTTATCAAACTTCCAAACCCATTTGGTTAATACGCTGTTGAATAAACTTGAACATAATACAACCGTCCGTAGTCTGTTTGACCAATCTGCAAAAAGAAAATCGGGAACATGGGCAACGATTGTTTACGAGGGACAATCCGGAGTGGATAAATATTATTTGTCAGGAAAGGCTCCGAAGGCAGGTCTGACAGAAAGCCTGCGTATGAAAGCGGATACGACCGTGATGCGGAAGAGCGTTTCTTATCTTGCTTTCAATTGGGTCGGATTGGCGGATCCGGAAAAGAATAAGATTTCCGGGGTCAGTTGGTATCCTACGGCTGAAGCTACGAATTCGGACTTCTCGCTTACCCTTAACCCGTCTATTTCGACCGGACAGGGAGTGAATGAGAAATATTCCGTGTTCTATCGCCCGATGAACGAACTGAATTTGAAAACCGATTGGGAGAAGCAAGTTAAAACGACAACAATCGTCTGTGATTTGGAAAAGGCATTGCCTTTTAAGGAAGAAGATGTGGAACTGATTACCGATATTAAAAAACTTTTGTCTGAAGACAAAATAAAAGACTATTCCGGTTCGCTGAAAGAGATGTCTTTGGTAATAACTTATCCGGATATATCCAAAAGCGAGGTGTTGGAGATTAAAGAGATATGGGAAATAAGTAAATAATAAAAAGTCTATGCGCACGATTAGTCGATATATAAAAAGAGGTGTTTTCCTGCTTTTCCTGTTGGTATCGTTTGTGAATATACAAGGGCAAACCGGAAATCAACCGGTTAAGGTTACCAAGCGTAGGGCGTTGGTAGGCCCTTATTGCATGGTGAACCGAATCTCGTCAGTAGCCAATGTGGCGACCAACTATAGTCATTTGGAGTATATAACCGATTCGGACTTGAACAACTATGCTTCGATAACCGGTATTAAGGTCGATGCGCTGCTATCGCCTGTTTTGAGTGTTAAGGATACGAAAAACACATACAAGGGGGGAACGACTGCCGGTTTCAGCTTGGCGTCGACTGAGAGTGGAGGACTTTTGTCGCTGGAGGTGATCCAGTTGTTTTCTATTACGACTTATTTAAATGGCAAAGAACAGGAGACCATAGCGGTGGGAGGAGCGTCTTCCGGTGGGGTCGGTTTGGACTTGATAAAGATTCCGGGTTCTGATGCTGTCTCTGTAGATGTCTGTGTAAAAACGACGAAAGACTTTGATGAGATTTATTTGATGCAAGGAGGCTTACATGTAGAGGCTATTAATCAGCTAAGCATCAGGTATGCGTTTGTCGGGGATCCGAAAGAAGTGCTTTTGACTTATGATGGAGTAGAAACATACGGGATAGAATTAGGGTTAGGTGAAAAAGGCATACAAATCGACTATGACAAGTGCGACGGCATGCCTTGGCCGGTAAAAGACAAACCCCTAAGGGAGGATACTTTTCATGACAAACTGTTCGATTCAGATACAACCAACTATTTGGGGACAGGAGGGTTGGCTATTGGAGAATGGTTTCATGCGCAGATTGGTACAACTTACGAGTTTCCTGCCGGTACGGAAGTGGGGTTTAAATATTTTAATAAAGGACTCCTGGATTTGTCACTCGGAAGTTTTGTTACCATTACATTATATGATAAGAACAACAAAGAGGTTCAAACGGAAACTTTATCGGCCGGCATATTGAAGTTAGGAGTTGTCACTACGGGAGAGATCACATCAGCCATCACATCCAAGGTTCCTTTTTATTCTGCCCGGCTGACTGTTGGAGCCGGTGCGTTAAGTGTGAACCTAGGCGGGGTGGGTATCTATTATGGTTTTGTCAGAGAGAAACCGGAAATAGACCATCACTGCCCGATCCAGCCCAGTCTGAGCGCTACGGTTTGCGATAACGTAACGACTTACGAATTGAGGAGCAACCCGAATGTGCAGGTGAAGTGGGAATTGACGAATTTTGAGTTTTTCTCAGGAGAAGATCCGCGCGATCCTCAAGCGGTGATGAATAACGTTCAGATCGGAGAAACGGCAAATGGCGTTACCAAAGTAACGGGATTAACCGTCGAGGGCGTGTACACATTCAAGGCTACGGCGGTAGATTGTACCGCTGAACCCCCATGTTCGGAAACTGTCACTTTGACAAAAGGAGTCCGTCCGCCTAGTTCGTCTTGTGGAACCCCTGTTTTTAACGCGGATGGAAATGAGAAATATGAGCTTTCGACAAGTACGTATGGTGTAACCGGAGGCCTGATCAGTATTAGCGATATCAAGGATAAGACCAATATATTGGATGGGAATTTTGATAATTACGCATCCTATGTGAGTGGTTTGAGCGTGGCAAGCAACTTGGGTATCATAGGTATAAAGACGGTAGGTGGAGAATCGTTCGATTTAGGAATTGAGGGTGATAAACGTGTCGGTTTTATCGTAGAGAATGCCTCTACTTTTTTGGATGCCGATGTCTTGCAGTTCTTGCGAATACGGCTATTCAGGAATGGCGAGGTCGTGTATGAGAATGTAATCGACGAGTCCAACGTGGTCGGGGTTGGCTTGATAGGCAGCGAGCAATCTCAAAAGATACGGTATAGCGTAAAGGTTCCCGCGAATGTGGATTTTGATGAATTCCAATTGTGGACTTCCGGCGTGTTGAATTTGGGCTTGAACACGTTGCGTATTTATTATGGCTTTATGGAATCGGCCGATGATGATTGTTCGGACCCGCTAAAGAATGGTTGTGCCCTGGCCGTTTCTACGGAGGAGACGAATGCTTCCCTGTCTTTACAAATACCGTTTCAAACTGTTTCCGTTGCCGGGACATTGGTCAATGGTGATCTTTTGTTGGATGGTGATATGAATACTGCGTTGACCTATACGCCTGCCGTTGGTGTAGGGACAGGTCTTGTCTTATGCGTGAAATTAGGACGTACCATGGATAAGACCCAGCAACTGGGGCTTGCCTTGGATAGCAAGACGTTTGTGCTTGGAGCCGGTGTCGGTTCCTGGATAACGGTTTCGACTTATCTGAACGGCCAAGAGACCGGGGAGAAGTTCTCGGACTGGAATACTGTCGGGTTGGACGTGATAGGCTATGGTGACAGGCGATATCTTATCTCGCAACCGACATTGCCTTATGATGAGGTACGTATTGCTTTTGCGGCCGTTGTAAGCGCATTGGAAGGGTATAATCTGTACGGCCTCTTTTTCCGTAGCGACATAGATGGCGACGGGCTGCCTGATTGTATGGATCCGGAAAGTTGCGCGGGTGGTTTGGCGAATTTGCGAACGACTCCGCATATTTGCGAAGGGGAAAAGGTCGTGCTGTATGGGCAAGCGAAATTTGAGGAAGAAGAGGAAAAGGACTATAAGATGTCCATCTTTAAGAAAGCGGATGATATTCATACGGCAGAACCGGTATTTTCTAAAACTTTTACCATCCATAAAGGGATTTTCCAACAAGAAATATGGGAGGCAACAGAGGCCGGAGAGTATAAACTAATCATTTATGACAAGGATGATGAAAATGCAGAGTTCGTATTGTCTGAATTGTACTTTACTGTCCATCCGCTTGAAACAACTTGGTTAGAAAATGTGACTGGCACTGACTGGAATGCCTGGGAAAATTGGTCGAAGGGCTCGCCTTGGACATGTACCAATGTGATTATTCCTGAATCCGCGCAAGCTTATCCGATTCTGGAAGCGGATGCGTCAAACGGCTGTAACTATATTCATTTTGAACCGAACGCTGAGGTGAAAAACACACATCATCTGGATTATAAAAAGGCATGGGTGGATATTGAACTGTCTCCCAACCGATATTATATGGTGGCAGCTCCGTTGAAAAGAATCTATTCGGGAGACTGGTTTGTCGCTGCCAATGGAATACAACTGCCGGACACATTCACCTCGTTGACTGCGAATAACTATCCAGAAAACCGGGTCACGCCTACTATTTATCAACGTATCTGGGATGCGGCTTACATGGAGCAGTTGATCAATTCAAGCAATCGCCCGTTTGTAAAACCGGGAGATAAAGTAGATATAGCCGTGACCGGCTGGACAAAACCTTTCAATTGGCTGGCTACACCCTATGACAAGAATACGTTGGATGGGCAAGAATTTGATTTCAATGCCTTGTCGGTGTGGGTACATCCGTTGAAGCCATCCGAGAAGGAAGAAGGTGATAACGGCCAAACGTATACTTTCCGTTTCCCGAAGGAGCATACGGAATATCATTATTATGATGAGAAGGGAACTCAATTAAGCGTAGGCGTGCGGATAAATGACAGGAATAATTCCGGACGTTTTATCTATGAGCAGGAAGACGGGAAAGCCACCTTCCCGGTTGTCATGCGATTTAAGAATGGCTCTTTTAATAACAATACGTTCTTGGTCGGCAATCCGTTCATGACTCATATCGATGTAAAGAAATTCTTGGAGCGGAATGAGCATATTGCTTCCGTTAAAATATATGATGGACAAAATGGAACAGCCAACTCGCTGATCCATAACTTGGATGGTGATGGTATCTTGGAAGCAAGGCCGGGTAATGGTGGTGATGGCTTACGGGCTATCGCCCCGACGCAGTCTTTTTTTGTGACTTGCGAAGAGCGGATGGTGGAGTCGTGTACCATTACCTTTACTGAAGACATGTTAGAGACACAACCGGAACTGCAACAGGCAAATCGGTTGTCGAGGAAACAAAGCGCTTCCGTGGCAAGCCGGTCGGTACGCTTGATGGCATCAGCCGATAACTGCCAATCCGGCGCTTTGGTGTATTTTTCCCAAAAAGCGAATGATCATTACCGGGAGAACGAGGACGCGGAAGTCCTGTTGGAAAATGAGATAAACCCGACAATCGCCTTGTTTACCATAGCAGAGCAACGTGCGCTGGATATTCAGCAACGTGCGAATGGCGGAGAGATACCTCTCGGTATATATTTAGCCAAGCCAGCGGATGTCAACTTGTCGATAACGATTCCCGAGAGCTATTCCGGTTGGATCTTGAAAGATTTGGACAACAACCGGATTCATCCCTTGCTTGCCGGAAAAGAAAATAAGATTGAGCTGGGACGGCTGACAACCAACATAGGGCGTTTTTGTTTGAAAGGAGAATCGATCGCGACAAGTAACGGAGTAATTGCCGCGACACAACCAAAAGTATTCTGTTATCGGGATGAAAGCGGCGGTCAGGTTATTGTGCGTTCGACCGAGGGGCTTATGCGGCGCTGTGATGTTTTTACGATTGATGGAAGGATGTCCGGCCGGGTACAATCGGAGTCAGCCGAATACCGTCTGCCGATCGCTAAAGGGGCTTATGTGGTAAAGGTCTATTTGCGGGATGGAACCAGTGCTGTTGTAAAGGTATTTTGAACCAGTAAAATTAAGATACGATGAAGCGGATATTATATATGATAAGTCTTTTATGTTTAGGCTTGTTAAGTACAGGTTGCGATTCGGAAGAACAACCGGGGGAGGAGGAAAAGAGAACCGTTGAGGTGCCGGTGGAGTTTAACTTTACTTCCAGTGGTAACGAACTGACCACCCGAACGAATCCGGTAGGGCCGGGGAACCCCGGTGAAACCAATACCCGCCCGATTTACGTGGATCGAGTAAAAGTATATATTTATCAGCGTCCGGCCGACCAAACATACGAGACTGACAGGGAGGGCTTTTTAAGAGCCAATGAGTTGGTATTACCTGCCCATCGGACCGGGAATGCAGGCGCTGATGGACAACCTCGTTTCACGGCGACAGGAAAAATTCCCTTGGAGAGTGAGTATGAATACAGAATGACGGCCGTGGCTTATTCGGAAGAACAAGGAGAAAAGCGGTTGTTTGAGTTGAACGACTCCTATTTTAATCATGCGGAAATAACGTTGCTAGACAAAGATGAATATAAAACCCCGGAACTGTTTTTTGGTAATGTTGTTTATCAGGATACGGATACCGTCTTTCGTTATGATAGCAAGAACCCAAAGAAATTGACCGGTTGGTTGTATCGAGGGGTTGCCGGGATAGAACTGAACTTAGAGAATGTAGCGCCTGAAGTCAAACGAATTGATCTGCTTGCTGATTCCATTAATACCCGGGTAAAGGCACGGCTGTACGATGATTTCCGTTCGGCTTATGATATGAAAAGGAATGGACGTTTTGAACATTTTGTAATCGGTTCATGGGAAAGGAATATCGCGGATGTGAAGAATAATAATATACAAATAATAGGCTCGAATCTATTGGCGGTATGCACCTCCCTTAGTTTGCGCATAACGATAGACAAGGATGGAAAAGAGGAACAAGTCGTTTGCCGTTTACAAGTAAGAGAGAAAAAGGAAGATGGCGATGTTGACACAGACGAGAATGGAGGTACAGGAGGCAGTGCAAACGCTCAATTACGCTCCATCCCGGGTGATGCCGGGAATGGGACCGGGATTATCCCGGGAGGTGAGGAGACACCAGTGGATCCCGAAAATCCGGACTCGGGCAAGAACCCGTTTCAAATCTGTTTTAAGCGGAATCAGTACTATAAGATACTTGGCGATTATGAAAAATTGACAACAATGGAGTACGTACTTCAGGTAACCGTCAATCCCAATTGGGATGGTGATGTTTATTTACCCTTGGATAAGAGTGATGATAGTAATTGATATATTTCCAAGCGAAAAAATTGAGAGGCTTTAAGAGATGAAGAATGACCCTATACATGATCTGAACTTTTATGTACACGTAAAATCAGGTCATAAGTAAATTTTCTATCAAAAGATAGGGAATTTACGAGGCAACGGCCTGCTTGGGAAAGTAGACGTTGCCTTTATTTTTTGTGACGAATGATCTTGTGAATATTAAAAACTGATAAAATCTATTTGCGTATTAAAAAAAATAAAAATCTATTTATGGTAGCAAGGAAAGCTTCATTACAGCATAAGGTTCTTTTAGGGTATATGATATTGATCATGGCTGTTTGCGGTATGGTTTCCATCTTGTTATACGAACGGAGCCGCATGCGTGAAATAAAAACGGAAACATCGGAGATACGCAGGATACGCCATGACATCAGTACGGCGCATCGCTATATCACGGAGCTTGCCACCTATGGAGAGTCCGTCATAGTCTGGGAGGATACCGATTTTCGTGAGTATCGCAGAAAACGCTTGCAAACGGACAGCTTGTTACAAATATTGAAAGTGAGTTGTGGCACGTTCGTCCTGCCAAAGCAGATAGACTCCCTATGCCATTTATTGGAAGCCAAGGAGGTACACCTGCTCCGCATTATGGAGACCATTACCAGACAGGGGGAAGCGGACAGTCTACTCGCAAATCGTCTGCCTGTTGTTATCAGGGAAGCGGTTCGTACCCGGACAGTCACTCAAAAGAAAAAAGGGATTGCCGGTTGGTTCGGTGGAAAAAGGAGCGTACAGGTCTTCGAGCCATCGAAAGGACTGCAAGATTTGAATGAGAAGCTGATCGCCATGCAAGAGGAACGTGAACGCCGGATAGACATTTATACCGACAGTCTGCGCATACAGAATAAGGCCTTGAACCGGAAGTTGCAAATACTCATCACCCATCTTGACGGACAAGCGCAGGCGGCGTTCATCAGTCGTGAGGAAAAAATCACGGAAGCCGGAGATTTTTCTTTCAAGCTGTTTGTCTTGGTAATCGTCTCCGCTTCCTCCTTGCTATTCATCTCGTTCCTGATCATACGGCATGACATCAGGAAAGAAAGGGAAGGGCGGGCACAGCTCCAAAGGATAAACCGTGAGAACGAGGAACTGCTCGGTATGCGTAAACAGATCATCCTGACCATCTCTCACGATATACGGGGACCATTGGGTAATATCAACAACTGCGTGGAGCTGGCCTCGGAAACCCGTGAAAAGAAAAAACGGGGAGGCTATCTGGAGAACATCCGCCATTCCTGCCGCCATATACTGAATCTGGTGAACAACCTGATGGATGTTTATAAGATCAATGAGACCAAGGATACCCGTAACGAGGTTCCTTTCCGTCTAAACAACTTGCTTGACAACATATCGAAGGAATATGCCCGCAAGGCGGGTGGCCGGGCCTTGCTGTTCGAGCACCGGCATAAGAATGTCGGCGATATTACAGTGAGAGGAGATGCGGACAAATTGGAACAAATATTGGACAATCTGCTGACAAACGCCATCAAGTTCACCCTGTCGGGTACGATCCGTTTCCATACCGAGTATATGGCGGGAAGATTATATGTGGAGGTCGGTGATACCGGTATTGGTATGGATGAGGAGACATTGGAACGTGTCTTCCGTCCGTTCGAGCGTGCGGCGCAGGAGATAAACTCGGAAGGTTTCGGTCTTGGGCTTTTTATCACGAAAGCTCTTGTAAAGGTACTGGACGGAAGCATTGAAGTAGAGAGCCGACCAGGTAAAGGTACAACATTCCGCCTGTCGTTTCCCCTTTCGGAAACGACAGAAGAACCGGAAACAGAGGAGCTTCCGGTACAATCTGCGACGATACTTCCCAAACATGTACTGGTAGTGGACGATGACAGCATCCTTCTGAAAATAACGGAAGACATGCTCGGGCGCAACGGGGTGGAATGCACGACCTGTCAAAATGCAAAAGAAGCCATTCTAGCACTCAACCGCTTGGATTATGATTTGGTATTGACAGATATACAGATGCCCGTGACCGATGGTTTCGGCTTGTTGAGATTACTGCGTAACTCGGATATCGGAAATTCCCGTACCGTTCCGGTCGCTGTCATGACGGCACGGGGGGACGGGGA
>ERZ773224.3109-NODE-3109-length-15469-cov-21.929934_pt1 | contig 15469 bp, 15 predicted proteins | sample MGYA00580526_ERZ773224 | MGnify/ENA primary metagenome ERZ773224 (study PRJEB29015, sample SAMEA2737743) | human gut metagenome | biome: human gut; feature: human-associated habitat; material: faeces | place: China | collected 2012 ... | reverse complement strand
ATGTTGACCGCGATTGGCAGAGTTATGTGCAGCAGCAAAAACAGCAGGAGCTGGAACAAATCATTGCAGAGGAAAAGCTGAAGTCCGCCGAAGCGCAGCGCTTTGTTGCCAACGCCTTCCGCGACGGCGCGCTCAAAACGACCGGCACGGATATTGACCAGATCCTCCCGCCCGTCTCCCGCTTCGGCGGCGGCAACCGCACAGAAAAGAAGAAAACGATCATTCAGCGGCTGGCGCAGTTCTTTGAAAAATACTTCGGAATCTGAGCGGAGCAAGCCGACTTGCATTCCCGCCTGATTTAGGGTATACTGCAAATAGGAAAACAGAAAGCGGGGTGGTCAGTATGTGTACACGCAATCAGGCGTTTGAGATTCTGAAAACGGTCTATTGTGCCTGCAATCCGATTCTGGAGCGCAGTGTCCATGACGCGATTTTGTACGGCTCTTACGCCCGCGGCGATTTTCACGCGGAGTCGGATATTGACATCCTCCTGACCGCCGATCTTTCGCAGGAACAGATCGCCGCACATCGGCGGGCGGTATCCGCAGTATCGAGCGCGCTCAGTCTGGAACATGACGTTACGGTTTCCATCCATGTCGTGCCGCTGGCACAGTTCCGGCGGTACGCGGAGTTCCTGCCGTTCTATCAGAACGTGCTGAAGGAGGGCATCCGGTATGCTTCCTGAACAAGCTATTGAAATCTCCAAGGTTCGCTTTGACCACGCAAAGGAATGTCTGCGGGACGCAAATCTGTTGCTTGCAGGTGAAAGTTACCGCAGTGCGGCAAACCGCGCATACTATGCGATTTTCCACGCGATGCGCGCCGTTCTTGCGCTTGACGGCGTAGATATGAAGCACCACAGCGGAATCATTTCCGAGTTCCGGAAACGGTATATCAAAGCCGGCGTGTTTGACGCCAGCCTATCCAGGCTGATTTCTGAGCTTTCTGATGTCCGCGAGGGCAGTGATTACAACGATTTCTTCATCGTTTCCAAGGCGGACACCGCCGAGCAGGTGCAGTCGGCAGGGACGTTTTTGACGGCGGTAGAAACCTATCTGCGGACAAAATATTGAGTCTGTACGTCACCTGACCCAAACCGTGACCCAGACTGGGCAAAAACGCGATGGACGCAATAGAAAAAACCCCGTAAATACAGAATTTTTTCATCTAAAATATGTGCATATTATAATTAAAATACAGAAAAATACGAACGGATGGCTCTTGACGTGCATGGGGTCACAGGTTCGAGTCCTGTACTATCCACCATAAAGCTGAACCCAAAAAGATATCAGCGCGAAAAGCCCAGAAGTTTCAACTGTTTCACCTCATAGGTACACAATGTGTCATGGGGGGGTACAGTCGGTACGGGCAAAAGCAAGACGCAAACTCAAATGCATGAGTTTGCGTCTTGCTTTTTTACATAAGGATAGAGCTTGACAGGAGCAATGTCGACGGTCGGAGTTTTGTAACCGTCAAATCTCCCCGCGCATAGACAGGGATGAGACAATAGTAGAGGAATGTTTTGCAACATTCCGTTACTGTCGTTTACTGGAGGACATCAAGATGACAAGCGCAAAGTTGAAACACCGTGCAAAGCTGCAGGAGTGGGCGGCACGAATACAGGACTGCCGCAGCAGCGGCCTGTCAGTGCGGGCGTGGTGCAGACAAGAAGAAATCAATGCAGCAACCTATTACCGTTGGGAACGGGAATTTCTGGCTTTGGCTGAAACAGAGCCGTGCTCGAGTGTGTCGGCCGTCAGGTTTGCAGAGCTTCCGGCACCGAAACAGGGATCACGCAACGCTGCGGAACGTTCCGCAACGCTGCATATTGGAAACGCCAGTCTGGATATTTATCCCGGGTGCGATACGGAACAGCTGAAAATGCTGGTAGAGCTTCTGCGCCTATGCTGAACGACTTCACCGGCGCAGATAAAATCTACATTGCCTGCGGCTACACAGATCTGCGCAAAGGCATAGACGGCCTGGCGCGCCTCGTCCAGCAGCAGTTTGAACTGGATCCATTCACCAACACGCTGTTCCTGTTCTGTGGGCGGCGGCGAGACCGTATCAAGGGCTTGTACTGGGAAAAGGACGGCTTCATCCTGCTGTACAAGCGACTGGAACAGGGCGCGTACCAGTGGCCGCGCTCGGAATCCGAGGTGAAGGTGCTAACGCCGCAGCAGTACCGCTGGCTCATGGAGGGGCTGCAGATCGAGCAGCCGAAAGCCCACCGTCCGGTAACGGGATTGACCACTGTCTGAGCAGGGAAAATAGGTGGAAACCATGGAAAACACCGGCTTTTTGCCGCATTCTGTGGTATAATGTTTGCATGGAAAACAGAGAAATGCAGACAAGCAACACGGCGGAAATGGTCACCATTTCCCGTGCGGAATATGAGCAGCTCCAGCAGGAAAATGCGCAGTTGGAAGCAAAGAGCGCCAAGTTGGAAGAGGCGCATACAAGACTAGAAGCAAAGCTTGCTGCCCGCGAACAGGAACAGGCGCAGGTCATCACCAGCCTCACGCTGCAAAATGAGTGGCTGCTGGAGCAGCTGAAGCTGTCCAAAAAGAAGCTGTTCGGCCGTTCTTCGGAGCAGGCGGAGCAGATGGTCATGGAGCAGCTGAGCTTTACTTACAACGAAGCGGAAGTCTATGCCTCTGGAACTAAAGCCGCCGCGGAGAAGCCTGTTGCTGTGAAGGCGCACGAGCGCAAGCGGCAGTCCGGCAATGTGTTGGATGTCGTTCCGGAGGGGACTCGCACCGAGGTGGTAGAGCACCGTCTGCCGGAGAACGAACTGACTTGTTCTGCCTGCGGCAGCGAGTTAGTGGAGATTGGCAAAGAGGTTCGCCGGACGCTGCAGATGAAGCCGGCGGAGTTCTGGATCCGCGAGGACGTATACTACACCTACGCCTGCAAGAACTGTGAGCAGGGGACCGGCGAGGCCAACATTGTAAAGGCAGCGAAAGAGCCTGCGCTGCTGCCAGGCAGCTTTGCCTCTGCGGAGGCAGTGGCGTATCTGGCAGCACAGAAATTCGTCATGCACTCGCCGCTGTACCGGCTGGAACAGGAGTTCAACCGTCAGGGCTTGAAGCTGTCCCGGCAGACTATGGCCAACTGGCTGCTGAAGGCTTCGGAGAAATGGCTGCGGCCGGTCTACGATGCGCTGCATAAACGGCTTTGCAAGGAGCCGGTGCTGCACGCGGATGAGACGACCTTGCAGGTGCTGAAAGAGCCGGGACGTTCCTCTACCAGCAAGTCCTGCATGTGGCTGTACCGCACCAGCGGCTGCGCGAAGCAGGCCATTGTACTGTATGAGTACAAGCCAACCCGAAAAGCGGAGCATGCGGAGGCTTTCCTGAAAGGCTTCTCGGGCTGGCTGCACGCGGACGGGTATCAGGGGTATCTATATTTCGATGTTCTGCCATGGCTCAATCTATTTCTGCGGTTTTGTGACGATTGGAGGTGAGGTATGCAGTGCAAAGGATGCGCCGAAACTGGCGCTGGGTGTTGCTCGGATGGCCATCCGCGCCGCCATTCTCCGCCCATTCGTTGTGGGCAGTGAGCAGCTTCTGATTTACATTCTGCTGGATGCGGCAGCCATCAGGCAGCTGATTCCGGAACGCGCGTGGAGCGTTGCACTGCCTGTCTATTATCTTGCTGCTGCAGCGTTTGTGCTGCTGGCCATCCGCGGCTTTTTCCGCAGAAATCAGGAGCAGTACCGCAGATTCTCCGCTGTGCAGGCGGCCTGACGGAGCGGCAATCCCAGGACCGATATGATGGTTATAGGCCGTGCAGCTTCGGCAGATCCGAAGCGGTCTATTTATATCCATATGGAAAACCGATTGACCTACAGATAAACAGGAAAAAATCAAATTTAATCAGCAAAATACACAATGTGAATGACTGCAAATTATCGAAACCGACAAAAAAATTTTTTTGGCGCTTGCATTCTTGACAAAACAGACCGCAATTACTACACTATATAACAACGGATATGATAATCGATTGTCATATCGGAAAACACACAATCAATCACATGAAGATCAAGGAGGAACCCATGAAAAAGATTATTGCAGTCATCCTTGCGCTGACCATGCTGCTGGCACTGGCAGCCTGCACAGCCAAGACAGAGACAACCACGACGGACACGGCCGCCGACGCAGCCACCACCACAGACACAGCGGCAGAGCAGCCGGCAGACACTGAAGCGGAGCAGCCCACGGACACCAATGGTGATGTGACCACCATCACGCTTGCCATGCACGTGTCCAACACGCAGGAGCAGGAGCCTGCCGTCTATCAGGCGATTCAGGCTTTCCAGCAGGAGAACCCCGATGTGAAGATTGAGCTCGTTGAGCACCTGACCGAGGAGCACAACAAGCAGCTCAAGCTCTGGGCGCAGTCCGGGGAACTGCCGGATATCTTCTGGTGCCAGGAGGGCGACGTGCTGGAGTATGGCGAGAACGGCTATCTGCTGCCGCTCAACGATTTCCTCAGCCAGAACCCCGACATTGACAGCGCAATCCCCGATGCCATCAAGAACTGCTATGCTGGCGAAAACGGCGAGATCTACGGTCTGGCTTACACCTCGCTTGTGACCGGCTTCTATTACAATAAGGCTATCTTTGCAGACAACGGTCTGCCCGAGCTGACAAATGAGACGACATACGAGGAGCTTCTGGACATGGTCAAGACACTGCACGACAACGGCGTAACGACCTTCGCACAGGGTGCTATGACCAACTACAGCGTCTGGGGTTATCTTGGCAGCCTGAACCGCTATGGCTATGCGGAAAACATTGCGGCAATCGCCGATGGCTCGCAGAGCAGCGCGGTATTCTCCAAGCTGTTTGACAAGCTTGCAGAGCTTGGCGCCGCCGGCGCATATCCGCAGAACATGGCAACCATCGACTACTTCGAGGCCAAGAACCTGTTCACGACCGGCCAGGCGGCTATCTTCACCTCCGGCCAGTGGGATGCCGGTGAAATCGGCGAAGCACTCGGCGAGAACGTCGGCTTCTGGTGGGGCCCGACCTATACGGATTCCGATTATTCGCAGAAAACCAGCAACCAGTTCGCAAACTGCCCGTTCGTTGTGAGCGCGGACGTTGCAAAGGACGAGGCCAAGCAGGCTGCTGTTTATCGTTTCCTCGCGTTCTACTTTGGCAAGGAAGGCTCGTCCATCCTGTTTGACAACTCCAACATTCCCATTGCCACCTATGCGGATCTGCAGATGGAAAACACCAACCCGGCCTTTGCCGCAATCTCTGAGGCACTGGCTACCGGCTATGCAAGCACTACAGCCAGCAACCCGGTCGCATCCCTGACTGCATCCGTCAGCGAAACCTTCTATGACGCGATGAACAGCCTCATGCTCGGCAACATCACCACGGAGCAGGCGGTTGCGTCCATCGACACTGCCTTTGCCGAGGCCGCACAGTAAAACAAGGCAGGATCCAATGGCGGGATGATCGCAGACCGGCCGCCAGGCGGATACGCCGGAAGGAGAGAACATGCAATTACTCAGTACAAAAAAGAATAAGCTGCTACTGCTTTTGCCGACCTGCTTGGTGTATGTGGTCTACATCATCCTGCCGATCCTTGTTTCGCTTTACTACAGCTTTACCAAATACTCCGGGATCAGCAAGCCGCGGTTGTACGGACTGAAAAACTACATCCGTCTGCTGGATGATCCGTATTTCTGGATCGCGCTGAAAAACACAGCGATTATCCTCGGTATCTCCATCCTTCTGCTTGGCATCGGCGCGTTCTTTGTGGCGATGCTCCTGAACCAGCCGATGCGCGGCGTGAACGTGTGCAAGGCGCTGATCTTTGCGCCGGCCATCATCGCAAGCATCATTGCGGGCGTTATCTGGGGATACCTGCTCGACCCGGTGACGGGCCTTGTCAACAATGTCCTGCGGGCCATCGGCCTTGACAAGCTGGCGCTCGAGTGGATCGGCGGCAAAACGCTCTCGCCCTACAGTATTGCGTTCGTCTATTTCTGGCAGCAGGCCGGCTATATTGCGGCTATCTATCTTGCCGGGCTCAAGACGATTCCGCACGAGATGATGGAGGCGGCAGCTGTCGATGGGACAAATTTCTGGCAGCGGCTGCTGCATGTGACGATTCCGGCGCTGCGCGACACGTTTGTGTCGGTCGGCATCCTGATTATCACCGGCTCGATGAAGATTTTTGAGACGGTGCAGCAGTTGACCGGCGGCGGCCCGACGCATTACTCAGAAACACTCGTGACCTACGCGTACAACACAACGTTTGCCCGGGGAGAATACGGCTACGGCATGGCGCTGGCTACAGCGACGTTCCTGATTTCGCTGATCCTCATGGGAATCTATACGCTGCTGCTGCGCGGGAAAGATTGAGAGGGCCTGCCATGAGAGTAAGAAAAAAGCTGGGCGTGTGCTACGTCCTGATGGTGCTTCTGACAATCGCAATTGTGATCCCGATCATCTGGCTGGTCTTTATCTCTATGAAGCCGAACAGCGAGATCATGAACAATCCACTCTCGCTGCCGAATGCGCTGGACTTTGGGAACTATGTATCCGCGCTGCAGACGCTGGATCTGTTCACGCTGTACAAAAATACGGCTTTTATCGCTGTCTGCTCGCTTGCTGTGGAGATCGTCATTACGTTTTCCAGCGCCGTGGGCCTGACCCGGCTGTATTACCGCAGTGACGGTGTGCGCAGCGGCCTGCAGGGATTTTTGCAGCTGGGACTCGCGGTCAGCCCGTTTATCCTGCTGTTTCCGATCTATAAGATCAATAAATTCCTTGGTTTTAGCCAGCAGCTGTCGCTGATCCTGCCGTATATCGCAACATCCATTTCCTTCAATACGCTGCTGTTTACTGCCTATCTCCGTACCGTACCCAAGGAGCTTGACGAGGCGGCGCTGATGGACGGCGTGAGCCTGTGGCAGCTGATGACGAAGATTCTTGTGCCGATTGCAAAGCCGGTTCTGGCAACGGTGATCATATTCAACCTGCTGTATATCTGGAACGAATATCCGTTCGCCTCCATTATGATTGAAAAGCCGGCCTATTACACCATTTCGCGCGGCATTGCGGCATTCCAGGGGCAGTACAATATCGATTACGGCGGCCTGGCCGCCTACAGCGTCATGGTGCTGCTGCCGGAGCTCGTATTCTACGGGATCTTCCAGCGCCATGTGGTCGACGGTATGACCGTCGGCGCCGTCAAGGGGTAAACCCCAACACATACGCAAAGGGGATGCTGCCTTGGCAACATCCCCTTTTTGTTCAGGGTGTATCTGAAACCTGTCTATGCATCCTTCAGCCGCAGCGTGTGCTGTCGCGCTCAATGAGCCTGACGCCAAGCGTCAGGTGGTACGAAGAAAAGCTGGGATCGTCGATCATTTTGACGATGATATCTGCTGCTGAACTGGCGATTTTTTCTGTGTTCTGCCAGACGGTTGTGATGGACGGCGTCACGATTTCTGAGAGAAATGTCCCGTCATAGCCGATGATTTTCAGCTGTTCCGGTACGCGCAGCTGCAGGGACATGGCGGCGTTCAGCACAGCTGCCGCACAAAGATCGTTGCAGAAAATGCCGTCCGTTTCCGGATGCTCACGCAGAAGGCCGAGGACGATCTGCCGGTAATCGTGGAAGGTGTGCGAGTCACGGACCTGCTCATAGGAAAAGCAGTCCACCTGGTGCTTTGCCATGATATCGCGGAAAACCTGATGGCGGATATTCCAGGGTGCGTCGTCCTCGAATGAGCCGCCGATCTGGATCACGTGCCGGCAGCCGCAGCGCAGCAGACAATCGGCGGCCAGTGTGCCGCCCTGCACATGGTCGGAGGCGACATACGACGCCTCGTCGCGGATATGGCGGTCAATAGAGACGATCGGGAAGGAGAGGCTGGCGTAGTCCTGTTCGGTAAGCTTATAGTTGAAAATAATGGCTCCGTCGACACGATTGTTGTTGAGGAGCTTGATATAGTCCTGCGATGCACCGGAACTGAACGATGTGTTGCACAGCAGGATCTTGTATCCGCTTGCCTTGAGGAATTTCTCAAGGAAGGAAATCATTTCGGAGTAATAGGGATAGGTGATGGTCGGCACGACGACGCCGATCATGCCGGAGCGGCGCTTGAGCAGGTTGCGCGCATTCTCGTTGGGGTAGTAGTTGAGCTCCTTGACAGCGGCCTCGATGCGCTCGCGCGTCTGCTGGGAGATGTAGCCGCGATTGTTGAGCACGCGCGAGGCGGTTCCCTTGGACACGCCGGCGAGCTTTGCAACATCATCTAATTTTACCATATTCCATCCTCAATTCTCCGATGAATTATCGATTGTTATAGTATTATAACATACTTTTTTTGCAACTTCAATATGAAACCCTGCTGCGGCGGGGGGAAGAAACGGAGGCGGCGCCATGCAGGAGCTGCTCATTACGAATATCCAGCGCATGTCGTTCCATGATGGACCCGGCATGCGGACCACCGTGTTTTTGAAGGGCTGCAATCTCCGCTGTGCCTGGTGCCACAACCCGGAGACACAAAATCCGCAGCCGGAGCTGATCTTTCGCGCGCAGCGCTGCGTCCGGTGCGGAACCTGCGTGCACAGCTGCGCGTCCGGTGCGCGGACGATGGGGCCGGAGGGTCCGGTGCGGGATACGGCACGCTGCGTGGGCTGCGGCCGCTGCGCACAGGCCTGTCTCACCGGTGCCATTAATGTGGCGGGGCGCAGGATCTCCTGCCAGGAGCTGACAGAGCTGGTGCTGCGTGACGAGAAGATCTTCCGCACGACAGCCGGCGGCGTGACATGCTCCGGCGGGGAGCCGCTGCTGCAGGCAGACGCCGTGGCGGAGCTTCTGGGCGGGATGCATGCGCGCGGCCTGCATACGTGCGTCGACACGGCGGGAAATGTCCCGTGGGAAGCCTTCGAGCAGGTGCTGCCGGTGACGGATCTGTTTCTTTATGACGTGAAGGCATATTCGCCGCAGACGCACCGGCAGTGGACAGGCGTGGGGAACGAGCGGATTCTGGAGAACCTCCGGCGGCTCGCTGCACGCGCGGATATCTGGATCCGGATCCCGTTTGTGCCGGGCGTCAACACGGAGCAGATTGAGGACATCGGAAGGTTTTTAACACAGCTGCCGCGCGTGCGGCGGGTAGAAATTTTGCCATATCATACACTTGGAGCTGAAAAAAGCGCCGAGCTGAACCGCGTACAGCGGCAGTTTCCGGTGCCGGATGCGGCTGCCTGTGAAACTGCGGAGCAGACGCTCCGGATGCTTGGTCTGCCGGTGACGTCCGGCAGAGCACAGAAAAAGGAGGATAAGAAATAGAATGAAGGGTCTTGTAGTAGAAGCGGCGGGGAAGATCTGCCTGCGGGAGGATCTGCCGCTGCCGGAGATAGACGCATATCAGGTCCTGTGCCGCAATGTGGGCTGTGGGATCTGCAATGGGACGGATATGCAGCTCATAAACGGGCAGATGCCGTTTATCCAGTATCCGTTCGTGCTGGGGCATGAGGCTGTCGGTCAGGTTGTGGCTGTGGGGGAAAAGGTGCGCAGCTTCCAAGAGGGGGACTATATCCTCCGCTCGGCGCTGCCTGGTCTGCCTGGCTATCACAGCTTCTGGGGTGGTTTTGCTGAGTACGGCGTGGCGGATGATTATGCTGCGCGTCTGGCCGATCACGCAGGCGCGGATATTGAGACGAGTACGCGGCAGCTGGTGCCGGCGGGGATAGATCCCGTGGAGGCAACCATGCTCATCACGCTCAAGGAGGTTGCCAGCGCCCTGCACCGGCTGCGGCTGCAGCCGGGACAGAACGTTGTGGTGGCAGGCTGCGGGCCAGTCGGCATTGCTATGGCGGCGCTGGCTAAATGCATGGGTGCCGGGAAGGTCGTGCTTGCAGGCCACCATCCGGCGCGCATCGCGGCGGCAAAGCGTCTGGGTGCGGATCTTGCCTTTGACACGCGGGAGCAGCCGCTGGCGGACACTGTGCGCGGCTATATGCCGGAGGGTGTGGATCTGTATATCGATGCGGTCGGCAACCCGAATCTTCTGATGGATGGGATGCGCCTGATCCGGCAGGAGGGCACGATCGGCCTGTACGGTCTCGGTCTGCGGGCGGACGCGGCGATCGACTGGTCACTGCTGCCGCACAACTGCATCCTGCAAACGGTGCAGTGGCCCATTGCTGCGCAGGAGAGCGCCGTGCACGACGAGGTCTGCGGCTATGTGACGAGCGGCAGGCTGCCGCTTCGCGAGTTCGTGACGCACAAGATCCCCGTGGAGGACTTCGCGGAGGGCTTACGGCTCGTCCGCGGCAGAGAAGGTATCAAGATCGCGCTGACATTCTGAGGGAGCACTATGAACGACTGGAAACAAACGCAATTTGGAAAAGAATATGACGCATTCCGTCAGGAGTTGGACGACTATTACGCCGCTTACCCTACGGACGTCAGCGCGCTGGAGCAGGAGCTGGACGAAAAAAGCCGCCTGCAGCCGCAGGCGGGCGCCATGGAGAAAAAAACGTGGATTTATGAGCTGGCAGCCGAAAAATGCCGGGTGAAGCTGTTCCGGCACTGCCCGTTCTATTTTGAGGTAGACACCGGTGCGCCGCGCAATCTGGCGGGATCGTGCTTTCCGCCGATCCCGGGGCTTGGCAGCTGGCTGATGCGCCGCGACACCTCCGGGCTGGAGCAGGAGTTTCAGAACTGGATCGCGCCGTATGTGCAGGAGGATGCGCTGAACTCGACGATGTACGTGGACTGCGCGCACCACGCGATGGGCGTCGGCAACGTGTTGCGCTATGGTCTGCGCGGACTGCAGCGGCAGGCGCAGGCACGCCTGCAGACGGAGACGGACGTGGAAAAGCAGACATTTCTGCGCTGCGTGATCCGGGCGGAGGACGCCGTGATGCGCCTGTGCGCACGCTTTGCCGATGAAGCGGAGCGCCTGTGCGGCACGGAGCGTGACCCGGTTGTCCAGGCTCGTCTTGCAAGGATTGCAATCAGCGCACGGCGCTGCCCGGCCGAGCCGGCAGAGACGTTTTTTGAAGCACTGAATACAATGCTGCTTTTAAAAGAGCTTGGCAACGGGCTGGAGTCGATGGGCTTTGCAATTCTGGGGCATGTCGACCGGGTGCTTGCGCCGTATTACGCGCGCGATGTGCAGCTTGGCAGATTGACCGCGGCGCAGGCGCAGGAGCTCGTCTATTGGTTCTGTGCCATGACAGATGCCAAGTGGGATCTGTCGCAGGCACTCTATGGAACAAACACGGCTATGAGCATCGGCGGCTGCGATGAGAACGGAACGCCGGTTTTCAACGATATCACAAGATGGGTGCTGCAGTGCTATCTGGACTGCGGACTGATTAACCCCAAAGTACAGGCACGCTTCGCGCCGGACGCGCCGGAGGAATACTATCAGCTTGTGGCGCAGCTTGCGGCCAGTGGCCGGAATGTGCTTTCAGTGTTCAATGACCGCACGATCATTGCCGCGCAGATGCGCATGGGCAAACAGGAGGCTGACGCCAGATTGTATCTCAATGGCGGCTGCCAGGAGGTTCTGCTTGCGGATACGGAGGTCAATTCACGCGCAACGTGCTATCTCAGTCCCTGCCGGTATCTTGAGATGATGCTGGAGCCGGATGGAACGGTGTTTTTTGATCGGGAGCATATTGTTCCCTACGATGTGTTGGCTGCGCCGGATTTCGAGACGTTCTATCACCGTGTGATGCGGAACCTCTCTATGATCGTCAACGCTGTGGCCTGGCATTATAACGGCTTTGAAAAGCGCTGGGCAGCTTATAATCCGTGCCCGTTCTTTTCCTCGACAATCACCGGCTGCATCGAAAAGGCGCAGGATGTTTCGCAGGGCGGGGCAATCTATAACAACAGCGGCTTTGCGCTTGTCGGTCTTGCAGATTTTATTGATTCGCTCTACGCGATCAAAGAAGCGGTTTATGAGCAAAAACGCTACACGCTTGCAGAGCTGACCGCCATGCTGCGCAAAAACTACGAGGGCTGCGAGCTCGACCGGCTCTATCTGCAGAACAAGATTCCCAAGGTGGGGGCGGATACGGCGCAGATGAACGCGTTTGTGCGCCGCGTCACGCAGGATATCGCCGAGAGCATCAGCTGGATGCCCAATGGCCGCGGCGGCCGGTATGAGGCGTCGATCTGGTCGTTTTATGGGTATGAGTGGATGAAAGCACACTGCGGCGCGCTGCCGGATGGGCGTCTGCGTGGACAGTCGCTTTCCCGCGGGCTCAACCCGTCAGAGCGGACACCCGCAGAGCTCAGTGCCATTCTGCACACGATGGACGGAGTGGATTATGCGCAGTTCCCGCAGTCTGCGGTGGCGTATTTCTGTATGCCTGTTTCACTGGCGGACGACAACGTGCAGATCTGTGCAGGTCTGATCCGGTGCTTTTTGGCCTGCGGCGGCAGCGCGGTGGATTTTGACGTGTTGGACAGCGCCGCAATTGCCGACGCGCTGGAGCATCCGGAGCGCCATCAGCAGCTTGTCATCCGCGTCTGCGGCTACAGTGCGCGTTTTGTCGATCTGAGCCGGGAAATGCAGCTGGAGATTGCAGGCCGCGCCCAGAGAGCTGTGTAAGGAGGAGCCATATGCGAAACGACGGAACGTATCTTGCGCAGCTGCTGCAGGAGCAGCAGCGCCCGCATCCGATGTATATGCGCCAACAGTATCATTTTATGGGCGGCCCGGGCTGGATCAACGATCCGAACGGCCTGGTCTGGTACAAGGACGCGTATCACTTTTTCTATCAGTATAACCCGTTTGGCCTCACCTGGGGCGAGCCCTGCTGGGGCCACGCGGTGAGCCGGGATCTGCTGCATTGGACGCAGCTGCCGCCGGCGCTTGTACCAAGTGAGCCGTATGACATGTATGAACAGGGCGGCTGTTTTTCCGGCTGCGCGCTTGTTGTAGGGCAGAGGCTGTATCTTCTGTACACAGGCGTGTGTGAGAAGGATGGACACTGCGTGCAGGCGCAGTGTCTGGCTTGGAGTGACGATGGCGTCACGTTTCAAAAATATGAAAATAATCCGGTCGTCTGCGCGCCGGTGGGCGTTGATCCGGCAAATTTCCGCGATCCAAAGCTCTGGCGCGAGGCAGATGGGATATTCTATTTCGTCTGCGGCGCAAGCCTGGAAGGGGAGGGGGCAGCGCTGCTGTTTTCCTCACAGGATCTTTTCCAGTGGCAGTATCAGGGCGTGCTGGCCCGCAGCGAGGGGCGCTTCGGCACGATGTGGGAGTGTCCGGATCTGATTCCGCTTGGCAGGAAGCATATGCTCTGCGTTTCCCCGATGCATTGCCCGGCGTACCGCAATGTGTGCCTGGTCGGGACATTTTCACGCGAAGAGGGGAAGCTTCTGAATGTGGAGCCAGTCTGCCCGGACGCGGGGCCGGATTATTACGCGGCGCAGTCGTTTGTCGATGATCGGGGACAGTGCGTGCAGGTTGCCTGGGCCAATGGATGGGACTGGATGCCGCAGTTCCGGCGCTGGGGAGTGGCGGAGCAGGGCTTCTGGCGTGGCTGGTTCACATTGCCGCGCGTTGTGACAGAGGGCGCGGACAAACTGCCGCGGTTCCAGCCGCATCCGCAATTGGAAACGCTGCGCAAAAAGGCAATTCCGTGGGGCCGGAAGGAACTGACCGCACCATGGACGCTGCCGGATGCGGCAGAGACGGCGTGGGAGATTCTGCTTGAAATTCCGGCGCAGCAGCAGACCGGCGGGCTGCTGCTGCAGGTCGGCAACTGCTTTGCCCTGGAGCTCACGCTGGTGTCCCGGACGCTGCATGCGTATGTCAAAGATACCGGTGAACAGACAATGCAGGACTGCGGCACACTGCAGTTGGTGCCGGGCGCGCCGGTGCGGCTACAGGTGTTTTTGGATCGATGCTCTGCAGAAATTTTTGCAGATGGAAAATGTCTGTCTGTAAATGTTTTTGACACAGCACCGCTGCGCCCCGTCAGTCTGATCCCGCAGGGCGGGACTCTGCCGCTGCAGCTGCTGCAGGTGTGGCATCTGCAGCATGTGATGGAGCCGCAGACCTGATAAAAATTAAAAAAACGGAACAAACGATGGAAACGGCGCCGCAAATTGGCACTCATAACGCTTGTGCATCCGGCAAAACTACGGGTGAAGGAAATCGAATCCGGTTTCCAAAACAAATTCAAGGAGATGCAAGAGTAGCCGAACACGCCATAGGTATGACCGAGAATTGCGCAGTCTTTCGCACTGAGCGTACGGAAAAGCCGCTCCAGTTCCTCCGTGCAGACCTGCCGGTAAACAGCCTGTTCCGGCGTGAGAGCATGCTGGTCGAGCAGCAGCCACGCAAGCGGATCATCGTCCGGATCAGTATCTGAAAGCGCAGAGACAGGAAGCGGCTTCGTCTTGCAGCCGATCAAATGCTCAGCCTTTTCAGTGGAAACACCGAGCGTCTGTGCAACTTCATCCAGAGAAAGGTTTTCCTCCTTGTGCAGCCGCTGCGCCTGCTTGACCCGCTGCATTTCATCCTTGGGCAGTGCTATAACGCCGACGTTCGCCTCCAAATAGCGATACATCTTCCCGCGCAGAAACGGATGCAGATATGTGGTCAATTTTCCGCGATCCTCGTCATACGCCCCGGTGGAAAGACACTCACAAAGTTCCAAAGCACCTTCGGCGCACAGTTCATCCAGCGTTTCTTTGTCTGTACAGCCAAAGCTCTGCGCTGCGTCCTTCGCAACAGAAGCGATGAATCCCTGCATTTGCAGATAAAGCTGCTCAAAGGCTTCCGTGTCGCCGCTGAGATACTGTAGGTACAATTCTTCATTCGTCATGCGTTGGTACCTCCATGCAGAGCGTCTTCATTTCTGTTTTCGTGGACGTCCTACGGGCTTATTTTTGCGCTGCACACCGCAGAGCGGATAAAGATTCCTGGTTGCCAGGGATTCGTTGAAGGCTTCATAGGGCATACCGGGCTGTGTTCGTGCTTCGTGGTAAAGTTCTTCTGCCTTTGCGCGCAGGCGCATCTGCTCCTCTGCCGTGATAATGCCGCGTGCGTTGTCCTTGTCAATGCGCTGATAGCAGCGAGAAAGCGCCTGCGTCAGTGGACTGTCCGCTGCTGTTTCTTTGACGCCGCGCATCCGATAACCGAGCTGCGCACAGGAATAGCGCGGGTTATCCGGATTCGGGGAATCGCAGTATTTTGTATGATAGCCCTTTTGCAGCAGAAAGAGCCTGCCGCACAGTTCGCACTTCCGAATCAGATGTCCGGCTTCCAGTCCTTTATAGAAATCCAGCTTCAAAAGCGTTTGCAAATGCTCTGTTTCGTAGTATTCAAAAACCCTGAATTGCCCCGAATCCGGTGCTGTTTCCCGCGGCACGAGATGGATTCTGACATCATCAAAAAGTGTATAGTTCCCAGTGCCTTCTATCGGATTGGCGATCCACTTGTGCCGAAATTCCG
>ERZ773224.3107-NODE-3107-length-15476-cov-5.547241_pt1 | contig 15476 bp, 15 predicted proteins | sample MGYA00580526_ERZ773224 | MGnify/ENA primary metagenome ERZ773224 (study PRJEB29015, sample SAMEA2737743) | human gut metagenome | biome: human gut; feature: human-associated habitat; material: faeces | place: China | collected 2012 ... | reverse complement strand
AGGGAGCGAAACAGACAGGCATGTATTGAACTGTCCGCAAAAAATGACCGACTGATATGGTACAGCGTGAAGGTCGAATAATCAGACAGGGCAACCTTAATAAAGAAGTATTTATCTACAGATATGTGACTGAGGCAAGCTTTGATTCCTACACATGGCAGATCTTGGAGAACAAGCAGAAATTCATCGCACAGTTTTTGTCCGGAACGTTGTCTGCAGTCCATCGCGATGAGACAGACACTGCTGATACCGTGCTCAACTATGCCGAGATCAAAGCACTTGCAATAGGAAATCCACTTATAAGGAAAAGGGTAGATATTTCTAATCGGTTAGAACATGCCCGCATAAATCAGCGTCAGAAACAAAAACAGCTGATAAAACAGCGGGAATGGCTTGAGGTGGTTCCCGCCAGGCTTCATACCAGAAAGAATCGGATAGCCGCCATGCGGGATGACCAGACATATTATCTTGCAAATAAGCATTCAGTTGCAAATGACGACAGGATTTTATTTGGTGAGAAATTGCTTGATGTCCTTGCTCATAACAAATATACGGTGAGGGAACGGATATTTGGCAGTTATCAGGGGTTTGATGTCATATTGCCATTAAAGATGTCACCCGAAAAGCCATATGTTCTGCTAAGACGTGGCAGTGGGAACTCGTATGAGGTAAAGATGGATGACGCAAAGGCACTCGGCTGTTCCAAGCGAATTGACAACGTACTAGATCATCTTGGACAAGAGATAGAGAGAAGCCAGAAGGAGTATGAACAACTTGAGAGTCAAAAAAACACAGCTGAAGCAGAGGTCCTGCAGGGAAATGAATTTGACGATGAAGTTGCAGGACTTGCCGAAGAGCTGAGTAATATTGACGCGATATTGAAGGAGGATGTTGCTGTATGACAGAAGATATCAATATGAATATACCATCCGTTTCGGTGGACGAATTTGTAGATGAGATGATGAGCGTTTATATACCAGTGATAAATGCCGGTATTCCTGTTAGTAACATTCCGGCAGCTATGTTATGGGGCGCTCCCGGCGTAGGGAAAAGTGCCGGTATTGAGGAGCTTGCCGAAAAGCTTGGCAGAGAGACGGGAAAGCGTGTAGATGTTACGGATGTGAGGCTGCTGCTTTTTTCACCGGTTGACCTTAGAGGCGTTCCGGTGGCTGATCCTGAGCGGAAATTTACTGACTGGCTTATGCCGAGAATATTTGATATGGATACTTCCGGTGATGTCATAAATATACTGTTTTTAGATGAGCTTACTGCCGCGGCTCCGTCAGTGCAGGCTGCGGCATACCAGATAACGCTCAACCGGGCAGTGGGAGAGCATAAGCTGCCGGACAATACGATTGTCATGGCTGCTGGAAATCGAACAACAGATCATTCAGTGGCTTACCGCATGCCAAATGCGCTTGCGAACAGACTTATGCATTTCCACGTTAAAGTTGATCCGGAATCTTGGAAACGGTATGCAATTGACAATGGTGTAAATCCGTTGGTTCTCGGGTATCTGTCATTTGATTCATCGAAACTTTGCAGAGAGAATGTGGGGCTTGACTCGCTGGCATATCCAACACCGAGAAGCTGGATGGCGGTGAGCAGTATTTTGAATGCTGTTGGGGAACAGTGCAATCCGGGAACATATGGAAGGCTCATAAAGGCCAATATAGGAACAGGGGCGGCTATGGAATTCATAGCCTGGTGTAATGTGTACAGCAAGCTTCCGAGAACGGAGGATATTTTTGCCGGAAAGAGGGTTGCGTATCCGGGAACTCCCGATGTTTTGTATGCACTTATAGGGGCGATTACATCATTTGCTGTATCATCATATAGAAGTAACGGAAAAGCTGCTTTGACGGTCGCTGCGTTGGACAACATGTGCAGATTCATAAATGGTTTTCCAAAGGACTATGCCGTCTGTACATACAGAGGCCTGCTTCAGGTGGATGGTCTTTGTGAAATGATGGCAAAGACAGAGATGTTCAGACAGTGGCTAAAAAAGTCGGATGACTTTGTGAGAAATAACAGAGAGCTTCTTGACAAATGTAAATTCTAGAGAGCTCATCAGGGATAAACAAAGAAAATAATCAAAGAAAAGTCGATAAATGATTTGTGATAAATGTAGTTTTGAGGAGGATACATGGGAAAAAGTAATGTGAGAGATGTAAAGTCTGCGGGTAAAATCAAGGATGGTGATTTGCCAGAAGATAAAGAATTGACTCGTAAAAAGGTACTTCAAAAAATAAGTGACGCGAGAACAGAGCTTGTAATGCTGTACCCGTTCTATGGTTCGATCCTGATGAATCTGAGGGTTGCCCTGGCGGATTGCGGTACGGCCGCTACGGATATGCGCAGAATCATATTTGACCCTCAGTTTGTTCTCAAACTTAGTATGGAAGAGCTGCAGTTCGTGATGATGCATGAGGTCATGCACAATGTCCTCAAACATTGCGTAAGATGGAATGGGAAATTGACTGCTGTATATAATGTGGCAGCTGATATCGTGGTTAACTCAAACATCATGAACAGTCTTGGAATAAGTGGGATCGCTATATGTGGATGCGAGGTTATGCATAAAATTCCGGACGGTAAGGAAGGGTATAAATATAGCGCAGAAGAGGTATATGAAATGCTTATGAGACAAGGACAGTCCAAAAGCGGCGGTGATGAGCCCTTACAGCAGCCTGGCAGTGGATCTGCAGACAACTCTGATGGTGAGCAGGACGCAGATACGATTGGATGCTCTGATAACTCCGGAAGCGCTTCGATAGACAGACATGATCTGTGGGGCAGAATAGAAAACGGTCAGGAAGCGGTTGATGAGATCGACAGGATGGTAGTTCAGGCAGTCAAAGATGCTTTGGTGGCAGGATCTTCAGATATGCCGATGGCAGTCAGAAATATAGTAGATGATCTTTCTGGCGCTGGGAGAGTCGATTGGATAGAACTGCTGCATGACTTTATCCAGATCACAAATGACAGAAATGATTATAGCTTCAATCCCACGGACAGAAGGTATTCGGACAGTGAATTTCTGTTGCCGGCGTTTAATGAAGTCGAGGGAAATTCAGTTGACAATATCTGGTTTGTGGTTGACACAAGTGCATCAATCGAAGATGAAACTCTGGGGATAGTGTATTCAGAGATCAGGTCGGCTATTTCACAGTTCACCAGCTTGAGTGCCAGTCTGAGTTTTTTTGACACCAGTGTCACAGAGCCTGTGGAATTTGATGATGTGGATTCTCTTTCTGATATAAAACCGGTTGGCGGAGGGGGAACGAGTTTTCGCAGTATATTCAGATATATGGCTGACAATATGCAGGAAATTCTCCCTACGGCTATAGTTATTATGACGGATGGATATGCTGACTGGCCGGAGGAGAAGATGACTCAGGGGATTCCGGTCATGTGGATAATAATTGACACAGACAGAGAGCCGCCTTGGGGAGTGGTGGTACACATATGAGAGGATAATACAAGAACCGGCTGCATGATATATACGAGAGGCGATCACAGCATATAGAAGAGTGTACAGGAGAAATTTGTAGTACATAAGCTGCATGGATGTACAATCTGAAAAATAAAAAACCAGCATCTCATCATATGTAAGATGCTGGTTTTTATATAACTGTGAATGGTTCAAATATATGCAGCCGTTTAATATATCCAATCCTTAGTCAAAGTTATCTGATTATCATGAAATCAAAATTGATTAAGCCATCTTGTTGACAGCAACTGCAAGACGTGATACCTTACGTGCAGCGTTGTTCTTGTGGTAGATGCCCTTTGATGCAGCCTTGTTGATCTCTGATGTAGCAACAACAAGTGCCTGCTGTGCAGCAGCCTTATCACCAGCAGCAATAGCAGCCTCAACCTTCTTGATAACAGTCTTAACCTTAGACTTGATCATCTTGTTTCTAAGTGTCTTCTTCTCGATAACATTGATTCTCTTCTTTGCAGATTTGATATTAGCCAAAATTCTTACCTCCATAAATTCTAAATAAATATAATAAGGTTTTACATTAAAACCGGACACGGACAATTCAATGTAAACATACTCACATATAATAGATGAAACACAAAATCTTGTCAAGTATAATTAAACAAAAAATGCCAAAAATATAAGTAAAACTGCAGACTTTGTGAGTGACACATAAACCCCAAAACACTTTGTTACGCGCCTTTACATCAAAACACTCAGATGGTATTATTATAGAAGCAAATAAACAGGAAACAGAGAAGTACAAATGGTTAAATATAGATTTTTTCAAGTGGTAATGGCACTGTCGCTGGTCATACTTATCATTTCGTCAGCGGTCATGTGTTCCTTTATGGTCAGAAAGGTTTCGCAGGTAAACTACAAGCCTTATAAAGATGGGAAGATAACATCGGTTATGAATACTGGACAGACGGAAGAACTATCAGATCTCGATGCGTGGGTAGAGTACAGCATAATAAGTGACGGTCTGGATGGTACGGAGAATGACGACTACAGAAAGGGTAACATCTACCTCTCAACGGAGAATGAGATACGTCTTGACCAGCTTAGGGATATAAAGTCAAAGGCAAGCAACGGTGTGTTTATATCGATCGTCTTACTTATAGCCTGCTTTGTGGTGATAAGGAGAAGGAGACTCTATGAGTGCGTCGTGTGGGGCGGCGCAGCGGGAGTTATAACAGGTATCATAAGCTTTCTTATGATGCTTCTTTCAAAAAATGGCATATTATATGGCATGAAGAAACTCATATTTGACGGGGATCCTACGGTGCTTTTTCCCGGACATGATGTTCTGCCGGATATCATTCCGTCGGGACTTGGAGTGAATGTGCTGTGTGTTTATATGGGTACGATATTTGTGGGACTGGCAGTTACGATCATCGTGAGGGTGATCAGCTACAAAAAGTCACGTCCACATAAATTCAAATAAATGTTACTTATGCGGTCACGCGGATTGGAGAGTCTGCATATGACCGGAAAATATGGAGGTAGGTATGAGAAAAAGAATCGAGGAGTGGATAAACTGGGTGCTCTATGATGAGCTTATAGCCAGTAAGATCAATGCACCAAAGCATTTGCTTGGTATTCACGATTACGGAGAGGGCCAGATAATCGTGGTGTACAAGCCGGGGGCTATCAGAGTAGAGGTTACATCCAGAACCGGCAAGAAAGTTCACAATATGGAGCGCATGACCAACGAAGGTCTGTATGCGATATACTTTGAGAAGAAGGAGTATGATGGTAACAAGTACAATGTTGTAACTACATATGAGGATGGCACGGTTGTGAACAGTGCAGATCCATATTCATTTGAATCACTCATAACAGACTTTGACACATATCTTTTTGCGGAGGGCAGACATTACAATATATATGAGAAGCTGGGCGCGCATCCTATGACGATAGATGGTGTCAGCGGTACATATTTTGCAGTGTGGGCACCACACGCAAGACGTGTCAGTGTGGTCGGAGATTTCAACCTCTGGGATGGAAATGTAAACCCTATGCAGATCACGGCAAATGAGGGAATATACGAGCTGTTCCTTCCTGGTATTGAACCAGGGGCAGTATACAAATACCAGATCATGACCAGGTACGGAGAGATACTATACAAGGCTGACCCGTATGGTAATCAGTGTCAGATGAGGCCGGAGAACGCATCTGTCGTTGCTGATATAAGCAGTTACAAATGGAAGGACTCATCCTGGATGAAAGAGAGAGACAAAGTCAGCCGTACTGACAGAATGCGCATGCCGATGGCGATATACGAGATGCATCTAGGCTCATGGCGCAAGAAGGTTGAGGACGATGATGCAGGTTTCTATTCATATAGAGAACTTGCACCGATGGTGGCAGATTATGTGAAGGAGATGGGCTACACCCATATTGAGCTTATGGGTATATCAGAATATCCATTTGATGGCTCATGGGGATATCAGGTCACCAATTATTACGCACCGACCAGTAGATACGGAGCTGCGGTGGACTTTATGTATTTTGTTGACTATATGCACAGCAAGGGAATCAGTGTCATTCTTGACTGGGTACCGGCACACTTCCCTAGAGATGCACACGGTCTCGGAAGATTCGATGGAATGCCTCTCTATGAGCATCCAGATCCAAGACGAGGAGAGCACCCTGACTGGGGTACATATATATTTGACTATGGCAGGAACGAGGTTGCCAATTTCCTCACGGCAAATGCGCTGTTCTGGGTTGAGAAGTTCCACATAGACGGACTCCGTGTGGATGCTGTAGCATCCATGCTGTATCTTGATTATGGCAAGCAGGACGGACAGTGGCTGCCAAATGAACACGGCGGCAATGAAAACCTTGAGGCTATCGCACTCATGCAGAATATAAACCGCATCATGGAGGAGAGAAATCCTGGTGCATATCTCATAGCTGAGGAGTCAACAGCATGGGCAGGGGTAACGGCACCGGCATCCATGGACGGACTCGGATTCCTGTTCAAGTGGAACATGGGTTGGATGAATGACTTCCTTGAGTATATGCAGATGGATCCTTATTTCAGGCAGAACAATCAGAATATGCTTACATTCAGTCTGTCATATGCGTATGCTGAGAACTATGTCCTTGTCATATCCCATGACGAGGTTGTTCATCTCAAGCGTTCAATGATAGAAAAGATGCCGGGCAGCGAGGAGAACAAGTTTGCAAATCTCAGAACGGCCTATGGATTTATGTATGGACATCCAGGCAAAAAACTGCTCTTTATGGGACAGGAATTTGCTCAGCCAAGGGAGTGGAGTGAGGCTAGAAGTCTTGATTGGTTTGTTCTTGACAATCCGCTTAACCAGGGAATGGAGAGATACGTCAAGGCGCTCAACAAACTGTATAATACAAATGATGCGATGTATGCAAATGACACTGATCCGATGGGATTTGAGTGGACAGACTGTGACCATCCGGATATGAGTATACTCTCATTTGTAAGGCGCGGTTCAACACCGAAGAAACAGTTGCTGTTCGTATGTAACTTTACACCAGTTGAGAGGGATGATTACAGCATACCGGTTCCATGTTATACCACATACAAGGAGATACTGAACTCAGATGATGTACAGTTTGGCGGTAAGGGCAGACTGAACAGCAAAGCCGTAAAGGCAATGGACAAGAAGAATGCGAGAACACCATACAGCATAGATATCACAGTTCCGCCGCTTTCCACCGTTGTGTTTGAGTATGATTACACAGACATGACACCTGAGCTTGAAAAGAAGGAGGCTAAGGCTAAGGTTGCTGCAAAGAAGCGTGTGGACGCTGCAAAGAAAAAGGCTGCAGCTGCACAGAAGAAGGCTGAGGAGATAAAGGAAGAAGCAGAGAAGAAGGCATCCGAGCTGAAGAAGGATGCAGAGAAAAAGACCGCTGAGCTGAAGAAAGATGTAGAGAAGAAAACCGCTGAGCTGAAGAAAGAGGCGGCTGAGATTTCGACAGAGGTAAAGGCAGATATAGCTGACATAGAAAAGTCCGTGGCAGATAATATCAAGAAAGATAAAAAGTCTTAATAGAAAGTAATAATAAAGAACAATAAATAATAGAGTAATAATAGAAAATCTCATAAAAAATAAACTTGCAATATGAGAGGTCAGGCCATATAATGTCAGTGTAAGTGCAAAGGGGCACAGAACAATATCGTTCTGTGTCCCTTTTTGTATATAAAAAGCGGGCGAGAGTGGCACGCTTTGAAGAATCCATGCAGTTTTTAAGGAGGAAACAGTATTATGAAGACAGGAAAAGTAAAATGGTTCAATGCAAAGAAAGGCTACGGCTTTATATGTGATGAGGACGGCACAGATGTTTTTGTCCATTTCTCAGCACTGAATATGGAAGGATTCAAAGCTCTTGAAGAGGGGGACACAGTAGAGTATGAGGTCGTGGACGGAGAGAAAGGTCCACAGGCTGCCAATGTGACAAAACTGTAATACAATGCGGTATCTGTCAAAACAGTGATATATGAAAGAGAATATATGCGGATTTAGGAGAACATCCTCAGGTTGTGATTATAGATGATCTGGGGATGTTTTTTTGTGAGCAATGAACTTGAGTATACTATTGCAGGAAACTGTGGTGAATATATACAAGGCTTCGTGTTACATAAATACAAGAATATTATAGATATCACCATATGCTAAAATCGCATGTCTGATATAATAAAAATAACAGATATTTAAAAATCATCTTGACGTCTAGCGATGATAAAATGTAGAATACACATATATGGTGAAACATGTTTCATGCATTGCTGTTGCTGATAAACAGTTAAATAAACAGGCACGTATTTATTTTAGATTATAAGGGGGATATGTACCATGAAGAGATTTGATGTTGTGGCACTTGGAGAACTGCTCATAGACTTTACACAGAACGGGCTCAGCGGCCAGGGCAATATGATGATGGAGGCGAATCCTGGTGGGGCGCCATGCAATGTTCTGGCGATGCTGCAAAAGCTTGGCAAGAAGACTGCATTTATGGGAAAAGTTGGGGATGATTTCCTTGGAAAAATGCTTGCCGGTGTTGTGGCTGATGCCGGGATCAATACAGACAATCTGAAGTATGACAGTGAAGTACATACAACACTTGCATTTGTGCATACATATGAGGATGGCGACAGGGATTTCTCATTTTATAGAAATCCGGGGGCGGATATCATGTTGAGTGCGGATGAGGTGGACGAGAGTATTATAAAGGATACCAGATTATTCCATTTTGGATCACTGTCTCTGACATATGAGGTTTCACGTGCTGCAACGCAGAAGGCTGTGGCAGCAGCGAAAGAGGCTGGATGTATCATCACATTTGATCCTAATCTTAGGGAACCGCTCTGGAAGACTCTGGATGAGGCTCATGAGCAGATAGAGTGGGGCATGAAGCAGTGCGATGTACTCAAGATATCGGACAATGAGATACAGTGGTTTACAGGCAGAGAGGATTTCGATGAGGGCATAAAGCTCCTTCAGAACACATATAACATACCCCTGATACTTCTCTCGATGGGAAGGGACGGCAGCCGTGCATATTATGGTGATGTGATGGCAGAGGCGAAGCCATTCATACAGGAGAACACCATAGAGACTACAGGTGCCGGTGATACATTCTGTGCCTGTGTACTGAACTACATACTGGACAATGGACTTGATGATCTTGACGAGGATAAACTTACGGAGATGCTCACATTTGCAAATGCAGCAGCATCGATCATCACAACACGCAAGGGCGCACTCAAGGTAATGCCGGAAAGATCTGAAGTGGAAACATTGATAGCTGACAGAACCGTAAGTTAACATAAAAGGGGTCAGGTACCTCCGTCCCCATGGGGTCAGGTACCTCCGTCCCCGTGAAGATAAATATTGAAAAGGAGAAGATAAATGGCGGCTTCAAAAATAGTGAAAAAGACTGCAGAATATACTAAGAGATTTGAGGAGAGATACGATGAGCTCAAGTGGCTATATTGTGAGCTGTACAATAATAACATGGAGGCATTTGACTGGCTGTGTGACTCGCTGTATGGTTATTATCAGGAGAGAAACACAGAGCTTAAAAAACTTGACAGACAGCGTGTCAAGAATCCTGACTGGTACAAGCAGAATGACCTGCTTGGTATGATGATGTACACAAATGCATTTGCGGGAACTCTCAAGGGTGTAAAAGAAAAGCTTCCATATGTGAAGTCATGTGGTGTGAATTATCTTCATTTTATGCCACTGCTGGAAAGCCCTAAGGGCAGGGATGACGGCGGATATGCTGTTGCGGATTTCAGGAAGGTAAAGCCTGAGCTTGGAACCATGGAGGATCTGGAGGACCTCACTGCAGAGTGCCACAGACAGGGTATAAGCTGTTGTCTGGACTTTGTGATGAACCATACAAGCGAGGATCATGAGTGGGCAAGGGCAGCGAGACAGGGGGATCCTGTCGCGAGATCTAGATATTTCTTCTATGATGACTGGTTTGTTCCAAATATTTACGAGGAGACCGTGCCTGAGGTATTCCCAACTACGGCGCCTGGTAACTTCACATGGATAAATGACTGCAATCAGGTTGTCATGACTACATTTTACCCATACCAGTGGGATCTGAACTATGCAAATCCTATGGTATTCAATGACATGGTCGGCAACATGCTGTATATGGCTAACCGAGGCATAGATGTCATCAGACTCGACGCAGTTCCGTATATATGGAAGCAGATAGGCACAAACTGCCGTAACCTGCCGCAGGTTCACACTCTTGTCCGTATGATGAGGATAATCAGCGAGATAGTATGTCCGGGAGTTCTTCTTCTCGGAGAGGTCGTTATGGAGCCTTCCAAGGTAGTTCCATACTTTGGAACAGTTGACAAGCCAGAGTGTCATATGCTCTACAACGTGACAACCATGGCATCCACATGGAACACGATAGCCACAAAGAATGTGGGACTCTTAAAGCGCCAGATGGATCAGGTGTGTGCACTTCCAAAGGATTATGTGTTCCTAAATTACCTCAGATGCCACGATGATATCGGATGGGGACTTGACTATGACTGGCTGGCACAGTTCGGCATAGATGAGGTGGCACACAAGAAGTTCCTTAACGACTATTTTACAGGAAGGGGATACAATAGTGATTCCAGAGGCGAGCTCTATAACGATGATCCTAGACTTGGAGATGCCCGTCTGTGTGGAACAACAGCGTCCCTGTCAGGCCTTGAGGCTGGACAGTACGAGGCAAATGCAGACAAGATCGACCAGGCTGTTGCCTGTGATCTCATGCTTCATGGATACCTGCTGGCACAGAGTGGAATTCCGGTTCTGTACAGCGGTGATGAGATAGGTCAGACAAACGATTATACGTATAAGAATGATCCGGACAAATGGGCGGACAGCAGATACCTCCACAGAGGAAACTTCCCGTGGGATAAGGTTGAGAAAAAGGATCCTGTTGCCATGAAGATATTTGATGCGCTGCGCCACATGGAGGATATCAGGGCATCGCATGATGTATTTTCATGTAATGCAAATGTATACACCATAGAGACAGGATGTGCAAGCGTTCTTGGTATAGTGAGGGAATATGCAGGACATGAGCTGAGGGCATTCTTCAACTTCAGCAATATGGATCAGCTCATCTGGACTATGCCTGAGGATCAGGCTGACATATATACAGATCTCATATCAGGCAAGACACTCCGTGAGCTTGGAGCTGTCATGCCTAGATATGGATGCTGGTGGTTCTACAGATAGTTATTCGGAATCTTTTTTATAAAACATAAGAAGAGTATTTTTGATAGAAGGCTTAAAGACTGTGTTATGGTCATAGCCTTCTATTTTTTCGTAGGTTAGGTTTAAGCCAGAATAGTTTCTCTCTTGTAAATCGTTGTAGAAATTCTCAATAGAAAAAATGAAATTTTTATCTTCATCTGCACCTACGGTTACATAGACATTAGCATTCAGAGTCTGTGTTCTGCTGTAATATTCATCTTCGTACGTAGACATAAATTTGCCGCCAGTATTTGCCCACATGGAAGGACTGCCAATATAATAATTTGTAAATGTATTTTTCCCTATAGTGTCATTATGGAACAGAGCGTAGTAAGCCCAGTATCCACCCAGGGAATGTCCTGTGAGAGTCATATTTTCGGGGTTTACAGAGTATATTTCTTCCAGATAAGGGATTAGGTTATCTACAATAAAATGCAGGAATGAATCAGGATTAGTCAGGAGATCTCTTTTCCTGATGACATCATAATTGTAAGAGTTTGGATATCCTATGCTGACAAGTATAACATCCTGTATCTGGCCAGATGTCGAGAGTTTCCATGAAAGCGTGTGAAAGTCTTCGTGAAGCTCTCGGGTGTATCATATCCATATTCAAGTGCAATGTCAGTCACCGTGCGGTTGGATGAAATGAGTTCTTCTCCAGCCAGGGAAAGCCGGCGGTTTCTGATATATTCCCCTATAGTATATCCTGTGATTAGATGAAATACTTTTCTGAAGTTGTCAGGAGAAGAGTAAGCCTGCCTGGCTATTGTATTTTGGTCTAATACTTCACCGTCAATAAGGTGAGTCTCAATATAATCAATTGCGTTAATAAGTCCTTCGGTCCAATTCAAATGGTTTTTTACCTTCATGTAATGTATGTATATCACTATAGCACAGATTTGTAGTAAATTGTTATAATGGACATATGAAAGTCATATCGGTTTGTTAATATGCAGGTCAAGGAGGTGATGATGTGGAGAGAAATGACATAGAGGCGTCAATAAATGCCGCATATGCAGAAAAAAATTCGGAGACTTCAAGAATGAAGATGTACGCTCTGAACATGATATAGGAATAACCGCTGTGAAAGTGAAGTCAGATGAATATATATATGAGGATGTAAGATCTGCTGAGGAGGTATACCGTGACTATTTTGCGATGGGATATGACGATGTAGACTATGCGAATATTGACAAACAGTATGAGTGTTCCAGAGAGTATCTTGGCAGCGTATTTGAACGGGAGGGTATGAATAACGCCACCGATCACGAAGAAAGTATCTTGTGGAGAGGCTACTTCTACAGAGGGAGAACGCTGACAGTAGGAGAAAATGATTATTACGTTGTATCAGCAATGTATGAGAATCCGTTTACAGATCCGGATATGAAGTTGCTAAAAATTCTTATGTATGTATCTCCAATGTTTTTTATCTGCTGTGTGGTAGTACTTATGATATCATACAGAAAAAAGAAAAAAGAGATAATAGCTGACGAGAGCCGCAGAAACCTGATAGCAGCCATTGCTCATGATGTCAGAGGTCCGGTCACAGCTATATCGGGATATGCGGAAAATCTGCAGCAGATAGCAAAGGATTCCGAGTCCAGACATTACACAGATTCCATTTTGGACAATGTAGCATATATAAATGAGATGATAACAGGAATGCTGTCGTATATGAGACTTGAAAACACCATGACTATAAAAAAAGAAAACGTGGAATTGGATAAGTTAGTAAGTCAGGTGACAGACAGATATATGGTGGATTTTGAAAACAGAAATATAGAGTGTGAGGTAAAAGGACATGCAGTCATTCAGGCGGATTTACGACTTATTGAGCTGCTTATTGATAATCTTGTGATGAATATGGCAAAATATGCCGCTGATGACAGCCATGCGAGCATTGAGATAGACGATGACCAGATCGTATTTTCAAATAAAATGGCTTGTGCTATAGACTGTGAGCCGTCAGAACTCTGGGAACCGTTAAAGAAAGGAAACACAGCGAGAACAGGACACACTGGAAATGGACTTGGACTTTCGATAGTCAGAAAGATAATGGGGTTGTCAGACCTTACAGGAGAGATAACTATCCAAGATGGGAACTTTATAGTCGAGATTGTTTTTAAAAAGTGAAAGACTATAATATAATGTATATTATCTGTGATAAAGTTATGGGGCTATTCAATGAAGACTGGATAGCCCTTATTTGTGCAAAAAAATAATATATTATGAAACCGTTTTTGACAGTAATCCCACTACTTTAGTGAAAGGAGGTAAGAGATTTGACCGGTCAGCATAGCAGCAATGTAAAAGAGCATTTTGAAGAAATCTATGAAAAAACAAAACGCAGTGTGACACTGTTCCTGATTTCAAGATGTAAAAGTTTTGATGATGTAAATGATGTACTTCAGGAAGTGTATATGGAGTATTTTAGAATACTTAAGAAGAAAGGAATGGATTATGTCAGGGATGAAGAATCTTTTTTGATCTCGCTTTGTAAAAAGAAACTTTCATCATATTATTCGTTCTGGGACAGAATAGCAGACCGGACATCGATAGACGCATCGGCTGGATCTGAATTGAATGAACAAGGAGTTTATGAAGAGGAGAGCTGTGTGGAGGATGATTTTTACAGAGAGGAAATGCTGCATGATGTTAAAGAGATATTGAAACGGCAGCCAGACTGTGTACAGAAGATTTTTTATCTGTATTACTCAATGGAACTTTCTGTAACGGAGATATCCGGACTGCTGCACATGAAACCACAGACCGTGAAGAACAGGTTATTCCGGACAAGAAAATTAATAAGGGATTCATTGAGATGATGCATAAATTGGATATGATATCAAAGGGCGTGTCAGGAATGGAGGTGCGGTTATGAACGAAAAGGATTTCTTCAAGGAAGCAACAAAGGAGATGATTGTGGATTTGAAAGGAATGGATATGAATAATATACATAAAGAGATGAATGTAAAATCAGGGAAAAGGCTGCGCATATCAGTATATAGTAAAGCTGCGGCAATAATCATAGTGTGTGTTATCTCACTGGGTACGATAGGCGTTGGCGCCAGCGCATTATATCACAGATGGAGCGATGGAATAAGAGATAAATACCAGATATCATCGGGAGACACAGAAAAATATGAACAGTCCGGACTGGCGAGTTTTCCGGGGGAAGACTCCGATGTAAATGCAGTTACACAAGATGGAGTAACGATATCCGTGGCACAGACCATAGTGGATAATTACTTTGCCTATGTGGCGCTTAAGGTTGAAGGCTTTGCCATAGAGGATGGACAGACTCCCGGATTTGGCATACATACCTGTACCTTAAATGGAAAAGCAATAGGGAGCTTTAGCAGCTTTTATGCGGAGAGGGTTCTTGATGAAACCGGCAAGGCAGCAACCAGAGACGGTGAACTGATACAGAACTATGAGCTTGAAGATGGCAGTATGGAGTATCACATTCTTTTGGATTCAGAAGGAACAAAAGGATTTCTAGGTGGCAAAAAGATATCGATAGAACTGGGAAATCTGGGAGTGTATGATGATAGCCTGGGAATACAGACTGAGAACGAAGGAACATGGAAATTTGAATGGACGCTTAGCGGAGACAGTACATCCGTGATCCGAAAGGCCCACACAGTTCTTGAAAATACAGGAGCGGTAGTCACAGAATGCGAAATTTCCCCGATTTCAATCAGAGCGGTAATTGACATAAGTAATGCAAAACATATAAAGAATGACGAGTTATACGCAGTTCTTTCAGGCGTAAAATTAAAAGATGGAACTATCCTCACGCATATTACAGATGCCGGAACCGGCAGTTTATTAAAAAATGGAACATATCAGATTCTATTTTCGACAAACCGAATATTGGACGTAGATCAGGTAGAGAGTCTGCTGTTTCAAAAAACATCAAAATGCGAGGGCAGCACATACACCATCGAAGACTTATACGAAGTGCCATTCAGATAAGCAAATTGACGATGGTCAATAATTAAAGAAAAAGATTAGGTACACTAAGAATTAAAATATCGAAAAGCATGGAGCATTTATAAACAAATATAGTGAGATGTGACGAAACACAGAAAAAATAACGCAGCAATATGCAGACAAATAAAAGTAAGAGAATTAGTTGTATAAAGAATTATTTTATATTAAAACAAGAACAGAAAGAAAGCCCACCCGGGGTATATATACCCCGGGTGGGC
>ERZ773224.3099-NODE-3099-length-15509-cov-6.416268_pt1 | contig 15509 bp, 17 predicted proteins | sample MGYA00580526_ERZ773224 | MGnify/ENA primary metagenome ERZ773224 (study PRJEB29015, sample SAMEA2737743) | human gut metagenome | biome: human gut; feature: human-associated habitat; material: faeces | place: China | collected 2012 ... | reverse complement strand
GGCGGACTGGATCTGAAATTCACTGCGCCTGATGAAAGCTCAGAAAATGCTACCGAGGATATACATAGCGAAGAAGATATTTCCGACGAGCCCGTTAAAGCCGATGAGGCCGAAGAGATATCGGAGCTGACAAAGAAATTTCTCGGAGAAGACTGATGGCTGAATATAAGATAGACACAAGTGAACTTCGTGAATATTGCGGCAGACTTCGCGCAGGGGACAGAGTGCTGCTTTCCGGCACTGTCTATACATCGCGCGATGCGGCGCATAAGCGCATATGCGCATTGCTGGACAGCGGCGAAGAACTTCCTTTTGATTTGAAAGACGCGGCAATTTATTATGCCGGAGCTACGCCGACGAAGCCCGGTGATGTTATCGGCAGCTGTGGTCCGACTACTTCGAGCCGCATGGATGTTTATGCGCCGAGGCTTCTCGACGAGGGACTTTGCTGCATGATAGGAAAAGGCGGCAGGAGCGAATCGGTTATCGATGCGATAAAGCGCAACAATGCCGTATATCTCTGCGCGATAGGCGGCGCAGGCGCGCTTGCTTCAAAGTGCATAACAAAATGCGAGGAGATAGCGTTTTTTGACCTCGGGTGCGAGAGTGTCAAGCATCTGGAATTCAAAGATTTTCCGCTGACCGTCGGCATTGATTCGTACGGCGGAACAATGTTTGAAAAATAAATTCAGAAAAACTATTGACAAACCGACTTTTCGGTTATATACTTTGTAAAAACTTAATCTTGCCCATAAAGGCGATGATGGAGAAAGATTCCGGATAAGTACTGCAGAGAGTCCGTAATTGGTGAAAACGGATGTATGAACCGGCTAATCGAATCACTCCTGAGCAGAGACCTGAAAGTTTCGAGCGAGTAGGCGTTTCCGTAAGGCTGCGTTAAAGTCAAGAGCTTATTGGAGCTTGAGGGTGCTGTAAAAAAGCACTGAATTTGGGTGGTACCGCGGTTAACAGCCGCCCCAGACATTATGTTTGGGGCGGTTTTTTATATTATATTTTTATCGAGAAGGAGAGTTTAATTATGGAAATTATCATCACTGAGATCGCACAGCGAATACGCGACCTGCGCGAGATCATGGGCTACAGCGTGGAAGAGATGGCTCAGGCCGTCGATTGCACTCCGGAAGAATATATTGCCGCCGAAAATGGCGAAGTCGATTTTTCTTTCACATTTATTTACAAATGCGCCGAGAAGTTCGATGTTGATATGATAGAACTGCTGACCGGTGATAACCCGAGACTTTCGTTCTATTCAATAGTCCGCAAGGGCGAGGGACTGCCGATGAAGCGCCGCACGGGATTCAATTATTCTCATCTCGGCTATCGCTTTAAGGACAAATATTGCGAGCCTTTCCTTGTAACCGCGCCGTATTCGGATGAGCGCCGTCAGGCAACAAGTGAGCTTGCCAAGAAAAATGGACTGAAAGGACGTGTATAAACCCACATCAGGCACAGCCTACCGCAGAAGCATTTAAGCTCCTGCGGTAGGCTTTTTCTTTGCAAAGAACATCTCACGCTCTGATGAGATTATCTTGCGAACATCGTCGTTTTGTGCTATAATACAATCAGTTTAAATTTGGAACGGAGAATTGCAATGCCTATTTCCTACGATAAGCTCTGGAAGCTGTTGATCGATAAGAAAATGAACCGGACAGATTTGAAAGACGCCTCCGGTATCAGCTTCAATGTGCTTGCCAAGATGGGAAAAAACGAATTTGTCTCTATGGAAAGCCTGCATAAGATTTGCTTGACGCTCAAATGTGATGTAGGAGACATCATGGGGTTCATTGATGAAGGAGATACAGAACAGTCATGATTTCAATCGAACTACGCAGGAGTGAAAAGAAAATGCAGCAACCGTTGACTTGTGTTGAAATATGCGCTGGCGCTGGTGGACAGGCTTTGGGGCTTGCAATGGCAGGCTTTGTCCATGTTGCGCTTGTCGAGTATGAAGAAGATTATTGCAAGGTATTAAAGCAGAATCGCCCGGAGTGGAACGTCATTTGCGCAGATGTTCACGATTTTGACGGACGCCCATACCACGGTGTCGATCTGCTGGCTGGCGGCGTTCCTTGCCCGCCTTTCTCCGTAGCAGGAAAGCAACTCGGACAGAAAGACGAAAGAGACCTTTTCCCGGAGGCCATTCGGCTTATCAAAGAAATTCAACCGCGTGCTGTCATGCTTGAAAATGTCCGTGGCTTTCTTGATCCGGGCTTTGATGAATACCGCGACCATATTTTCACGTCGATTCAAAAGCTCGGCTATGTAACGCATATCAAGCTTTTGAATGCCTCTGATTACGGTGTTCCGCAGCTACGTCCCAGAGTGGTTATTATCGGCATTCGGAAGGATCAGATTGGAGCATTTGTCTATCCTGATGAACAGCCAGACAGCGCCCCGACTGTTGGCGATACGCTCTGTGATTTGATGGCACAGAACGGATGGGAAGGTGCGAAGCAGTGGGCATCTAATGCAAACCGGATCGCTCCGACCCTTGTAGGCGGCTCCAAGAAGCATGGTGGTCCCGACCTTGGTCCCACACGCGCCCGTAATGCATGGGCAGAGCTTGGCGTAGATGGCCGAGGAATTGCAAACGAAGCACCGGCTCCCGGATTTGAGGGTATGCCCCGGTTGACAAGCCGGATGATGGCACGGATTCAAGGTTTCCCCGATACATGGACGTTTGGAAATCGGAAAACCGTAGCCTGCAGGATGATTGGAAATGCATTCCCGCCCCCGGTTGCCCGGGCAGTTGGAGAAAAAATTAAGGAGTGTTTGGAACATGGATGCATTGATAGCGAACGCGAGATTTCACTTTCACAAGCGGTTGTTTGAAACCAACACACTGACGTTGACCACAGCAGGCGTCGCATCCAATGCAGACACCAGCAGCCGCGGCTCAAAGGCGATTGCGCGGAGGATCGTTGACATTCTTGTAGAGGAACAACATCATGCTGTCTCCACAGTCGACAAAATCTCCGGGCAGACTCTCGGAAAGCAATTTGAAACGCTGACAATGGAGTTCCTGCGTGAAACCTTTCCCTATTTGCAGAACCTCCGTCCCGGAAACTGGACAATTCTTCAACTCGGCAATAACAACAAGCTGAAAACAAGCGATTTTGCCCAGTATGAACACCTCGCTTACTTAAATGCGCTTACGACACAGAACGCACAGTTGGCTGCTGCACTCGGGAATGATTACCTCGTTGCACCTGACGTTGTTGTTTACCGCGATCTCTATGAGGACAGCGAGATCAATGCCGCTCAGCCCATTGTTGATGACGAAATCTGCAAGATGGCTGATATTCGGAAGTCTAACGGCGGCAAGCCCATTCTTCATGCGAGTGTTTCTGCAAAGTACACGATGCGCAGCGACCGCGCACAGAACAGCCGCACAGAGGCATTGAACCTGATCCGCAACCGAAAGGGACATTTGCCGCACATCGTTGTTGTGACGGCTGAGCCTATGCCGAATCGTCTGGCATCTCTCGCGCTCGGCACTGGCGATATTGACTGCGTATATCACTTTGCGCTCTATGAACTGATTCGAGCGGTTAAAGAGGCGGGCTCTGAGGATGCGGTAGAAACGCTGGAAACCTTGGTTCAAGGCAAACGGTTGAAAGATATTTCTGATCTGCCGCTGGATTTGTCTGTGTAATGGCCGATTCTGTTTCCACAGCCCGCCGTAGTGAGATCATGTCGCACATCAAAAGTAAAGATACCAGTATCGAACTTTTGGTGCGCCGCAAGCTGTTTTCCATGGGATACCGCTACCGTGTGAATTACAAGGCGCTGCCCGGAAAACCGGATATTGTATTCACCAGAAAGAAGATTGCTATCTTCATTCATGGATGCTATTGGCATGGGCATGATTGTGGCAGTCATTATGCTCATGCCAGTCAATCCAATAAAGCATATTGGGAAACCAAGATAGAGCGAACAAAGCAACGAGACCAGGAGCATATTCAGGCACTTGAGGCTGACGGCTGGAAAGTCATTGTGCTGTGGGAATGCGAAATTAGAAGTCATTTTGAAAGTACTATATTCAGACTTGAGCATTGCTTAAGCCAATAACCCAAACAACGGCGTGAAAGGATGTGTATAAATGCTGCTAGTAGATGTCAGAATTAAAAACTACAAGTGTATAATGGACTCTGAAACTTTCACAGTTGACCAAATGACATGTTTGGTTGGCAAAAATGAATCTGGAAAGAGTGCTATTCTCCAAGCGTTATATAAACTCAATCCAGTTGATACAGAGGATGCTTACGATGCACTTTATGAGTATCCTAAAATGTATCAAACTGATTTTGAAGCTGGAGAAATTCCAGATGGTAGCACAGTGCTTATATCTCATTGGAAGTTTACCGAAAATGAAATCGCTGAGATTGATGCCCTTTGGGGACGTGGGTTTATTACAAAGTCAACCATCGTGACAATCACAAATGGCTATGATAATCATCGCTCATGGTCTTTCGAACCGAACTTCGAAAAGCTCTTTACAAAGAAAATAGCAGACTTTGCATTTGGAGATCCCGATAGAGCGCAAATCACCAAACTCGATTCTATTTCGGACATTCGTACGCAACTTAATCAGCTCTCCGTCCTATCTGACGCAGAGCAATCCTTTAAGGATTGGTTCGATGAATCATTTCCAAACGATAAACTTGACACTTTCTCAGAAAAGTATCTCCTGAAATATTTGCCAAAGTTTTCATATTTTGCAGAGTATCAAAAGCTCCCGGGCAAAATTGCGATTAACCGCTTTATCTCCAGAAGTAATTCCGGGCAGTTAACTAAAAACGAAAAAGTATTTGAGGCACTCCTTTCGCTAGCCAATTCCTCTGTTGAAGAAATAAAGGATTCCAACCGCCTTGAAGCTTTGATAAATAAGACTCGTGGCATCTCAAGCAAAATCACACGAGAAATCTTTTCTTATTGGAGTCAAAATAAGCACTTGCGGGTCGAGTTTAGATATGACATGGCAAAGCCGGGAGATGAAGCGCCTTACAACGATGGTTATATTTTTTCGACACGTATTGAAAACACACGCCATGATTCATCCGTGTCATTTGACGACCGGAGCGCGGGATTTGTATGGTTTTTCTCGTTTTTAATTTGGTTTAATTACTTACAGAAGAAAGAAGATAATTTAATAATTCTCCTTGATGAGCCTGGACTAACCCTCCATGCCAAAGCCCAAGGAGACCTGATTCGCTTTTTCAAGGAAAAAATTACGCCCAAATTCCAGTTGCTATATACCACTCATTCTCCATTTATGCTTGACTTTTCTGACATTCTATCTGCCAGAACAGTTGAAGATATGACAGGTGAAGATGATACGGTACTAGGAACGAAAGTAGGCTCTAAGGTATTGAGTAAAGACCGCGATACTACCTTCCCACTCCAAGCGGCATTTGGCTATGATATTACGCAAACCCTCTTTATAGGTAAAAACACTTTGCTTGTCGAAGGACCGTCAGATATCTTGTACTTAACATATTTTTCGAATAAGCTTAAGGAACTTGGTAGAACAGGATTGAGTAGCGATTGGACGCTATGTCCCTCTGGTGGTATAGATAAGATACAAAGCTTTGTATCTCTATTTGGAGGAAATGCCCTTAAAATTGTAACACTAACCGACTATCACAATGGCGACAAAAACAAAATCGACCGGTTGAAAAAGAGCGGCCTTTTGAGCGCGAATCGTGTCTTTTTAGCCAGCGATTATACCCAATATCCAACAAGTGACATTGAGGATATTATTGGGAAAGAACCGTATATTAAACTTGTAAATGCATGCTATGGATTGTCTGCTGATGCAAAAATAAATGGAAAAAACATCAAAGACGGTGAGATTTTACATTCTGTTGAAAATGTTCTATCTTCTAACTCAGAGATTCGCTTCGATCATTATAGACCAAGTATGTACTTGATTCAAAATCCTGATATCTGGACAGAGAAAGACATCTCTTCTGCTTTGGATAGATTTGAAAGGCTCTGTGCTGATATCAATGAAGCACTTTGATAGCATTCCCTGATACTGCAAGCATCTACACCTACAATGCCGGACTGCGGAAACGGCTGGCGACGTTCGCCAACAAGCACCCCGACCTCTGCCGATAGGAAAAGACCCATGAGCAGGGCGGCGTATCTTATGTGCTATATAAGTCCCGGCTGTCTATCCGTCTGCAACCACCCATGAGCGAGGAACGCAGACGGAAAGCGAGGGAGAAATCTTGACGGGCAGGCACGGTCTATGCCTGCCCGCCTTGGTTGCCAATAAGCTATATTCGTTCTGTCAGCTATCGAGAGGGTTGTATTCCGTTACAACTTTCAGGTATGCTTCGGGATCGCCATTCAGAACCAAGTCTGCATAAGCAAGTGGGTCATTGTAGATCAGATAATCCAGCTCTGACCGCTGGAAGCGGTTATCGGCAACTTCGTTTTCAACGGCGGTGCAGTCAATGGAAATCTGGCTTCCATCATCAAAAACCAATTCCACGCAGGCTGTGTCTATGTTGAATTGACAGGATATAAGTTTGCTCATGGTCATACCTCCAAGATGTTTTTTGAGGTGAATCAGGCGGTCAATTTCCGGGTGATTATTGGCGGGAATCGTATCGAAATCTGCCGCAAATCATTCAAAATAAGTCGTTGCGAACGGTTAGTACGTATAAAATAGCTGGCTACAAAACGGCTACAAAATTCGTAAGGAACCTATGTACAGCCCGAAATACGTGGATTATTTGGACAAAAAGCGTATCGAGAGTGCATTTTATAACCCTAAATCAAAGCCCAAGACTTGAGTGGGAGTAATTCCGAAAACGCCGGAAACCCGCATGAATACAGGTTTTTTTGCCCGTCAAAATGGCTCGTGATACTGGATTGATACTAATTTTTCAAATCCGGCACTCCGAGAGAATGATTCCAAAATGACAAGCAAAACCGTCCTGCTGAACGACAAATTCAGCAGGACGGTTTTGCTTGTCTTATTTCTTTTCCAAGGAATATACTCCTTGCGCTCTTTGCTGTCATCACAGGTAACCGCGTGATTCAGATGCCCACGTTTCTGTGTGATGAAATGCAGGATTACATCAAAAGCCTGTACGCCGTGCAGCCAACCGACCGCATCTTTACCGTCACAAAATCCTATCTCCACCGAGAAATGGACAGAGGTGCAAAAGAGGCGAGTGTCAAGCGCATCAGAATCCATGACTTACGACATTCACACATTTCTCTTTTGATTGATATGGGATTTACGGCACTGGCAATCGCAGATCGGGTAGGACACGAAAGCATTGACAGTCCTACAAGAGCAAGAAGAAAATCTGGAATGACCCTGCGGACTGGGTGATCTTCGAGAACACCCAGCCGCCGATCATCGAGGAAAGCGTGTTTCTGATTGTTCAGAACATTCGCAAGGCGCGTCGCCGTCCTACCAAGATGGGTGAAATGGGTATGTTCTCCGGGCTTCTGTATTGCGCAGAGTGCGGCGGTAAAATGTATCAATGCCGCGCTACCAACTTTGCGGAGAACCAGAAATACTTCATCTGCTCTACCTACCGCAAGGGCAAGGATCTCTGCACGACCCATTCTATCAAGAATGTTGTGCTGCACGAAATTGTTCTGCGAAATCTGCGGGAAGCAATCTCCTATGTTTCAGAACATGAAGCGGAGTTCATTCAGGACGCAGCCGAGAGCGATATGCGGGACAGAGATGCAGAGTTTGTTCGGAAGCGTGAAACGCTGGCAAAGGCAGACACGCGGATTGCCGAGCTTGACCGCATTATCTCCCGACTGTATGAGGACAACGTGATTGGCAAGCTGTCAGACGAACGGTTTATCAAAATGTCCCATGACTACGAGTTGGAACAAAGCAACCTGAAATCAATGGCAGATGTCTTGCGCAAAGACCTAAAGCAGCAAGAGCAGCAGAAAACCAATGTCAAGGCGTTTATCGCTGCCGTGAAGAAGTACACGGATTTGCAGGAGCTTGACGCGGCTGTTCTCCGTGCTTTCATTGACAGGATCGAAGTTTCCCATGTTGACAAGAAATCCAGAACGCGGGAAATCACCATCGTCTATAACTTCATCGGTGCATTTGACTTCACACGGGCAATCGAAAATGCCCGCAACACAAGTAAAAAAGAGCAAAGAACGGCATAGCCGTTAAGCTACACCGTTCCTTGTTTCAATGTTTTCCTAAGTCACCGCCCCATTCCGCAGACGAGCTGCACTCACGGAAGTGAGTTGCGGCTCTCTTTTTATACAGCATGGTTCATCCGTGATTTAGCCCCTCCGGGGGCAGCAGTATTTCCTTGCGCTTTCGTGCGCAATCAAGGCGCTCGTGCGGGCAATGATGTCCGTGCGAGCGCCTTTTTTCGTTTTTCTGTCGGCTGTCGTTCTCCGCCGGTGTTGGTTCGGTTCACCACCCACCCAACACCGAAACGGAGGAACAAAATGTTTAATAGAAAAAGCATCTATGCGCTGAATAAGAAAGACCCCGATGCCATCGTTTATATGGACGCCAATGAAGTCATCGTCCGCCTGACCCGCGAGGACTTTGCCAGCGAGGAAGAATTCCTGAAATGGAAATCTTGGTCAGATGAAAACTACCACACCGAGGACAATCAGGATGTGGTAGAGGGGAAACACAATAGCTGGCCGCGGCATAGAGCGTCTGCGTTTCATCATCGAGATAGAGATCAATCTCGTCTGTGAAGACGCAGACCAGCACATATGTTGTCTTACCGCCTTGCGTGATGCTTTCGGCATCGTTGACCCAGCCCCAGGTGCGCCAGTCCGCGCCCGCAATCTGTTGTTCCTCCTCCGGCTCCTGCTGCTTCTCTGCGCATGCCGCACATGCGGCAAGCATCAAAAGCGCCAGCAGCGCAGCTGCTATTTCCCGACTGCTTCTCATCGCATCATTTCCCCTATCTCCCGAGCGTTTTCTGGCAGAACGCCGGATATTTTACTGTTATTATACCGCCTGCAAGGAAAGATACGACTAACCGTCAGTTAGGATTCTGCCTGCCTCAGTTTTTCTCCGCCGCCTGCCGGTCCAGACGCAGATTTCTAAAGTAGAGGCTAAAATCGATGCTGACGAAACAGAAATTCAGCACATAGAAAAACATTACGTACCACTTAAATCCATTGGGATTCAGAAGCTTACTGGTAATGCCCGCAACGTAGCCAAGCAAAATCAGCACCAGAAACGGCAGGCTCTTGCCCTTCGTCGTCCGCGCGCGGTAGGATTTGATCGCGCTCAGCGGCCAGGAAAAGCCGAAGCACAGCAGCATTGCAATCTCGCAGAGCTCAAAAAGATGCACCATTCCATTTTCCCCCCTATATCTCTTCGCGGCAGGCGTCAAAAATTCCGGCTCTGCAAATGGCGGCCTCCAGCATCTCTCCAATCCTGTCCGGCGTCGGCGCAACGAGAACGCCTGCTTCTTCCAGTGCTGCAATCTTGCCCGCAGCGGTTCCCTTGCCGCCGGAGATGATTGCGCCCGCGTGGCCCATGCGCTTACCCATGGGGGCCGTCTGGCCGGAAATGAAGGCCGCGACCGGCTTTGTCATCCGGGTTTTGATATACTCTGCCGCTTCCTCTTCGCCGTCTCCGCCAATCTCTCCAATCATCACAACGGCGTAGGTGTCGGGGTCTTCCTCAAACAGCCGCAGCGCGTCAACAAAGCCCGTGCCGCGGATGGGGTCGCCGCCGATACCGAGCGCTGTGGACTGCCCGATGCCGCGTGAGGTGAGCTGCTTGACCGCCTCATAGGTCAGCGTCCCGGATCGCGAAATGACGCCCACGTGGCCTTTCTTGTGGATATACCCCGGCAGAATGCCAACCTTGCACAGACCCGGCGAAATGAGCCCCGGGCAGTTCGGGCCAATCAGCCGCGTTTTAGAGCCCTCCAAATAGTGCTTCACGCGCGCCATATCCAGAACCGGAATGCCTTCTGTGATGCACACAACAAGCGGAAGCTCCGCGTCAATAGCCTCGAGAATCGAGTCGGCCGCAAACTTCGGCGGCACATAGATAATGGACGCATTCGCGTTTGTGGACTGCTTTGCCTCACGGACGGTATTGAAAACGGGCACGTCAAAAATTGTCTGTCCGCCCTTGCCGGGAGTTACGCCGCCGACGATGTTCGTTCCATAGGCCAGCATCTGTTCGGTGTGGAATTTTCCCTGATGGCCGGTAATACCCTGCACGAGAAGGCGCGTATTCTGATCGACTAAAATACTCATGCGGCGCTTCCTCCTTTCGCGGCCTGCACGGCCTTTTCTGCGCCGTCCGCCATATCATCCGCAGCGATAATCTGCATACCGGACTGCCGCAGAATCTCGCGACCCCGCTCCACGTTTGTTCCCTCGAGCCGGACGATCAGCGGCACGGGAAGCCCCGTCTTCTTTGCTGCGGCGACAATGCCCTCGGCAATTACGTCGCATTTCATAATGCCGCCGAAGATATTGACGAAGATCGACCTGACATGCGCGTCAGAGAGCAGAATTTCAAATGCAGCTTCGACGCGCTCTGCGGTTGCGCTGCCGCCGACATCCAGAAAATTTGCGGGGCTTCCGCCAAACTTCTGGATAATATCCATCGTCGCCATGGCCAAGCCTGCGCCGTTGACCAAGCAGCCGATGCTGCCATCTAAACTCACATAATTGAGGTCAAACTGCGACGCACGGTACTCTTTTTCATCCTCCTCCGCCGCATCGCGCAGAGCCTGAAGCTCCGGATGGCGGTAGAGCGCGTTATCATCAAAGTTGACCTTTGCGTCCAGACACAAAAGCTTTCCATCCTGCGTTTCCACCAGCGGATTGATTTCCACCAGCGAGCAGTCCTTTTCCAGATACAGCCGGACGAGCGCGTCCAGAAGCGTCTGAAACTGCGCACGCAGCACCTGCGGAAGGCCAATGCGGTCAGCAGTGTCCATAACCTCATAGGCCTTGAGCCCCATGACGGCAGAAACCGGAATCTGGACAATTGCCTCCGGCGCAGTCTTCGCGGTCTCCTCAATCTCCGTGCCGCCTGCGCTGGACGCAACAATCACAAGTCCTGCCCGGTTCATATCGCCGGTAACAGAGAGATAGTATTCTTTTTTCACTGCAACAGCTTCTGTGATCAGCACCTTGTGAACCGTTTTTCCTGCGGGGCCAGTCTGCTTCGTCACAAGCTGCATGCCGAGCATCTGCCGGGCGATGGTCTCCGCCTCGTCCGCCGTCTTTGCCAGCTTCACGCCGCCTGCCTTGCCGCGTCCGCCGGAGTGCACCTGCGCCTTGATGACGCAAGGAAGCATCTTCTCGGCTGCCTGACGCGCCGCTTCCGCTGTTTCGGCAACAATGCCGGAGGGAACCGGCGCGCCATAATCGCCAAGGAGCTTCTTTGCCTGATATTCATGGATTTTCATGATGCCGCGGTCTCCTTCTTTTTCTTTGTCTGCGATGATGCAGCCGGTGCCGCTTTATGTGAGCCAAGGGCAAGACCGGCTTCCAAGGCGCGCGCATTGAGCGCCTCCGTGCCCTTGGGCACATGCAGCATTACAGCCTCGCGCAGCACGTCCTGTGACACAAGTCCCAGCAGCGCGTTGATTGCGCCGACGGCCACGATATTGGCCGTCATAGCCTTTCCAACCTTCTCTTGCGCCGTGCGCAGAATCGGAAGCTGGGTCAGATGCGGCAGGTTCAGCTCCTGCGGGATTTGCAGGCTTTCATCTGCCAGCACGACGCAGTTTTCCGGCAGATCATGGCCGTAATCGTCTAAGGCCTTCTGCGTGAGGACCATCAGAAAGGTCGGCTTCTGCACCTTGGTAAAGCCAATGGGCGCCTCCGAAATCAGGACTTCTGCTTTGCAGCTGCCGCCTCTTGCCTCCGGGCCATAGGCCTGGGACTGCGCGGTATATTTTCCTGCCAATATGGCGGCCTCCGCCAGAATCACGGTCGCCAGAATGACGCCCTGTCCGCCGCTTCCTGCCAGCCGCAGTTCCATGTTACTCATTCGCTTCACGCTCCTTTGCAAGCCTATGAATCAGCTTCTCATATTCATAGGTAAACTCCGGATACTGCACCTGATGCAGAAGACCGATGATAAGCTTGCCGCGCAGCTCGTCCGGCGTCATTTTGTTCGCCTGCTCCTGGGTGACAGCGTTTTCCTTCTGCCACTTCATCATGTCAACTGCAGAGCCCTTGTGGTTCTTGCGGCCATAGTAGGTCGGGCAGACAGAGGCAACGTCGATGATCGAAAAGCCCTGATGGCGAATGCCCTCCTGAATGAGGCTGATCGTCTGCTGGACATGATACGCGCTTCCCCGGGCGGCATAGCTCGCGCCTGCCCCATAGGCAAGACCCGCAATATCAAACGAGCGGTCGAAGTTTCCGTAGGGCGCGGTCGTGCCATAATCGCCGCGCGGCGTGGTGGGAGAATACTGGCCGCCTGTCATGCCGTAGATTTCGTTGTTGAACACGACGACGGTCAGGCCGATATTTCGCCTTGCCGCGTGAATGAGGTGGTTGCCGCCGATGGCGGAAATATCGCCGTCGCCCGCAAGCACGATGACCTCGAGCTCTGGGTTTGCCAGCTTGATACCCGTTGCAAAGGCGATGGCTCTTCCGTGCGTGGTGTGGATTGTATTAAAGTCCAGATAGCCCGCCGCACGCGAGGAGCACCCGATACCGGAGACAATCACGGTCTTGTTCCGGCTAAGGCCCAGATTTTCAATCGCCTGCGCCACATCGCGCATGATGATGCCGTTGCCGCAGCCGGGACACCAGATGTGCGGCAGATGCTCCGGGCGCATGTATTTATAAACGAGCGTCGAGGTGTTGCCGGGGTTGACGCTCATATCGCCGGTATTGACCATTTACTCTGCCTCCTCAAGCTTTTTCAGGATTTCCTGCGGCGTAATGACCGTGCCGTTGAGCCGCCCGATGAAATCAACCGCGCACGCACCCTTGACGATGCGCTCGACCTCCAGCAGAATCTGGCCGCCGTTGTGTTCGGCGACAAGCATCCGCTTTGCCGTTTTACAGATCTCCCGCAGCTCGCGCTCCGGGAACGGCCAGATGGTAATGGGGCGGAAAATGCCGACCTTTTTGCCATTCGCGCGTGCCTGCTCCATGGCGCTTTTTGCGGCGCGCATCGTGCCGCCGTAGCAGATGATGACGGTTTCCGCGTCGTCAAGAGAAACCCTCTCACACTGAACGATATCGTCATAGTTATCATAAATTTTGCGCATCAACCGGTCCATCAGCTTGGCCGCTTCCTCGGTTGAGTTGGTCGGAAAGCCTGTCTCATCGTGAATAAGTCCTGTGATGTTATACCGCTGCCCGCAGCCAAAGGGCGCCATCTGCGGCACGAGCTGGCCGGGCTTCATATGATACGGCAGCCGCTTGGGCTCCGGGTAGCGAACCGTCGGCCGGTCGATGACCTCCAGCTCCTCCGGCTCGGGAAGCTCCATGCCTTCCCGAAGATGGCCAATAATTTCGTCCATCAGAAAAATGACCGGCGTGCGGTATTTTTCGGATAAGTTGAAGCAGCGCACCGCGAGCGTATATGTTTCGCGCACGGAAGAGGGGCTGATGACAATGATCGGATGATCGCCGTGCGTGCCCCATCTGGCCATCATCACATCGCCCTGTGACGGAGACGTCGGCATGCCGGTCGATGGGCCGCAGCGCTGCACATCGACAATTACCATCGGAATTTCCGCCAGACACGCGTAGCCGATGTTCTCCTGCTTGAGAGAAAAGCCTGGGCCGCTGGTCGCGGTCATGGCCTTGACTCCCGCAACGGAGGCTCCAATGGCGCAGGCAATGGACGCAATTTCGTCCTCCATCTGGATGAACTTTCCTCCCTCTTGTGGAAGCCTCAGCGCAGAGAGCTCTGCAATTTCGGTTGACGGTGTGATTGGGTATCCGGCATAAAGCCGCATGCCCGCGGCAAGCGCGCCCTCGACGCACGCTTCGTTTCCCTGCATCAATACGGTTTTACCCATTGCGTTTCCCCTCCCTCCGCTTCTTTTAAGTAAATCGCGTAATCCGGACAGCGCAGCTCACACTGCCCGCAGAGCACACACTGTGCATTTTCCGCCAGTGCTGCCTTTCCGTCCCGGAGTTCCAACGCTCCCTTAGGGCAGAACGCCGCACATATCCCGCAGCCCTTGCACCAGGCCAGATTCAGCACCAATTCTTTTTGACTGCTCACCGCTTCCGCTCCTCTCGTCTTTTCTGACTGGAAAAATATCGACTCCCAGTGAACTACTGCCAAGATAGCACGCATATCCTACAACTTCAAACAGGATTATCTTTTACAATAAAACAATAAAAAGCTTGTAATGAAGCAAGTCCTGTGGTAATCTTTCAAATAGGGAAGCGTAAAAGACAGAATTATTGCAAAAATTTCACACGTTCGCGCCAGAAACTGCAACTGTTTGACAGTTTTCTTGCATCAAAGACGCTGTTGTATTTTCAAAAGAGAGGTGTAAATTTTCATGAATTTTCAGAATCTGGAATCCTTTCTGGTTCTGGCCGAGGAAGGAAGCGTTACACGCGCGGCCGAGCGACTGCACGTCTCGCAGCAGGCGCTCAGCGGATTACTCGCACGTCTTGAAAAAGAAGTTGGAAGTCCCCTCTTTTTCCGACGTTCCGGTCTGGAGCTGACTTACGCTGGGATTTGCCTGCAGCGTGCCGCGATTCAGGTTCTCGATATTCAGCGCCAGACGATTGCCGCCATGCAGGACATCCGGGAGAGCCGGCGCGGCGTGCTTCGCATCGGTGTTTCGCATACGCGCGGACAGTCCATCCTACCCCTGCTGCTTCCGACGTTCAGCCAACTCTATCCCCTGGTCGAGCTGACCATTTTCGAGGGCAGCACGACCGTTCTGGAAAAAGATCTTTCCAAAGGTCTGATCGATGTTCTGATCGGCTTTGCTCCCTTTACGCCGGACTGCGCAGAATATGCGCCGCTGATGCAGGAAAAAATGTATCTGGTCGGCCAAAGAGAGCTTCTCCACCAGACCTTTGGCGCGCAGACGCAGCAGGTGTGCCGGGCATATGAGGCGACGCGCAATCTGCGTCTGTTTGCAAAGTTTCCCTTTGTTCTTCTCAAAAAGGGCGACCGGATCCGCGCCATTGCCGACCGCGTGTTTTCCCGCTACAGCATCCAGCCGGATATTCGTCTGGAAACGCAGAACGTTCAAACGGCCTTCTGCCTCGCGGCTGAAGGCATGGGCCTTACCATCTGCCCCGAACTCTATCTCTATAGCCCCTATACCGTCTCCGGCACTGCCGCTGGTCCTGTCCGCCAGAAGGTTGAGATTTTCCCCTTTTCCGATAAAGATACTGCCGATACCATCGCCATCGGCTATAACCGTGAGCGCTATCTCAGCAAAATCGCCCGCGATTTTATCGATCTGAGCCTCCGGCTGTATCAGAAAGCGCCGCTCTTTTCCGCGCAGGAGGACTTGATGCAGCAGCTCACGGCG
>ERZ773224.3098-NODE-3098-length-15509-cov-8.105992_pt1 | contig 15509 bp, 17 predicted proteins | sample MGYA00580526_ERZ773224 | MGnify/ENA primary metagenome ERZ773224 (study PRJEB29015, sample SAMEA2737743) | human gut metagenome | biome: human gut; feature: human-associated habitat; material: faeces | place: China | collected 2012 ... | reverse complement strand
TTACTGGTGCGGGTGCTGAGTCGTCTTTTTCCCGCCTTTCTGTATTTGCTCCGTCCTACTATAAAAATCCCACTATTGATTTACCTGCCGAGGGGGAGGAAGCTGCAAACCCTACCTTGTCCGGCGTCGGTGACGGCACGGCCACGACCATTGAGGGCTTATTGCAGCAGATTCTCGCCCAGCTTCAGGCCAATACCTTAGCTCCCACGCTCGAAGTGGCCGGCACAGAGACCGGTGGCAATACCGGCACGGACGAGGATGCAAAGCCTTATCTGCCCTATATCCCGCAAATCTTCGAGAAAATCAAAGAGCTGCCAGGAACGCTCTCCAACATTTGGGAGACCATCAAGGGCATCCCTGCCGCCATTGCGGAGAAGATAGGCGCTTTCTTCACAACGCTTTGGGGCTGGCTGCAAAACATCATTGACGCAATCACGGCTCTGCCCGCTGCCATTGCCGAGAAGGTCGGTGAATTATTCAAGCCCGATGAGGCTTTGATCACAGAGATCACAGACACGTTTAAGGGAAAATTCGGCTTCCTGCCGGTACTCAAGCAATTTGGTGATGATCTATTCGGCATGACCGCTGAGACCGAGCCGCCTGTGATATGGGTACATTTGGAAAACGCTGAAAGTAAGTATGGGTATGACTATGGAGGCAAAGAGGTTGCTTTAGACTTGGCGTGGTATCAGAAGTATAAGCCCTCAGTCGATGGCATTGTGAGTGGTTTTATGTGGCTTGGTTATCTTTGGATGCTTTTTACGAAGGCTCCCGATATCCTCAATGGCATGGGGCTTAGAAACGAAGCCGTTCCGCCTATGCCGAATCTTGAATACATCAATCCGCTTCGATTGAACGGTCGTGCAAGTAAGAGAAGGAGGGAATGATATTATGATTTTTACCGTCGCTATCCGCGCAATTTGGGCAGTGGTAAATCCAATTCTGAATCGTATTCCAGAGATTAGTATTGACTATGCGGGGATTTCTTCATCGTCGATTTACCAATGGCTTCGCGCAGGGCTTTACTTTATTCCCATGAATACTGTCGTTACAATTCTGACTCTTACACTTGCGCTGTGGGTCCTTCGTATGGCTATCGCCTTTCTTCATTCCCTCTGGTCCTCTCTGCCAATTGTGTAACTATGAAAATCCTACTGACAATTTTAGAGACATTCTTCACCTTGCTCAAGCTCCCTTTGATGATCTTCGGCGGTATGCTCCTGCTTCTCGGCCTCTGCTGCCTGATCTACGGCATCCGTGCCTATCGCTCTGGCGCTCGGCTCAAAAAGGGTGAACATATCCGTGTACCGAAACCGCCGCTCTGGAAGAACCTGCTTTACTATCTTCCAAAGCAGATGGTAGCAGACTATTTCGCTCACGATCCCGAATTCTTCCGCTATCAAGGCTGTATCGTCTTCACCGGCCGGCAGGGTTACGGCAAGACCATCGCCATGGCCGAGCAGGCTCTGCGTTGGCGGAAGGAATACCCGAAGGCAAAGTGCATCACTAATTTTGCCCTTAGAGATGAATCGGCAAAGCTGAATGACTGGCGTCTGCTCGTCGGCTACAAGAACGGCATCCAAGGTGTCATTGCCTGCATCGACGAAATGCAGAACTGGTTCAGCTCCAATCAGTCCAAGAACTTCCCTCCGGAGATGCTGGAAGTGATTACCCAGAACCGGAAGAACCGGCGCGTCATTATGGGAACAGCCCAAAGTTTCAACCGGCTTGCCAAACCGATCCGCGAGCAAGCAACGGAAGTCCGCAAATGCTATACCTTCTTCGGCTGCCTGACCTTCGTCCACCGTGTTTATCCGGAGCTGGACAGCAACGGAGATGTAGATAGCTGGAAGCACCGCGGCTGGTATTACTTCGTTCATAATGCGGAATTAAGAGAAAGCTATGATACATGGAAAGTAATCGAAAGCTTGAAAGAATCCGGCTTTCAGGAACAGCGAAATACTGAGTGAGGTGTTTTATGGAATATGTTTTGATTGGTCTATTCTCATTGCTCTGCCTCGTGGGCGGTTGTCTGCTGCTGGTTTCAGCGGCCGAGGATATGATGAAATAGCTGTGTCCCGACGACCTGAGCGGCGGGAGCCCGATGCGGGAGCGCATGGGCTCCGCCGCTCTTTCGTAACACAGCATCGCTCGCAGCTGAAGATCCTGGCATTTGATTTTGTGTTACGCTATTTCACAGGGCCGTTTCCAGCCCAATATCTTTCGCGGGTAGTTGTTCATCCAATCCTGGACTGCTCTGACCTCCGAGGGCTTCACCTTGTCAAAATTCGTACCCTTGGGAAAGAATCTTCGGATCATGCGGTTATGATTCTCATTGCTTCCTTTCTCCCATGCCGCATAGCTGTGACAGTAGTAGATATGAAACCGTGTTCCGCCTCGGACGCTCCGGATCAGCTGCTCATATTGCAGGAACTCGCTTCCATTGTCTGTGGTGATGCTGCGGAACTTCTGCCGAAACTGTGGCGTCCTGCGCTCCAGCCGGTCAATGGCCCTGCGGATCGTCTCCGCTCTCCGATCCGGCAGCTTCATAATGATCTCCTGTCGGCTCCGGCGCTCGGTCAGCGTGAGCAGCACAGCCTTGGAGCCACGGCATCCAACGATCAAATCCATCTCCCAATGTCCGCCCTCTGACCTCTGACCGATGTGTTCAGGGCGGATTTCAATACTCGGATAGTCCTTGTGCGCGATCTTCGGCTCTTCACTCTTCTTCCGGCGTCTCCGGCTGACCTTTTCCAGCAAGTCCATGTCACGGAGTCTCGGAAACCTCCGCTTCGATATGTAGCTATACAGTGTCGTCACGCAGATCGTCGTGGTGTAGCCCACCGCTCTGGCCTCGGCCAACGCCGCCGCAGGAGAATACTTTCCCTTTAAGATCATGTATTCGAGAAAGTCCATATAGTCGGCGTCGTTCTCCGTCTTGATCCTGCGACCCTTGCACTTTGACGCCAGCTCGCGGATCGCCTGTCCCTTGTCGGCGGAGTAGCGCACAACGTCCTGATAATCGACCGTATGCAGATAGCTTCCGCGCCGAAGCTCGTTGTAAATCGTCTGTCGGCTTCGGTTCAGCTGCCGCGCGATCTCCGTAATCGGTATCTTATTCCTCCGCATAGCTTCGAGCTGGTGCCGCTCTCCCGCGGTCATGTAGCACTGCTTTTTCATCATAGCCCTCCAAGTTATCCCTGAATAAAAGCGTTTGATCTGAAACAGTTCCCCGCGGGAGGACCCGCGGGGAATGGCTTTTCTTATTGTAACACATTCCGACGCCGCAGCCAGCTGGGCCGGCTGGGTATCTTGTGTTACATTTCTTCCTCGGCAGCTTCGGCAATCGCCTTCGCCCGCCGCTCGACGAATTTGAAATAATGCTGTGTCGTCTTCAGGTCGTTCTCCAGCTGTCGGAGTTGTTCCGTTGCTCGTTCGAGCCTGTAGAGCCGTTCCCGCTCCTTTTTGATCTGCTCCTCAATGTCCTTCAGCTGCTTCTCTCTGTTCGGCAGCTCCCATACGCATTTGGTGACGAGGTTTTCAAACTTCTGCGTGAAGGTGTCTCCGATCTGCCGGTCGATCAGCTTGGCCAGCTCGTCGCTGAACCGGATACTGCGGATGTTGTTCTTCGTTGCCATAGTCAGCCCTCCCTCACGGCAGCACGATGTAGAGGTCTCCCATCTGCACCTGTCTTGTCATGGCGGTCAGGTGCATGAAGTTCTCACCATTCGTTTCCTTAATGACCGATTCCGCCGCCTTCTCGCGATGGTCGAATGGTACTGCTACATAGTCGGTGTGATCTTCTCCGTAGCAGTCCGCCCAGCATACCTTGTACATATTCAGCCTTCCGGCCGTTCCGGTGATGTTCATTCTGTTGCCCTCCCAAGATGTAAGTATTGGTGAATCGAAGAGCGCATAGCGCTCGCGCGATTCACTTGCTCACTGAAGGCGCAAAGAAAAAGTCCTGTCAAGCGGACCGTGGAATAAGTCCAGTCCGCAGACTGGGCTTTATGCCGCGAAAGCCGCTTTACAGGAGCTTCTTTCTTTGTGATAAAGGCACACCGTAACACAACCAGGTCACGCTGCAGCGTTGATCAGATCCGCACGGTGCGCTTCCCTGTGTTACAAAATCAATTATTTTTCTTCAACTGTCCAATTTCTTCTTGACATTTGCCATTTTTTTCATTTTGGTGCCGCGGGCTGTTTTTGACCTGCGTTTCAGCGGCAAAGCCGCTCGGACGGCGCGGGCGGGAAGAGGCTTGCGCGAGGAGCAGCGGGAGACCGGAGCGCGGCTTGGCTGTTTCGGCGGGAGGAAAATTTGCTTTTTCTTCGGATTTGGTGAAAATGCCGATTCCCTTTTGCGCTTTAAGCTGTTATACTGCATACATCAAGGCTTCCGAGAGGAGCATAGACCATGACCGTAATGAACCGCAGTGCTGAATACCGCTACTTTAGCTTTACCTATTTTATGGGTAAGGCTTATTCTGGTTTGGCTGAAAGCAAGCGCGTGTAAGAACGGATCCTTTGTCGGAATGACCGTAAATGCATGACGAACCGCAGCCGGACCGGCTGCGGTTTTTTTCATCGCTTAAGGAGGAATTTTACCATGATCGTCGTACTCAAGCACAATCCGAATCCCGAGCAGCTGCAGAGCCTGATCACATGGCTGCAGGAAAAGGGCATCATCATTCACACCAGCATCGGCGAGGGCAATATGCTCCTCGGCCTGGTGGGCGATACCTCGAAGATAGACGCCGATCTCATTTCCGCGCTGGACATTGTCGAGGACGTCAAGCGTGTGCAGGAGCCGTATAAGAATGCCAACCGCAAGTTCCATCCCGAGGATACCGTCGTCAAGGTCGGCAATACGCAGATCGGCGGCGGCAACCTCACGCTCATGGCCGGCCCCTGCTCGGTGGAATCCGAGGAGCAGGTGGTCGCCATCGCGAAGGCGGTCAAGGCCAGCGGCGCGACGATGCTGCGCGGCGGCGCGTTCAAGCCCCGCACCTCGCCCTATTCCTTCCAGGGCCTCGGCGAGGTCGGCCTGCGCTACCTCGAGATCGCCAAGGAGGAGACGGGGCTGCCCATCGTCACCGAGCTGATGGACCTCAGCCAGCTTCCGCTCTTCAAGAATGTGGACGTCATTCAGATCGGCGCGCGCAATATGCAGAACTTCGACCTTTTGAAGGCTGTGGGCCGTCAGGAAAAGCCCGTGATGATCAAGCGCGGTATGTCCGCGACCTACGAGGAATGGCTGATGAGCGCGGAGTACGTCATGGTCGGCGGCAACGAGAACGTCATTCTCTGCGAGCGCGGCGTGCGCACCTTTGAGACCTACACCCGCAATACGCTCGATCTTGCGGCGATCCCCGTGCTGCGCAAGCTGACGCACCTGCCCATCATCGTCGACCCCAGCCACGCCACCGGCAAGAGCTGGCTGGTCGACCCGCTGGCGATGGGCGCGGTGGCGACCGGCTGCGACGGCCTGCTCATCGAGGTCCACAACGACCCTGCGCACGCGTTGTGCGACGGCCCGCAGTCCCTGAAGCCCGAGCAGTTCGACGCGCTGGCAAAGAAGCTGCTTCGCCTGAAGGAATTTGTCAAGACGATAGAGGAGTAAGACTATGACAGTCGGCATTGTCGGCCTCGGCCTCATCGGAGGCTCGATGGCCAAGAGCATCAAGGCACGCACCGCGCACACCGTGTTCGGCTGCGACCTTGATCAGGAGACCATGATGATGGCGCGTATGTGCGGCGCCATCGACGCGCCGCTGACGGCGGAAAATTTGAAGGATTGCGACCTTGTGCTGGTCGCTATCCGTCCCGCCGCGGCGGTAAAATGGGTGAAGGAACACGCGGAGGGAATCCGCCGGGACGCGATCCTTGTGGACCTGTGCGGTGTGAAGCGCGCGGTGGTGCGCGAGCTCGCGCCCGTCGCCGAGCAGTACGGCTTCGCCTACATCGGCGGACATCCGATGGCGGGCCGCGAGCGCGGCGGCTTTACCGCCGCGACGGACAGCCTGTATGTGGGCGCGTCCATGATCCTTACGCCGGACAAGCGCACGGATATGCAGCTGCTTGAAACGCTCAAGGCGTTTTTCCTCGATATTGGCTTTGCGAGCCTGACCTTCTCCGATCCCGAGGAGCATGACCGCATCATCGCCTTTACCTCGCAGCTCGCGCACATCGTTTCGAGCGCCTATGTCAAGTCGCCCGAGGCGCAGAAGCGCCGCGGCTTCTCCGCCGGCAGCTTTCAGGATATGACGCGCGTGGCGCGGCTCGACGAGGATATGTGGACGGAGCTGTTTCTGGACGACGCGGACTATCTGACGGACGAGCTGGATATCCTCATCGGACATTTGCAGGAGTATGCCGACGCGCTGAAAAGCAAGGACGCCGAGCACCTGCGCGCGCTGCTGCGCGACGGCCGCGAGAAGAAGGCCACTGCGGGCGGCAACTGAAAATCAACGAAGATCGACGGGGAGGGAAGACCTATGTCCTCTGTTCAGACCATTGAAGTCCATACCACGCCGGCCTACGAGGTCACCATCGGCGCGGGACTGCTGCGGGAGTGCGGCGCACGGCTGAAAGCCGTGCTGGGCGGCTGCCGCATCGCGGTCGCCGCCGACAGCAATGTGGCTCCGCTTTATCTTGAAACGGTTTGCGCGAGCCTGCGCGATGCGGGCTTTGCCGTCTGCTCCTATGTGTTCCCGGCGGGGGAGGCGCATAAGAATTTCACGACGCTCTCCGCCATTTTGGAGTTTCTGGCCGAGTCTCAGCTCACGCGCACGGACTGCGTGGCGGCGCTCGGCGGCGGCGTGACCGGCGACATGGCGGGCTTCGCCGCGGCCTCGTACCTGCGCGGCATCCGCTATGTCCAGCTGCCGACCACGCTGCTCTCCGCTGTGGATTCCTCCGTCGGCGGCAAGACGGCCATCGACCTTGCGGCGGGGAAGAACCTTGCGGGCGCGTTTTTGCAGCCCGCCGCCGTGCTGTGCGACACGGACTGCCTGAGGTCCCTGCCCGCCGCCGTCTTTGCCGACGGCGCGGCGGAGGCCATCAAGACCGGTGTGCTGAGCGGCGAGACGCTGTTCTCTCTCTTTGAGGACGGCACGCTCACCGACGTGCCCGCCGAGATCATTGCCCGCTGCATCCGCTACAAGGCGGGCGTGGTCGAGCGCGACGAAAAGGAGCAGGGCGAGCGGCGCAAGCTGAACCTCGGACACACTGTCGGTCATGCCATCGAAAAGTGCAGCGGCTATGCCATGCCGCACGGCCACGCCGTCGCGGCGGGACTTGCCGTCATGGCGCGCGCCTCCGAGCAGCTCGGCTGGGCCGAGCTGGGGGTGTCCGCGCGCATCGCGGCGTGTCTGGAGAAGAACGGCCTGCCGACCGGCACGGACTATCCCGCCGAGGCGCTGGCGAAAGCCGCGCTGGCGGACAAGAAGCGTAGCGGGGACAGCATCACCATCGTTGTGCCGAGGGCCATCGGCGATTGCGAGCTGAAAAGGATCCCGGTGACGGAGCTTCTGCCCATCATCGCCGCCGGACGGGGGGATTGAGGATGGATGTTCGTATCCGACCGCACACCCTCGCGGGCGCGGTCACGCCGCCGCCGAGCAAGTCGATGGCGCACCGCCTGCTGCTGGCCGCCGCGCTCGCGGACGGTGTGAGCACGGTCCAGAATGTCGCGCTCTCGCAGGACATCGAGGCGACGCTGCGCTGCATGGCGGCGCTCGGCGCAAGCTGGGAGCAGGCAGATAAAAGTACCCTCCGCGTGACCGGCATCGGCGGCAAGAGAAAACCCTTTACAGAGCTTCCGCGCTTTGACTGCGGCGAGTCCGGCTCGACGCTGCGCTTTCTCATTCCCATCGCGCTGGCAGTCGCGGGCGGGGGCGTATTCACCGGCCGCGGGCGGCTGATGGAGCGCCCGCAGAAGCCGTATTTCGACCTCTTTGACGAAAAAGGCATTTCCTATGAACAGACCGCCGGTGTGCTCACCGTGCGCGGTACGCTGACACCGGGGGAGTACCGGCTGGCGGGCAACGTCTCAAGTCAGTTTTTCACGGGGCTGCTTTTTGCGCTGCCGCTGCTCAGCGGCGGCTCGACGCTGGTATCGACCACGCGGCTCGAGAGCCGCGACTATGTCGCCATGACGCGCGACGCGCTCGCGCGGGCCGGCGTGAGGGTAGACGGAGAAGCGGAACGCTTTGCCGTGCCGCCGTCGGCCTACCGCCCCTTTGACGCGGCGGTGGAGGCCGACTGGTCGCAGGCGGGCTTCTGGTACGCCGCGCACTTCCTCGGAAATGGTGTGGAGGTGTGCGGGCTGAACGAAGCCTCCGCGCAGGGCGACCGCGTAGTCGCCGCGCTCTATGAGCGATTCAAGGCGGCGGGGGAGCAGAGCGTGGACGTGTCCGACTGCCCCGATCTGCTGCCGCCGCTCGCGGTGATGGCCGCGCGGCGGGAGGGGACGATGCACTTTGTCAACGCGGCCCGGCTCCGCATGAAGGAGAGCGACCGCCTGACGACGACCGCCGCGCTGCTGCGTGCGCTCGGCGTTCCGGCGGAGACAACGGCGGACAGCCTGACCGTCCGCGGCGTGCCGTCCTTTTCCGGCGGCACGGTGGACGGCGCGAACGACCATCGCATCGTGATGGCGGCGGCCGCCGCCGCGACCGCCGCGGCGGCTCCGGTCACCGTTACAGGCGCGGAGGCGGTGCGGAAATCCTATCCCTCCTTCTGGGAGGAATACAAACGACTGGGAGGTAGCTTCGATGTCCTCTGAATTCGGAAGAACGCTGCGCGTCGGTGTGTTTGGACAGTCCCACGGAGCCGCGATCGGCGTGACCGTCGACGGCCTGCCTGCGGGCGAGCGCATTGATCTTGCGGAGCTGCAGGCGTTTCTGGATCGGCGCAGGCCGGGAAAAAGTCCGCTTTCGACCGCGCGGAAGGAAGCCGACGCGCCGGAATTCCTCTCCGGTCTGCGCGACGGCGTGACCTGCGGCTCGCCGCTGTGCGCGGTCATTTACAACAGCGACCAGCACTCCTCAGACTACACGGAGCTGGCCGACAAGCCGCGCCCCTCGCACGCGGATTATACCGCGTGGGCCAAATGGGGCGGGCAGGCGGATATGCGCGGCGGCGGACATTTTTCCGGCCGCTTGACGGCGCCGCTGTGCATCGCCGGCGGCATCGCCAAACAGATCCTGGCGCGGCGCGGCGTATTTGTCGGCGCGCACCTTGCCGCCGTGGGAGCGGAGGACGACGAAGCCTTCCCGCTCTACCCGACCGACGAGCTGTTCCGCGCCGTGGCGGCGAAGCCGTTCCCGACCATTTCCGACGCGGCGGGCGAGCGGATGCAGCGTCTTATTTTGGCGGCGCGTGAGGCGCAGGACTCCGTCGGCGGCATCGTGGAATGTGCCGCCATCGGGCTGCCTGCCGGTCTCGGCGACCCAATGTTCGACGGCATGGAAAACCGCCTTGCCTCGGCGCTGTTCGGCATCCCCGCCGTCAAGGGCGTGGAGTTCGGCGCAGGCTTCGGGGCTTCGCGCCTGCGCGGAAGCGAAAACAACGACGCCTTCCGCGTGGAGGACGGCCGCATCGTCACGGAGACGAATCGCGCCGGCGGTATCCTCGGCGGCATCACCACCGGTATGCCGCTCACGCTTCGCGTCGGCATCAAGCCGACGCCGTCCATCGGCAGACCGCAGAAAACGGTCTCGCTCGCGCGGATGGAAAACACCGAGCTGACCATCCGGGGCCGTCACGACCCCTGCATCGCGCACCGCGCCGTGCCCGTCGTTGAGGCGGTGACGGCCTGCGTGCTCTTAGACTTACTGTTGGAGGAACATCATGGAACTTTCTGAGATTCGCACCCGCATCGACGCCGTGGACGATCAGCTCTTGAAGCTCTTTCTTGAGCGTATGGAGCTGGCCGAGGAGGTCGCGGCCTACAAGAACGAGCACCATCTGCCCATTCTGAACAAGCAGCGCGAGCGCGAAATTCTTGCCAAGGTAACAGCCAAGGCCGGTGACAAGGAGCGCTACGCCTATCACCTCTACTCCACGCTCTTTGAGCTGGCGCGCTCGCGGCAGGCGGAGCTGGTGGACCTGCCGACCAGAGTGGCTGAGCGGGTGGAAAAGTCCCTCGCCGCGGGCGGCCCGGTCTTCCCACAGACGGGTCTTGTCGCCTGTCAGGGCGTGGAGGGCGCGAACTCGCAGGTCGCCTGCGACCGCCTGCTGCCGCGCGGCAGCATCCTGTATGTCAAGACCTTTGACGCGGTGGTGTCCGCGGTGGAGTCCGGCCTGTGCAAATTCGGCGTGCTGCCCATTGAAAACAGCTCCAACGGCTCGGTGCGCGCGGTCTACTCGCTGCTTCAGCAGCATCAGCTCTCCGTGGTGCGCTCCACGAGACTCTGCATCCGCCATGAGCTTTTGGCCATGCCCGGTGTAAAGCTGGAGGACATTACAGAGATCTACTCCCATCAGCAGGCCATCGGTCAATGCAGCAGGTTCCTCAGCAGCCTTTCCGGCGTGCGGGTGATCCCCTGCGGCAATACGGCGGAGGCGGCGAAGCTGGTCGCCGAGAGCGGCAGCCGCCACGCGGCCGCCATCTCCTCACATCCCTGCGCCGCGCTTTACGGCCTTGAATGTGTGAGCGACAAAATTCAGGACAGCGAGAATAATTACACCCGCTTTTTCTGCGTGGCGAAGGACCCCGTCATCTACGCCGGCGCGAACCGCATCAGCCTTATCCTCTCGTTCGAGAATAAGCCCGGCGCACTCTATGAGATCCTCTCCAAGCTCGCGGCGTTGGACATCAACATGACCAAGCTCGAATCCTGCCCCGTCGCGGGGAGCGATTTTGAGTTTGTGTTCTTCCTTGAGCTGGAGGCAAGCGTGCAGGACCCGAGTGTGCTTGCCATGCTCGAGGAAATGGAGCGCAGCTGCGCGGAGTTTGTATTCCTCGGAAACTACGCCGAGGTGTGAACGATGGGGGAGAAGGTTTACGGACTTCTGGGACGAAAGCTCGGTCACAGCTGGTCGGCGCCCATTCACGCCGCGCTCGGCTGTGCGGACTATCGTCTCATCGAGCTGGAGCCGGAGGAGCTGGGCGCGTTCCTCGCGCGGGAGGACATCGGCGGGCTGAACGTCACCATTCCCTATAAGCGCGATGTGATGGCGTACTGCGATGTGCTCGACCCGATGGCGGAGGCCATCGGCAGCGTCAACACGCTCGTGCGCCGCGCGGACGGAAAGCTCTATGGCTATAACACCGACGCTGCGGGCTTCTGCTTCATGGCACAGCGCGCGGGCATCGGCTTTGCGGGGAAGAAGACGCTTGTGCTCGGCAGCGGCGGCGCGTCGCGCACGGCAGCCGCGTGCGCGAAGAAGCTCGGCGCGCGCGAGGTGGTCGTCATCTCCCGCTCGGGAGAGAACAACTATACGAACCTCGGCCGCCACGCCGACGCGGAGCGGATCGTCAACACCACGCCGGTCGGGATGTATCCGAACAACGGCGCGGCGGCGGTCGATCTGACCGCCTTTCCCGCCTGCGCGGGCGTGCTCGATCTGATCTACAATCCTCGCCGCACGGCGCTGCTGCTGCAGGCGGAGGAGTTGGGCATCCCGTGCTCGGACGGCCTTCCGATGCTGGTGGCGCAGGCCAAGGCGGCGGAGGAGCACTTCTTTGACAGGACCATCGCCGACAGCGAGAACGAGCGCATCCTCGCGCAGCTGCGGCGGGAAATGACGAATCTCGTGCTCATCGGGATGCCGGGCAGCGGCAAGTCCGCGGTCGGCGCGGCGCTTGCCGCGCTGACGGGCCGCGAGGCCATCGACATCGACGCGCGCATCGCGGAGAAGGCAGGCTGCTCCATTCCCGAGATCTTCGCCAAGGGCGGCGAAGCCGCCTTCCGCGCGCTCGAGCGTGAGGTGACGGCGGCGTGCGGCGCGCTGAGCGGGAAGCTTTTGCTTACGGGCGGCGGTGTGGTGAAAACACCGGAGAATTACGCCGCGCTCCACCAGAACGGCCGCATCTATCAGCTCCTGCGTCCGCTGGAGCTGCTGCCGACCGACGGCCGTCCGCTCTCGCAGGGGGCGGACCTTGCGGCGATGTGGGCGGAGCGCGCGCCGCTCTACGAACGGTTCCGCGACGCCGCGATCGACAACAGCGGCACGGTCGAGCAGACCGCGCAGGCGATCTGGAGGGATTTTTGTGAAAATTCTGGTCATTAACGGCCCCAACATGAATATGCTCGGCATCCGTCAGCCGGAAATCTACGGCCACGCGACCTACGAGGACCTGAAGAGCATGATCGAGGGCGAGGCGGAACGGCTGGGCGCGGAGGTCTCGTTCTTCCAGTCCAACCACGAGGGCGCGCTGGTGGACGCCATTCAGCAGGCGTACTTTGACCGGGTGGACGGCATGATCATCAACCCCGCCGCCTATACGCACACGAGCGTCGCGCTGCTTGACGCGGTGAAGGCGGTCGGCATCCCGACGGTGGAGGTCCACATTTCCGACCCGGACAGCCGCGAGGATTTCCGCCATGTGTCCTACATCCGCGCGGCCTGCATCGCGACCATCCGCGGGCACGGGCTGCCGGGCTATCTGGAGGCGCTGCATTTGCTGTGCGAGCGCGGGGAGGGCAGAGGATGACGCGGACGGAGTATGACGTTGTTGCGCTCGGTGAGCTGCTCATTGACTTTACGGCGCAGGGAGCGGGAGCGGACGGCTATCCGCTCATGGCGGCGCATCCCGGCGGCGCGCCCGCCAATTTCCTCGCGGCCATCGCGCGGCTCGGCGGCAGGACGGCGCTTTTGAGCAAGGTGGGCGCGGACGCCTTCGGCACGATGCTCACCGGGACGCTGCGCGAGGTCGGCGTGGATACGCGCGGCGTTGTCGTGGCGGAGGATGCTTTCACGACGCTGGCATTCGTGACGCTCGCCGCGCGCGGCGAGCGCTCCTTTTCCTTTGCCCGCAAGCCGGGCGCGGACACGCAGCTCCGCTTCGAGGAATTGGACCTCTCGCTCATCGAAAAAACAAAAGCGTTCCACTTCGGAACGCTTTCTCTGACCGACGAGCCTGCGCGCGGCGCGACGCAGCGCGCCGTCGCCTTTGCAAAGGAACGAGGGAAGTTCATCACCTTCGACCCCAATCTGCGCCCGCCGCTCTGGAGAAGCCCTGACGACGCGCGGGAGCAGATGCTCTGGGGACTCGGGCAGGCCGATGTTGTGAAGATCAGCGACAACGAGGTGAAATTCCTCTTCGGCCTTTCGCCGCGCGAGGGCGCGGCGTACATTCGGGAGCGGTTCGGCACGCAGCTCGTCTTTGTGACCTGCGGCGCGGACGGCTGCGAGTTTGCAAGCCTGAGGGCGCAGGGCCATGTGGACGGTCTCAAGGGCCTTACGGTCGCGGACACCACGGGCGCGGGCGACATTTTCGGCGGCTGCGCGGTGTGGAGGCTGCTCCAAAGCGGCAAGGCTCCCGCGGCGCTGGACGAGGCGGAGCTGCGCGGCATCGCGGAATTTGCCTGCCGTGTCGCCGGACGCTCCACCGAAAAAAGCGGCGGCATCTCCGCGATCACGGAGATGCCGGACGAGGTCTTTATGGGGTGATGGGCGCGGCTCAGTCGCCGACGCCGGCGTGGATCACCTTGCCGATGTTCCACAGATGCGCGACCTGCTTGGCCGCCGCGAGGCGCTCCTCGGGCGTTTCGTAGGCGGCGTGGACGGTGTGCGAGCCGCAGTCAAGGCAGTCTACATAGACGCACCAGCCCTGTTCGTCCTGTATGGCGCCGACGCCGCCGCAATGGGGACAGACGTCCAGATCAATTTCATAAATAGGATCCATCGTGATCCCTCCTTTTCCTTGCTGATGGCAGTATAGCACATCGCGATGGGAAGAACAACAGGAAATCCATGAGTTTTTCGCCGAAAAAGCCGCCCGAGTGGGCGGCTTTTTTGCTTAATCCTGCGTTTTATCCTGTGCTTTTTCGAGATTCAGGATCTTCATGAACTCCTCGCCGGTGATGGTCTCCTTCTCGTAGAGGTACTTGGAGAGCTCATCGAGCTTGGAACGATGATCGTTGAGCAGCTTGACGGCCTTTTCATGCTCGCGCTTGACGAGCGCGACCACCAGCGCGTCGATCTTCGTCTGCGTTTCGGCAGAGCAGGCGAGCGAGGCGTCGCCGCCGAGGTACTGGTTCGTGACGGTCTCGAGCGCGACCATGTCGAAATCCGCGCTCATGCCGTAGCGCGTGACCATCGCGCGGGCGAGCTTGGTCGCCTGCTCGATGTCGTTGGAAGCGCCCGTGGTGACAGAGCCGAAGCGGACCTCCTCGGCGGCGCGGCCGCCGGTGAGCGTCGCGATCTTGTTCTCCATTTCCTCGCGTGTCATCAGGTAATGGTTGCCCTCCTCGACCTGCATCGTGTAGCCCAGCGCGCCCGAGGTGCGGGGGATAATGGTGATCTTCTGCACGGGGGCGGAGTGGCTTTGCAGCGCCGCGACGAGCGCATGACCGGTCTCGTGGTAGGCGACGATCCATTTTTCGTGGTCGGTGAGGATGGCGTTCTTCTTCTGATAGCCTGCGATGACGACCTCAATGCTCTCCTCCAGATCGGACTCGGTGGCGAACCGGCGGCCCGCGCGCACGGCGCGCAGCGCGGCTTCGTTGACGATGTTCGCAAGCTCCGCGCCGGAAGCGCCGGAGGCCATGCGGGCGATCTTGTTGAAATCGACGTCCTCCGCGACCTTGATCTTCCTCGCGTGGACCTTCAAAATTTCCTCGCGGCCCTTGAGGTCGGGAAGCTCGACCGGCACACGGCGGTCGAAGCGGCCCGGGCGCGTGAGCGCGGGGTCGAGGGATTCGGGACGGTTGGTGGCGGCGAGGATGATGACGCCGTTGTTGCTCTCAAAGCCGTCCATTTCGGTCAAAAGCTGGTTGAGCGTCTGCTCGCGCTCGTCGTTGCCGCCGTACTGGCCGCCGCTGCGCTTCTGGCCGATGGCGTCGATCTCGTCGATGAAGACGATGCAGGGCGCCTTTTCCTTGGCCTGCTTGAAGAGGTCGCGCACCTTGCTCGCGCCCATGCCGACGAACATCTCCACGAACTCCGAGCCGGAGATGGAGAAGAACGGAACGTTCGATTCGCCTGCGACCGCCTTGGCGAGCATGGTCTTGCCGGTTCCCGGAGGGCCGACGAGCAATATGCCCTTGGGCATGGACGCGCCGATCTCCTGATACTTGCTGGGGTCGTGCAGATAGTTGACGACCTCCTGCAGGTTTTCCTTGGCCTCGTCCTCGCCCGCAACATCGGAGAAGTGGATACCCTCGGTGGACTGGACGTAGACCTTGACGTTGCTGTTTCCACCCAAGCCGAACATCATCGAGTTGCCGCCGAGCTTGTCCGCCATCTTCTTGGACATATACTGCCCGAGGGCGATAAAGATCAGGATGGGGAGCACCCAGCCGAGAATGTCCACGAGCAGCGAGGTCTGCTCGATCTCC
>ERZ773224.3097-NODE-3097-length-15510-cov-12.971983_pt1 | contig 15510 bp, 10 predicted proteins | sample MGYA00580526_ERZ773224 | MGnify/ENA primary metagenome ERZ773224 (study PRJEB29015, sample SAMEA2737743) | human gut metagenome | biome: human gut; feature: human-associated habitat; material: faeces | place: China | collected 2012 ... | reverse complement strand
CGCTACCTCCACCTTGGCAAGGTGGCGCTCTACCAGATGAGCTACGGCCGCACATTTCATGTGGTCTGCCGGGGTTTCGCTCCCGGCGACGTTGGCTATTATAGCGTAAAACGCAGGCTTTGTCAACAACAAATTTCCAAAAAATCAGACTTTTTGCAAAACACGCCTGTCTGCGCCTGTTTTTCAAAAACAAAGCCGAAACCGGAATGAAACCGAAATGTTTCAGCTTTGCGGCGGCAGACACAAAGAAAATTCGGTTGCTTTCCCTTCTTAGAGAGGTTATAATAAACTTGTCAAAAAGTTGCACAAAAACACGTCTGCTGTGCCGCGCGGGCGGGCAGACGTGTTTTTGTGCCGAGATTTTGCCAGAAAAAGGAGCAACCGCAATGTACAAGATCACTGAAAAGGTCGCGCTGAACCCCACCGTGACAAAGATGGTCATTGAAGCCCCGCTCATTGCCAAAAAGGCAAAGCCGGGCCAGTTTATCATTGTGCGCCCGTTTGAGGACAGCGAGCGCATCCCCCTGACCGTGGCCGGTTACGACCGCGAAAAGGGCACTGTGGATATCATTTTCCAGATCGTGGGCGGCACCACCATGGAGCTGAACAGCCTGAACGCAGGCGACAGCGTCCATGACTTTGTGGGCCCCTTGGGCCGCGCCACCGAGACCGAGGGCCTGAAAAAGGTCTGTGTTGTGGGCGGCGGCGTGGGCTGCGCCATCGCCCTGCCCATTGCCAAGGAGCTGCATGACCAGGGCTGCACCGTCCACAGCGTCATCGGCTTCCGCAATAAGGATCTGCTCATCCTCGAGGACGAGTTCAACGCCTGCAGTGACGAGCTGCGCATTATGACCGATGACGGCAGCTACGGCACCAAGGGTGTGGTCACTGCCGCTCTGGACGAGCTGGTGGCCGCCGGCAACCAGTATGATCTGGTCATCACCATCGGCCCGCTGATTATGATGAAATTCGTCGTCAAGACCTGCCAGAAGCACGGGCTGAAGAGCATCGTCTCCATGAACCCCATTATGATCGACGGCACCGGCATGTGCGGCGGCTGCCGCCTGACCGTGGGCGGCGAGACCAAGTTTGCCTGCGTGGACGGCCCTGACTTTGACGGTGACCTCGTCGATTTCGACGAAGCCATGACCCGCGGCACCATGTACCGCCCCTTTGAGGCAAAGGCCCGCGAGAAGGCCTGCAATCTGTTCAAGACTGAGGAGGCAAAGTAAGATGGCTTTCAATATGGATCCCAAAAAGTGCCCCATGCCCACCCAGGACCCCAACGTCCGCAACAAGAACTTTGAGGAAGTTGCACTGGGCTATACCGAAGAGATGGCCGTGAACGAGGCAAAGCGCTGCATCCACTGCAAGAATAAGCCCTGCCAGACCGGCTGCCCCGTGGGCATCGATATCCCCGAGTTCATCGGTCATGTGGCCGAGGGCGACTTTGAAGCCGCCTATCAGGTCATTGCCCGCTCCTCTTCCCTGCCCGCCGTCTGCGGCCGTGTCTGCCCCCAGGAGAGCCAGTGCGAAGGCAAGTGCACCCGCGGCATCAAGAACGAGCCCGTGGGCATCGGCCGTCTGGAGCGCTTTGTGGCCGACTGGCACCGTGAAAACGTCCACACCGCCCCCATCGTGCCCGCATGGAACGGCCACAAGGTTGCCATCATCGGTGCAGGCCCTGCCGGTCTGACCGCCGCAGGCGATCTGGCCAAGCTGGGTTATAAGGTCACCGTCTACGAGGCCCTGCATGTGGCCGGCGGCGTGCTGATGTACGGCATCCCCGAGTTCCGTCTGCCCAAGGCCATCGTGCAGCAGGAGATCGACGGCCTGAAGAAGATGGGCGTGGATTTTGAGTGCAACATGGTCATCGGCAAGGTGCTGACCATCGACGAGCTGATGGGCGAGTACGGCTACGAGGCCGTGTTCGTTGGCTCCGGTGCCGGTCTGCCCCGCTTCATGGGCATCCCCGGCGAGAGCCTGAAGGGTGTGTACTCCGCCAACGAGTTCCTGACCCGCTCCAACCTGATGAAGGCCTACCTGCCCACCAGCAAGACCCCCATCCGCACCGGCAAAAAGGTGGCCGTTGTAGGCGGCGGCAACGTGGCCATGGATGCTGCCCGCAGCGCCCTGCGTCTGGGTGCCGAGACCGTGTACATCGTCTACCGCCGCGGCATGGCCGAGCTGCCTGCCCGTAAGGAGGAGGTCGAGCACGCCGAGGAAGAGGGCATCATCTTCAAGACCCTGTGCAACCCCGTGGAGATCCACGCCAACGACGAGGGCTTCGTCAAGTCCATCACCTGCATTGAGATGGAGCTGGGCGAGCCTGATGCTTCCGGCCGCCGCCGTCCCATTGAAAAGAAGGGCAGCGAGTTTGAGCTGGACGTGGATACCGTGATCATGAGCCTGGGCACCAGCCCCAACCCCCTGATCCGCTCCACCACTCCCGGCCTTGAGACCAACAAGCACGGCTGCATCGTCACCGAGGGTGACGAGGGCAAGACCAGCCGTGAGGGCGTGTACGCCGGCGGCGATGCCGTGACCGGTGCCGCTACCGTCATCAAGGCCATGGGTGCCGGTAAGGCAGCCGCCAAGGCCATGGACGAGTACATCCAGAATAAGTAAGGAACACTTCCCTTCTCCATAAAAAAACAGGTGCACCTGAACGGTGCACCTGTTTTTTGTGCATCACTATATTTTTAAGTCGTTATGAGGCCCTGTTCCAGACAGTACCAATAGATGCCATCCTCCATCACGGTACGGCAGTGTGCGGCAGCAGCCGCCTTCAACTTCTCAGAGGCATTGCCCATAGCCACACCGGTGCCCACAGCCCCAAACATCTCCAAATCATTGTTGCCATCTCCGAACGCCATGCTATCGGCTTTGGAGATGCCATAGAACTCCAACACCTTTTCCACGGCAATCCCCTTGCCGCCGCTGGCCGGGATGATATCCACGGCGCGGTCCCACCATGCGGCGATCTTCGCGTTCTCCACATCCTTCAGGATGGCTGGGTACTCCGCTTCCCTGCCACTCATCAGCACCTGAAAGATCTCGCCCTGCGCCATAGCATCAAAATCGTCGGCGATCACCAGCTCGACCCCGCCGATGGCAAAATACTCCGCCAGATCAGGGTCGGAGCCGTTAGCGGCCAGCCGGTCCTTGGTGGCCAACGCCATGGGCCGCCCCAACGCTTCGGCGTTCCGGCGGAGCAGGGCAATGTCCGCTTTCGGGATGAGATTTTTGAAAACATCGCGCTCCGGCGTGAAGCAATAGGAGCCGTTGTAGGTCAGGAACGCATCGAAAGTGACCCCTTCGAACTTCGGCACTTCCATGGGAGCGCGGCCGGTGGCGATGCAGAGACGGATGCCGTTCTGGTGCAGCCGCCGCAAGGCTTCCAGCGTGCGGGGCCGGGCAGCACCCTTCAGCGGCACCAGTGTTCCATCCACATCAAAAAAGATGATCTTCGGTTTATTCATATGCCTTCCCTCCGGTTGCCGGACAGCCAGGGCTTATCCTATGGATTCCCAGCTGTTTTATGGGAAAATTATAGCACGAAGGGGGCGTTTTTTCAAATGTATCCCACTCTTTATGCATCCTGCCCAAAAAACAGAGCAATATTTTGTCGCTCTAACTTGACGAAATCTGATTGATTTTGACTGATTTTTTGCTATAATAAGGGTACAAAGCGGTCAGAATCCGCCAACGTCAATCAAAATCAATCATATAAATCGAACAAGGGGGAATGTTCCCGATGCTGGCAGAAGAACGATTCAGCCTGATTCTGGATCTGCTGGCGCGGCAGCGCACCGCCACCGTACAGGAGTTGTGCGAGGCGTTGAACGCAAGCGAATCCACCATCCGGCGCGACCTGAACGAGCTGGACAAGCAGGGCAAACTGAACAAGGTGCACGGCGGGGCCACCCTGCCGGACAGCCCCTTCCGCACCGATGAGCCCACCATGGCCGCCAAGGAAGAGCTGGCCGTCAGTCAGAAGCAGAGCATCGCCCAGGCGGCGGCAGAACTGATCCTGCCGGAAGATTTCATCTATCTGGATGCAGGCTCCAGCACGCTGGCTCTGGCACGGGTGCTGAGCGGCCCGGCCCTGAACGCCAGCTATGTGACCAACGGCGTGGCCCACGCCCGCCTGCTGGCCCAGAAAGGCTGCCGGGTGTTCCTGCCCGGCGGGCTGCTGCGGCCCCAGACCGAGGCCATCATCGGGGCGGCTGCGCTGACTGCCATCCAACAGTACAATTTCACCAAAGCCTTCATGGGGGCCAACGGCGTGGCGCTGGATTCCGGCTTCACTACCCCAGACCCCGAGGAGGCCGCCGTCAAGGCTGCGGTCATCCGCCGGGCGCGGGAGACGTGGTTCCTGGTGGACGACACCAAATTCGCGCAGGTCTACCCCGCCGCCATCTGTGATCTGCACAGCGGTGCCATCCTGACGAACCGGTGCCCCAACCCCAAATACCGGCAATACACTCTGATAAAGGAGACCGAGGTATGATCTACACTGTAACGTTCAATCCTGCCATTGATTATGTGGTCCGTCTCGACAGGCCCCTTGAGGTGGGCGAGGTGAACCGCGCCGCCGGGGAGGACTGCGTGCTGGGCGGCAAGGGCATCAATGTTTCCGGCGTGCTCCGGGAGCTGGGCTGTGAGAGCGTGGCTCTGGGCTTTGTGGCCGGTGAGACCGGTGCCTGGCTGGAACGTGGTCTGGCCGCGCAGGGGCTCCGGACCGACTTCATCCATCTGGCCGAGGGCATGACCCGCATCAACGTCAAGATCAAGGCGGGCACCGAGACTGAGCTGAACGGCGCAGGCCCCAGCATCCCGGAAAGCGCCATGCAGCAGCTGGAAGCCCAGTTGGACACCCTGCAGCCTGACGACATCCTCATTCTGGCGGGCAGCATCCCCAAGAGCCTTTCCCAGAGCACCTACGAGCGGCTGCTGGCAGGGCTGGAGGGCCACGGCGTGCGGGCCGTGGTGGATGCCACCCAGGATCTGCTGGTCAACGTCCTCCCCTATCACCCCTTCCTGATCAAGCCCAACGATCACGAGCTGGGCGAGATCGTGGGCCGGGAGCTGAAAACGGACGAAGAGATCACCGCCGCTGCCCGCGTCCTGCAGGAAAAGGGTGCCCGGAACGTGCTGGTGAGCATGGCCGGAAACGGTGCCCTGCTGGTGGATGAGCACGGCGAGGTGCACCGCATCGGCTGCCCCAAGGGCAAGGTCGTGAACAGCGTAGGCGCAGGCGACAGCATGGTGGCCGGTTTTGTGGCAGGTTATCTGCAAAGCGGCAGCTATGAGCAGGCCCTCCGGCTGGGCACCGCCTGCGGCAGTGCCACCGCGTTCAGCCTTGGGCTGGCCAAACGGGAAGAAATTAAGAACTTGTTCGAAACCCTTTAACGAGCTCACCCTCTCCGTCATCGCTAACGCGATGCCACCTCCCCCAAAGTGGGAGGTCTTGACAGTCATTGCTATGTTGATGGTTTTGCCAAGGGCTCTCCCTTCGGGAGAGCTGGACGCGAAGCGGCCTGAGAGGGTGAGGACGCTACGATAGAAAGGAGAACCCTTATGCGCATTACGGAATTATTCACCGCAAAGTCCATCGAGCTGGATTCCGCGGCCTCCAACCGGGACGAGATCCTCTCCCGGCTGGTAGAGCTGCAGGCCACCCACGGCAACATCACCGACACAGAAGCCTACAAGAAGGCTCTCTACGCCCGGGAGGATGAGGCCTCCACCTACGTGGACAACGGCATCACCGTTCCCCACGCCAAGACGAATGTGGTCACCCGGCCCAGCCTGGCCGCCCTGCGTCTGAGCACCCCGGTGCAGTACAACGCCGAGGATGACGGCAAGACCGACCTGCTCTTTGCCATTGCAGCCCCCGAAAACGGCAGCCTGCATGTGGATATGCTGGCCCGCATGATGCAGATGCTGATGAACGAGGACTTTGTGGAAAAGCTGAAGGCTGCAAAGACCCCCGCCGAATTCCTTGCCCTCATCGACGCACAGGAGGAGACCCAGTTCGGTGAGGAGAGCTTCACCCAGCAGGCCATCCCCCAGAGCGGCTACCGCATTCTGGCCGTGACCGCCTGCCCCAACGGCATTGCCCACACCTACATGGCCGCCGAGGCGCTGGCCAAGGCCGGTGACAAGCTGGGCCTGCCCACAAAGGTGGAGACCAACGGCTCCGATGGTGCCAAGAACGTGCTGACCCGCGCCGAGATCGCAGCCTGTGACGGCATCATCGTGGCAGCGGACAAAAATGTGGAGACTGCCCGCTTTGACGGCAAGCCCGTGCTGTTTGCCCGGGTGGATGACGGCATCCACAAGCCCGAGGAGCTGCTGAAAAAGGTAGCCCACGGTGAAATTCCTGTTTATCACGCCAAGGGCGGTGCCGCCGCTGCCGAGGAGGAGACCTCCGGCGACAGCTTTGGCCGCAAGGTGTACAAGGACCTGATGAACGGCGTGTCTCACATGCTGCCCTTTGTGGTGGGCGGCGGCATTATGATCGCGCTGGCCTTCCTGCTGGACGATTACACCATCGATCCCTCCAACTTCGGCATGAACACCCCCATCGCCGCCTTCTTCAAGACGGTGGGCAGCGCCGCCTTTGGCTACATGCTTCCCATTCTGGCAGGCTTCATCGCCATGTCCATCGCCGACCGTCCCGGCCTGGCCGTGGGCTTTGCGGGCGGCGTGCTGGCCATGAACGGCACCAACTTTGCAGGCCTTGCCAATGGTGAGACCACCGGCATCTCCGGCGGCTTCCTGGCCGCTCTGCTGGCCGGTTTCGTGGCCGGTTATGTGGTCGAGTTCCTGAAGAAGATCACCGAAAAGCTCCCCGCCAGCCTGAACGGCATCCGCCCCATGCTGATCTACCCGCTGGGCGGCATCCTCATCATCGGTGCCGTGATGTGCGGCATCAACCCGGTCATGGGCATGATCAACACCGCCATGACCAACTGCCTCAACGCCATGGGCGGCACCTCCAAAGTCCTGCTGGGTGCCATCGTTGCCGGTATGATGAGCATTGACATGGGCGGCCCCTTCAACAAGGCTGCCTACGTCTTTGGCACTGCCGCGCTGGCCTCCGGCAACTACGAGGTCATGGCTGCTGTCATGGTGGGCGGCATGGTTCCCCCCATCGCGATCGCCCTCTCCACCACCTTCTGCCCCAAGAAGTGGACCCCTGACGAGCGCCGCAACGGCATCGTGAACTACGTCATGGGCCTGTGCTTCGTCACCGAGGGTGCCATCCCCTACGCCGCCGCCGACCCGCTGCGCATCCTGCCCAGCTGTGTGGCCGGTGCCGCGCTGGCCGGTGCCCTCTCCATGACCTTCGGCTGCGCCCTGCGCGCTCCCCACGGCGGCATCTTCGTGTTCCCCGTGGTCGATCATGCCCTGCTCTACTGCGTGGCTCTGGCCGCTGGCAGCGTGGTGGGTGCCGTGATCCTGAGCCTGCTCAAGAAGAACCGCACCGACGCTGCCTGATCTGTCATTTTCCTTCTTCCTTTACCATATAAAAAGGGCCCGTCTGCGCGCACCAAAATGCGGCAGGCGGGCCCTTTCGTGTTTATCCCTTGATGATCCGGAGCAGGGTCTTGTCCAGCTGGATGGTGCGGTTCCAGGGGTTCAGGATAATGCCCTGGATCTCCGGCACCTGCAGTGCGGCATCCAACAGCTTTTCAAGCTCCACCAGAAAGGTGGACTGCACCGCTTCCGCACCCTTCATCTCCTCTTCAAAGCTGGTAAAGGCATACCACCAGCTGGCCCCATCGGCCGTGCGGAGGGCCCGCAGCTGCATCTGCTCACTGGCCGGGTTCGGCTCCACCGCCACCACGATCTGTCCGTTTTCCCGCATCCGCCGACGGATCACGGTCAGGGTATGCGCCAGCTGCTCCTGCGTGGGCTCCTGCTGTAACTGGTAAACCGCCTGTTCGATCTTCTCGTTGCCGTTCAGGCCCTCGTCCTTCTTCTGCGCCATAAGCTCTCCCGTTCTTTTCGTTTATGTTTTATGCTTGTATTATATCCGGACTTTACGAAAAATGGAAGCGCTGGCCAGAGATTCTTTCTTTTTTCGTCTGCTTTCGGGTGTTTTTTCAAAAATCAGTAGCCCCCGCCCCGAAAAAGTGTTACAATGTTTTCGTCTGGTATCATTTCAGAAACGACAGGACGCGCCGCTTTTCCGTGAGCCGTTTTGTCGGAATGGGAGAGATAAGGTAATGAAACGAATCCTTCGTTCTGCCGTCAGTCTGCTGCTGTGCGCCGCCGTGGCGCTGGGCGGCACTGCCTGCGGCCGAAGCAAGCTGCCCACCACCATCACGATCTGGACCTATTACAACGGCGATCAGCTGGAATGCTTCAACCAGCTGGTGGAGCAGTTCAACTCCACCGTGGGCAAAGAGAAGAACATCCGGGTCGAAAGCTCCAGTCAGGGCAGTGTGAACGACCTGGAGACCAGCGTGCTGGCCGCCGCCGAGGGCAAGGTGGGTGCCGAAAAACTCCCCAACATCGTCTCCTCCTATGCGGACACCGCCTTTACGCTGGATCAGATGGGCCTTGCCGTTGACCTGAGCCCCTACCTGACCGAAAAAGAGAAGTCCGCCTATATCGCCGGGTTTCTCGAGGAGGGCGACCTGATGAACAACGGGGAGCTCAAGGTCTTTCCCATAGCAAAGTCCACCGAGCTGCTCTACCTGAACGTCACCGACTTTGCCCCCTTTGCCGAGGCCACAGGCGTGACCTATGCGGATCTTTCCACCGTGGAGGGGCTGAACGAGGCCGCACACAAATACTACGACTGGACCGATGCCCAGACGGCTGCGCCCAACGACGGCAAGGCCCTGTATGGCCGCGACGCGCTGACCAATTACCTGCTCTGCGGCGCACAGGAACTGGGTACGACCATCTTTGATGCCGAGAACGGCGTGATGACCCTGCACTTTGACAAGCCGACCCTCCGCAAGCTGTGGGATAACTACTATGTCCCCTACATCAAGGGCTGGTGCAGTGCCAGCGGCAAGTTCCGCAGCGACGATATCAAGATCGGCAGCCTGCTGGCCTATGTCGGTTCCTCCTCCAGCGCTTCCTTCTTCCCCACCCAGGTGCTGACCAGCGACACCGAGAGCCACGGCATCGAGATGGCCGCGCTGCCCTGCCCCAGCTTTGCAGGCTGTGAGCCGGTGGCCGTCCAGCAGGGGGCCGGCATGGTAGTCATCCCGGGCACCGAGGACGAGATCAGCGCCTGCGTTGCCTTCCTGAAATGGTTCACCCAGCCGGAAAACAACCTGCAGTTCTCGGTGCAGTCCGGCTATATGCCCGTGACCTATGCCGCCAACAGCATGTCCGCCCTTGAGAACAGCGGCCTGACGGTCTCCGAGCGTATCCACAAGGTGCTGAGCCTGTCCATTGATGCCATCGATCGCAGCAAGCTCTACACCACCCATGCCTTCCCGGATGCCCTGCGCGCCCGCAATACCCTGCAGTACGTCCTGGAGGACCGTGTCACTGCCGACCGTGCCACGGTGCTGGAGCGGCTGGCTGCCGGGCAGACCCCCGAGGAAGCCGAAGCCGAGTTCCTGACCGATGCCTATTTTGATGCCTGGTACGGCCAGACCCTGGCCGCTCTCAGCGCCTTTGCGGGCTGAGATGCCCTTGGAACAACCACAAAAGGAGAGCCCTTCAGATGCAGAACCGCAAGCCGCACAGACAAAAGGCCCCTCAGACGGGCCATTCTATCTTCGGCACCATCCTTTTCTCCCTGCTGGCTGTGCTGGCGGTGGAGATCCTGCTGCTGACCTTTGCCGCCCACGCCACCCGGCTTGGCCCCCAGCTGAACCAGAACGCCGAGGATATCCTTGCCATGCAGGTGGACAACCGCAGCCGGTATCTTCAGTCCATCTTCCATAATGCGCAGGAGCTGACCAGCCTTTCCGATGCCATCAATGGCCTGACCCAGCAGCTTCTGGACGAGGGAGAGATCAGCCTGAGCACGCTGGACAGCAGCAGCGACGCGGCCTATCCCCTGCTGGAAGCCGCCGCGCCGGAGCTCATCAGCACCCTGCGCATCAAGTCGGTGACCGGCGTGTTTCTTATCCTGAACACCCATGATCTGGATAAGCAGAAGCAGGACAGTCGGCTGCCCGCCATCTACCTGCGGGATCTTGACCCGGATGCCGCTCCCTCCCAGCGCAACGCCGACCTGACCTTTGTGCGGGCACCGGCCCAGCTGGTGCAGTCCCTCTCCATTGCCACGGACAACAGCTGGTCCCCCACCATCCGCTACCGGGCACTGGGAAACCGTGGCTTCCTTTATCCCCCTTTTCAGGCCGCCTATAAAGACGGAGCCAGCCTTGCCGCCTCCGATTATGGCCACTGGACCTCACGATCCTATCCGATGCCCGGGGACACCCACGAGGCCATTGCCTACAGCCAGCCCCTGATCCTGCCGGACGGCACCGTTTACGGCGTGATCGGCGTGGAGCTGCTGGCCGACTACCTGTGGGAGAATCTGCCCTGCTCTGAGCTGCAAAACAACGGCACCTATTTCCTTGCCGTGACCGGTACGGAGGAGCTCTCTGCCTCTGAACTGCAGCTGCGTCCGGTGCTCCGTTCCCACTGCGACGGGCAGCCGGGTTCTGCGGACGAAAGCCTTACGCTGCGCCTCCACAGTGCCCAGACCCGCCGCTACCTCTTCAGCGATGCCCTCTACATTGCCTCGGTCTCCCCCTTGAACCTCTACAGCCGGAACGCCCCTTTCTCGGGCGAGCACTGGCTTCTCGTGGGCTCTGTTCCCGAGGCGCAGCTCTTTGCTTTTGCCCAGCGGCTGCAGCAGCTGCTCTCCTTCATCATTCTGATCACGCTGGCCGTTGGCTTTGTTTGCAGCTGGCTGATCAGCAGGCGGCTGGCCCGGCCCGTAGCCAAGCTCTCGGCTGAGGTAGCCGCTGCCGAAGCGGATTCCTCAGCCATCCCGCATCTTTCCACCACCGGCATCAGGGAGCTGGATCAGTTTTCCTCTGCCTTTACCCAGCTGAGCAAAGACGTGCTGGACTCCTCCACCCGCTTTTTGCGCATTATGAAATTGGCCAGTGCGGAGCTGGGCGGCTATGAGCTGCGCGATGACAGCGTTTATGTGACCGACAACTTCTTCTCCATGCTGGGCCTTGCACAGGAGCAGCCCGATCCGCTCACGCCAAAGGCTTTCCGCGCCCTGATGGGCACACTGGAGCAGCGGTGGTTCTACCGCCTGTCCCCGGCCAACAACAAGGTCTTTGCCATCCCCCAGCCCGACGGCAGCACCCACTACATCACCCTGCGTGTCACCCATATCCTGGGCGAAAACGCCTCCGAGGTGGGTCTGGCTGAGGATATGACCACCACGGTGCTGGAGCAGCAGCGCATTGAGCACGAGCGCGATTACGATACCCTGACCGGCCTGTACCGCCGCCGTGCCTTTGACCGCGCCTGTGAAGCGCTGTTCCAGCAGCCCGAAAAGCTGGGCTGTGCCGCCCTGCTGATGATGGATCTGGACAACCTCAAGCAGATCAACGACACCTACGGCCACGACTGGGGCGACCAGTACATCCGCCAGACCGGCCAGTGCTTTGCGGCCAACACGCCCGCCAACACCATCTGCTCCCGCCTTTCGGGCGATGAGTTCCTGATCTTCTTCTATGGCTACCAGGATCAGGCACAGCTCCGCGCCCAGCTGGAGCTGCTGAGTGCCGCCCTGCAGCGCAGCGTGTCCATCCTGCCCAACGGCAAGCAGCTGCACATCAGCATCTCGGGCGGCATCGCCTGGTACCCCACAGACGGCCACGACCTGCTCACCCTGAAAAAATATGCCGACTTTGCCATGTATCAGGTCAAGCATTCCCACAAGGGCCGCATGTGTGATTTTGATATCGGCAGCTACCATCAGGAGGCATACGCCGCCCAGACCCAGCAGGACTTTGAGCTCCTGCTGCGGGAGGAGCTGGTGTCCTACCACTTCCAGCCCATCTACTCTGCCCGCAGCGGCCGGATCGCAGCCTACGAGGCCCTCATGCGGGTCGATCTGCCTACCCTGCACTCCCCCGCTCAGGTCATGCAGCTGGCCCATGAGACGGGCCGCCTGTATGAGATCGAACGGATCACTGTGTTCCATTCCAGCGCGATCTTCCAGCGTATGCAGGCACAGGGCCTGTTCCAAAGCGATGCCCTGCTCTTCATCAACTCCATCGCCAATGTCAGCCTGACGAATGAGGATGTGGAGGAATATGCTCAGCGCTACCCCGAGCTGCTCAAGCGGCTGGTGGTGGAGATCACCGAACAGGAGGATCTGGACCGCGCATGTCTGGAACGGAAGCGGAACGTTCCGGGCTTCTCCGGCTCCTTTGCGCTGGATGACTACGGCAGCGGCTACAGCAACGAATTGAACCTGCTGGAGCTCTCGCCCCGGTATATCAAGATCGACATTTCCATTGTGCGCGGGATCGACACCGACCGTGATAAGCAGCAGATCGTCTCCAACATTGTGGCTTACGCCCACGCCCGCAGTATGCAGCTCATCGCCGAGGGCATTGAGACCGAGGCCCAGCTGCGCACCGTCATCGGTCTGGGCGTGGACCTGCTGCAGGGCTACTACCTCAGCCGCCCCGCCGCAGTGCCCGCCCCCATTGCACCGGCAGCGCAGGCGGTGATCGACCAGCTCGAACACCAGCGGTTTGATCCCCTCGGTTTATGATCTTTCCGGCTCCCCTGTGGGGGAGCCTTTTGTGACCCCATTCAGAGAAAGGAGACACGATGAACCACGAATCCAGTTCCGCCCTCCCCGCCGCCATCCGGGTGCGGGGCGCGCGGGTGCACAACCTGAAGAACATCGACGTAGATGTGCCGCTCCACAAGATCGTCGGCATTGCGGGCGTGTCCGGTTCCGGCAAGTCCTCGCTGGCGCTGGGTGTCCTCTACGCCGAGGGCTCCCGCCGCTATCTGGAGGCCCTTTCCACCTACACCCGCCGCCGGATGACCCAGGCCGAAAAGGCGCAGGTGGACGAGATCCGCTATGTTCCCGCCGCACTGGCCCTCCACCAGCGGCCCGGCGTGCCCGGGATGCGCTCCACCTTTGGCACCATGACCGAGCTTTTGAACAGCCTGCGCCTGATGTTCTCCCGGCTGTCCCACTACCCCTGCCCCGCCTGCGGCTGCATGGTGCCGCCCAGCCTGAACATTGCGGCCGAGATCCCGCTCTACTGCCCCCGGTGCGGCGCGCAGGTGCCGGTGCTGGGCGCGGAGCAGTTCGCCTTTAACAGCACCGGGGCCTGCCCCAGCTGCGAGGGCACCGGCATCGTGCGGGTGGTGGACGAATCCACTCTGGTGCCGGACGAGAGCCTTTCCATCAACGAGGGCGCAGTGCTGCCCTGGCAGACCCTGATGTGGTCACTGATGAAGGAGATCGCCGAAAAGATGGGCGTGCGCACCAACGTTCCCTTCCGGGAGCTGACCCCGGAAGAGCGCGACATGGTGTTCCACGGCCCCGCCCAAAAGGTGCACCTGCTCTACCAGAACAGCAAGACCGGCGCGGCGGGTGAAATGGATTTCACCTACTTCAACGCCGTTTATACCGTGGAGAACGCTCTTGCCAAGGTGACGGATGAAAAGGGCATGAAGCGGGTGGAACGGTTCCTGAAGCAGGGCCCCTGCCCCGCCTGCGGCGGCTCCCGCCTGAACGCCGCGGCCCGGGCTCCCCGGCTGCGGGGCATCGGGCTGGCCGATGCCTGCCGCATGACGCTGGACACGCTGGTACAGTGGGTGGAGGGGGTGCCTGCCTCCCTGCCCGTGGAGATGCGTCCCATGGCTGAAAGCATCTGCGAGTCCTTTCAGGCCACCGCCGCCCGCCTGCTGGATCTGGGGCTGGGCTACCTCTCTCTTGACCGGGAGGCTGCCACCCTTTCCACAGGGGAGCGCCAGCGGGTGCAGCTGGCCCGCTCGGTGCGCAACCGCACCACCGGCGTGCTCTATGTGCTGGACGAGCCCTCCATCGGCCTGCATCCCTCCAACATCGAGGGCCTGCGGGGCGTGATGCACGACCTGATCGCGGACGGCAACTCCATCGTGCTGGTGGATCACGACACCGAGATCCTGCGGGATGCCGACTGGCTCATTGAGATGGGCCCCGGTGCCGGTGAAAACGGCGGCACCATCCTGACGCAGGGCACTGTGGAGCAGGTGGCCCAAAGCCCGGTCTCCCGCATCGGGCCCTTCCTTGCCGACCTGCACACCCTCTCAGCCCGCACCCGCACCCCGGAGGCGGAGCTCTTTGCGCTGGGCACCATCACCCTGCGCACCCGGGCCATCCACACCGTCAAGCCATTGGAAGTCCGGCTGCCCAAGGGGCGGCTCATTGCGGTGACCGGCGTGTCCGGTTCCGGCAAGACCACGCTGGTGCTGGAAAGCCTGATCCCCGCGCTGGAGGCCGCCGCCAAGGGCGAAGCTCTGCCCGCCCATGTGGAAAGCATCACTGCACCGGGCATTGCGCAGGTCAAGCTCATTGACGCAACACCCATCGGCATCAATGTGCGGTCCACGGTGGCCACCTATGCCAATGTCCACGATGAACTGCGCAAGATCTACGCCCGCTCCCCCCTTGCCAAGAAGGAGGGCTACAAGGCGGGCGATTTTTCCTACAACACGGGCCGCCTGCGCTGCCCCGGCTGCGACGGTACCGGCACCATCAGCCTGGACATCCAGTTCCTGCCGGATGTGGAGATCACCTGCCCGGACTGCGGCGGCTCCCGCTACCAGAAGGATGCCGCCGCCCTCTACCGCACCCGGAAGGACGGCACCCAGGCCGAGAGCCTGCCCCGCCTGATGGAGATGAGCGTGGACGAGGCCCTTGCCGCCTGTTCCGACCTCAAGCTGGTGGCCAGCCGGCTGCAGACCCTTTCCAACCTGGGGCTGGGCTACCTGACTCTGGGCGAGGCCACCCCCAGCCTTTCGGGCGGGGAGGCCCAGCGGCTCAAGCTCGCCAGCGAGATGGGCAAAGGGCAGGCTGACACCGTGTTTGTATTCGACGAGCCCACCATCGGCCTGCACCCGCTGGATGTGCGCACCCTGCTGGGCGTGTTCCAGCGTCTCATTGACAGCGGGGCCACTGTGGTGGTCATTGAGCACGATCTGGATGTAATCCGAAACGCCGACTATCTCGTGGACCTTGGCCCCGGCGGCGGCGAGAGCGGTGGGCGCATCGTGGCCTGCGGCACACCGGAGCAGGTGGCCGCCGATCCCGCCAGCATCACCGGAAAATATCTGCACCTGTAATCAAAAGAGGGACCCCGCCCAACGGCGAGGTCCCTCTGACATTTTATGACAAATTTTAGGTATCCTGCAGTTCCCCGCGGCTGGCGGCCTTGAGGTAAGCAAAGATAAAGCCGTCCAGATCACCATCCATCACGGCATCGACATTGCCGGTCTCGTAGTTGGTGCGGTGATCCTTGACCATGGTGTAGGGCATGA
>ERZ773224.3093-NODE-3093-length-15538-cov-3.439062_pt1 | contig 15538 bp, 11 predicted proteins | sample MGYA00580526_ERZ773224 | MGnify/ENA primary metagenome ERZ773224 (study PRJEB29015, sample SAMEA2737743) | human gut metagenome | biome: human gut; feature: human-associated habitat; material: faeces | place: China | collected 2012 ... | reverse complement strand
AATATTAAAGAAAATGACAGAATTGAATTAAATGTACAAATGCAGAGATATATGGAATATCATAGAGAGATTTTTAAATACATGGAGGAACAATATAGTTAATGAATAAAAATATACATAACATAATAAAACAAATGTTTATGTTTCTTATAATATTTATAATAGTAATTAGATTTACGGATGTATTGGTTGGGTATGCTGATACAACAATACAAGATATTACAGAAATCCATACAGCGGCCGAGCTTGTGAAAGCATCAGAAAATCAAACTGGAAGTTACAGACTTATGGCAGATATTGACATGACAGGCATAGACTGGACACCGTGGGACTTTTCGGGAAAATTTGACGGCAATGGTTATACAATACTTAACCTTTCTGTGACAAAAACAAACAGACGCACAATGAAAACATACGACGGAAACAGAAAAGAATATGATACATATGGTGCGGGATTGTTTGGAATACTTTCTAATGCTGATGTGAGCGGTCTTAATATCAAAGGCACAAGAATTGAAGTTGCTACAAATAATCATTGCTTTGCAGCTCCAATGGCAGGACTTTGTAATAACAGCAATATATTAGATTGTATCATAAGCGATTCTTATGTAAGTCTTACAGATTCGGCAAAAATGTGGGGAACAGGCGGAATCGCAGGTTTTGGAAGCGGTAATCTTGACAATGTTTCAACCGATGTGACACTTGTGTGCATTGATACGGATAAACAGGTAAAAGACGAACAGTTTATGGGTGGAGCATATGCGGCAGGTTTCCTTAATATTAGAAATTGTAAAATAAATATCGACGGTTATGATTCAGACCATGGTTACGTCCATGATGGTGGGCTTGTTGGAATGTATATGGTATATCCATATGATTTATCTCTTACATATGCCGGTGAAGTCCTTAACAATGAAGTTTATGGACAGATTACATTTTATGAGGATAATACAGACAGACGAGCATATTGTAAGGCAAATATGGGCGAAGTTATGAACTGGACATATGCGTATTCGGGATTTAAATATGATTTTGATGCCAACGAAACATTTGATTATTCTGTTACGTTACTTCCTGAAAAATGTGATAATCCTGTATACAATGATACAGTAACAGAACCAACTGTCACAGATTTTGGCTTTACAACACATACATGTCAGGGCTGTGGGTATACATACAATGACAAATACACAATATATAAAGAATATAAAAATGATTCCGAGGAAGTTACATCACCTGACAATGATATGAACATGTCAGATGATTCGTTTGGTGTTACTAAAAAGAAGGATAACCATGTTATACCTGTACTTGTTGTTATTTTGCTGACTGTTTTAATGATTCTTCTTATAGTAAGATATATTCAGGTGAGAAATCAAAGAAAAAGACGCAGGAGACACAGAAGAAGATGAAAAATACTATCTATATGGCACCGATGGAAGGCCTGACGGACTTTACATTCAGAAATGCATATGAAAAAATATTTGGAAAAGGGAAAATTGCAAAATATTTCACACCTTTTATTTCACCGAATAAGTCCGAAAAATTTCTTGCAAGAGAAATACGTGACATAGACAGAGAGCATAATAATGGAATTAATACAGTTGTTCAGGTTATGACAAATGATGCAAAAGATTTTATCTGGACTGCCAGGATGCTTTATGATGAGTACGGTTATAATGAGATAAACTTAAATGCAGGCTGTCCTTCAGGCACAGTTGTTTCAAAAAACAAAGGTTCTGGAATGTTAAACGAGCCGAAGCTTCTTGATAAATTTCTTGACGCAGTGTTTGAAGATGATTTTATAAGGGAAAATATCAAGGTTTCAGTAAAAACGAGGGTTGGTGTAGAGACAGATACAGCATTTCCGGAGATAATTGATATTTATAATAAATATCCGCTTGAGGAACTTATAGTGCATCCGAGATTGCGTACAGATTTTTATAAAAATGACCTTAATCTTGAAGCGTATGATTATGCAGTAAAAAACAGTAGAAGTAAAGTGGTTTTTAACGGAGATATATTTACAAGAAAAAATTTCCTTGATATAAAGAAAAAATTTCCACAGACAGATACATTTATGCTCGGAAGAGGTCTTATTGCGGACCCCGGTCTTATAGATGTGATTGTTTCTGAAAATCCTGAAGATTTCAGCCGTGACCTTATTAGCGATAAAAAACGCATGAAAGAGCTGCATGACCTTGTGTTTGATGCGAGATTGCACATAATGCCGGGCGACACACATGCCATTCACAGGATGAAGGAAATGTGGTGTTATATGGCATATGTATTTGACGATTGTAAAAAAGAAATAAAAGCAATAAAAAAATCACAGAAAGTAGCTGATTACAAATCAGCGGTTGATATATTTTTTAATGTAGCAAAACTTACAGAGAAAGATTATATATTATTTTCAAAAAAATTCTGATAAGTTATACAATATGTTATTGATATATAGTGCCGGTTTATGTAAAATAATATCACAAATGTTAATTTGGGAGATAAATATGAGTAAGATTTATTTTGTGCGTCATGGTGAGAGTGAGTGGAATGTGGCAGATAAAATATGCGGACAGACCGATATACCGCTTACCCAGAGAGGACATGAACAGGCTGTAATGACAGGCGAAAGTTTCGTTGCAAGGAAAATTGAAGCTGATATGATTTTGTATTCACCACTTTTAAGAGCTGCAGATACGGCAAAACATATTTCAGATATAACGGGAATACCGGCAAGAGAAGAGATGCGTCTTATCGAGCAGAATTTCGGTGTATGGGAAGGAACATCACCACGTAATTCGCATGAGTTTTATGAAGCCAAAAAAGGATTTGTACAAAGATTTGGCAGCGGTGAATCCATGTTTCAGCTCGCACAAAGAATATACAATCTTCTTGATGAGTTGAAGGCAGATAGTGACAAAACATATATCCTTGTTGCACATAACGGAATTGCAAGAATCGTCTGTTCTTACTTTAAAGATATGACTAATGATGAGTTTGCCGCTTATGGTGTTGCCAATTGCAGTATTACAGAATTTGAGTTCTGAGATTTTGAAAATTTGAGTTGAAAAATTGACACTTAAAAGTAGTTGTACTATCATCTGAAGCAGATGTATATACAACTACTTTTGTGCTATTGTATAGGGCAAAGATACGATACCGGCTATAGTAGACTGCTAGAAATGGGAAGGTGATTTGATGTCGGAAAAAAATTTTAAATCAGACAGGATATTGTCATATTTTAAGAAAGAATGGCTGGTTCTTCTTATTGTTACTGTTTCTGGGCTGATTTACAATATCGGACTTTTGGCAGGACCTCTTTTTGAAGGTAAAATGACGGGTTGTCTTATTGACATTTTAAACGGAAATAAGCAGTTTGCCGATATGCTTACACTTGTTCTGCTTTATATACTGATAACGGCGGCTGTACAGTCTTCAAGATATATTAAGCGTTTTTATGTAAGGCGTTTTGCAAATAATGTAAATAAGAGAATGAAAGAGATATTATATGGAAGCCTTGTACATAAGAGCAGACCACAGCTGCATGAGGAGAGTGCAGGTACGATTCTCACAAAAGCGATTCTTGATGTTGATGACTGTGTTGAGGGTATGAGAAAGTTCACAACTGAAATATTCGATACAGGAGTTGCTCTTTTGGCATATGCATGTATGCTTTTGTTTTATGACTGGAAACTAGCACTATTGTGTATGATATTCCCGCCTGTCTCTTATATTATGGCAGAAAAGATGAAGTTCATAATCCAGACTTCCGGTGCAAAATATAAAGAGCAGTCAGGAGCGTTAAGCACTGCGACGCTTGATATTGCATCCAATGCCATAACATACAGGGTGTTTGGACGAGAGCAGCAGAGACGCGATGCTTATGAGGAAAGTCTTACAGCTTATGAAAAATCAGCAGTAAAAGCTAATATTTGGAATACGTCGCTCACATCTGTGTACAGAGTTATATCAATGGTGGGTGTAATATTTATACTGTATTTCGGTGGCAGAAATGTACTCGGCACAGGCTGGAGTGCATGGAGCATAGCAACATTTACAACATTTGTATCGTGCTTTACAAAGCTTTCGGTAAAGTCTTCAAGTGCAGCAAAACTTTTTAATGCAGTACATAAAGCACAGGTTTCATGGAAACGTATCAAACCGCTTATGCGTATGAAAAACGACGATGGTGACAGAAAAACATATTATGCAGGAGAACTTGAAGTCAGCAATATGGGATTTTCATATCCTGACGGCAAAGTAATATTTGACGGAGTCTCATTTACGGCGTCACCGGGTGAAATTATTGGTATAACCGGTCCCGTTGCCTGTGGTAAGTCAACACTTGGAAAAGTATTTCTGGGTGAGTATCCTTACCGTGGAAGCATCAAGTTTTCCGGGGAAGAGATGAAAGGTGTTGACAGTACGAAAAACGGAATAGTTGCATATCTTGGTCATGATTGTGAACTTTTTGACGATACGGTCAGGAATAATATTCTTATGGGCGATGACGGAGATGTCAATTATTACCTTAAAATGGTGTGCCTTGATAAGGAAGTTGCACTTATGGAAAATGGCGTTGATACGCTTATTGGAAGCAGTGGGGTGCGTCTTTCGGGTGGTCAGGCACAGCGTCTTGCACTTGCAAGAACCATCTGCCATAAAAAGCCGGTTATTATTCTTGATGACCCATTTTCGGCACTGGATAAGGATACAGAGAAGCAGATATTTAAAAATCTTGGTGAGATGGTATCAGACAGTATTGTTATGATAATTTCACACAGACTCTATCTGTTTCCGCAAATGAATAAGATTCTATGGCTTAATGACGGAAAAACAGAGCTCGGAAGCCATGATGAGCTTATTGAAAAGTGCAGTGAATATGCGTTGCTTTACAATGGACAGAATGGAGGCGGTACTGGTGAAAAATAATGAAAATGAAAAAGCCGCAAATTCAGGAAAAAAACCAAAATATGTAAAGAAAATAATAACAGAAACTATTTTACAATATAAACTTTTGTCATTTGCAATTGTTGCAGCCGTATGTCTGGCAGTCATATTTTCACTTATTCCGCCGTTTATTCTCGGAAAAATCATTGATATGTTTACAGCTGGACAGATGCCGGGACTTGGTATGGTGATTGCGTATTTTGCAATGCTTTTTTTAACAGGGCTTACTGAATCGGCAAGAGAGGGACTTCTTACGGTTTTTGGACAGAAAATAACACATGCTATGAGAAGCCGTCTAATGGAAAAATTCATATCTCTTACCGCTGATGAATTAAATGGATTGGAGCCGGGTTCGCTCGTATCACGTTTTATAGGCGATGTTGACATGATTGAAAATCTGTTTACGTCGGGAATTATAAGCATGTTTGCCGATGCATGCAAAATTATAAGTATTCTTGTTGTAATATGGTTTAAAAATAAAGGGCTTACGCTTGTATTTATAATCCTGCTGCCGTTTTTGTTTATTTTTACAAGACATGTGCAGAAAAATATGCTTGCGGCCCAGATTATGAACAGACGTGCTGTAAGCCGTGCGTCAGGACATGTTCCGCAGACATTAAAAAATATAAGAACAATTCATTGCTTTGGCAAAGAAAAGTATATGGAAAAGCAGTATGACGAATATATAAATGACAGTTATCATGCGATGGAAAAGACAAATTTTTATGATGCAGTATATTCGCCTGTAATTCTTATTTTAAATGCTGTTGTTGTTGCAGCTGTAATGTTGCTTTCGTCATCTGGTAACAGTGCAGTCCTCACATTTTTCGGAATGTCAGCAGGTACTGCGGTTGCAGTTATGAATTACATTTCCCAGATATTCTCACCGGTTGAAAGTCTCGGTATGGAGATTCAGACAATACAGTCAGCGATAGCCGGTATACACAGAATTAATGAATTCATGGCACTTGAAGAGGTTGAAAAACACGATGTTGTACAGGAAATTGAAAAACAGTATACACAGTGGCAGGATGAAGGTAAGCCACAGGTTCAAAGCGTAAGGTATGAAGCCGGTGGAAATAAGCCTTTTGTGGAGCTTCGCAATGTGACCTTTGGCTATGATGAGGACAGAAAAATCCTTAATAACATAAATATCAGTGTTATGCACGGAGAGCAGGTAACTCTTTCAGGACGTACAGGTGCAGGAAAGAGTACAATATTTAAGCTTCTTTTGGGACTTTACAAACCGCAGTCAGGAGAAGTACTGATTAACGGAATACATGCCGACACAATTACTGATAAGGATAAAAGAAAGCTGTTTGCCTATGTTGAACAGACATTTCATATGGTTGCAGGCACTGTAAAAGAGCAGATTACACTTTTTGATGACAGTATTTCCGATGAAGATGTAAAAAATATCTGTATTACAACAGGGCTTGATGATGCGATAACAAGCCTCGAAAAAGGCTATGATACAATATGTACGCCGGATTTGTTTTCACAGGGACAGTGGCAGCTTTTATCAATAGCCCGTGCGGCAGTGGCAAAACCACAGCTTCTTCTGCTTGACGAGATAACGGCAAATCTTGATACAGAAACAGAAAAAGCAGTTCTTAATGCATTGAATAATGTATGTAAAGACAGAACGGTAATATCTATTTCGCACAGGGTTACTGCAAAAACAGGTAGAATTATTCCTGTTGAATCGAATGTGTGAGTTATATATAGGGTTTATCTGATTCGACGGCGAAGTGATTAAGCGATAAAATTACGATATAAAGCGTGTTAAATTTTGCGGACAAAAAAATTTGGTTCACAAATTTAACACGCTTTTTACACATTTGATACATTTCTGTATATTATTATACACTCATAAAACAAATAACAGATGAGTGGTCAGTTTGTCAGACTTAGAATAATGACAGAAATAAGGAGTGTATATGATTAATTACAAAAAACTTACGGCTGCAATGGCAGCGGGAATAATAGCAATATTTACAATAACAGGCTGTGCGATGCCGTGGCAGAAGGCAGCAGATGATTCATCATCAAATGTATCTACGGTTTCTGCCGGGAATCTTTCGCAAAGCGGTGAGAATGCACTGTCGCTTGAATTTGACAGCGAAGATTTAGATTCGTCATATAACGAATCAGAATGTACAAAGATAAATCTTTCAGGAAGTGGTGCAACTGTTTCAGGAAGCGGTGTTACTGTTGAAAACGGAAATATTACAATAACATCTGTGGGAAGCTATATTATTTCCGGAACATTAACAGACGGAAGCATAAAAGTGAATTGCAGCGAGAAAGGAACTGTAAGATTGATTTTAAACGGTGCTTCAATAAGCAGTTCAAGTACGGCACCTGTTGTTGTTGAGGAAGCAAAAAAGGTTCTTGTAACTCTCGCTGACGGCACAACTAATACAATTACAGATAAAACACGCCAGTCTGTGGATGACGAAGATTTTTCTTCGGCAGTTTATTCAAAAGCAGACCTTGTATTTAACGGAAGCGGAACTCTTAATGTCAATGCTGGATACAGAAATGGTATCAAGAGCACGGACGATTTGAAAGTTGTATCTGGAACCTTTAATATAACAAGCAATGAGGATGGAATAATCGGAAAAGATTTGCTCGGAATTAAAGACGGTAAATTCACAATTAAATCGGGAAGCGACGGAATGAAGTCAACGTATGATACGGATACTTCAAAAGGAAATATCGTAATAACAGGCGGCGAATTTGATATAATGGCTTCAAATGACGGTATTCACTGCAACGAAGATATTCTTATTTCGGGTGGAAATCTTACAATTAGCAGCGGTGATGACGGCGTTCATGCAGATGCTGCTCTTCAGGTTGACGGCGGCACTATAGCTATTAAGAAATGTTGCGAAGGTCTTGAAGGTGTACAGATTACTTTAAACAACGGTGATATTTCAATAGTGGCAAGCGATGACGGTATTAATGCGGCTGACGGTTCGTCATCTTCCGGTATGGGAATGGGCGGCTTCGGCGGCGGTCAGAATGGAGGCTTCGGTGGCGGTCAGGCATCATCTTCAGACAGCAGTGTTTTACTTACAATCAACGGCGGAAATATATTTGTAAATGCAGGAGGTGACGGTCTTGATTCAAACGGTAATATTGTGATGAACGGAGGCAATGTAACGGTTCTTGGCCCTACAAGCGATGGCGATACAGCACTCGATTTTGACGGTGCATTTACAATTAACGGGGGTGTACTTATGGCATTTGGTTCAAGCGGAATGCTTGAAACACCAACATCGGCACAGAACGGCTGCTGTATTGTTACAACATTAGGCACTGTAAGTGCAAATTCTGCATTTTCACTTACGGATTCATCAGGAAATATGATAATGTCATATACACCAACAAAGAATTATGCGTCTGCGATTGTATATTCATCAGATATTAAGAGCGGAAGCACATATACGGTAACTGCGGGAAGCACAACACAGTCAATTACGGTGAACAGCAATGTTACAACAAACGGAGTCAGCGGAGGCTTTGGCGGTGGTCAGAATGGCGGTTTTGGAGGCGGACAGCGTGGAGGACAGCCTGGAGGCAGTAACCAGCAGGGTGGAAACCAGCAAGGTGGAATGCCGGGCGGAAATTCGGGCAACGGACGTTCAAACAGTGCCAGCAGTTCAACTGTAAATCAGGTATAAACTATAAATAAAATAAAGTATATATAACAGGGTAGAACATAGTATAACAGTGTGTCCTGCCCTGCTTTTGCTGTGCTTTTTGATAAGATACATCTTTGTATTTAATTTGGGATACCACAACACAATATAACAGTTGACATACAGATATATACTGTTATATACTGTTTGCGAGGTGATGAAATGAATATAAAAGTAAATTCTACATTGATGATTCCTATATACGAACAGATTGTTGACCAGATAAAAACACTTATACGTATTGGCAAGCTGGAAGAAAATGATATGCTTCCGTCGGTGCGTTCTCTTTCAAAAGAATTAAAGATTAGTGCACTGACAGTTAAAAAAGCTTATGATTATCTTGAGAACGAAGGTTTTGTTGTGACGGTTCACGGTAAAGGAACGTATGTTGCTGCGTCCAATTCCGAAATACAGGAAGAGGATCAAAGAAAAGAAGTTGAACTTGATATTGAGATGGCTGTAAAGAAGGCGAGACGATATGGTATTAGTGATGAAGATATAAAGAGCATTTTTTCACTTGTTATTGATGAAAATTAAAAGACTGTTGCTTTAATGATGTTTAGTTGTTAAAGCAACAGTCTTTTTTATGTCTTGTTGTATTTAATTATTTGGTGTGAATATAGCCGTTATTATTGGAAATCCACCACATTTACCCAATGTTCGAGAAGTTCTTTTTCATCAGGTTTGTTTTTTGCCATTCTTGCGGCGGCAACAATAGGAAGCCAGCCTGTTACATACGATTTTTTAGTGTCTGTTGCAACACAGAACTGTGTCATATACATATCTGCGATATCGATGCTGCTGTCAGAGTATTGCAGCTTTAACAGAAGATAAGTGTTGGCTATGTCGGCACTGGCATTGCCCTGCGTTGCGTGAACCCAGTCAACAGCGGTGATTGATGTTATGTCGGCATTATCATCAATATTTACGATTATGTTGTCGGGACAAAAATCACCATGACACAATTTTGTGTGCTTTGGCATTGTATTAAGTCTTGTGAGCAGTTCGTATTTTACAGAACTATCAAGAGTTTCAATGTCATTAATCTGTCTTATTAATTTATCTTTAAGCTTTAAGAGAAGCGGGTTAGATTTCTTTTGAAAATCAACCTGATATTCAACCATTTTTTTGATATAATCAGCAGTTTTTTCGGGATGCTCTTTTATAAGCTGTGTAAGAGTTATGCCGTCCGCATATTCACTTGTGATTTCCCATTGACCATTGTTTACAGATACAGAAAGAAGTTTTGGAATATTAACTCCGGCATCTTCAACTCTTGCAGTATTTAATGCTTCATATAAAACATCTGATTTGTTATAATCTTTGGAAAAAACTTTTATTGCGGTATTATTTTCAAGATAAACTGATTTTAAGTTATTTTGTGAAATGCATTTTTTCATATAAACACATCCTTTCTTATTCGTCAATTTCGACTGGTTTTCCGTAATATGCCTTGAGGTACATTGCCTTAATTTCTTTCATTAGAGGGTAGCGTGGGTTTGCACCTGTACACTGGTCATCAAATGCCATTTCTGTCATTTCGTCGAGAGTGCGTAAAAATTCTTTTTCATCAACGCCATAATCTTTTATAGTCTTTTTGATTCCGACTTTTTCCTTCAACTCTTCAATGGCTGCAATAAGATTTTCAAATTTTTCATCATCATTTTTTCCTTTGATATGAAGAAAATCTGCACATTCTACATAACGTTCTTTGCAGTGAGGATATTGATACTGTGAAAATGTTCCCATTTTAGCAGGAACTTCTGCAGCATTGAATCTCATTACATCAGTGATGAGGAGTGCGTTTGCAATACCATGAGGAAGGTGGTGGTATGCACCGAGCTTGTGAGCCATAGAGTGGCATACTCCAAGAAATGCATTTGCAAATGCCATTCCGGCCATGGTTGAAGCTGTAGCCATCTGTTCACGGGCTTTTGCGTCGTGCGGACCATTTTCATATGCGGCAGGAAGATATTCAAATATATTTTTCATAGCTTTTAAAGCAAGACCGTCTGTGTAGTCTGTTGCCATAATAGATGCATATGCTTCGAGAGCATGAGTGAGTGCGTCTATGCCGGAAGCAGAAGTAAGACCTTTTGGCTGGTTCATCATCATATCAGCATCAACAATTGCCATTTTTGGAAGGAGCTCATAATCAGCGAGAGGGTATTTTATTCCGCTTTCTTCGTCTGTGATAACAGCGAAAGGAGTAACTTCAGAACCTGTTCCTGATGAAGTAGGAATGGCAATGAAGTAAGCTTTTTCCCCCATTTTAGGAAATGTGTATATACGTTTTCTTATATCCATAAAACGCATAGCCATATCCATGAAATCAACTTCAGGATGTTCATACATAACCCACATTATCTTGCCGGCATCCATTGCTGAACCGCCGCCTACAGCGATTATGCAGTCTGGTTCAAAGAGCTTCATGGCTTTTGCACCTTCCTTTGCACATGCAAGTGTAGGGTCAGGAGCAACATCGTAAAATACTGTGTATACAATACCGAGTTCATCAAGTTTGTCGGTTATGCATTTTGTGTAGCCATTTTTGTAGAGGAACTGATCTGTTACTATGAATGCTTTCTTTTTGCCAAGAACTGTCTTTAATTCATTGAGTGCAACAGGAAGGCAGCCCTTTTTAAAATATACTTTTTCAGGTGCTCTGAACCACAACATGTTTTCTCTCCTTTCAGCAACGGTTTTAATATTAAGAAGGTGTTTGACACCGACATTTTCGGAAACTGAATTGCCGCCCCATGAGCCACAGCCGAGTGTAAGTGAAGGTGTCAGCTTGAAATTGTATAAGTCACCGATGCCGCCCTGAGAAGAAGGGGTGTTGATAAGAATACGGCATGTTTTCATAGTTTCTTCAAATATATCAAGTTTTTCTTTTTCTGTTTCTGAATTAATATAAATAGAAGAAGTGTGTCCGTATCCGCCGTCTGCGATAAGATGTGAAGCTTTATCTATTGCATCGTTGAAATCGTCTGATTTGTACATTGCAAGAACAGGTGAAAGCTTTTCGTGTGCAAATTCTTCAGACAAGTCGACAGATGTAACCTCTCCGATGAGAATTTTGGTCTCACGTGATACATCAACTCCGGCGAGTTTTGCAATGGTATATGCACTCTGACCTACAATCTTTGCGTTGAGAGAGCCATTGATAAGGATAGTTTTTCTGACTTTGTCAAGCTCGGTCTTTGTAAGAAAATGGCAGCCTCTTGCAATAAATTCATCTTTTACTGCTTTGTAAACTTTTTTGTCAACAATAACAGACTGCTCAGAAGCACAAATCATACCATTATCAAATGTTTTGGAGTGGATGATTGAATTGACTGCAAGAACAACATCGGCTGTTTCGTCAATAATGGCAGGAGTGTTGCCGGCACCTACACCGAGTGCGGGTTTTCCTGATGAATATGCAGCTTTAACCATTCCAGGACCGCCTGTTGCAAGAATTATATCAGCCTCTTTCATAAGTGCGTCTGTAAGTTCGAGAGACGGAATATCAATCCATCCTATAATGCCTTTTGGAGCACCTGCCTTTACTGCAGCATCAAGAACAACTTTTGCAGCTGCGATTGTTGATTTTTTGGCTCTTGGATGAGGGCTTATTATTATTGCATTTCTTGTCTTTAAACATATTAAAGACTTGAAAATAGCAGTAGAAGTAGGGTTAGTCGTAGGAATTACTGCGGCTACAACACCAATTGGTTCAGCAATCTTTTTTGTTCCATAAGCTGAGTCCTCTTCGATGACGCCACATGTCTTTGTGTCACGATAAGCATTGTAAATATACTCAGAAGCATAATGGTTTTTGATTACTTTGTCCTCAACAATTCCCATTCCTGTTTCCTCAACTGCCATTTTGGCAAGTGGGATTCTGGCCTGATTTGCAGCGATAGCTGCCGCTGTAAATATTTTATCAACCTGTTCCTGTGTGTAAGTTGAAAAAATCTGCTGTGCTTTACGCACTTCATCAATTTTTTTTTCAAGTGCGTCTACTGTGTCAACAATTTCTGTACCCGACATAATTTTTTCTGACATACAAAATCCTCCTTGTTTTTGCGGAGCAAAAATCCTAATGTGCATCTTTGATGCACTATATCCTCATGGCGAGGAGAGGATTTATCCTCCTTGTTATTATTCCTTTTCTTATAATTGCAGCAGAACCAATATTTTCTGCCCAAAAAAGATTGTTATTATTTTAACAAAGTCAATATAACACTATATTGTGTGTGTGTCAATATGCATATTATTAATATTGCCTGATATTTTTTAAAAAATTTTTGAAAATTCCATTGCGTGATACTATGTTATGCTGTAATATTAATATAGTTTTAGAAATAGCAGGGGATGAATTGACTATTTATAGAATATGTGAGGGATTATTTAATATGAAAGATACGTTTAAAAAGTATTTATATCTTGCCGGAAGCTTGTTTCTTGCATTTGCTTTGTCTATTATGCTGTTTTTTGTTTTATATAAGATAGATGCGATAAAGAGTGTTATCGGGCATATTGTAAAAACTATGATGCCATTTATAATTGGTGCAGCGTTGGCATATATAATTTGCCCTTTGTGTAATAAGCTTGAAGTTTTGTTTGATAAATTATTTTCAAAGATGAAGAATGAGCAGACTAAGGAAAAAATATCGAGGACATTAAGTGCATTTGCAGGAATAATTATTGCGGTTATTGCAATTTATCTTATACTTATGATTGTTATTCCACAGCTGATTGACAGTGTTGTAAGACTTGTTCAGATTCTGCCATCAAGTGCAGATAAGCTTATAGGATGGCTTGATCATTCACTTAGCTCTGATGAACAATTGCTTCAATATTCGCAACAGGTGATTGATAAGGCATATACGATGCTTGAGGACTGGCTTTCAAACGGACTTCTTGATTCTGTTGAGAAAGTGGCAACTGGGGTTTCGTCAGGTGTAATTAATCTGCTTGGTGTGCTTCTTAATATATTTATAGGTTTTATAGTTGCTGTATATCTGCTGCTTTCAAGAAAGAAATTTGCACGGCAGGCAGAACTTATCGTGTATAGTATATTAAAAAAAGAAAAGGCTGACACTGTAATGGAAGAGGCAAGATATTGTGACCGCGTTTTCGGTGGGTTTATCAATGGAAAGATTCTTGATGCAGTGGTGGTTTCGCTTATTTGTTATGCCGGCATGATGATTTTCAGATGGATTAATCCGGGAAAAGTCATGATGAGTGAAACACTTGTTGCTGTAATAGTTGGAATTTTTAATGTAATACCATTTTTTGGATGGTATATCGGGTTGTTTTTATCAGCACTTCTCATACTTATGGTTAATCCTATGCAGTGCATTTTCTTTGTGATTTTTGACTTTATATTACAGCAGATAGATGGTAATATTTTAGGTCCTAAGATTATAGGTGATACAACAGGAATTTCAAGTATATGGGTGCTTTTTTCCATATTCCTGTTTGGAGATATATGGGGATTTGCAGGTATGCTTCTTGGAGTTCCGATGTTTGCCATTATGTATCACTGGATTAAAAATCTGGTATTTAAGGGGCTTGATAAGAATGAACAGACACAGATGAGTGTTGATTATGAGAATGATTTTCCAAAAAAGAAAAAGACTCATCAATAATAGAAGGAGTTATGATACATATTTTATGAAACATTTAAAAAATAATCTTAAAGATTACACAATACGTTCGCTTACAACAAAAGATTTAGATGCATATAATGCACTTTTAAGATATGCATTTCAGGTTACAGAACAGGAACTTACCGAAGTTGGCTGGGAAAATGACGAGATTAAGCAGTCAAAGTTTCCTGTTTTGCAGAGAGCTGATGTTGTGGGGTGTTTTGATAATGATTCGTTAATCTCACAATTTGCTGTATATCCGCTTGATATGAATATTTATCATCAGTTATATCATGTCGGCTTTATAACGAGTGTATGTACATATCCAGAGTATTCAGGACAGGGTATTATGGCTACGCTTATGCACAAGAGCCTGAGCCATATGAGAAAAAGAGGTCAGTCAATGGCACTTTTATATCCTTATTCTATACCATTGTATCGTAAGTTTGGATGGGAGATTATTTCTAATAAGATTTCTTATATAATAAAGAATAATCAGATACCAAAGATTGATGATATTCCCGGATATGTACGTCGTGTCACATGGGAAAATACGGATTTTATTAATCTTCACCAGCAGTTTGCGGCAAAAACACACGGATGCCTTTACCGTAACAGCCTTGCATGGGAAGAATACTGGCGATGGGATGAGGATGATACAGTTGTAGCTGTTTATTATAATAGTCATAAAAAGCCACAGGGATATATGGTTTATCTTATAAAAGAAAATGTTATGTACATAAAAGAGATGATTTTCTTAAACAGGGAAGCACAGAATGGTCTCTGGCGTTTTATACGTGCACATCAGTCCATGATAAATGAAGTAAAAGGCAATACATATTATAATGAACCGATTGCTTTTGAGATGGCTGATGGCAATATTAAAGAATCAATACGTCCGTACATAATGGGAAGAATTATAGATAATGATCCAAAATTTAATATTAGAGACCCTAAAAACTTAGAAAGAATAGATAATGATTTTACTAATCTTTTAAATAAAAAAATTTCTGAATTTATTAAAGTATTACAAGATAATAATAGTGATATTTTAGGTATAACTAGAAATTATTATAAAAAAACTAGAACTAAAGATAAAGATTATTGGTTAAAATTAGATATTAAATCAAATATTAAATTTAATATTAATAAAAAAGGTTTAATATATGATGTGGAGCGTGAATCATGAAAAAGAATAATTGTTTATTTATATATTTCTTATCACACTTTCTTTTTCTAGGT
>ERZ773224.3088-NODE-3088-length-15557-cov-6.158496_pt1 | contig 15557 bp, 10 predicted proteins | sample MGYA00580526_ERZ773224 | MGnify/ENA primary metagenome ERZ773224 (study PRJEB29015, sample SAMEA2737743) | human gut metagenome | biome: human gut; feature: human-associated habitat; material: faeces | place: China | collected 2012 ... | reverse complement strand
GTCAGCAGGCTGGACTGGAACCAGCCGCGGAACTGGTCGCCGCCCTCCATATACAGATCGGCCGGGAAGCGCAGCTCGGGACGCTCTTCCAGAACGGCAGCATGGGTGGAACCGGAGTCGAACCAGACGTCCATGATGTCGGTGTCCTTCGTCCACTCGGAAGCGCCGCACTTCTCGCAGACTTCACCAGCGGGGATGATCTGCTCAGCGTCATACTTGTACCAGGCGTCGGAGCCCTCCTTGCGGAACAGGTCGCTGACGGCCTTGATGGTGGCGTCGGTGATGTGGTAAGCGCCGCACTTCTTGCAGTAGAAGGCCGGGATAGGCACACCCCAGGTGCGCTGACGGCTGATGCACCAGTCGTTGCGGTCGCGCACCATGCCGTGCATACGGTCATGGCCCCAGTCGGGCATCCAGGTCACGGTGTCGATGGCCTTGTAGACATCCTCACGGAACTTGGCGATGGAGCAGAACCACTGCTCGGTAGCACGGAAGATGATGGGGTTATGGCAGCGCCAGCAGTGCGGATACTGATGCTTGATGTGCAGCTGGCCCATGACAGCGCCGGCGGCGGTCAGGTCGGCCAGAATGGTCTTGTTGGAAGCCCAGACGCGCTGACCAGCGTACTTGCCGGCCTGCTCGGTCAGATAGCCGCCGTCGTCTACGGGGACGGTGATGGGGATCTGGGGGTACTTCTGGCAGACGTTGAAGTCATCGACGCCGTGGCCGCCGGCGGTGTGGACGCAGCCAGAGCCGCTTTCCAGCGTGACGTGGTCGCCGAGGATGACCCAGCCTTCCTTGGGCAGGTAGACATGGTTATAGCGCATCAGCTCGAACTCTGCACCGCTGACAGGCTCACCCACCACCTCATACTCGGTGATGTGGCAGGCATCCATGACGCTCTTGACCAGGTCAGTGGCCATGATGTGGAACTCGTCGCCGATCTTGACGAAGGAGTACTCGAACTGGCCGTTCAGGCAGATAGCCTCGTTGGCGGGCAGGGTCCAGGTGGTGGTGGTCCAGATGACGAAGTAGGTCTTCTCCATCGGGATGCCGTGCTTTGCCAGAACGCCGTTGGGGTCCTGAGAGACGTGGAAGCGGACGAAGATAGAGTCGCACTCGTCCTCGCCGTACTCGATCTCGGCCTCAGCCAGAGCGGTGCGGCAGTCGGGACACCAGTAGACAGGCTTCAGACCCTTGTAGATATAGCCCTTCTTGGCCATCTCGCCGAAGATCTCGATCTGACGGGCCTCAAACTCGGGCTTGAGGGTCAGATAGGGATGCTCAAAATCGCCGATAACGCCCAGACGCTTGAACTGGTCGCTCATGATGTCGATGTGCTCGGTGGCGAACTTCTCGCAGATCTGGCGCAGCTCGAGCTTGGAGATGTCCTTCTTCTTCTCGCCGACGGAGGACAGAGCCTTCAGCTCAATGGGCAGGCCGTGGGTATCAAAGCCGGGCACATAGGGAGCCTGGAAGCCCTCCATGTTCTTCTCGCGGATGATGATGTCCTTGATGATCTTGTTCAGCGCGGTACCCATGTGGATATTGCCGTTGGCATACGGAGGGCCGTCGTGCAGGATGAACTGAGGTTTGCCCTCGTTGTGCTTCATGAGCTGGTTGTACAGGTCGTTGTCGTCCCAATCCTTGAGCATGACCGGTTCCTTCTTGGGCAGGCCGGCACGCATCTCAAACAGGGTCTTGGGCAGATTCAGAGTACTGTCGTACTGAGACTTATTCTTAGCCACTGGTTTTACACTCTCCTCTATTGGTTTTGCAGTCGCAAACAGCGCAGCTATGCGCTTATTTTATCAAAACAGCTTTACGGCACACAAATGATGCCTTGCTGTCGATGCTTAGGGAATTATTCGCTGAAGCTCACGCCCTGAAAGACAGCGTTGGGGTCTGCCGGGGGCGGGTCGAGCTTGAGCTGAGATTCGTCCTTCTCCCAGAAGTCCTCGCCGGCCTTCTCGGGGGCGGCGTCTTCCGTCTCGGCAGCGTCCGCAGCGGGTGCTGCTTCCTCGGTGGTATCGGCATCCTCGGTTTCGGGCAGCTCAGCCTCGGCATCCTGTGCGGGGGTCTCATCTTTCTGCTGGAACTCCGGCAGACGGCTCAGGGACTCCACATGGGTGCGGTAGAGGTTCAGCACGTCGGACTTGAAGCGGGTGACCTCGAGACGAACGCGGTCATACTCACGCTCTTCGGCCAGCTTTTTGTCGTTGGCCTCGCTGATGATCTCGTCGGCGCGGTCGCTGGCCTTCTGCAGCAGCTCGTTGGCATCCCGGATGATGTCGTCGCCGCGCAGATTTGCACGGTGCAGGATGTCTTCGGCCTTCTGGTTGGCCTCGCGGATGACGTTTTCACCCATGCGCTGCGCGTTGATGAGGGCGCTCTTGAGCATATCGCCGTCGGCCTCATAGCTCTGCATATTGCGGCGCAGGGTCTCGTTCTCGGCAGTCAGGTCGGCCACCTGCTTGCGCAGGGCCTCCATCTGCTCCGCATCCTGCCCGAGCTGCTGCTCTACTTTATCCAGAAAGCGGTCAACATCCTCGGTACGGTAGCCGCGGAGGTTCTTTTCGAATTGGACAGAGCGCACGTCCTGCGGTGTCAGCATAATGATCTCCTCCATTTTATCCAGTCGTCCTTCTCAATATTGGAAGAACTCGATGATCTGTCGGTCTTTTTTGCTCTTGCCCGGCAGGGCTGTGAGGCGGAAGCGCCCTTTGCCCCACACTGTGAACACGTCAGATTCGTATACCGGCGCATGGGCGCTGGAAACGGGCAGATGGTTGATCTCTACCCTTCCCGCTGCCACAAGCTCTGCGGCCATGCCCCGGCTGCACCGCAGCATGGCGGCAAGTACAGCATCCAGACGCAGCGACGATACGGTCGCGGTCTGTAACCGGCGCTCTGCCTGCGCAAACTCCGGTACTTCGTCCAGCGCCAGCTGCTGAGCCGTCACCTCGGTGCGGCCCACACTGCGCAGCTCCTGACAGATAAGGGCTGCAGCAGGCTCCAGCGCGAACAGATAAGCGGTACCCGGCTCCTCCGGCGGCAGGACGATGTCGCCCAGCGCCTCGCGGCGAAGCTCGAGCCCCATCAGGCTGCCCAGATAGTCCTTATGGACGGGCAGCTGCGCCCCGGCCAGCGCACGGCACCTGAGCCGGACGCAGCAGACAGGGCTTGCAGGATAGCAGTCTTCCGGCTCGAGGCAGAGCACCCGGCGCTCGGCGTCGGGCCAGCCGCCCTCGAAGCGGCAGCTTTCCTCCGGCGCACCGGCACGGTTGAGTGCCGCCTGCGCCAGCTGCTGTTCTCTGTCGCTCAGGAACGCCGAATAACGGGCGATGCCCCGGCCAAAGGCGGCGCGGGCCAGGTCCTCGACATGACGCATGAGGAAGCGTTCTTCATCGTTCTGCGCCGGGACAAAGCCCCGCACGGCACTTTGCTGGGTATCAATAGAACGCGCCATTGTTCTCCAGCTCGTCCAGCAGGTCGCCCATGATGTCTACATTGTAGGGAGTAATGATGAAGGTGCTGTTGGCCACCCGCTTGATCTGGCCGTTGTTGGCGTAGGCCACACCGGAGAGGAAGTCCACCAGACGGCGGGAAACTTCCTTGTTGGTGGATTCCAGATTCAGCACGACGGTGCGCTTGTTGTTCAGGTGGTCTGCAATCGTGCTGGCATCCTCGAAGTGCTCGGGCTTGACCAGAACGACCTTGAGCTGGGTGGTAGCATGGATGTTGACCACCTTGCCGTTCCGCTTGGGGGCTGCACCCTCTTCGGGCTCGTCCTCTTCCTCGTTGCCTGCGACGCCGAGACCGCTGTTGTTATTCACCATCTGAGGACCGTCGTCCATGTACTGATCGTCGTAATCGTCCTCACTGCCGAAAAGCCCTTTTTTCAGGCTGTCCACAAAAGACATAGAAACTTGCTCCTTTCATTCGGGCAGCTCACGCTGCCTGGCACCCCTTTGTGAAAAAGAGTTGCTAATAGCTTTTTCTATTATCTGATTTTTTGCGTCAGATGTCAATAACTACAAAAGCTTTCCATCATACAAATTTTGTCCGGAGACAATGATCTCATCGTAAAGGCGGACTTCGCTGACGGTTTTTGTCTTATCCGAGCTGCTGGGCATGACGATGCGGTACTCGCCGTCCGTCACCAGCGGATGGTCATTATCCACGGGGTCGATCTTGCAGAAACGGGCAAGATTGCCGTATTTGACATAGACGCCCGGGATGTAGTTCTCGCCCTGCGTCTCAGACTCGGTTCCGTCCTCTTTTAGATAATGGATCGCGTCAATGGGAACGCGCAGGCCGGTGGTCTCGCCCACGATGATCTGGGCGCCGGCCCGGTTGAGCCGCAGCACATCGCCGTTGATGATCTCGCAGGTGATGACAAAGCGGGCCAGACCGGTCGCTTCGTCGATGGTCACCTCGGAGACGGAGGCCTTGAGGGGCGTCTCCATCTGGCCGGGGAACTTTATCTTCACCGAGCGGGTCAGGGGCTTGCCGTTGTCGCCCAGCAGCTTCTCCCCTTCCTTGGCCGAACAGAGGCCGACGTACCGCCACGCAAAGCCCGAGACGATCTTGCCCGCGCAGCCGTCCAGCGGCAGCTCGGGGTCAGAGTTCAGATACGCCCGCAGGTCGGTGGTGTTCAGCGCGAGGATGTCGTCTGCCCCGGCGTTGAGCCGCCCGCTGGCAGAGCTGCGGATGAAGTAACCCGTCTGAGGGGCGGTGATCTGGGTCGGCCCCCCCAGCTGGGCCTGCACCTGCGCCGACTGCTCGGTGAGGGAGGCGATCTGGGCCGAGAAGTCCGAGACTTCACCGGTGATGACCCAGAGCTTGTTCTGAGCGAGGATGTAGTTTTCTTCGCCCTGGGCTGTCTCGTCGTAGGCAGAGCTGTCCAGCGCATCCATCATGTCATAAAGCGCAGAAGCCCGCTCTTTTTTCAGGGAATCCAGCTGGGTGGCGGTGGTATTCTGAGAGCGCTGCAGAAGCTCGATCTGGTCGTTCAGGCTGGTGAGCTGCTGGCGGAGGCCCGCCTGTTCCGGGCTGCTGTAGATCTCCGCTACCGCAGCCCCTGCCGAGACGCGCTCGCCGTCGGCCGCGAGATAGCCCAGCGTTCCGCCGCCGGGAACATATACCTCATCGAAGAGGAGAACGCCGTCGGCGTCCACCGTATCCGCCACGGTGGCAAGAAGCGCCGTCTCGTAGGTGTTGGGCGGGAAGAGCACCTGCAGGGCCTGATAGCCCACATAGATGCCCGCCAGCACCACGACAGTGATGACGAAGCCTGCCAGCTTGCCCAAAGTGCTGGACGCGCCGGGATCAGAGCGTGGTCTATCCATCATAAAAGGTCACCCTTTCGCTAAAAATTCTTGGGTCAGCTGCACAGCCCGGGCTGTAACGTCCGGCGCAGAGGCGTCCAGCCAGACCACGCCGTCCATATGGCGGAACCAGGTCAGCTGGCGCTTGGCGTAGTTGCGGGATGCCTGCTTGAGCTTTTCGGTGCAGGCATCCAGCGGGGCCGTCCCCTCAAAATAGGGGAAGAACTCCTTGTAGCCGATGGCCTGCGCTGCCGTGCGGTAGGTCTGGCGGTGGTCATAGACCAGCTTTGCCTCATCGAGGAGGCCGGCGTCCAGCATCTTGTCCACCCGCCGGTCGATGCGGCGGTAGAGCTGGGCGCGGTCGGGAAAGTCCAGCCCCAGCACCAGCGAACGATAGGGACGCTCCGGCGGGAGGGACTGGGCTTTCTGCTCGCTCAAACGCTTGCCGGTGGCCCGGAAATGTTCCAGCGCCCGCAGGACCCGCACCTGATTGTTCGGGTGGATGGCGGCGGCGGCTTCCGGGTCGGCGGCCTGCAGCTCTTTGTACATGGCCTCCGGGCCTTTTTCCGCCATCTCTGCGGCCAGCCGTTCCCGCAGGCCGTCCGGCGTCTTCTCGGCGGCGAAGCGGACACCGTACAAAAAGCTCTGGACATAGAGGCCCGTGCCGCCCACGAGGATGGGCAGACAACCCCGGGCGGAAATGTCAGCCTCGAGCGTTCCGGCCAGTGCGACGAAATCCGCCACGCTGAAGGGTTCGTCCGGCTCCAGAATATCCACCGCATGGTGCGGGACGCCGTGGGTCTCGTCGGGTGCGACCTTCGCCGTACCGACGTCTAATCCTTTATAGATCTGCATCGAGTCGGCGCTGATGACTTCGCCCTCGAAAGCTTCGGCCAGCGCCACGCCGAGAGCGGTCTTGCCGGTGGCAGTGGGGCCGACGACGGCCAGCACCGGATGCTTCTGATTTCTATCACACGATTCGGCCAAACTGCTTTTCCAGCTCCTTTCGGGTGAGTTTGAGGACGCAGGGGCGCCCATGGGGGCAGAAGGGCGGCACTTCGCCGGAGAGAATTTTTTCGGCCAGCGCCATCAGCTCCTGCGGCGAGGTGTGGTCGCCCGCCTTGATGGCGGCGCGGCAGGAAATGGAATGGAGCACCCACTCCGTCCGCTCGTTCAACGCGTCGCGGCTGCCGTGGGCCAGCTTTGCCGCCAGCTCGACCAACAGATCTTCGGCACTGCTCTGCTCCACATCAGCGGGGACCGAGCGCAGGCAGACCGAGCTGCCGCCAAAATCGCTCACCTCGAGGCCGGCGCTTTCCAGCAGGTCGAGGTTGGTCAGCAGAGCAGTCTTTTCCTCGGCGGAGAGCTCCACCACCAGCGGCTCCAGGAGGAGCTGGCTGGGAACATCGCCGTAGTGGGCGGCCAGTTTCTCGAAGAGCTGGCGCTCGTGGGCGGCGTGCTTGTCGATGATGCAGATCTCGTCGCCCCGCTCCGCGAGGATATAGGTGCGGAAGATCTCGCCCACATACCGCAGAGGCTCCGGGCCGTCCTGAACGTCAAAGCCCAGCTGCTCTGGGGCTGCGCTCTGCTGCGGCTCATCCGAAGCCTCCGGCAGCGGCGGACGCTCCGGTCCATCCGGGGCAGGCTCCCACGCGGCCATGTGGTCGCGGGTGACATCCGGCAGGTCGATGTCTGCCTCGATGTCCAGCTGTGACTCACTGGATGCAGCCCGGAAGGACGGCGGCTCAAGGACGCTTTCCTCCTGCGGCGGCTCAGGACTGTGGAGGGCGGCGTTCATCGGAAGAGGCTCGGAGGCCGCAACCGTTGTCCATGTGTGTTCCGATGCCGGCGCAGCCTTTTCCGGGGCTTTTACGGGCAGCGGGAGGATGTCCCGCTCCGGGGCAGAGGGCTGTGTCGGGCGGGGTGTCACAGACGCTGCCGGTGCCGCCGGGCGGAGAGGTTTTTCCTCCAGGTGCGGCAGGCTTCCCGGCTCTGCCTGGCCCGAAATGACGGCCGAAAGCCCTGTAAAGTTATTGTTCTTTACAGCATTTTCTTCTTTATTTCCGCTATTTTCATATTTGTTGGATGCATCGTTTTCTTTCTCGCTGTCAAAGACGAACTGTCTCTCCCCTGTACCCGGCTGGCTCAGTGCCAGCTTGACGGCATGGTAGACGAGGTCGAAGATGTCGTTTTCCCGGGCAAAGCGGACTTCTGTTTTTGCCGGATGGACGTTGACATCCACAAGGTCGGCGGGCATCTCAAGAAGCAGGATCCCTCCAGGAAACTTGCCCTGCATCATAGTACCCTTGAACGCCATTTCCATGCCCGCCATCATGGTGCGGTTGCGGACATAGCGGCCATTGATATAGAAATACTGCATACTGCGGCTGGCGCGGCAGCTGCGGGGCTGGGTGATGAGACCCCAGACGCGGTAGACACCCTCACGGTTATCCACCTCCACGAGGTCACGGCTGAACTCCCGGCCCAGCACGGCGTAAGCTGCACTGCGGAGCTGGCCGTCACCGGGGGTGACATACTGCAGTTTGCCTTCGCGGATGAACTTGAAGCTCACCTCGGGGTGGCTCAGGGCCACATGGCCCACGATGTCGGCCACGAAAGTACCCTCGCTGGAATCCTTTTTGAGGAATTTCATCCGGGCGGGCGTGTTGAAAAAGAGGTCACGGACCCGGATGGTGGTGCCGACGCCTCGCGCACCCGGCTCGATGGGCTGCTCTTCCCCGCCTTCGATACGGTAGAGGGAAGCGCACTCGTCGGCCTCGGTGCGGGTAAGCACTTCGACGCGGGCCACGCTGGCGATAGAGGCCAACGCTTCGCCGCGGAAGCCCAGCGTGTGGATGCTGGTGAGGTCGTCTTCCGTCCGAATCTTGCTGGTGGCATGGCGGATGAAGGCCGTGGGGATGTATTTTGCCTCGATGCCGGTGCCGTTGTCGCTGATTTCGATCAGACGGACGCCGCCCGACTCGATGGAGACGGTGATTTGAGACGCACCGGCGTCGATGGAGTTTTCCAGAAGCTCCTTGACGACCGATGCGGGCCGCTCGACCACCTCACCGGCGGCAATGAGTTCTGCCGTGTGCTTGTCGAGAACGTGTATCTCTGCCATTCGTTTCCCTCCGTTTCAAATAAAATCAGCCATTCAGGCTGCCGCTCAGGGTCTTTTTCAGCTCATACAGAAAGTTCAGTGCCTCGATGGGGGTCAGGGTCTCAACGTCCAGTGCCTCGAGCTTTTCCATCATCTCGCTGGGGACGGCGGGCGAAGAATACTCCTGCAGGGCGTCGAAATCCATCTGCTCCACCTTGTTCTTCGGGGCAGACGCTTCCAGAGTGCGCAGCACCTCGTGGGCGCGGCGGGTCACGGTGCCGGGCAGACCGGCCAGCTTCGCCACCTCGATGCCGTAGCTGTCGTCGGCGGGGCCGCGGATGATGCGGCGGAGGAACGTGATGTCCTCTCCCCTCTTTTTGACTGCGATGTTGTAGTTTTTGACGCCCTCGATGGCCCCTTCCAGGTCCGTCAGCTCGTGGTAATGGGTGGCGAAGAGGGTCTTGCAGCCGAGACCCTTGGCCGGGTCGGAGATGTGCTCCACGACGGCCCGGGCGATGCTCATGCCGTCGAAGGTAGAGGTGCCGCGGCCAATTTCGTCCAGCACGACGAGGCTCTTGGGGGTGGCGTTCTTGAGAATTTCGGCAACCTCGGTCATCTCGACCATGAAGGTGGACTGGCCGGCGGCAAGGTCGTCCGATGCGCCGATGCGGGTAAAGATGGCATCCACGACGCCCACATGACAGCTGGTCGCCGGGACGAAGGAGCCGATCTGCGCCATCAGAGCGATAAGGGCGTTCTGGCGCATATACGTCGATTTTCCCGCCATGTTCGGGCCGGTGATGATGAGACAGCGGTCGGTGGTGCAGTTGAGTTTGGTATCGTTGGGGACGAAGAGGCTGCCTTTCAGCATCTGCTCGACCACCGGGTGGCGGCCCTCGGTGATGGTCAGCTCATCGCTGTCATCCACCACAGGGCGGCAGTAGTTGTTTTCAGCGGCCACCTGCGCCAGCGCCGCCAGCACGTCCAGCTCGGCCACAGCATTTGCCGTCCGCTGGATGCGGTCGAGCTGACCGCCGATCGTTTCCAGCAGTTCCGAGAAGAGCCGGTGCTCCAGCGCAATGAGACGCTCGTGCGCACCTAAAATCTTGCTTTCCAGCTCTTTCAGCTCCTGGGTGATATAGCGCTCGCCGGAGGTGAGGGTCTGCTTGCGGATGTAGGTCTCAGGGACCATGGATTTATAGGAGTTGCTGACTTCGATGTAGTAGCCGAAGACGTGATTGTAGCCGATCTTCAGCTTGGGGATGCCGGTCTCCTGCCGCAGGCGCGTTTCCAGCTGGGCGAGGACGCCCTTGGTGTTGTCCCGGATGGAGCGCAGCTCGTCCACCTCGGGGTGGTAACCCTTGGCGATGACGCCGCCGTCCTTGAGGGTGGAGGGCGCTTCCGGGTCGATGGCGGCGAGGATGGCCGTCTTCACATCGTCCAGCAGGTCGATCTGTCCCGCAAGCGCAGTCAGCTCCGGGCAGCTGCAGCTCTCGGCCTGCGCCCGCAGTTCCGGCAGGCGCTCACAGGTCTGGGCCATCGTGTAGATCTCCTTGGGGGTGGCGGAACCGTAGACCGCGCGGGTCATCAGGCGCTCGAGGTCGGCGATGTAGTGGAGCTGTTCGATCAAATCGCCCCGCTGCATGGTCTGGTTCACGAGGCTTTCCACCGCGTTGAGGCGGCGGTTGATGGCGGCGCTGGAAATGAGCGGCTGCTCGATCCAGCTGCGGAGCATCCGCTTGCCCATGGCAGTGCTGGTCTTGTCCAGCACCCAGAGCAGCGTTCCCCGCTTTTCGCGGCCCCGCAGCGTCTCGGTCAGCTCGAGATTTGCCCGGGTGACCGGCGACAGGCTCATGAACTGAGCTTCATTATATGTGATGACCGTTTTCAGGCGCTCGACGCCTTTAATTTGCGTATCATGGAGATATTCCAGCAGAGCGGCCATTGCCAGGCGGACAAGGCCGTCTTCTGCGATGCCGGTCTTTGCGGCCCAGTCGCGGCCAAACTGGTTCTCGAGGGAGATGGCCACGAGGCCCGGGGCGTACCGCTCCTCTTCCACCAGCTCGACGGCGCAGTTCATATTCTTTTTGATGTAGGCAGTGATCTCCCGGCAGTCCAGCAGACCCGGATTCATCAGCACCTCGCTGGGGTGGTAGCGGCAGAGTTCCGCAATGACCGCCGGGGCGATCTTTTCCCGCTTGAGCTCGGTGATATGGGCCGTGCCGGTGGAGACATCTGCAAAGCAAAGGCCCGCTGCGCCGCCTTTCAGAAAAATACTCGCAATGTAGTTGTTTTTGTCATCCTGAAGCATACTGCTCTCGATGACGGTGCCGGGCGTGACCACGCGGATGATGTCGCGTTTCACAAGACCCTTGGCCTTGGCCGGGTCTTCCATCTGCTCACAGATGGCGACCTTGTAGCCCTTCGAGATGAGGCGGGCCACATAGCCCTCATAGCTGTGGAACGGTACGCCGCACATGGGCGCGCGCTCTTCGAGGCCGCACTGCTTGCCCGTGAGGGTCAGATCCAACTCCCGCGAGACTGTGAGCGCATCGTCGAAGAACATCTCGTAGAAGTCACCGATGCGGTAGAAAAGAATCTCATCCTTATGTTGTTTTTTGATCTCCAGATATTGCTGCATCATGGGCGAAAGCTCTGCCATGACCGTTCACCTTCCTCCCCTAGTTGTCGGTTTGCCATCCAAAACCGCCTGTTGCAAGCAAAACGCGGCCCTGCATTGCACAGCCGCGTTTTGTGTTTCATGGTTTAAGCCTTAGTGGCAGCCGCCGCAGGTGGAGCAGCTGCCGGTGCAGGAAGCGGAAGGCTCCTGCACGGTCATGGGGTCGCCGCCGTTCATTGCAGTGTTGATGATGGCGTCGATATAGTTCACGAGGGCCTCGCAGTCGCGCTTTGCCTCGTTGTAGGCCACCATGCCGTCATCGGCCATGATCTTGCCGTAGAGGTCGTTCACCTTCTGGTTCAGCTCGGCGATGCGCTCATCGCTGCGCTCGGGCTTGCCGATCTCGTTGTTCAGGTCCATGCGGGCCAGATTGAACTCGCCGATGAGGTTCTGCAGTTCCTCGTCCTTGTCGTTCATCTTGCGGGCCTGGTCCATAGCCAGATAGTGGGAGTCGGTCTGAAGTGCCATGGCGGCACGCTTGAAAAGGTCGATGCAATCCATTGTAGTAGTCTCCTTTTATCGTTCCTGTGTTATATATTAGGATAGTGTATCCAGAATATCATGATTCAACCAATTCGCCCAGCAGGACGGTGGCACGGGCGCCTGTGAGGCGCACCATCGCATAGCTGCCCATGAGGGCGGAGTCAGCCTCGAACTCGACGGTAAGGTTGTTGTCCAGACGGCCCGAGAGGGTGCCTTCATTGCGGCCATAGCCCTCCACGAGGACGCGGACGGTCTGGCCCACCTGTGCCTTCACGAGGGCCATTGCAATGTCGTCCTGAACTTTGAGCAGGCGGGTCATGCGGTCGGTCTTCTCCTTGCGGGGGGTGGGGTCGGGCATATCTGCCGCCTTGGTGCCGGTGCGCTTGGAGTAGATGAAGGTGAACAGCTGCATATAGCCCACCTTCTGCACCAGCTCGAGGGTCTTCTGGAAGTCCTCTTCAGTCTCGCCGGGGAAGCCCACGATGATGTCGCTGGAGAAGGTGATGCCGGGGACCTTCTTCCGGGCATACTCGATGAGTTCGAGGTAGTGCTCCACGGTATAGTGACGGTTCATCTGGACAAGCAGACGGTCCGAGCCGCACTGCACCGGCAGATGCAGATGCTTGCAGATCTTCGGCTGGGCCGCGATGGTGTCGATGAGTTTGAAGCTGGCATCCTTCGGGTGGCTGGTCATGAAACGGATGTGGTAGTCGCCCGGGACGGTGCAGAGCAGGTTGAGCAGGTCGGAGAAATCCACCTGCTCCTCGAGGCCCTTGCCGTAGCTATTGACATTCTGGCCCAGAAGGGTGATCTCCTTGTACCCTGCCTCCACGAGACTCTTGAACTCGGCGAGGATGTCGCCGGGCTTGCGGCTCTTTTCGCGGCCGCGGACATAAGGCACGATGCAGTAGGTGCAGAAGTTGTCACAGCCATACATGATGGGCAGCCAGGCACGGAACTCGCTCTCACGGCGGATGGGGATATTCTCCACGATGACGGGGCGCTGAGCCGGCTCCATGAGCACCCGCTTGTGCTTCTGCAATTTCTGGGCGATGAGCTGGGGCAGCGTGTCGATGCCGTCCACGCCGAACACGAGGTCTACGTAGGGGTAGCTCTGGCGCAGCTTTTCCACGACGTGCTTCTGGTTGGCCATGCAGCCGCAGAGGCCGATGATGAGGCCGTGCTTCTTCTCTTTCAGGCCCTTGAGAGCGCCCACGTTACCGAAGACACGCTGCTCGGCGTGCTCACGGACGGCGCAGGTGTTGAAAAGGATGAGGTCGGCGTCCTCAGGCTTGTCACACAGGCCGTAGCCGATGTCCATCAGCACGCCCTTGATGCGCTCGCCGTCGTTGACATTCTGCTGGCAGCCGTAGCTGTGGACGAAGGCCAGCGGCGGGGTGTCATAGGCCAGCTTGACCAGCTCTGCCGCCGCGTTGTTATGTTCAAATGCTATGTACTCCAATGAAACCATCCTTCTCTGCCGCTGGGGACACACCTCCGGCAGCAGACATACTGATACTATAAAGAAAGCTCTTTATAGTATACCCTTTTTGGCCTTGGAGGGCAAGAGTTTATTTTTACTGAGCCTGCTTGGCGGCGCACGCCGCGCACAGGCCGAACAGCACCACGGCGCAGTCCTGCACGACGCCCTTCTGGTTGCGCACCAGCTTCATCACCTGCTTTTCGTCCACGTCGGCGTCCACGACGCCGCCGCAGCAGTTGCAGTAGAGGTGGCTGTGCCAGCCCAGAGTGTGGTCGAAGCGGTCAGCCTTGCCCGGGATGGAGACGCGGCGGACGCGGCCTGCATCTACGAGGCTGTTGAGGTTGCGGTAGACGGTACCAAGGCTCAGGCCGGGGCATTCCCTGGCTGCGAGGTCGAAAATCTCCTCGGCAGTAGGGTGGTCGCAGAGCTGCTCCACTTTCTGCAGTACCAGCTCGCGCTGTTTGGAATAACGCATGGTCTTTCTCCTTTTTCTGAGGGGGTGTGTATCGGGATAAAGGCCGGGTTCAGAGCTTGTCTTCCCCCTTGATCTTCGCCCAGTAGGCCCGGGCGGCCTGTTCGGTGCGGTTGTCGCCGAACGTATAGTATTTCACGTCCTTGAGCAGGTCGGGCAGATATTGCTGGTCCACCCAGTGATTCTCATAGTCGTGGGCGTACTTGTAGTTCTGGCCCTTGACGGCAGCATCCTCGCCGTCGAAGTGCTTGTTCTGCAGCTGGCGCGGGATGGGGCCGGTGCGCCCCGCCTGCACATCGGCGATGGCCGCATGGATGGCGTCGTGGGCGCTGTTGGATTTCGGGCTGGTTGCCACGAGAATGACGGCATCGGCCAGCGGGAGCCGGGCTTCCGGCAGACCCACCATGTTGGCTGCGTCCACTGCCGCCTTGACGATGGGGATGATCTGCGGGTATGCAAGGCCCACGTCCTCACAGGCGCAGACCATCAACCGGCGGCAGGCCGAGGGCAGGTCGCCCGCTTCCAGCAGACGGGCCAGATAGTGGAGGGCGGCGTTGGGGTCGGAACCGCGCATGGACTTCTGGTAGGCCGACACGATATCGTAGTGGTCGTCGCCGTCCCGGTCGTACCGCATGGCCGTGCGGCGGGTGACCTGCTGTATCATCTCGAGGGTGATGTGCTTTCCGGTTTCGTCCACGGGGGCCGCCGTCACCACGAAATCGAGACAGCCCAGCGCCTTGCGCAGGTCGCCGCCCGCACTCTCGGCGAGGTAGGCGCAGGCGTCCTCGTCCATCACGACAGGCTGTGATTCCGACTCCGAGAGCTTTTTCAGGGCGTTGCGGATGCCCCGCTCCACATCGGCGGCGGAGAGGGACTTGAACTCAAATACCGTACAGCGGGACAGCAGTGCATTATAGATGTAAAAGTAAGGGTTCTCGGTGGTGGAGGCAATGAGGGTGACAGAACCGTCCTCGATGCACTCCAGAAGGCTCTGCTGCTGCTTTTTGTTGAGGTACTGTATCTCGTCGAGGTAGAGCAGGATGCCCCCTGCCCCGGCCAGCGTGCCGATGTCCTTCAGCACTGCTTTGATGTCGCCGGTGCCGCAGGAAGTGCCGTTGAGCTTATGGAGGGTCATGCCGCTGTTCTCGGCGATGATGCGGGCGACGGTGGTCTTGCCCGTGCCGGAGGGGCCGTAGAAGATCATGTTGGGGATACGACCGCTCTCGATGGTGCGGCGGAACACCTGTCCCTCGGCCAGAAGATGCTGCTGGCCGCAGACATCAGCCAGCGTTTTGGGGCGCAGACGCTGCGCCAGCGGTTCGTTCATAGGTCTTCCCTCCAAAAATGATCATGAGAATCCTTCTTTTTTATAGTATAGCGCATTTTACACGCCGCGGCAAGAGAAATAATGAAAATGATTCTCAGATAAACGACAAAGCATTTACAAATTTCGCAAAACATGATATGCTTGTGCCATTCCAATCAAGAAACGAGGGGAAACGTATGCGCGGAAAAAACATCTCCGCCGAAGACCTGACGGCCAAAAAAGAGCTGGCTCTGGAGGTCATCCGGCGGCTCAAGGCGGAGTATCCCGACGCAGGCTGTACGCTGGACTACGACCACGCCTGGCAGCTGCTGGTGAGCGTCCGGCTGGCGGCCCAGTGTACCGACGCCCGGGTGAATATCGTGGTGCAGGACCTGTTTGCAAAATATCCGTCGGTGGCCGCGCTGGCCGAGGCAGAGCCCGAGGACATCGAAGCCATCGTCAAACCCTGCGGGCTGGGCCGCAGCAAGGCCCGGGACATCTCGGCCTGTATGCGGATGCTGCGGGACAAGTACGACTGCAAGGTACCGACCACCTTTGAGGAACTGCTGGCACTGCCCGGCGTGGGCCGCAAGAGTGCGAACCTCATCATGGGCGACGTGTTCGGCAAGCCCGCCATCGTCACCGACACCCACTGCATCCGCCTGTGCAACAAGATCGGCCTTGTGGACGGCATCAAGGA
>ERZ773224.3086-NODE-3086-length-15561-cov-13.642977_pt1 | contig 15561 bp, 16 predicted proteins | sample MGYA00580526_ERZ773224 | MGnify/ENA primary metagenome ERZ773224 (study PRJEB29015, sample SAMEA2737743) | human gut metagenome | biome: human gut; feature: human-associated habitat; material: faeces | place: China | collected 2012 ... | reverse complement strand
TGGTCGCCAGAATGTTTGCGGGCATCGCTTCACAGTAGAAGTATTCCTTCCACTGATCGGCCATCACGCCGCCCGCGGCCCCCGCGATCGCTTTGATGAGTCCCATAGTTCTTTTCTCCTTTTTTCAAATATTTCTATATTTTCAGGTCAATATCGGTACGCCTTATTTTAGGCGGCTTCCACATTCCGGACAGTGCACAGAAGGTCTTCCGTCCGTGGGCTGCCAGCCGCACTTCCCGCAGGCCGCAGGGCGCACTCCGCCGCATTCGGTGCAGAAATTCCCCTCGTTTTCCGTTTTGCAGTCGGGGCAGACCCACACCCTCGCGGATTGCTCCGGCTGCTCGGGCCTCTCCGTGTAGATCACATCCTTCCCGCTGCATTCCGTGCCGTCCTTCGTCAGCCAGATCATCCCCGTGTTGCCGGTAAGATAGCCGTAAAAGGCGTTTTCGCTCGTGCTGAAGCGCAAATTGCAAAACGTCCCGGAGATCGTAACCTTCTCCTTTCCGCGCAAGAGCTCCACATGGCCGGTGGAATACACCCACAGCTTAGCCTCAAACTCCGGTTCGCCGTTGACCGACAGGCTCATATCGGACTCGCTCTCAGCCCCTCCGCCGCGCTCGACCTTCATGACGATGGTGCCGTCGCGGCTCTGCCATGTCCCTGCATAGGGAGTCTGATCCTCCGGCGTGTACATCATGTCTGGGCCGTCCAGCATGTGCTCCGGCGGCGGCTCCTTCGGGCCTCCGCAGCCCGTCATTCCCGTAAAAATCATGAGCAGCAGCACACCTCCTATCCAAAATCGCCGCTTCATACGCACCTCCCTCGCTTTAGGTGTTTTCTACCGGGTGGTCATAGAAGGATCGACCGCAGCTTTACGCCCACGGGTCCTGCGAGGCCGGTATCCGGATACCGCTGAGCGGGCTGGAATACTCCCAAAGGAACCACTCGCCCGTCGACGGCTTCTGCCGCAGCTTCACCGGGCGCGGCGCGTCCGCGCCCGCCGTCTGCAAAAACACGCGCAGATAGCCCTCCTCCACATCCTGCGGCCGTTGGTCGGGCAGGACGGTGAGCGTGTAGGGGGCCGTGGGCCTGTAGCCGTTCTGCGGCGTCGCACCGTCGAAGTACGCAAGCGGCAGATATTCCTTGCCGCGCAGACGGTCGCGCAGGAACTGGCTGTCGTAGGGTGTCATGGGACGGGGACCACGCAGCAGATCCATCGCGGCCACGCCGTCGTTTGGGCTTTTGGTGTACAGGTTCAAGGCGCACAGGAACCCGGCGCAGACCTCCTCCGGCGTGCTGCGGGGGAGCGCCTGAAATTCCGCGAGCGTCGCGGGCAGAGTGTTGAGCTTGACTTGCATTGTGCTTTCCTCCTTATAATTTTTATGCTTCGACCACCAAGCGTCCCTCGACCTCGCGGCTGAGGTGCTGGTTGACCGTCAGATATTCCTCCACAACATCGCGCGCCGAGGTGGACAGCACACGGATCTTGCCGTTTTGCTCCGCCTCCTCGAGCGTAATATTCAAAAACGGCTTGAGGTTATTGTAATGGTACTTCTGCATCGCCACGGAATAGAGCCGATCGGCGTGCAGCACCTCGCCGTCCAGCGTCAGCTCGCGAAACACCTGCCCGCTCCTCGACCAGACGATGCGCATTCCGTGGGAAAACTGGTAGAACTCCGTGTGCTCCCCCTGGAATGCCTCGTCCCGCAGAATATGGCGGATCATCCGCTCGAGCTGGGTGCCGGTGACCTTGAGCATATACACCGCGTCGTCATAGGGCAGGCACTCCACAAGGTCGGCGTAGTGGACCACGGGCCCGAGGGAATAGCTGCGGATCGCACCCGAGCCCATCAGCATCAGGTCGATGCCGAAGCTGTCGCGCAGAATGTCGGCGATGAGGTCGCCGAGCGCTGTTTCTTGATTGCGCTTTGGATGGGTCAGCTCGCAGGAAAAGCGGGTGATGATGCGGTCGTACTTCTGAGAGGTGGCGCTCCTGTAGCTCTGAATGAAGTCCTCTACCTCCTCGTCCCGGGGACAGTGGGCATCATCGATGGGGACCATCTGCCAGGTAAAGTTGTCGATAGCGTTGAGGTCGGTGTCCACCATGATGTCGAACCGGCCGATCTCGTCGGTACCGGTGCCCGCCTGCACGATGTAGATGTCATTGACCTTGAAGGGCTCCTCCAACTTCGTGTGGCTGTGGCCGCCAATGATAACGTCCACGCCCCAGTCCGGGTCCAGCATCGCCGCCAGCTTCTTGTCCTCCTCAAAGCCGATGTGGGTCAGCAGCACGGTGAAATCAATGTCGATGGCGTTGTAGGCGTTGCAGATGTTGCCCACCTCCCGGGCCGCCTCCCCGATGTCCACAAAGGACCCGATCAGCTCGTCCGTCTTGGTGGCAGCCAGCACCTCCTCCGTGATGATGCCGATGAAGAGGATCTTCATGCCGTCGATGTGCGCGATCCAGAACGGCCGAAACATCCGCCTGCCGTTGGACTTGATGTGCAGGTTGGCATTGATGATGGGAAAGTCCGCGCACTTTTCAAGGAACAGCAGATGCGCGAGGCCGTAGTCGACCTCGTGGTTGCCGATGGTCGCCACATCGGGACCCATTAGGTTCATGATGCCGATGGTAGATGTGCCCTTATACTCCGAGTCGATGACGCTGCCGCGAAACATATCGCCCGCGATGGCGTAGATCACATTTTTCTCCTCACGCCGAACCTTGTTGACATAGCCCGAGAGCAGCGACACGCCGCCCACCAGCCTCTCGTCGATCTGCTCGGCGAGGAAGTCGCCATGCATATCGTTGGAGTGCAGGATCGTCAGCTTTTTCAAGTTCTTCATATACTCCCCCCTATTCCGCCGCATACCGTTTTCCTCTTTTCAAAAAACTCCCCTGTTTTTTCTTCTCGGGCGGCGTCCTGCAAACACAAGTTCTGTTTTGGAGGTCTGTTTCATGAAAAAGCGTATGCTGGCGGCTCTGCTGCTATCCGCCCTTCTTTTCACCCTCTCCGGCTGCGGAGAGAAGTCCCTGCTGAACAAAAAGGAGCCGGTCTCTTTGACCTTCTGGCATGTCTACGGTGAACAGGCAGGCTCGCCGATGGACCTGCTGGTGCAGGAGTTCAACCGCACCGTGGGGCAGGAGCGCGGCGTACAGGTGCAGGTCACCGGCATGAGCAGCGCGTCCCAGATCGGCGGCTATCTGAAGGATGCGCAAAGCGGCGGCAAGGGCGTGCAGGAGATGCCCGACCTCTTTACCTGCCACATCATCGACGCGCTGGAGCTTGGCGAGGATAATCTTGTGCCTTGGAACGAGCAGTTCACCCCCGACGAGCTCTCCGACTTCATCCCCGGCTTTCTCTCCGACGGCACGGCGGAGGACGGCAGGCTGCTGATCTTCCCCGTTTCCAAGTCCACGCAGCTTCTGATGTGCAACGGCAGCGGCTTCGACCGCTTTTCCGCCGCCACCGGCGTCGGCTATGAGGACCTCGCCACATGGGAGGGCTTTTACGACGCCGCCGGCAAGTTCTATGACTGGTCGGGCAAGCCCTTCTGTGCGCTGGATTATCCCATCCGCGCCGTGGAGCTCTGCGCCATGGAGCACGGCAGCGGGGATTTCTACACGGAAAATGGCTGGTACGATACCGGCAACGCGGTATTCAAGGAGAGCTGGATGCAGTTTGCCCGCTCCTTAGCGCAGGGGCATGTGGTGGTCTCCGACCTCTATTCCAATACGCAGGTGATGACCGGCGACGTGCTCTCCGGACTCGGCTCCTCCGCGGCGATCCTCTACTATAACGACACCGTCACCTATCGGGACGGCACGCAGGAGCCGATGGATCTGCGCGTGCTGCCCATGCCGAAAACAGCGGGGGCTGACGCCCTAATGACGCAGGCCGGCGTGGGTCTTTGCGCCTATAGGACCACCGAACAGAAGGCGGAGGCCGCGGCGCTCTTCGTCCGCTGGCTGACGGAGGCTGAACGCAACCTTGACTTCGTGGCGCAGACCGGCTATATGCCGGTGCGCAGCGGCGCCTTCGACGCCATCGCGGATTACGACAATTTCCCTGCGCCGGAAGAGAGCTATCGGCAGCTCTATGCCGCGCTCAAGACCATGCGAGAGGACTACAGCCCCGTGTCCGAGCCTCGCTTTGAGGGCTACTACGGCAGGGTCAGCGTCCTCTATGACGGCCTGCGCCGGCTCCAGCAGGAGCTGCCCAAGCGTGCCGCAGCCGGTGAGGACATTGACGCGCTGGCGGAGGAGACTTGGGCGTTGTTCTGCTCCATTCGCTGAAAAAATCAACTACATCGGAAGGGGGGGGTGAAGGCCCATGCCCAGCTTTTTGCTCGCAAAACTGAAGCAAGCGCAACCATCCATGCGCCGGCGGCTGTTTCTATACATGGGCGCATTGGCGGCTCTGCTGCTGGCGGTGCTGTTGGTCGCCCTGCTTCTGCTTGGGCAACTCAAAAGCCCACGGGCTGAAACGGAGAAGGCTCTGACCTTCCAGATGGGGGCCTTTCGCTCGGATATGGCTTCCCTGTGGCGGAATGTCTCTGTCATGGGCGTCCATCTCTCGGAGGATATGACAGCCATCATTGAGGAGCAGACTTCGGACTTTTCCTCCCTCAACGGAGATGTAGACGCCGTGGGTGCCTTGCAGGAGGCCATGCTGGAGCCGCTGTGCCAGTATGTGCGGCAGACGGATTGCTCCGGCGGCTTCGTGCTGCTGAGCGTCTCGCTCAACCCCGATGCTGCGGCGGATTCCTTCAGCGGACTTTATGCGCAGCGCAGCAACGCCGAGCATACCACCAGCGATCTGCTGCTCTACCGGGGCATGGCGGACATCGGTCGTCAGCATCGGGTGATGCCTCATCGGAAGTGGGCGCAGGAATTTTGTCCGGCTGATTTTCCCGGCCTTGCCGACCAGCTTGAAGCAGCGTCCGCGCCCATAGAGCGCCTGCCGCACCACAGAGCTTCTGACCCTGCCCGGCACCACGGAGCAGGCGATATTGCTGAGCGTCCCCATGGTCGGCGCGGACGGCAGAGTGTATGGTTTGTGCGGTTTTTCCGTCAACCAGACCTACTTCTCGGCGCACCATGCGCAGCCCTCCGCTGTCAGCAGCCTTGCCTGCGTCCTGTCGGATGCCGCGGAGGGGCTGGATATCCAAAAGGGTCTGCTGACCTATCCCGCGGGCGGCTTCTGCTTCGTACCCGACGAGCTGCTCGCAGAAAAGAGCCTGCGCGGCGGACTGAGTGCTTTCGTAGGGACGGAGCTTTCCTTTGTCGGCATTTCGGAGCCGTTCACGGTGGCTGCTGGGGATGAGGCACCTCACGATCTGACGGTGCTGATCCCCAAGAGCGACTATGACCGCGCCCTGCTCAAAAGCAGGCTGGAGGCCGCCGGCGTGCTGATGCTGCTGTTGTTTTTCGCCGTGAGCTGCTGTCTCTTTTACACCCGCCGCTATCTGCGGCCCATCCTGCGGGACATTGAGCGGCTCAAGGACGAGAGCGGCGGCACGCAGATGACCTTCGACGAGCTGCAGCCCGTCTCCGCAAGGCTGCGCTCTCACGAGCAGACGATCACCGTGCTGGAAACGGAAAAGCTCGACCTGCAAGGGCAGGTGGAGCACATGCAGAGCCAAGTGGTGGACACGCAGGAGCAGCTGGACGATTCTCTGGCAGAGATCCGCCGGTTGGCCTATCTCGGCAAAAAGGAGCTCGATCCGGCCGACTATCAAAAATTCCTTGAGGGCTATGCCAAGCTGAGCTCCAAGGAGCTTGAGATATGCGCCGCCCTGGCCAAGGGGCTCAGCGCCCGCCAGTGCGCCGAGCAGACGGGCAACGCACTCAGCACCATAGACACATACCGCAAAAGGGTCTACGAAAAGACGAACATCCATCGGGTGCGGCAGCTCCGGCTATGCTATGCGCTCATGCAGCTGGAGCAGGCGGAGCAGGATAAATAAGCACACCGGTGTCCTAAGGTATCCATACCGTGGGGCGCGGTGCCGTCCACAATAGCGGTGCCGATGGCGGGAAAAATTACCCCGTCGAGTGAATCCGGGTCGCCCGAGCAGTGGATGTATACGCTCTCCAGCCCGCGCTCCTCCAGCGCCGCGGCCGCGCGGCGCATGAAGGTCGATTTGCCGCAGCCGGGGCCGCCCTTGAGAACGATCAGGTCGTAGAGCTTTGCATCAAGGAGCTGTTCATACAGCCCGTAAAAACCCTACGCGCTGTTCGCGCCGAGGAAGAAATGTGTATGCTTCATGGTCCGCCTCCAATGGTCTTAGTTCCCACTTCAACCTATGCGCGGCGGCGCATCCATGTTTGCGCAGCCGTAAAATTGTTAGACGCAAATAAGAAAAGCGCCCGTCTCGGGCGCTTTTCTCATGCTTTTTCAGATGCCGAGCAGCTGGCGCTTCTTCGCCGCAAACTCCTCCTCGGTGATGACGCCGGCGTCGAGCAGCGACTTATACTGCTTGAGCTCCTCAACGGCGTTCGGCGCTCCGCCGGTCTGCGCGGGGGCAGCCGTCTGCGCGGCACCCGCTCCGGTCTCCGGCGCGCCGGGGGCAATGAGCTGCATCAGGTTAGAGGTCTTTTCCACACCACGTTTCCTATTGTAGTTGGCAACACTGCACCGCAAGCCGTTTTCGGTCATTGGCTGGTCTGCGTCGGATGGAAACAACGGCTCATGCGCCTTTCCCTCACGATATGTCAGATACTCCTGTAAGATAGCGACCATATCAGAGCAAAGAGGCAAAGGTTGGGGACGGTTGTTCTTGACATGACGTGCGAAGAGCAATCTGTTTTCCAAATCCAAATCCTGTACCTGAAAACTGCGGACCGTAGAGGCCCTTGCCCGTGTCCTGCTCCTGGAGATACAAGCGTTCTTTGAGAGCGAGGACGGGCAGCGGGAATATGCCGAGTGGAAAGTAAAGCAACAGGCCGAACAAAAGAATAAGGTATAACAGAGGCGGGGACATCTTAACCGATGCTCCCGCCTTTACTTGCGTCTACCCGACAAGCTAAAACTTATTTTTTCTAAAATAGCATATATATGTAAGGTCTGTTAAGGCAAGAAATATCCCCACATGGAGCAATGTGTTTGGAACAGTAAAATTATAGGTGTTTGACACTTCGCCAAACTCCAATAAATACCGACAGAGCAAGCCAAGTCCAACAGTAATAGATGTTATAAGAATAATAAAGAACGGCTTCTTTTTTGGAAAAAGCCCAGCTAAGATACCACCAGAAAAAAGAGCACCACCAAGTACAACATAAATTTTAATGGCGGTAAGCATCATTGACCATTCTTTGTTCAAGTTTATGATCGGAAACCCAAAGCAGTTGAAAAAAATAATAACACCGAGCCCTAAAAAGTAGGAAAGCAGTTTGTGTCTTTGCCTAAACTGTTTCATATATTGTTCCATATGAATACCCCCTTAAGCTTCAGAGTTTAGAGCTGACCTATGGAATGAACATATTATATAATGGGGCGATAGAAAAGGCAAGGGCGAGTTCATCAACCCGCCCTTGCCTATCAAAGCACATTCTCAATAGAAATGATAAATCCGAACACATTACCCACTTGGATAATGTAGTTCGGATTATCATTACTTGCAAAGGACGGTTAAAATCGATATTTTTGTTTTTGGTGCAGAAGGTGCCGCAGCTTATAAAACAGGGCCGGTCTGCTCAATGCCAGCTTCCTGTGCTGGGGCAATATTCAACTCAGGCAGATCGTTCAGATAGCGTTCCACATTCCGGTACTGCACTCCATTTTCCAGTGCGGCATCCTCACCCCGATACAGGACATAGCGTCCCCGGATCGGGCCAAATCGCCGCTCAGTTTTATCGCATTTTTCCTGATCGGCCAAATGCCGGTATTGTGCGGGAACCTGTTTGTCACTGTGTTTGATCTCGAAAATCTCGCAGCAGTTTTCCTTCTCGTCATAGATCACCATGTCAAACTCGCCAACCGCAAACTGCAGCTTGAACACCCGGTGTTCTCTGTCAGCCGACTTCATGGTTTCCAGCAGGACAATATCCTCCAGCATCCGTCCCCGTACTTCTTCGAGGATCCTGCCCGCAGCCTGGGTCTTCTCCAATTCGCTGAGAGCTGAAAAGGTCTCGTCCTTCATCAGCGAGTGGACAAGAGCCTGTGCCTGACAGTATCGCATCCCCGGCTGGGTAAACAGGATGTGTTCCACAGACTTTGCTCCTGGGTCAGCGGTTTCAATGGGACAGTTTACGATCAGTTCCAATGCGGAGAGATACTCTTTGATCTCCCGGATATGGGTATCTGTGATACCGATGGACTGTTCCTCTTTGTTGCGGATGTCCAGCAGCTCCATCAGGCGCTGGGTGACCGCTTCCGTATCGATATGATCCAGAATTTCGGTACGCTTTTCGGGGTCACGCTCTTTCCGAAGATTCGAGGCGGTCAGCCGTAGATCGTGAGATTGGAAGTCATCGGTCAGAACCGAGAGCAGGAACCGGTGGTTCATGTCCTCGATAATCCGGTTGATGGCGCTGGTCAGCTCACCGGCCTCATACAGAGAGTACAGGTGGCGGAAATGTCCGCCTGCCTCATAGCAGGCCAGGGAATGCTGAATGTTTTTGCAGATCGCTGTATCGATGTACCGCCGTGTGGACTCATCATCCCGGAAGGAGGCGTCCTGGGCGTTGACATCTTCATCATCAAAAGCAAGCTCACCGGCCCGCAGCGTCCCGCCATAGCGGATATATTCATCAATGCTGTCGATCCCCAGCAGGCGGCTGTATTCCCGGTATGGGATGAAGGTGGTGTGGATGGGCTTTGCCCGGTCGTAGAGCTCCTGATCCATCGCCAGCCAAAAACCGAGGGAGTCCGTACCGGAGAGGATGATCTTCATTCCCATCGCCGCAAACACATCGGAGAAGAGAGCCGCAGAATCGATGAAATCCCGCATCAGAGTGACCTCATCAATGAATACATAGCGGAAGCCCGCATCGAACAGTTTTTTCAGATCCCGGTTCATCATGGCCATGGTATCGCTTCTGCGGGCTTTGATATAGGCCGTGCGGCTGAGATCCTCTTTGCTCATTCGGGCGATGGCCTGCCGGAGCATGGTAGTCTTTCCGGTCCTGCGCAGGCCAAAAACCAGGCAGACCCTGTCGCTTTCATTGCTGTAGAGATAATCCTCCAATTGCCCGAAGCAGTCACGGAGGCCCCAGCCCTTTACGCCCTGCGACATGGCGGCCAATCCTTTACCAACAATTACACTGGTTTCAAAGTCCAACTTTGGCTGGCGCACTTTGGGCATCTTGGCTTGCAGCTCTTTCAGCTGTGCCTGCAATACTTTGCGCTGCTCTATTTGCTCCCGCAGCGGCTCCAGTTCGCCATCCCGCAGATATTGGCTGTGCTTCTTCCCATTTTCTGTCCACTGATGATAGTAGCGCGTCTTTCCGTTGATCGTCTTCTTGGAAATATAGCCGATGGGAAGGGCGGCGATCTGCCGCTCCAGTTCCTGAATCTTTTCTTTCATACCGCACCTCCATTCTGCTAAATTTATTATACCCCATTCCTCTTATATATTCAAGGGGTTATAAGGGGTTATATTGTTGTAAGCAGTGCCGCACAGAGCAATTTCTGTGCGGCACTGTTATGATTTTCTCGTTTACTCAAATTTCTAATCCGGAAATCTGCTCCCACTGGAGGATATATCTGTCATTGATGATCCGGTTGTCGTGGTAATGCCCGAAGAACCAGTATGTAAACTGGCACCGCTGATTGACCGTTTCCAGAAAATCGGTGAGCTGGTCACTTCCATAGGAGGGGTCGATTTTCCGCACGACACTGCTGGGACCGCAGTGGGACAGGATGCAGTCTACCTTCCAGTTTACCTGCTCCAGATTTTTCAGTGCCTCTACATATTCACGGGCATTTGGCATTTCTTCCGCCCACCAGGAGCGTCCTTTGACCCGGAACATTCCTCGCATTCGGCGCAGCAGCCAATACTTTTGTTCGAAGTCGGGGGCCTCCGGATCAAGGACGCCATCCTGAATGTCGTGGGAAGAGGCTCCTCCCATCGTGAACCAGGTAAGACCACCGAAGGTGAAGATCTGGCCCCTCATCAGGTGGAGGATATTTTCCCTCACCTCATGTACTCTGCCGCCGTGCCATTCTTTTTCCGGCAGGGCGTTCAGCAGGTCGAAGTTCTCATGGTTTCCGTCCACGAACAAGGTGGTGAAGGGTTTCTCAGCCAGCCAGTCCAGCCAATGCTGGTCTTTCTGGCCGCCGTCCCACAGCCCTCCAAAATCACCACAGATGATCATGTAGTCATTTCGGCCCATCTGCGTTTGCTGGGGGAAGTATTTGCTTCCGAACCGCTGGAAGCCGCCGTGGGTGTCACCAGTGATATAAATCATGCGGATCTCCTCCTTTGTATGGTTTGGGTGATCTCTGTTCCATCCTTAAAGCAGATGAGCAGGCTATCCTTGTCCAGCACCTTGATGTTGCTGACCAGTTGTCTGACCGTGAGTTCATCGAAATCCGTGAGGGCGCCGCTGGCCTGTTCCAATGCCATATCAAGTTCTGCCAGCCTGCTGTCGAAGGCCGCCGCGCCTCGATGCTCCTTTTCCAGCTCAGCTTTTTGGGCCATGAGCTTGGTTTTGGCCATGTAGACCTGTTGAAGTTCTTCATCATAGTCGGTACAGTCAGCGCCGGCACTGACGATCAGTTGGAACAGCTCCAGCTGGCGTTCCTGCAGGTTCCGGATCTGAAGCTCCACGGCAGGCAGGCTCATCGTCTGTTCTTCTCCGGCAAGGACGGCCGCAATACCGGCTTTTACTGCATCCTTGGCTGCCTGCATCCGGAACAGCTCGTTCATGGCGGAGATGACGGCGTCGTGGATGTCGCCCTCATCCAGAGTAGGAGATTGCTTGCAGATCTTCCTGCCATGTTCCAGCCGGTTCTGACACCGCCAGACGACCCGTTTGGCTCCTTTCTGCGTCCAGATCACCCGGCGATAAGGGCTGCCGCACTCCCCGCAGACCAGCAGCTCGCTGAGCACATACTTTCCGCAGTATTTCCCGAGCTGCGTCTTCGCTTTGGAGGATGTTTTCTTCAAGCTGGACCGGCGGGCAATCTCCTCCTGTACCTTTTGAAAGGTTTCCCGGTCAATGATGGCCGGGTGACAATCATGGACATAGTATTTGGGCAGCTCGCCGTTGTTCACCCGCTTTTCTCTGGTGAACAGATCCGCAATGTAGGTCTTTTGGAGGAGGGCATCACCAATGTATTTTTCATTGCAGAGCATCTTCTGGACCACACTATCATGCCATACTGTTTTCCCTGTGGCTGTTTTGATCCCATCCGCCATCAGATCGGTTGTGATCTGCCGGACACTGTGTCCCAGCAGGAACCGGGAGAAGATGCGCCGGACAATGGCCGCCTGCTCCGGATCGATCTCCGGCTGGCCATCCGCACCCCAGCGGTAGCCGAGGAAGTTTTTACAGTGGTAATAGACCTTTCCGTCCTTGAAGTTCTTCCGGTGGCCCCACCTTACATTGCCGCTGAGGGATTCGCTTTCCGCCTGGGCCTGGCTCATCATGAAGGTGAGTATCATCTCGTTGTCCATGAATAGGGTGTTCACATTCTCTTTCTCGAAGTAGACGCCCACGCCATGTCGTTTCAGGCGACGGACATAGTTCAGGCCATCCAGCGTGTTTCGGCAGAACCGGGACACCGATTTGGTGATGACCAGGTCGATTTTGCCGCGCTCACAATCACGGATCATCTGGAGAAAAGCCTTTCGCTTTTTAGCCGAGGTACCAGTGATGCCCTCATCCGCATAAAGTCGGACCAGCGTCCAATCTGGATTGGCGTTGATTTTTTCCGTGTAGTATTCGATTTGGGCCTCGTAACTGGAGAGCTGCTCCTTTTTGTCTGTGGATACCCGGCAGTAAGGCGCGATCCGCAGGTGCTTGTTTCGAATATCCCGTTCTGTCATCTGAGGGTCAGCCGGGATCATGGTGACCAGTTTGGGGGTGGAGGCAGTTTGCTGTATGTTCATAAGGCACACTCCTTTTGATCTTTTTGGTGTAGACTGATCTCTCCGCCTTTTCCAATGCGTACCTGGGCTACTGCCGACTCAAAAACTTCCCACAGGGTTTCTTCGCTCTCTGGCTCCAGCTCCAGCTTCTGCCGCAGCAGTTCCAGCTTGTGTGTCGGTGTTGGATCGTTCAGTCCGGCATACCGCTCGGCAGCGGCGGCCATGATCAATGTTTTCATATATTCCGGATTGATGTCGGCCCGGTTAAAGCAGAGGGCCAGTTCATTTTCGATGCGCAAGGCATCTGTTGAAACAGGGGCGGCTTTGGGAAGCTGGATATGCTCAGGAGAATGAGCCAGCACTTTGAGTTTCTGCATCACTCGTTCCAAAATGATGCTGTCATCAAGATACACACTTCCGCCGCACTCTGGATTTTTACATCGCCAGCGTGGGCGGCCATGGGATTTGGTATCCCGTGTCATCTTTTCTCCGCAGAGAGCGCAGACTGCTTTGTTCCGTATGGGGATGATCTCGCTTGGGCATGGAGCGTAGGTATTCTGTTCTCTCCGCCGCAGGCGAACAGCGAGAAATTCCTCATCTGTCACCAGTCGGGGATAGCCGTCCATCCCGAGATACCGCTCGTTCTCCAAAATCCGCTTGACCATATGTTTGTTCCACTGGGCAGTATGTTGATGATAGCGCACACCTTGCCGGGCCATCTCGTCAGCGATCTGACTGTAGGAGCTGCCCAGCAGGTAGTGGGAGAAGATAGACCTTACAAACTTTGCTTCCTCCGGTTGGCAGTTGATCCTGCCGTTCTGAACCTGATAGCCGAAAGGTATTTTTCTTTGCCAAGCCATTTATCGCACCATCCTCTCTATGTTTTCTGACAGTTCCATCCCATTCAGCAGGCGGAATTTCAGCCGTTCCGGGCTGATAATGATGATCCGATCGAGCAGCTCTCCAAAGAGGTCCGAGGGAACCTCATCCAGCCATTCCGGACCATCCTCCAGATACTCCATCATTCGCTCTGTGTCATGGATCTGCCGGTCTTCACCGGCTGCCTCCAGAAGACGGCGGCGCAGCTTCCTGAGTTCCCGCAGTTTATGGTCGATCTCATCCATCTGAGATAAATAGAGAGCAGAATCCACATACCCTTTCGACTTCAGCCGAACAAGGACGAGATTCTGCTCTGAGATACGGGCTATTTCGTTGTCAATATCGCTGATCTTGCGGTTGGAGCGGAGTTCCCGTTCCCTAAGCTCCTGCAGTTGGCTAAGGGCAGGCCGCAGGACGGTTTCCTGACCAAACTTCAGCTTGTGATAGAGCCGCAGGACAGCCGCCGCAATTTCTGGTTCTGGAATCTGCGGGGTAGGGCAGTCTGCTTTGTTTCCATCGTGGCGGCGGCAGACCCAGTAAGTCTTTCCCCCTGTGATTTTTTTGCGACAGAGAGAGCCGCATCCCCCGCAGTAGATGTGTTTATCATAGCGGCTGCCCTTACTTATACGGTGCGTCCCATGGAACTGCCCCTTGCGGGAGGACATCAGTTCCTGTACCCTCTGAAAATCCGCACAGCTTACGATGGCCGGGTGACTGTGCTCCACAAAGTAGCGGGGCTTCTGGCCAAGGTTTCGAACCTGCCGGAATGGAATCGTATCTGTGGCGCAGCTTTTTTGCCAGATCATATCTCCGGTGTAGGAGATATTGGTCAGGATGTAGGCCACCGTACTGGGATGCCACTTCTCACGATTTCGGCCTCGGTCCACCCCGATCTGGTTCAGCTCCCTGGCGATATCATCCTTTCCCTGGCCGCTCAGATAAGCGGAGAAGATGCGGCGGACCACCTCAGCCTCCTCCGGTATGATCTCCAGATCCCGCCCTGCCAGCCGGTAGCCATAGGGGACGGAAGATGGGACAAACAACCCCTTTTCCATCCGCATACGGACACTGAAGCGCATATTACTGGAGTGGTTGGTCGATTCCATCTGGGCGAAAGCCCCATAGATTTGGGCAACCTGTTCCGAGGTCATCTTCCCGGTATCGATGTTCTCCTTCTCAAAGTGGATCGAAATACCCAGCCGGAGCAGTTCCCGCACGAACTGGATGTACTCCTGTGTGTTGCGTGCAAAGCGCGAGATCGATTTGCAGAGGACCCGGTCGATCTTTCCCTCCCTGCAATCGGCCATCATTCGGTTGAAATCATCCCGATTCCTGGCTTCCAGCCCAGAGATACCTTCATCGGCATAGATATCTACCATCTCCCAGTCCTCTTTGCCAGCGATGTGCTTGGTATAAAAGTCTACCTGGGCGATGTAGGAGTTGACCTGATCTTCGGAGTCACTGCTCACTCTGGCGTAGGCTGCTACCCTCAGCTTTGCTTTTTCGGGGATTCTGGGGTCGATCACCGTGACCTGCGGAACTCTTGCGATGCTTATGTTTGTTTCCGTCATATCTTTTTTGACCTCCTTTCAGCAACACACACTACCACAGTCCTTCCGCAATAGCCATTACCAACACCAACGAAAAAGAAGCGGGAAAACTGGGCAATCAGCTATTCTCATATAGAGCCTGTTCAGGCGAACAGCAGAGTGGGCCGGAGCTTCCGCTCCAGCTCAATGCGGGACTTCTCCGCCTCATCCACTGTCAGTAGGCCCTTTTCGGTGAGCTGCTCCAGCAGCTTCAGCGCGGAAAGAAACACAAGGTTATCTTGAAGTTCTGTCTTAGTCATAAAAGCACCCTCCTGTTATGGAGGGGCCGCCCACCGGAGCCGATGAACGGCCCCGATCGTTCCTGGTCTATTTTTAAATGGCGGTATCCTGAGTGCGGGTAAAATCAGATGGTATTATAGATTGGGAGAAGCCCAACGCTGACTTCCAGCGCATGGTCAAGCTTGCACATTTGGTCTTCTCCAAGAGAACCAAGCTTATCCCTCAATCTGCTTTTATCGATGGTGCGAAGCTGCTCCAGCAGGATGATAGAGTCGCGGTAAAGACCTGGGACTGGAGCATCCAGGTTCACATGAGTAGGAAGTTTATGCTTACCTTTCCGGCTGGTGATCGCGGCTGCGATCACTGTGGGACTGTGCCGGTTGCCCACATTGTTCTGGAGAATGACCACAGGACGGATTCCGCCCTGCTCGGAGCCAACTACCGGCCGCAGGTCTGCATAGTAGATATCACCCCGGCGGATGTCCTCTTTGCGGTATGTTTCCATCATTTGCACCCCCTGTTTTTCTGGCTTAATACCACAAAAATAGGGACCGCTTCTCTGATAACCAGATCCCTTGCAGGATTGGAATGGTGACTCATACAGCAGTCATTCCGGTCAGTGAAAGGGCTGGCATAGAGCAGAAGCGATCCCCATTGCTTCTGATATTAAGACTTCACATTCGTGTTGTCTTTCTTTGGCGCTCGTATTCGACACTACTTCCCCAAGCGCAGGAGACTGTGCCACTGGCATCAGCTCCATAGGGCGACCATCTGAACCGCGGCTGGCTTCACCGCGTCATGGGACTCTCACCCC
>ERZ773224.3085-NODE-3085-length-15563-cov-5.962729_pt1 | contig 15563 bp, 12 predicted proteins | sample MGYA00580526_ERZ773224 | MGnify/ENA primary metagenome ERZ773224 (study PRJEB29015, sample SAMEA2737743) | human gut metagenome | biome: human gut; feature: human-associated habitat; material: faeces | place: China | collected 2012 ... | reverse complement strand
AAAGAGAAAAGACGGAAGCTGGATAAAGAAGATTGTATTCAATTTCCCTGTGCCTATTGATGGCGAGGAAGTGAAAGAACTCCCCTTGGAAACTGAAACAACAGTCGAGACAATAGTGTTGCTACAACGCGAAAACTCGTAGAACTCTTTAGATTTAGGCACTTTTCAAAGCATTGCGTTTTCACGGGCGATGGTGAAAAATGCAGGAATAAGCATATCAAGGACTATGTGACCGTTTCGGTAGTGGTTGATATGGGGTGCGGGAATACAAAAGTCTGATATTCAGACTAGCATAAAGCCAAGAGGTAAAATGACCTCTTGGCTTTATGGTTATAGATGTTTATGTATTACATTTTCCTGCATAGATAATAGTTCATTGATGCTACTAGTAATTGTATCACGTTTCTTCTCAAACAGTCTTATAGCTGACATAAGGCTGTTTATGTTTGCCTCGTCATATTGGGGAACTAAAATCGTTTTTATTTTTTCCCAAGATGTACGGGGAAGTTGCTGACCGGATTTTGATTCCATCACTATATCAACAAAATCTTTTCGCCGCATATAGTAGGAAAACACTTTTGCGAACTCATTGGTATCAAAGCGCAGAACAACAATATCAGTCGAGCAGATACCATCAAAATCGGCAAAATAGACCTTATTCAGGTATGGTCGCAGTTTCCCATACAATACGTCGTTTTTGCTAAAAATGTTTTTTACGCTTCTTATTGACAGTACTTCTGAATCAATTTGGCCACACAAAGTTCCCTCGTTTGGGGCAATATTTTCGAGACCTATATACTTTGTTTCTCCAGTCATTAATTGTGGGTTGACTTTGTTCGTAATATTATGTGCAAGTTTCCCCAAAGCTATTTTTGTAAGGTTCATCCCATCAAATTGCATAAACAATTCTTCAATCTGTTCTTTTCCTTTTAGCAATTCTAATTGCAATGATTTAATCTTTGGACTATATTCTTCTATTTCAAGAACAATTTGTTCTTGAATGGCAATCGGTGGCATAGGGATATCCATACGGTAAACATCATTTCGATTCAACCCTGGCACGCCAGTGCCCCGCTTTGATTTAACAAAACCAGGTAGATCCAGTGCTTTTAAGCAATAGTATGCATATTTTTGCAGAACATTGTTGTTCAGCATTCGCACATAATATGTTGTGTCAATCGGGTAACAGTCATTTTCCTCCCACCATATTTCACCAGCACTTCCTTTGCGCCCAACAATGATGACAGGGCCATTAATTAAAGCCACATCATTTGTTCCAATCCTTCCGTTTGAACCTATGACTGGCACATTTCCAAGTTTACGTTGCTGTTCGGGCAAACTACGCCCATACTCAAGAGAAAGGATGCTTCCCATCTTCTCGGAAGGATATTTGCTTATTATCGAACTGCGAAATCTATCTGCAAGGGAAATAACTCTGTCAAAAGGCACCGTGGAAAAGTCTATGAAATCCTTGCATCTTACTACATCGACATTTTGTCTTATGCTCTCATCAATATCTACAGAGGCTCCAGTGAAGGCGTTATAATTATAGTAGTTTGCTCTATCGGTATTAAGTAAGCTTTTTTCATCATACAGCTTTGTTCCACCTGGAAGCATTTTTATTCCTTCATGTCCCCGGCGATTAGAAAACTCGTAACCCAAGAACTCTTTTTCGGCCTGCTTTTCACCAACTTTTACGATAACGGTTTCCTGCGAATATGTAAGCAGGAAATACAGTATCTTCTCTTTTTCAATAGAATGAACCTTAGAATAGAACATCTTTTCTAGTTCTGCGTTTTGCTCTGATACTGTTTTTTCCTTAAACTGCTTTTGATCTTTCAGCTTTGTAACTTCCGGCAGGTTGTCAAACCAATTCCGGTAGTCAGTCCAAATCTCTTGAGATTTAAAAGCGTTATTTGCCTTTCTTGTTACAAACGAAATGTAGTCATCAAAAGATATGCCGTCAAACACTTCTTCGACATATTTGCTAAATGCTTTTTCGATGCCTAAGACGGTAGTTTCTTTTGGGTGCTCAAAGAAGCTGTTGACCGCATTTTGTATTTGCTTATGGTCAAGGTTTGACCGACGTTCCAAGAACAGGATAACGGTATTGGTTCCTGTTGCCATAAAAGTATTTGAGCCAAGCTCTGTAATGCCCTTGATTTTGAAATATTTGAGTATAATCTCCCTCGCGGCACTATAAATGCCAGCGTTACTTAAAATAGAGCTTGGTAGAACAATACCCGCATACCCACCAACCTTTAGCAGTTGCTTCATGCGTTCTACAAAAAGACATTCAATTTCAGAACTGTTATCTGTGAGCCGATTAAACAGTTCAAAGGAATTTTCACCATTTTGAACAGTAGATTTAAACGCACTCACAGAATAGGGCGGGTTGGCTATTAGCATATCAAACTGCCCATTGTCCTGCGGATTGTCTTTAATGGTTTCTTTCAAACGCCCTTTATATTCTTTGGATGTAGAAAAACTGTCCAATCCATTTGCGCGAATAATATTTGCCTCACCGTCACCGTTCAAGAACGAGCTGACCTTGGAGGATTTTACAAGCCGATAATCTGCATCAATACCATAGACGTATTCTTTCGCCCAATCGTATTTATCAAAATCTCTCCATGCGTTGAGCTTTTTACGGACGGACGGTTTTGCTGCCTTAATATCAATTTCTTCAATTACAGACTGAACTCTGTCCATATATTCGGTCAAGAAATGACCCGTCCCGCATGCGAAGTCAATTACACTCGGAAGAATATCCGGCTCGCCACTTTTCAGCTTGTTCAATATAAACTCTTTTATCGGCAAAGAAGAAACGATATAGCGACAAATCGGAACAGGTGTAAAAAACTGTCCCGCTTCTTGTTTAATGCTGGTATTTAGGAGCAATTCAAAGAAGTCACCTAAGAACTGCTGCTTATGCCCATATCTGAATTGATATGGCTGTAATAATTCAACCACTTCTCGGACGATGTGGGCATTGGTCTTGAAAGACTGATCGTTATATACCTCAATGAAAGCAAATTCGGGATTTTTTTGCAGCCTAAGTTTAGTCAGCATACCCTTTATAGCGTCAAAGGCTGCTTTATCACTTATGTTAGCAAGCTGCCCAGATATTTCATCATCAGAATAGTCTGTTACTTCGATTTCCAAAAAACGGTGCATACCTTTCTTGTAAAGGTCATTTAGACGAACTTGCAAGCTCTCGTCGCTGTCGTCCTCCAACCATTGAAAATCAACCTGTTCGTCTTCATTCTTATCCTCGTCAATTATTTTACAAATAAATAGGTTAAGTATTTTGTTGAATGCGTTTGGCTTGTCTGAAACGACATTGTGGCGCAGTATTTCCGCAAATTGATTAAAAATGCGGCCGCTATCATCTTTTGTTAGTGGCTGCAATCGTCCGCGTACCAATGCTTTAATCTCGATGTTATAGGCAGTAGCCCATTCTTCAAAAATACCATTATCTTTGAAGTTCTTGTTCCAATGGTCATGGATTTCTTTCACATTGGCTAATTCAGCCCAATCTTCCTCAACCGGCACAATACCATTCTTGTATTCTATTTGCGTATCGTTAAGCTGGGAGGCATAAAGACATAGATATTTTACCGTTCTATCGTTAGCAAAATAAGAAAACAGTTGTGCGCCATCCTTAACCATTTTCTTGTATTCTTTTACGAACTCAGTACCCCAAGTTTTGCATTCAATCATGAGATATGATTTTCCATCATGATCGGACACAATAATATCCAGCTTGCCTTTTAGGTTTCGGCCTAAAGGGTATTTCTTTTCCAACGCTATTGCATTTGGTGCATATCCCTTTTCTAAAAGTCTGTTTACACATTCAAGAACAACAAAGTTTTCGGAGTTTTCAAAATTGCTTGTGGTTGTATCGCCCCAAGTGATGCCATGAGCATCATCTATAGAGTCCTCGCGATACTCAATTTTCTCCGTATTGAAATTGACACGAACGATGTAATCGTCATGCCCGGAATACTTTTTATAATAGATATTATCTCGGCCGTCTTCGGGAAGAAAGCCGAGTGCTGTTATCAGTTCTCTTACATTATTCAATGAAATCTTCATTGCCCAATCCCCCCCTTTTGCATATTAACTAATGCAGCTCTTGCTTTGTCGGTGAGAGAGTATTTGCCTCTTGGGCTTTGCTGCGTTATATAGCCATCGCTCTTTAGTTCCGCTATAATGCTGTTTACCTTGACCTTGCTAAATTGCAAAAGATCAGCAATTTCTTGCTGCGTTAACTTAATTACAGTGCTGCCTTTGACAGATATTTGTCGTTCGGCCATGCACTCTAAAGTTCGATACTTATCATTTGCGAAGTATTCCAAACCCATAGATATGCCCTCCTAAACCATGAAGGTATAAAAATTATACTCATAATAGGCTAAAAAAGCAATATAAAAATCCGATTTTCTTCTTGACGCTGTATATGTACCGCGCTATTATGGATTTAAGCTGTGCATCAGCAAAGTGTCTTCGCGTTTTCTAAAACGCACAGTGTCGAAAGATGTTAGTTTACCAAGCCTGTTTACAGGCACAGTCACCAACGAAGACCGTTTCTAAGTCCGTCCTTTTGGGCGGTCATAGTTTCCAAGTATCAAAGTATTATGTGGACAAACAATAGAATAGGTATGCCCAAACGGGCGAAAATCAGAAGGACACGGCCAAGTATGGCGGCGTCCTTTTCGTTTTATTGGGTTCCGGGCGGGGGTATTGCCCATTTAGAAAATACCCAACAAACCGAATGAAAGGGGGTGACGCCTATGAAAAAACCAGCTTTTCTGTTTCCATTTCATAGCACGCCTTTTGCTCTTGCCGCCCCCGCTTTCGGAACCCCAATAAATAGTGAAATGAAGTAAGGGCGATAAATGCGCGGCGAAATATCCCTGCCGCACATCAGTCCCAATGAAATATGCGTTTCCTTTTCCGATATGGTAAGGGAGCACATGAAAATTAAAGGATATACTCAGTCGGAGCTTGTGAAAAGCTCTACTCTGCCCAAGACCGTTATTAGCCGGGTATTACGAAACACCAATCACAAGGGCAAAAACTATTCGCCCTCTTATATGACGGTGCTGTCGATTTGCTATGGGTTGAAACTGAACCAAGAAGAAGCAATTAGGCTGCTGCTTGCGGCTTATCCCGAAATCGGCGTATGTCTCGAAACCATACAACAGGGTAAAGACATATATGAAACGAACAAAATGTTATACGAATGCGGCCTCTCCCTATTGGGAAGCTCGGAAGAATGAACACTCGCACCGCTTTGCTCTTGCAGGGCGGCGCTTTCTATATGCCGGAGTTTCCCCGGCGAAACCAAACCCGCTGCATATTCCCCTATACTGAAAACAGACGAGGGCGCGCCAAGTCAAAAAATGATTATAGGAGATTTAGCAATATGAAAATCACGGATTTAATCATCGACCCCAAGAGTTTAGGGGAAAAGCTGTGGCTGGTGGAGGTCGTACCGGCGTATGAGTACAGGAACAACCAGCGGACGGAGAACGTTACCGGCTACCGCTATGCCGTTGCCATGCCGGATAAGGGGCTGGAAAAGATCAACGTGCGCATCGACGGCAAACAGCTTATGGAAGCGCCGGACGGTTATGCGGAGGTGCGTTTCACCGGCCTTGAAGTGTTCATCTATTGGAGCAACGGACAGCCACAAGTCGGGGCAAAGGCAACGGGCATTGCCCTTGTGAATACCAAGGCTTAACGGTATGCGGCGCGGCGGGGTCGCCGGGGAAAAGGTATTTTTCCATGAAGAAAAATATCCCCCGGCGGCAGCGCCGCGCCGCCCTTGCCATAAGGAATAGTATTACCCTTATGGCAAACCGTGTAGCAAGTAGCGAAACAAGGAGGTTCATTCATGGCAAACAACAGCCAATCCCGCAAATGGGCGCTTGTTATCAACAATCCGCTTGATGCGGGGCTCGACCATACGGCGATTGCCGCCATACTCGCTTTGTTTTCTCCCGCCTATTACTGCATGGCTGACGAGATCGCGGCGACAGGCACGTTTCACACACATGTTTTCCTTTATTCCCCATCGCCCATTCGCTTTGCCACCTTGAAAACCCGCTTTCCCGTGGCGCATATCGAAAAGGCGTATGGAAGCGCAAAGGAAAACCGAGACTATATCACAAAAAGCGGCAAATGGGCCGAGACCGATAAAGCCGAAACCACGGTTGCGGGCAGCTTCATGGAATGGGGAACGCTTCCAGCCGAAAAAGAGGAAACCGACCCGGAACTGTACCGGCTCATACGGGAGCTTCGGGAGGGCAAGCGCACGGCGGAAATCATCGAGCAGTCGCCCAAGTACGCTTTTCGTGTGCGGGACATCGACACGCTGCGGCAAACGCTGTTAGCGGACAGGTTCGCCACGGAAAACCGCAAGCTGGAAGTAGCTTATCTATATGGTGACACCGGCGCGGGCAAGACAAGGAGCATTTACGAAAGCCATGACCCAAGGGAGATATGCCGCGTCACGAATTACCGCAAGGGCGTATCTTTCGACGCATACAACGGGCAGGACGTTTTGGTGTTCGAGGAGTTTCATTCGCAAATACCCATTGGCGATATGCTGAATTATCTCGACATATACCCGCTTTCCCTGCCCGCACGGTACACAGACCGCACGGCCTGTTATACCAAGGTGTATATCACTTCCAACTTGCCGCTCACCGCCCAATATCGGGACGAGCAGTATCACCGGCGGGAGATATGGGCGGCGTTTCTCAGGCGCATACACAAGGTCATTGAGTTTCACAAGGACGGAACAGCGATAGAAAGGTGGGATACGCTTGTATAGGAACGATCAGAAAGACGAGATAAGGCGGGAAACGGAACAGCGTCATTTGCTGCTGCGGTTCGGTCTGGGGCTGAAAGGCGTGTTTACGGATATACGCAAGGCGGCTGTCCTGTTGGGCTATCTTGCAGCGCTATATGCTCTGTGGACATTCAAAGCGGAGTTATTCGGCGCTATGACGGACAGCGTTATTGAAAACCTGTATGCGGGGCTGCTGGGGCTGGCGCTGCCCTTTCTTGCGCTGCTGGGGCTATTCTTGCTTATCGTGCTGCTGGGTACGCCCTTATGCGGCGGCAGGGTAAGCCGGTGCCTCCGGCGCGTGGGGCTTGTCAATCACGCGGGAGAAGCGCCCATGCTGATACGGCGGACAAAGCAAAAGAACAGCCGCGTCACCGTTATGGAGTTTGAGGCAAACGGTATTCCCAAGAGCAAATGGGAGGATAAGCGGCTGGATATGGAAACGGCGCTGAACCTTGCCATTGTGAAAATCACCGAGGGCGAGAACAGGCGGCGGGTGTTACTGCATACAGTGCAGGCAAAAAACGCCCTGCCCGAAACGCTGTATTGGCAGAAAAACGATTTGAGGCAAGGGAGCTTTGAGCTTGTATTGGGCGAAAGTTTGTTGGGGCAAGAAACGGTAAACCTTGCCCGTATACCGCATATCCTCTTGGGCGGCTCCACAGGCTCCGGCAAAAGCGTACTGTTAAAGCTGTTATTGATGCAATGCGCGAAAAAGGGCGCAACAGTCTATATTGCTGATTTCAAGGGCGGCGTGGATTTCCCGCCGGTGTGGAGTCGGTATTGCAAGCTGATTATCGAGGAAACCGCGTTATTGGACACGCTGGACGGCATTGTAAACGAGCTTGAACGGCGCAAGGCCGTATTCCGCAACGCTGATTGCGCCAACCTTGACGAATATAACCAGCGTGGCGGCGAGCAGCTTCCCCGCATCGTATTCGCCTGTGATGAGGTAGCGGAGATATTGGACAAGACAGGCATGGACAAGGCGGGCAAGGAACGGATCGCCGCCTACGAAAACCGGCTTGCGACCATAGCGCGGCAGGGGCGGGCGTTTGGCATTCACCTGATGCTTGCCACCCAGCGCCCGGACGCCGCCATTCTTGCCGGACAGATACGCAACAACATGAATTTTCGGGTATGTGGCAGGGCTGACAAGGTGCTTTCTCAAATCATCCTTGACAGCACAGCGGCAAGCGAACAGATACCCAAGGACGCACAGGGACGTTTCATTACCGGGGACGGTATGGTGTTTCAAGGGTTTTTGTTTGACGAAAGCATGGCATTGAATAGCTAAAGCGGGGGGAAATAATGAGAGCTGACAAGCTGATACGGTATAGCGTTCAGCTTGCGTTCCTGAGACAGCTATTAGAAAGTGGGTTAATAAGTGAGAAAGAATACTCTATTATTAAAAACAGATTGATGCGAGATTACAATATAAAATCTGACCTTACGGCTTGAATTGGAACACGTTAAAGTGTATAATAAACACAATAATAGGAATACATTTTGGAGGCGCGGCAGATGGAACAGAATGTTGAAATAATTAAGGCAAAGAACAGTCTTTCTGACCGAACAAGGGGCAAGGTCATAGACAGGCAGCGAGTGGCCGCATATTGCCGTGTAAGTACGGATAGCGAAGATCAACTTAACAGTTATAAATCACAGGTTCAATACTACACTTCTTTGATTAAGAAAAAGAGTGATTGGATTTTTGCCGGGATATATGCCGATGAAGCGATCACGGGAACGCAGGTGACAAAACGCGAGGATTTTCAAAGATTGATTAACGATTGCGTGAACGGTGAAATTGACATGGTGATTACCAAGTCAATTTCCCGCTTTGCGCGAAACACGTTGGACACGCTAAAATATGTTCGCTTACTAAAGGAACAAAATATTGCTGTATTTTTCGAGGACGAGAAAATCAATACTCTTACCATGGACGGCGAATTGCTGCTTGTTGTATTAAGCTCCGTCGCACAACAGGAAGTGGAGAACATTTCCGCTAACGTCAAAAAAGGCTTGAAAATGAAGATGCAGCGTGGGGAGCTTGTAGGTTTTCAAGGCTGCCTTGGGTATGATTATAATAAAGAGGATAAGAGTATCACTATAAACGAAGAAGAAGCGGAAATTGTCAGATATATTTTTAATCGCTATATCGAGGGTGCTGGAGGCATGGTTATATCACGCGAATTGCGTAATTTAGGATATAAGACAAAGCGCGGCGGAACATCATGGCCGGAGACTACTATCATCGGCATTATCAAGAACGAGAAATACAAAGGCGATATTCTTATGGGTAAGACATTTACCGTTGACCCCATATCAAAGCGTCGCCTTGACAATTTTGGCGAGGAAGATAGGTTTTATATACGAGATCACCATGAACCGATTATTTCAGAGGAAGTTTTTGAGAAGGCACAGGAAATATTGCAGCGGCGCTCAAAGGCTCGAAGTTTGCGTGAGGATGGTAAAAGAGAGAAATTCAGCCGTCAATATGCCTTTAGCTGCCTTTTGGAATGTGGCTTTTGCGGCAGTACGCTTTCACGGAGAAGCTGGCACAGCGGGACACAGTACAATAAAATTATATGGCAGTGCGTTACCTCAACAAAAAAAGGAAAAAAGTTCTGCCCCGATAGCAAAGGCATTGCGGAAAGCACTATTGAACAAGCGTTTATTGAATCGTACCGCTTATTGTGCGCAAACGACAAAGACGTACTTGACGAGTTTTTGAAACGGACGGAAGAAACGCTTTGTGATAGTAATGCCGCAAAGCAGCTTGTGAAGGTTGAAAGAGAATTGCAAAGCATCGAAATGAAGCGTTCAAAACTCGTTGATATGCGTTTGGACGAAGAGATAGACAAAAACACTTATGATGCCAAATCGGCAGAATTAGCCACGAAAGCTGCGCAGCTTGAAGCAGAACGGCAGAGTTTGCAGGAAACGGAGAAAACAGAAAAGGATGTTAAGCGCCGTATCACAGTATTTAGAAAGACGCTGGAACAGCATAATGTTTTAGAAACCTTTGACCGATATGTATTTGAGAGTATAATAGAAAAAGTGATTGTCGGCGGCTATGATGAGAACGGCGAAAAAGACCCGGCCATGCTGACGTTCATCTACAAAACCGGCTTGAAAAACAGTATGGATAGTCGGTCATTCAGAAAACCGAGAAAGAACAGGATAACATCGCATGAATTGTCTTCCCATGACGGAAACGAGGTTGAAAAAGTGTCTTCCTATCATGGTGATGCCGCATGTGGAGACGGTATGTTTATTATCCAAACATAATGCCAAGCAGCACATTGAGGTTGGTTTGAATCTGGACGAGCTGGACTTGACCAACGCGGAGAAGACGGCTACATAAATTAATTGGTGCGATTATGAAAAAAAGATTCTCATTAACAACAACACATGTAATAATGATCGGCTTCCTGCTTACGATTTTAACAGGCACATTTTTCCTGTCATTACCGATAAGCTCGGCGCATGGTAATGCAGCTTCTTTTTGGGATGCCTTGTTTACTGCAACGACCGCTACCTGCGTTACAGGGTTAGTTGTTATACCCACTGTTTCGTCATGGAGTGTCTTTGGGCAGGTTGTAATTCTTTTGCTAATCCAGATTGGCGGACTCGGTGTCGTAACTATTATGTCTGGACTGATGATTTTATTACATAAGAAAATGGGGATAAATGATAGGTTATTATTACAGGATGCGTTCAATTTGAATTCCTTGTCAGGACTTGTCCGCTTTGTAAAAAAAGTTGTTATCGGAACACTTGTCATAGAAGGAATCGGTGCTCTTCTATATATGACAGTGTTTATCCCGGATTTCGGTCCAAAAGGAATATGGATTTCAATATTTACTTCGGTCTCGGCCTTCTGCAATGCCGGTATTGATATCATTGCCGAAAACAGTCTTTGTGACTATGCCCTTAATCCTATGGTCAATACTGTTACCTGTTTGTTAATCGTTATAGGTGGTATCGGCTATATCGTTTGGTGGGATATAATTCGGGTAATAAAAAACATTAGACAAAATAAAAGGAAGATTTTTGGAAATCTGACTTTACACAGCAAAATTGCAATTATATCAACTCTTCTCTTGATTATAGTGGGCGCAATTCTTGTTTTTGTTTTGGAATATGATAATCCGCAAACCCTAAAGGATTACACATTACTTCAAAAAATAGAAGTATCATTCTTCCAATCTGTTACAACCAGAACTGCGGGGTTTGCAACGCTACCGCAAGAAAATCTTACGAATGCGACCGCTGTGGTTTGTCTGCTGCTAATGTTTATAGGCGGCTCTCCTGTCGGTACAGCCGGCGGAATTAAAACCGTTACCTTTGCAGTGATTATTGCGTCAGCGTGGGCATCGATTTGTAACAAAAAAGATACAGAACTGTTTGGAAGACGCCTAGCAAAGCAAGCTGTCGGTAAGGCAGTTGCCGTTACCTGTATGTCTTTCGCTATTATGTTTGTTTCAACTGTTTTGCTGTCTGCAACAATGGATGCCGATTTATTGGATATCGCTTATGAAGCGGCGAGTGCAACCGCCACTGTTGGGCTTACAAGAAATTTGACGACCACGCTCAACGATATCGGAAAACTTATCGTTATTATTACAATGTATCTCGGAAGAGTAGGGCCGATATCCCTCGCTGTCGCATTTAATCGTAAAAAAGAAAACCCAAATATTATCAGGAACCCAATCGAAGAAATCAGTGTGGGATAAAAGGAGGATTTTGTAATGAGTATCAATAAGACATATGCAGTATTTGGCCTGGGCCGATATGGAAAAGCTGTTGCCGAGGAACTTGTAAAAAATGGCGCTGAGGTGCTGGGAGTTGATGTTGATCAGGATATTGTCGATAATGCCGTTGAAACGATTCCTGTTTGTAAGTGTGCTGATATTACAGAAGCAGAGGTGATAAAAAGGCTGGGTATTTTCAATATGGATATCGTAATAGTATCCATGGCAAATAATTTGGAAGCCAGTGTAATGGCAGTAACGCTATGCAAAGAAGCAGGTGTTGAAACCGTGATTGCGAAGTGTGCGAGTGAAATGCAAGAAAAGATACTAAAGCGTGTCGGTGCCGACAGAGTTGTATTTCCTGAAAGAGAGTCGGGCATAAGACTTGGCAGAAGCTTGATTACGTCAGGATTTTCAGAGATGATTGAGTTGTCGAAAGAAGTATCCATGATCGAAATGGATGTGAAAACAGAATGGATTGGAAAAACGCTTATTGAATTGAATCTCAGGAAAAAGTATGGTATCAATGTGGTAGCAGCCCGAAAAGGAAATATCTTTTTGACAACGATAGAGCCGACGCTTTCCTTGGAAAAGGGTATGCAGCTAATCGTGATTGCCGAAATCTCAAAAATTCAAAAGCTCAAGTGACTGAATCATAAGAAAAATGGAAAGGACGATCGGGTGCATGAAAAAGTCGGCTTAAAGCGGCTTCAACTTACCTATGCTGAAGATGATAAAGGATATCCTTCGCTGTTTGGAGGCATTCACACTATTTCATTTGACTTGTCAGGTATATCGCCTACCCCGTTTAACACCAGCCGCGGACGGTAGGGGAACTTATTGATGTCGGCGCGGTCGGTCACGCCGGAGAGCACAAGGCAGGTGTCAAGACCAGTCTCGATTCCCGCAATCATGTCGGTATCCATGCGGTCGCCTATCATTACCGCGTCCTCTGAGTGTACGCCCAGTATCCTAAGGCCTGTCCGCATCATAAGAGGGTTGGGTTTGCCTATGAAATAGGCGTTCTGGCCGGTGGCCATTTCGATAGGGGCGATCATTGCCCGGCATGCGGGGATTATCCCGTTCTCAGAAGGGCCTGTAAGGTCGCTGTTGGTGCCGATGAGCTTTGCGCCCTTCATCACCAGGTGTACCGCCTTCAGGATGTTCTCGTAGTTATAGGTATTACCCTCGCCGATTATAACGTAATCCGGGTCAACGTCGTTCATGGTGATGCCTTCGTCGTGCAGAGCCATTATGAGGCCTGCGCCGCCTATTACGTAGGCGCTGCTTTCCGGCGACTGGGAGCTTATGAAGCGTGCGGTCGCTAACGCACTTGTATAGAAATGGCTCTCGTCCACATCAAGCCCCATGCGCTTGAGCTTTTGCTGAAGCTCCTTGGGTGAGCGCTCGGAGGAGTTGGTGAGGAAGAGGAAGTTCTTGTTTTCCCTGTACAGCCAGTCAACGAACTCCTTTACGCCGGGCAGCAGCTTGTTGCCGTGGTAAATCACGCCGTCCATATCGCATATAAAACCCTTCTTGTTCCTTAATTCGTCCATATCATTCCTTCTTTCTTTTTCTAATCTTTATAATAAGATGGTAACTCCGCAATGTCAAATTCAAAAGCAGGTATTTGTAAAATATATATAAAGGTTTCTCGGCGTGCGGGGTTTAAAGGCTATTGATTTTCGACATAAAAGGTGCTAATATAGAAATGATTTTTCGGCGGCAGGCCGGCGCCGCCGAAGTTATATTTATTTTCATCAATCAACCCTTTCTTAAAAACAATTGCTTTAGGCGAAGAAATCGGAGGAATTATTTAGAATGACACTATTTGAAAATCTTTTAGGACATACCCTGATTGCCGCGGACAACGTCTGGGGTTTGATGGGCGTTATGTGTATAGGTGTTGCACTTTCAATACACCTTGAGCAGAAGTATCAGTGGGCCTCCAAGGTCTCCGGCGCCATAATCGCGCTGATAATGGCGATGGTTCTCGCAAACCTCGGCGTTATACCCACGAACTGCACGCTGTATGACGATATTGTATGGGGCATCGTCGTTCCTATGGCTATCCCCCTGCTGCTGCTGCAGTGCAACCTCAGCCGCGTATGGAAGGACACCGGCCGTATGCTGGTCGTGTTCCTTATCGGCGCACTCGGCACTGTCGTCGGCGCGTTCCTCGCCTATTATCTCCTGCGCGGACCCTTTGGCGATGCGCAGGGTCTTGCAAAGGTAGCCTCCATGATGACCGGCTCTTATATCGGCGGCGGCGTAAACTTTGCGGCAATGGCTTCTCAGTATGCTGCCGGTGACGATCTCACCGCTGCCGCTACTGTTGCGGATAACCTGCTGATGGCCGCGTATTTCTTCGTTCTGATCGCCTGCGCCGGCTCCAAGTTCTTCCGAAAGCACTTTTCACATCCTCACATAGCTGAGGTAGAGGCCGGCGCCTCCAAGGAAGTTGCGCAGACTCAGGCTGCCGCTTTCTGGAGCCGCAAGGACATCTCCCTCAAGGATATTGCGTATAACTTTGCTTATGCCATAGTCGTCGTTTGGGTATCCCGCATTATTTCCGGTATTTTCTCCGGCATCGGCGGCAATCCCTTCCTTGACTTCATAGGTCAGTTCTTCGGCAGCCAGTATGTATGGATAACCACCATATCCGTGATAGTCGCCACCTTCTGCACCAAGACAGTATCCAAGATGCACGGCTCACAGGAAATCGGTACTTACCTCATTTACCTCTTCCTGTTCGTCATAGGCGTTCCCGCCAACATCATGACCGTCCTTACCAAGTCCCCGCTGCTGCTCGTGCTGACCGCGATCATGGTTCTCGTGAATATGCTCTTCTGCTTCGGCGCGGCAAAGATCTTCAAGGCTTCCCTTGAGGATTCCATCATCGCCTCCAATGCCAATATCGGCGGTCCGACGACCGCTGCCGGCATGGCGATATCCCAGGGCTGGACGAGGCTGGTTGGCCCCGCAATGCTGGTGGGCGTGCTCGGCTATGTTATCGGCAACTACGCCGGTACGCTGGTCGGCATTATCCTCGGCGCCGCATAAGTTTCTGACAAAGCCGGCTGTTTTGTAACGACAATATAACTCCGGCGCATCTCTTAAACAGATTTGCGCCGGTAATTTTACGGAAGGCAAAACTATGTATTTTGATGCACACTCTGATATCTGGTGTGATGTGACTACTCGCCGTCTCAATGGCGAGACGAACGTATTTGATCGCTGCCATCTGGAGCGTCTCCGCAAGGGCGGCGTTGAAGGAAGTATTTTTGTTATTTGGGTAGACCCGCCGTATGACGTGGACTATGTAAAGCGTACCGAGCAGATCATGGCTGCCATAAAGGCAGAGACTGCCGAGTGCAGGTCTTTCCGCATCGTCCATAGCTATGACGAGATGATGAAGGCCAATGCCGACGGCAAGATATATATCTTTATCGGCATAGAGGGCATGGCGGCGATGGGCAAGGACCTTACCTGGATCGACCGCTATTACGAGTTCGGCTGCCGCCACGGTATATTGACCTGGAACGAGGCAAACGACCTCGGCGCGGGCGCGCTCTCCGGCAAGGATTACGGTCTTACAGACCTCGGCAGGGAGACCGTCCGGCGTATGCAGGAAAAGGGGATGCTGCTCGACGTTTCGCATCTTAATGATGCTGGCTTTTGGGATGTCGTCAAGATTACGAAAAAGCCCTTCATCGCATCCCATTCCAACAGCCGTGCGATGTGCGGCGTGCTCCGCAACCTTACGGACGATCAGCTTCGCGCCATACGCGATATAAACGGCGTTGTGGGCTTGAATGCGTTCAACATCTTCATAGATGACGACCCAAAGAACCAAACCGTCGAGCGCCTTGCCGAGCACGCGGCGCACATGATCGACGTCATGGGCATCGACCACGTCGGCTGCGGCTTCGACTTCTTCGAGT
>ERZ773224.3082-NODE-3082-length-15574-cov-5.471809_pt1 | contig 15574 bp, 19 predicted proteins | sample MGYA00580526_ERZ773224 | MGnify/ENA primary metagenome ERZ773224 (study PRJEB29015, sample SAMEA2737743) | human gut metagenome | biome: human gut; feature: human-associated habitat; material: faeces | place: China | collected 2012 ... | reverse complement strand
AAAAAACCTTCCCCCTGAACGAAGCGGCCTACCACGAAATGTACGACTGGATCTCAGCGCACATATAAAAAGCAAGCCCTGGCCATTAGATGGGTGTTCATAAAACAGTCAATGGAGCGTATCGATACAGATGCGCTCCATTTCTCATGCAAACATACTATGTAACGGGGTGCAGCCCCCTTGGCTCTCCCTTTGGGAGAGCTGTCACCGCAGGTGACTGAGAGGGCCTTGCAGCCTCTTTTGAATGATAAGATCGATTTGTTCACACACATTACGGAAATCCCTGTCAATATCCTGGTTGGAGAATCGCAAAATCTCCAACCCAAGAGACATCAGGAATTGAGAACGTTCCGCATCATAAGCAAGCCCCTGAGGTTCATAATGTTGAGAGCCATCCAATTCAATGACCAGTCTGGCCGAAGCGCAGTAAAAGTCCACGATGAATCTGCCGATAATCCGCTGCTTGTAAATTTTTACCGGATATTTGCGGAGAAAAAGATACCAGAGCTTACGTTCGTGGGGTGTCGTTTCCCTGCGAAGCCGTCGGGCATTTTCTAATTGGGTGTTGTCTTTTGGTATGGTCATTGTTTACCCTCTCCGTCCTCGCTGCGCTCGGCCGCCTCTCCCAAAGGGAGAGGCAAGGGATGCTCGCACGGTACACCGAAAGGTGTATAGATGTGCGCCCTTTATCAGTTCGGCAAATTGGAGTTTACTGCTCAATACGGTAGTATTTGAATGTTTCATCTTCTCCGACAAAGCGAAAGCCTACCTTTTCCAGCACATGCTGACTCCGGGTGTTTTTCCTAATGGTATCTGCGTTTACCGCAGCCATTCCCAGCTCGTCAAAGGCAGTTTTTACCGCCAAACGTTCTGCCTGCGTTCCGTATCCCTTTCCCTTCATCGCATCGTTTTGCATATGGATACTCAGGGAACATTCTTTTTTATCATGGTCGATCTGCTTCAATTGCAATTCCCCGATCACCTTATCCCCAAGCATGATCGCAAACAGTCTGCGTGAAGCGTCCTGCCCCTTCATGTCAAAATATCGATTTACCGCAGCTTCGTCATAAACATAGGGCTGAAACAGGTGCATATCCATATAGATAGACGCATCATTCGTCCAATGCTTGTACAGTTCGTGACATAGTTTTCGCGTCATCGCCTTTAACTGAATTGTTGGCACGTTAGACCCTACCTATCTTATCATTTCGACTTATTGCTTTGTTCAAAGCTATCATATGGCTTTAATATATGCAATAACATTCCGGGCAGACATTACTGCCGGGAATGAAACCGTCTTATGACCATCCGCCTTAGCCCCTCCGCCCGTTTTTCTATATTTTAGCCGAACAGCTTGCCTATGCCGCTTATTATATCGCCGGCCTTGTCCAAATTGAGCTTGGCCTTTATGGCGTCCGCCAGCTTGTTTATCTGCTTGCTTATTCCTCTGTCATTTTAACTACCGTTGCCGTGGGCGCGTTCCTATGCACGCTCTCTATGCCCGCTATGCAGCTTGCCTTGGCCTTGTAGCCTTCGGACACGGCAATTATTTCGCCGTTGCGCGCCTTGAGACGGAAGCGGTATTCGCCCGCCTTATCGGAATACATTTCAAACTTGGGATGTGTCTTGGCTTCGTAATTTTCAACGGTCTGATCCTCAAGCTGGGCTATTTCCGCGTTCTTGCGCACGCTCTCAAGCCCGTTCATGCAGGCGGCCTCGGTAGTATACACCTCTGACGTTGCTATGGCTTCGCCGTTGTTGGCCTTCAGATCGAACTTAAACCCGGTTTTGGTCTGCTTTACAACAAATTTACCCATGTTCATACCCACTTTCGCTTTGATTTTTATTTATTATATCATATATTTTTATCGGCACAACGGTATAATTGCCTTAACTTGATATTTTTTTGCAAGATAAAAGGGACACGGGTTTTGCCCCATGTCCCTTGCGTATTGACCTTTAGTTCAGCCTTATTTCCTTCGCCTGCTCGGGATTGAATACACCGCGCATGTCATACTTATTGTATGTGCCGTATTCGTTGAGCACGCGGCCATCCAGCGAGTAAGTCACTATGAAACGCTTGCCGTCCACGCTGGTCCAGTTTTCGGCGTCCCATGTGAGGTAGCCCGCATCGTCGGTGCGCTTTTCGGCGAATATAAGATCCACCTGACGGTTATCCTTGGCCACCATGTCGGTTATTTCCGCGGTGGTCAGGTCGCGTTCGCACTTCTGAATAAGATCGTTTACCTTCATTGTTTTGCTCCTTAAAGCTTAACCGACGTATCCGGCCTTCTTGAGTATCTCAAGGGCGCGGGCGTGGTTAGCTTCGCTCATCATTACCAGCGGACCGGTGCAGCCCATGCCGGTTTCGGCATAGATGCCCTCTTTCCACAGGGCCTGCGCGGCATCCTCAAGATCCATTACCTCTATGCCGGCTATGGAAGCGGTGCAGGGCTCTGCCGCGGGCTTGACCACCTTTTCTTCCGCAGCGGCGGGCTTGGCGGCTGCCTTGCGCGCTTCAAGTATCTGGTTCAGGCCGGCCTTTTCAGCCTTGGCGAATTCAGCGCTCGCCTTTTCGAATACCTTGCCCTTAACAAGCTCGGCTGCATACTCCAGCGCGTTCGCTATGAGTGGCGCACCGGAAGCGCGGCTGATTATAAGGATAAGCTTGTCGTAACCCTTGCCGATGCCGGGGCCATAGCCAAAGCCGGTGGATTCAAAGCTGCCGCCGGTGGTAAACGCAGCAAGCATCTTAACAAGCACGTTACCGGTAAGCGAGTCGGTCACCAGCACGTCCGGCGTGCCTTCCAGCACGTCGTTACCGCGCATCACCGCGCCGCCGTCCGCGCGGGCGGACTCGGCCCAGGTGAACTCGTAGCCGTTGGCCTTGAGCTGGTTGAGCGCCATCTCGGTCTGCCTTGCGCCGTCAACGTTCAGTATGCCTACCGTGGGGTTTCCCACGCCGCAGGCCTTGGCGGTGATAATGCCGGAAACGGCGTTCTTTATCATGCCCTCTATGCGGTCCGAGCTGGAGGTGCCGGTGGTGTTGGCGATGAACATTTCGCGGCCCTTGGCGGGGGTTATGGCGCGACCTACGGTGGAAACGCCGATGGGGAACGGATAGTGCATGGTAACTGCGCCGTCCACCTCGTGATTATTCAGCATCTCCTCCATCTTCTTGTGACCCTCTTCATCGTTGGCCACGGGGATGGTGGTTACGCCTTCGGCGGTGAGCGTGCCGATATAGTACACGTCTACGCCGCGCTTAGCAGCCATTTTGGCGGCAGCCATGGCGTTCTCTTCGCCATGCTCGCTGCCCATGCCGGTAAGGGCGATCTTCGGGCGGTCCATGAACGCGCCGGTTTCAAGCCCTTCCGCCATCTTCAGGAATGACTGCGCGATTATCTTTTCAATGCTGCCCATGTTGCGCACCTGCCTTATTCATCCTGCCCCATGAGGGAGGTGGCAAATTCGCGCATGGCCTTGGCTATCATCTTCTTGACTTCGTCTTCGCTCACGCCGGCTTCGGCTTTCTCGCCCTTGTTCGCCTCAATAACGAAGGATACGCCGTCAAACAGGTTGGTCATGCGGCCAAGGAACAGCGAACCCTTGCCGATTATCATAACGCGGTTGATCTTGCCGGCCATGATATCGTTGCGGGCGAATCCGATGTAAGGCACGCCGGAGGGGATATGACCCTGGGTGGGCGCCCAACCGGTAAGGCCATGCTCCTTGGTGAAGGAAGCAAGCTCGCTCTTCTGAATATCGCCGCGCTTTACGGCCAGAGCAGCTATCATCTTGTAGTTAGCCAGCGGCACGTCGCCTGCGCCGGCGGGCTTGGTGATGTCGGGGTTCTGCATTTCGGGGGAGAACTTATCAACATCGGTAACCTTCAGACCGGCCCTCTCCAGAGGATCGGTGACCAGGCTGCCTATAACGGCCTGCGGCGCGGAGCCGGTGCCTACGGTGTGGCGGCCAAGTATGCTAAGATCCACAACGGGGCTTACGCCGTCGTCCTGGGTCAGCACTACGGCAAAACCGCCCAGCATGTCCTCAAGAATGGGCAGACCCTTCTTGACATGGTCCTTGCCGTTCATGCCCAGCTTTGCGGTGCAGCCGCCGGCGGTGACAACAACGGTCTTGTATGCGCCGGAAGCGACCAGGGAAGCGGCCTCTACCATGGCATGGGCGGGGCCTGCGCAGAAACCACGGGTATCGGAACCGGTGGCGGCGTTAAGGCCGGCTATTTCCGCAACGGACTTGGCAAAGTTGCCGCCGCCGCGCTGGTTCATATCGCCGCAAGCTTCTTCGCAGCAATCTATAACGTATTCAACGTCTTCCTTGTTGATACCGGCATTCTTTATGCCGCTGAGTATGGCAACTACGCAGGAAGCCTTGCTGACAAGGTTTTCAAGCATGGTGTGCGCGGAAAGGTTGACGTCTATGTCGTGTGCGCGATTTACACAGCCGACCAGCACGTTGTTATCATACAGGCCTTCGGAATGCTCTTCGGCAACAAGGCGCTCTATCTCGGCAATGTCAACGCCCTCGTTAACGCGAGCCATGATGCTTTCGTCGATTATGGGGTTGGCGGCAAGCTGATCGCGATACTTGGCAACGAAGTTCTTGTCCAGCTGAACAAGCTCGAATACGTCGCAGGCCTGCAGCAGCAGCAGGAACTCCTCCTGGGGCATCATCTGGCCGAACTGGCCGTAACGCTCGTGGCAGGGGCATTCCTTATCGTGCCAGGGCTGGGGAATCTCGGCAAGCTCATCGGGGGTGGCGTTGCCGATATAAACCTGGTTGGGATAATAAGAAAGTACCTGTTCAAAGCTGCGGAGATGGCTGGGCAGCTCCTTGAGGTACTCGCTCTCAGGATTAACTATGCGCTCGGTTGTCTGTGTGGTGCCGTTATGGATGACCATATCGGGGGTATGTACGAGTATGTAACCCGCACCCTTGATTACGCTCTTCATGTTGCATCTATCCTTTCAACATAATATTTCTTTTTTCAAAAAAACGCATACCGCGCTCAATTTGCTTTTCCAAAATAGGAAGGTCGGGGCGCGGGCTTACGCCTGCGCCCCGCGTGTGAATGCCTTAATACTTGCAGTACTGTTCGCGGACGGAGGTCATTTCGTTAACTATATCGTCAACATCCAGAACCATCTCCATCATCTCTACCTGCTCGCTATATACGTCAGGATCGAATTCCGCCTTTACTTCAGGCTCGCACACATGATACACCCTGAGTCCCAACTGGACTCCTGTCAACGGACCTGCGAAAGTGGGGTCACCATTGGTGACGGTCTCGGCAGCGAGACCGGCAGCCTCGCCCTCAGCAGCACCCAGAAGAACAACAATGTTCTCGGGGCCATACTGCTCGGCCAAGGACTTTACGCGCCTCTGATTCTCAAGGTCCATTGCACCGGCGGACGTTCAGACAAAGCACTCCGTAGAGGAGAAGACAACATCTGCACCTGCGCTCTTAGCGCACAGTTCGATAGCTTGTCCGGGAACGCCGTCACGGTCACCGATTATGATGACCTTCTTGCCAGCTAAAATGCTCATGCCACATCCTCCTTTTCCATTATTTTATAGAAGCCTTTCGGCATTCTATCTAAAAATTTTGTGCCGTTTTACCGGCGGAAAAGGCATACAGGCTAAAATAACTTATCAGCCGATATGCTTCTTTATCATGTTCTCCACGTTTTCGGGAGTAGCGTCGTCCTTAACGAGGGAATCTATCATCTCGCCGTTTTCGTAGATAGCTATAACGGGCAGGCCGAGAACCTTCTGAGAGATAGCAAGGCGGCGGGCCTTGGTGGTGTTAAGGGCGCAGAACTTCAGCTTATCGCCATAGGTCTCGGCATAACCGTGAACATAGGGCATAAGGGCGGCGCAGGGTACGCAACCGTCGCCATAGAAATCTACCAGCACCTTACCGGGGGCCTGAAGCACTTCCGCTTCAAATGTGTTTTTATCAACTTCCAGCATCGTTATATCCTCCTTGGATTATTTGCCTATTATGATAAACTTATTCCTTGTGATCCGCAATATATTTTTCTGCCTGCATGGCGGCGATAGCGCCATCGGCAGCGGCAGTCACAACCTGACGCAGACTCTTCACACGCAGATCGCCCGCGGCGTATACGCCGTCAAGGTTTGTATGCATATTGTCGTCGGTAGGAATGTAACCGTTTTCCATATTCACCTGACCCTCGTACAGGGCGGTGTTGGGCAGCAGGCCTATGAAGCCGAACAGGCCGAACATTCCGTCGTCCTCGTCAGCCTCTATGGTGGTCAGTTCGCCGGTCTTGACGTTCTTAACTACCATCTTGGTCAGTATCTCGTCGCCATCTACTTCGTCAACCACGGTGTCCCACATGAAGTGCAGCTTCTCGTTCTTGAAGGCCTTTTCCTGTATGGACTTAGCAGCGCGCAGCTCGTTGCGCCTGTGGATGATGGTGACCTTGCGGGCAAACTTTGTCAGGTACATTGCCTCTTCAACGGCCGCATCGCCGCCGCCGACAACGTAAACTTCCATGCCTTCAAAGAAAGCGGCGTCGCAAGTGGCGCAGAAGGAAATGCCCTTGCCAACGAACTTGCCTTCGTTTTTGCAGCCTATGGGGCGGGGGAAAGCACCGGTGGCCAGTATAACGGTTTTGGCATAATACTCGCCCTTGGTGCCGACGAGCTTTTTAACATCGCCCGTGAGCTCAACGCTCTTTATAGAATCGCGCGCACGCTCTGCGCCGAACTTTTCGGCCTGCTTCGTCATGCGGGCGATAAGGCTGGGGCCTGATTCGCCCTCAAGCTGTGCGCCGGGGTAATTTTCAATTTCATTGGTGATGGCAATCTGGCCGCCATCCTGGCCTTTTTCGATAATAAGTGTGCTGAGGCGTGCGCGGCCGGCATACAGACCGGCAGTCAATCCCGCAGGACCCGCGCCAAGGACTATCACGTCATAGATCTTGCTCATATTCTTCGCTCCGAATCATTTATTTCTCCGCCCGCGGCCCTGTTACGGGCCGCGGGACGTGAGTTCGGTTTAAGTGCCCCGTTTCAGTTTACGATCAAACCTCGAAAATGGTCTGATCCTGAACTTCGGTAGTCAGCGCTTCGAGGGCGCGGTTGACTATCTTCTTGCGGAGGTTGTATTCTTCCTCCGGAGTGAGGGCGGGGTTGCCCAGGGGGTGAGGTATGGCGATAGCGGGAACTATCCTGTTCGCGCCGACCGTCATGGAGATGGGGGTAACGGTACACACGTGAACCACGGGGATACCGGCCCTTTCGATTTCCTTAACCATCGTTGCACCGCAACGCGTGCAGGTGCCTCAGGTCGAGGTCATGATTACAGCGTTAACACCGGCCTGCTTCAGCTTCTGAGCATACTCAGCAGCGAATTTCTTGGCGTTGGCAACGGCAGTACCGTTACCGACGGTGGTGTAGAAGTAATCATGCAGCTTGCCGATCTTGCCTTCGCGCTCGAATTCGCGCATGACATCGACGGGCAGTACGCGGTCGGGATCCTCGTTGGCGTATACGGGATCGTATCCGCCGTGAGCGGTCTCGTACTTATCGGGAGTCAGGTTCTCAACACCCGCTATGCAGTATTCGCCATAGTGGGAAGCGGAGGAGGACTCTATATGATCGGGGTTGCCCTTGGGGACGATACCGCCGCTGGTGCACAGCGCGATAACTGCCTTGCTCAGATCCTTAACAGCGGGATTGGGGGCAACGCGGTCGAACGAAGGCATGGGATACTCGGTAGTGAAGGGCTTGTCAGCAAGCTTGTTGAGCAGCATCTTCACAGCGCGCCTGGAACCACGCTCCTTCTCGAAGAAGTTGACGCGGATGCCGTTGTTCATGTAACCGTCTTCGCAGGAAGCGCCCAGCTTTTCGCCCTTCATCAGCTTCATGGCAAGCTTGGCCATGGTGGGGGCAGCCTTACGCATACCGGCGGCGTTGTTGGTGGTGGCGACGATGAGAACCTTGTCCTTCAGGTCGGCACCGGGGTTCTCCTCGTACATACCGGTGAGCACGGGGATGCCCAGCTCTTCCTTCACGGCCAGCGCGATGTTGGCGCAGGCATAGCCGTAACGGCCGGCGTTGAACGCGGGACCGGCGATGAACAGATCGGGATTGATTTCCTTGACCCAAGCAAGAATCTGGGCCTTGGATTCCTTCTCATGCTCGGCAAAGTGAGAGTCGCCGCAGACGATAGTGTTGACTATCGTGGCTTCACCCTTCCATGCTGCGTCAAACGCAGTGCCGGGGCCGACGGCGCCTTCCCTAAGCTCGGGAGCGATATGAGCCATTTCCTCGCCGCCGATCTGGGCGAAGAACTGGTTAATATAGTGTACTACACGATAACTCATGTTCTGTTTCTCCTTTCTGAGCCTTACCTGGCGCTGAGGCAGTTAAAGCCCATTTCGTTGGTGGCGCCGGTGATTACCTGCAGCTCCGCCTCGATGCTGCCATCGGGCCTGAGGGAACCGGCGTGACCGCCAGCGATCTTATCAACGTAATCGAGGGTGCCTATAACCTTGTCCAGCTTGGGCAGCTCGATAACCATGTTGGCGTTACCACCGGTGACGACCGCGTCAGCCAGAGGATCGGCATCGGCCAGGGACTGGCTCTTGCCATCCTGACCGGCGTATTCGTCGGTGATGATGGTGGTCTTTACGCCAACCTGCTCGATCTTCTTGGTGTTCATGATCAAGTCGGTATCGGGGTTGCCGAAGCCTTCCTGGCTCACGATAACGCCGTCAAGGTCCAGCAGACGGCACAGCTTAGCGCTCCAGTCGGAGGAACGCTGCTTGTCGGCCAGGTAGACGTTTTCGTTGGTGATTATGTTGCAAACATAATTCAGGGTCTTGCCGTGCTGCTCGAACAGATCGGCAACGACGGGGTTATTCTGATGATGATAGGTGGTGTTCTTATCGCAGGCGGAAACGCAGTTACCGCTTATGATAGCGCCGTCCATCGTCTCAGTGGGGTAAATGATGGTGGTCAGGGTGCGCTTGGCATCTACGCCGTAAACATAGGTGTCGTGCAGCAGACCCTGGCTCTGCAGCATGTGGACATAGCCAACGCGGGGCAGATTGGGGTACTTTTCAAGACCTTCGCGGATACCGAGGGTTTCAAACTCCTTGGTCTCGTCGGGGGTCACGTTGCGGCCGAGTTCACCGATAAAGGTGGCGGCACGCAGGCCGGCGATACGCACGGCGTGCTCATACTCATGCTGATGCACGCCCTCAACCTGGGTGCAGACCATTACGAGGTTAAGCAGCTTGGAGAACGGAGTGTACTCCGCACCGGGGCCGGTCATATCGATGATGCCCTCCTGGAAGCCAACGATGGGGCCGGCAGTGACGACCGCCATGCCGCGCAGGACATGGGTCTTGCCGGAACCAACGGTGTCCACCTTGGCTATAACGCCGGGGAACTCGCCGCCGGGACCCTCTACCTTTACGCGGGGCTCGATAACGTCCTTAACAGGGGTAATGCGAACGCTCTCGCCGGGCTTTGCAATGTCAAAGCACACGGATTTTACGCAAGCCTTTACGTCGTCATCCTCATAAACAAAGGCCTTGACGTCATCGGCGTTTACGAAAAGCGTTCCGTTTTCAACCTTGGATTCGTTTGAAAATTGAATGTCCTTGATCTCTATAAAGCCCAATTCCAATTTCAAATCGAACACCTCCTCCTTCTTTTTTTGCATGGTTATATTTGGTTATCCAGTTTACTAAGACCCGCCGCCGCGTCGTAATCCACGGCGCCGCACAGCAGGGTATAGTCGATTAGTTGAAAGTCCCCGAGCACCTTATCGCTCAGCATCCTGTTGCGCGGGGTGAATTTATCATACGCCTCAACGCAGTTGGATATTATTGCGGCCTCGTCCGCGTTCATCTTATGCGGAACCTTTGAGACCACAACGGACTTATAAGGAGTTTCGTTCGGCTTTACGCTGCCGGAAAGCGGATGCGTATAGAGCTTATGCCCCGCATACACCAGATCCCGCACCGTTATCAGTATAGCGCGATAATTCTCCTCGGGCAGATAACGGACTTCATAGTACTTGCTGAGTACCTTTTCGACCAAGGGATTATTGGTCACTATCATAAAATCCCGTCCGTTCTTCATGCTTGACTGCCCGCCTTTCCCCGTTCCGGCTCCCGATCTGATTGATTATATCTTGTCAATCAGATCGATAAAAATAGAGTCGGCATACGGCATACTTAATACCCGTGCCAGACTCTGTATCTAACCTGAGAGATTCCCCGTCTCGCGGCGGGTTGCGCCTTCGGTGCTGTTCGCTTTCCAGAGTTCGTCAGATTACAGTCCCTTTGCCTGAGATATTCACGCAGATTCGGCCTTACACTGCGCTTATTCCTTCGGCTCGCCCTTCTGCCACACGGCCTTGGGCGCATCTCCTGCAATCGTCATCCGAAACTATTTATTTCCTTCATACAGAGTCCCCTCCGTATGGTTATAAGATAGCCCATTATCATTAAATTGTCAATATAAATCGGCATTACTATTGAAAAACATGATATTGAAGTTAGTTTAAGCATATAAGCGATAATTTGCGGGATATTTGGAAAGCACATCCGGAGTTTCGCAATACTAAAAAGCCTCCCTGTCGAAGGAGGTGGATGCGAGTGAAACGAGCAGCCGGAAGGAGTAAAACAAGCAAAAAGCACTGCAAGCAACTTTATAACCTTTTTTGCCAGGGGGCCAGGGAAGATTTCGATTTCTCCCCTTAGGCCCCCTGGCGACCCCCGTAACCCCTTTGAAACGATCGCTCCGCGAAGGGGTACGGCACTGTACGCCGTGTTTGTACCACACCAAAAGGGCTCCCCGGCCGGGGAGCTGGCAAACCGAAGGTTTGACTGAGGGAGTCCGCTTAGCTGAGGGGTTGACGGAAAATAGAGAAGCCACGATACAACCCCTCCTAATTCCGCACTCCGCATTCCTAAAAAAACTCGCTCCCCTACTTTTGCAGGGGAGCGAATATTTTTCGAATTTTAGTTTTTTATCACGCGGCGGGGGTCACGCTGGTGATGTGGGGATTGACGCCCTCGTACCAATAGAGGAAGCCTTCCATGTCGATCTTGTCGCCGATGGACAGGTTCTTCACGGCGTTGTAAACGTCGGTGGTGTTGTCGCACAGGTAGGATTCAACGGTGAAGGTGTAGGTGTTTTCGCCCAGGGTCACGTTGAAGTACAGGTCGTCGCCGTCCTGACCGGAGCCGTCATACTTGTAAAGGTAAGCCACGTCGTTGCCGTTCTCGTCCTGACCGGCGGCGGCAACGGTCATGCCCTTGAAGGACACGAACTCGTTCTGATGCTTGATAAGCTCATCGGTGCCGAGCATGGAGGTAACGTCAAGCGCCTCGGCCACGAAGCTGCCTTCTTCAATTTCAAAGGTGGCATCGATTATTTCAACTTCGCCGCTCCACTCGGCCTTGTAGCCGGTCACCTTTATCTTGGTGCCCTTTTCCAGCTTGGCATAGTCCTCTTCGGAGCAGGCCATGTTGTAAAGGAAGTATGCGCCGTCCTTGTCCTGGGTATAAACGGTAGCCTTGTCTTCCCACCAGGACTGCTTGGCCTGGACGTAGGTTTCTATAACGACCTGGGAATCAAGCTCCGCCGCAACATACTCGGCATGGGTCATTACGCCTTCGCCCTTCACATCTGCATCGGGCTTATCGGCGGCATTGTTTGCGCAGGCGGCGAAGCCGGCCGCGAAGGCAACAACCAACAGGATAGCTAAGAACTTTTTCATTTTTGTTCTCCTTTTTATTTTATGACGCCCGTTTTCCGTTACCGGTAACGGGGGCCAATAAGATTATAAAACAAAACAATAATAAATCAATACAAAAACGCTAAATATAAACTTATCAATCCCTTTTGCGGCGTTTTTGCTTCGCCTTGCCGTATGCGGCGTATGCAATAATAAGCGCCCACACCGCGCAGAGCCCCCAAATCAGCGCGCGGGAGGCTGCGGGCAGCGGGCCAAGCTCCTCCTTGCCGCCCGCGGAGGCGGCGTTCGCATTGTCAAGGCGATAGAGCGATATAACGTCGCTGAACAGCTTTTGCATATACGCATCGTCTATCGTTTCCCTGCGGCGCACGGACTTCGCCGTGTTTTCAATAAGCTGACCCGCCGCATCGCGAAGTGAGGCGGAGCCGTTGTAAACGGGCGTTGTGAACGTGTTATCCACGTTTTCAAGCAGCATATTGACCGCCTTCAGCTTAACCTCATAATGCTCGGCATCGTTGGCGTTGCTTGAAAGGTAGGCCAAATAGTCCGCATTGCTCCTTGCCGTATCGGTAACGGGAACGTAGCCCTCGGTTTCGGAATAGGCTATCTGCACGCCGTCGGTGAGCAGATATTGGCAGAACAGCCACGATGCAAGCACCTCGCCGCTGTCCGCCTTGTTGAATACGCATACGCTCGGCCCCTGGGACATCATCTGCGGAGCATCGGGGTCAAGCTGGGGAACGGTGCGCACGGCTGTTTCAAAGCGCACCAGCTTATCCGCGCTTATGTCCGAAAGCGGGGCGTCAGTGCCCATCCATGTTGAGCCGGCGGTGGAGTCTATTGCGAATATGCATTGCCCAGCGTTTAGGAAGTTCGCCGGATAGCCCGATATTTTGAACGTTGAAAACGCGCCGCTCTTTGTATGCTCCGCAACGGTGTATAAAAGCTCCTTTGTTTGGTCGTTGAACATAAGGGCGTTGCCTTCGTCGTCTGAATACTCCGCGCCGCTTTGCCTGAGCAGGGTTATCATCATGTTATCTGTCGATTTATATATGAACGGTATCATAACCTTCTGGCCGTTCACTTTATATGTGCCGTCCGCGTTTTTTTCGGTCGCGGCCTCCGCCACCTGCCATATAAAGTCCCAGGTAAGCGTATCGGGCAGGGTGAAGCCAAGCTTTTCAACATAATCCTTGTTTATATAGCATGCCTCGGTAGAGCGCATGAAGGGCAGCGCATAATAATGCTCCCCTATGCGGCACTCCTCAAGATATTTTGAAACGAGCTGCTCCGTTTTCGGCGTTGTGAACCTCAGCTCGCTTCCGCCAAGGCCGTAGCGGCTGTCCGCCATAAGCTCATCCAGCGGGGCTACCACGTTCGTGCCGGTAAGGTAGGTTGCAATATGGTCTGGATAGGTTATGCATATATTCGGCGTTGTGTTGGTTGCAATGTTTGTAATAACATCGTTATATATTTTGCCGTAGTCCGTATACAGCCTAAGGTTTATTTTAATGTTTGGGTAAAGCGATTCAAAGTCGCGTATGGCCTGCTCGTATATCCTTGTCTGGTTCTTATTGGTATCGTTCTTGGCCCAGAAGGTAAGCTCGTATTGCTGCGAAGCATCGAACTCCTCCGGCATTACGAACGCATCCATGCCGCGGGAGCCGTGGCACGCCGTTAGCGCGCAGCAGAGCGTAATGAGCGTTAATATAAGGCTTATGGGTTTTATTGCGCGGCTCATCCCTTCAATCCTCCCCTTGACACGCCTTCCATTATCTTTTTCTTGAATATAAGGAACAGCACTATAAGCGGCACCGATATGGCTACCACGGCCGCCATCATTGCGGGTATGTTATCCCGCCCGAAGCCGCCTTCGCGTATGGCCTGTATGCCGCCGGAAACGAGGAAATAGCTGCTGTCGTCCGTTATAAGGCGCGGCCAAACGTAGCCGTTCCAGCATTCTATTACTTTAAGTATTATCACCGTAACAAGCGTTGGGCTGCATATGGGTATAAGCACGCGGGTAAGGTACGCCATGTCCGATGCACCGTCCACCTTGGAGGCATAATAAAGCTCGTCCGGCACCTGGGCAAAGTTTTCTTTAAGAAGATATATATAGAATACGCTCGTTACGGAGGGCAGTATAAGCCCAGTGAACGTGTTCCTCAGCCCCCAGTCGGTTATGGTCACAAAGTTGGTTATTATAACAAGCTCGTTGGGTATCATCATAAGCGAAAGCAGCAGCGTGAACGCAACGCGCTTGCCGCGGAACTCAAGCCGCGCAAACGCGAACGCCGCAAGCGTTATAACAATAAGCATCAGCGCCGTTGTTACAACGGTGAAAAGCAGCGTGTTCATAAAATACCGCGCAAGCGGCACGGCCGTGAACGCCTCCGCATAGTTTGCAAGCGTTGGATAAAGCGTGAAGAACTTGGGTATATATTCGGAATTATACGCGCCGTAATCCTTCAGGGATGTAAGCACCATCCAGTAAAACGGGAACAGCACTATTATTGCCCACAGCGCAAGGAAAAAATATTTTACGCCCGTCCATATGCCATGCTGTATTTTCATCTTGCGGGTTATTTCGCCGTAATTGTCGGAGTTGCGCACGGTTCAGCCCTCCTTAGTAATGCACATGCTTCTTGCTTATCATAAGGTTTATGCACGTTATGGTAAGCACAATGGCAAAAAGCAGTATTGCCGCGGCGGAAGCAAAGGAAGGATAGCCGCCGCTGTTGCCGTAAAGCATATCGTATATATAGCCGACTATGGTGTTCATGCCGGCGGCGTTAAGATCCGTGCCGAAAAGGGCCACGGCGTCGCTGTATGCCTTGAACGCACCTATAAAACCGGTTATTACCAAATAGAATATCATTGGGGATATCATGGGCAGCGTTATGCGCGTGAACATGGCCGCGCCCGTCGCGCCGTCTATACGGGCGGCGTTGTAATACGTTTTATCCACCGATGCAAGCGCGCTTGTAAGTATAAGCACCTTGAACGGCATAACTATCCAAACCGTGTAAAAGCTGAGCACGAACATCTTTGCCCAGTAAGGCCCGCTTATGAAGTCCACGCTTTTGCCGCCGAACCAGTTTATCATCAAATTGACAAGGCCTTCCGTATACGGCGTTTTTTTGAACAGTATCATGAACACCAGGCCGACGGCCAGCGTATTGGTAACATAGGGCAAAAAATATACGGTTTGGAAAAGATTCCTCAGTTTTTCTATGGAGCTTAGCGCAAGGGAGATGACAAGCGCAAGGGAGGTTGAAAGCGGAACGGTTATTATGACCAGCAAAAATGTGTTCTTCAGCGCCTGCAAAAAATACGGATCGCGCAGAACATATGAATAATTATAAAGTCCCACGCCGAAAAAGGTTTGGGAAGCGGAATTGTACCCTTCTTCAAACGAATAGACAAAAACGTCTATCAGCGGGTATATCATAAACACGCCCAGGAACGCCATTGCCGGCAGCAGATACAGCCATGCTTTTTTGCTTTGCTTTTCCATACTAAGCCGCTTAGGATATAAACGGATCCTTTCGCTTTTATATTTATTACTATATCATACAGCGCCGTTTATTTCCACAGCAAAAAAGCCCACGCCTTTTGCGGCGTGGGCTGCTGATGAACTATGTTTATTCGGCCTTCATGGCGTTTTCGCGCTCCGCGCGGCGGCGGGCGATGCGTTCGCGGCGCTTCTGCTCCTCGCGGTTATGATGCACAATAACGTATACAAGCGCGGCTGCAAGCAAAACGGCCACCGCTATCATTATATACAGCAGCGTATGGCTC
>ERZ773224.3057-NODE-3057-length-15682-cov-5.414667_pt1 | contig 15682 bp, 9 predicted proteins | sample MGYA00580526_ERZ773224 | MGnify/ENA primary metagenome ERZ773224 (study PRJEB29015, sample SAMEA2737743) | human gut metagenome | biome: human gut; feature: human-associated habitat; material: faeces | place: China | collected 2012 ... | reverse complement strand
TGAATCCGTTAATTCTTGAGATAATCTTAGCAGCATCCTTACCAAGACCGTTAAGGATAACTCTAAGAGGTTTCTGTCTAACCTTGTTAGCCTTCTCTGCGATACCGATAGCACCTTCAGCAGCAGCGAATGATTCATGACCTGCAAGGAATGCGAAACATTCTGTCTCTTCTTCAAGTAACATCTTTCCTAAGTTACCATGTCCAAGACCAACCTTTCTCTGGTCAGCTACTGAACCTGGAATACAGAATGCCTGAAGGCCTTCTCCGATAGCTGCAGCAGCTTCTGAAGCCTTTCTTGCACCCTTCTTGATAGCGATTGCTGCACCTACTGTGTAAGCCCAGCATGCATTTTCAAAACAAATTGGCTGGATACCCTTAACCATAGCATATACATCTAATCCGGCATCCTTAGTAATCTTTTCAGCTTCTTCAATACTAGCTATACCATAGCTGTTAAGAACTGAAGTAATCTTATCTATTCTTCTCTCATATGATTCAAATAAAGCCATTCTAATTGTCCTCCTTACTTAACTTCTTCATCTGTTCTTGGGTCAATAATCTTAACAGCATCTGCAACTCTTCCGTACTGTCCGCAAGCCTTCTCATATGCTGTTGTAGGGTCATCGCCCTTCTTAATGAAGTCTGTCATCTTACCAAGGCTGACAAACTTGTAACCGATAATCTGGTTGTCCTTATCAAGGGCAATACCTGTTACATAACCTTCAGCCATCTCAAGGTAACGAGGACCTTTCTTTAATGTACCATACATAGTACCAACCTGAGAACGAAGTCCCTTACCAAGATCTTCAAGACCAGCACCAACTGCAAGTCCACCCTCAGAGAATGCACTCTGAGTTCTTCCATAAACGATCTGTAAGAATAACTCTCTCATAGCTGTGTTAATTGCATCACAGACAAGGTCAGTGTTAAGAGCTTCCATAACTGTAAGTCCTGGTAAAATCTCTGCTGCCATAGCTGCTGAATGTGTCATACCTGAACATCCGATAGTCTCAACTAAAGCTTCCTGAATGATACCTTCCTTAACATTAAGAGTAAGCTTACATGCACCCTGCTGAGGAGCACACCAGCCTACACCATGTGTAAAACCTGAAATATCTTCAACCTTCTTATTCTGTACCCATTTACCTTCTGTTGGCACTGGAGCTGCTCCATGATGAACGCCCTGTGCTACTGGACACATATTCTCTACTTCCTGTGTGTAAATCATCTTATTACTCCTTTCGTAATTCATAGTGTTTACTATAAATGAAACGACGGCCAGAAGCCGTCGTCCAAGCCTTGACTATTTTCTCACAAACTTTTGCATTAGTCAATGTGAGACACAACATTTTTACATTAATAAAACAAAAATTTCACATAATTATCTCTTAGTTACTACTTCGCCCTGCTTCTTATATATAGAACCTGCCGGAATAAAGCCTCTTACGCTTGAAAGCGGATAAATATTACTCTCTCTTCCAACAATTGTTCCAGGATTAAGTACGCTGCCACAGCCAACCTCAACATTATCTCCAAGAAAAGCACCAATCTTTTTGATACCTGTATCAATATTGCAGTCAGGTCCTTTAATAGTAATAAGCTTCTTGTCAGACTTAACATTAGATGTTATAGAGCCTGCTCCCATATGAGCCTTGAATCCAAGAATTGAATCTCCAACATAATTATAATGTGGAACCTGTACCTTATTAAAAAGAATTACATTCTTAAGCTCAGTTGAATTACCAACAACAGCGCCTTCACCTACAATAGCTTTTCCACGGATAAATGCACAGTGTCTTACCTCGGCATCTTTACCGATAATTGCAGGTCCTGCAATATAAGCTGATGGAAATACATTTGCAGTTCTGTGAACCCATATATTCTCCCCACGCTTCTCATATTCATCTTCTGGCAGTAAATTGCCAAGTTCTACAATAAAATCACCAATCTTTGCAAGTACTTCCCATGGATATGTACAGCCTTCAAATACCCTTGCTGCAATAGTCTCATTAAGGTCATACAGATTACTTATCTTTAATGCATCATTATTCATATCAAATATCCTCTTTATATCAATTATTCAACAGTAACAGATTTTGCAAGATTTCTTGGCTTATCAACATCGTTACCCTTAAGAACTGCTGTGTAGTAAGCAATAAGCTGTAATGGAACTGCTGCAACCATAGGCATAAGAAGCTGGTCTGCCTGAGGAAGCTTAATAACAATATCTGCCACTCCATCCTCAATATCAAGTCCTGGTTCTGCAATAAGCACTACAAATGCGCCTCTTGACTTAACTTCCTTGATGTTACTGATAGTCTTTTCCTCAAGATCCTTCTGTGTTGCAATTGCAATTACTGGCATCTCATCTGTAATAAGAGAGATAGTTCCATGCTTAAGTTCTCCTGCTGCATATGACTCAGAATGAATATAAGATATCTCCTTTAATTTAAGAGAACCTTCCATGCTAAGAGCATAATCAAGTCCTCGTCCTATATAAAGGAGACTGTCTGCATTAATAAGCTTTGAAGCTGCAAACTGGCACTTGCTTTCAAGTGCAATTGCCTCTTCAATAATTTCAGGTATTTCTTCAAGCATCTTCGTATATTTGCTGCATGCTGCCTCATCCATCTTGCCATTAGCATAAGCCAATTCAAACGCAATTAAGTACATAATGGATACCTGAACCATATATGCCTTAGTTGAAGCAACTGAAATTTCTGGACCTGCATGTGTATATACAACCATATCTGCTTCTCTTGCAATAGAAGACCCCTTAACATTAACAATTGCCATAGTATCAGCACCTGCCTGCTTTGCAAGTTCAAGTGCCGCCTTAGTATCAGCAGTTTCACCTGACTGTGAAATAACAATCATAAGGTCATCTTCATTAATAAGAGGATCTCTGTATCTGAACTCTGATGCTATATCAACAGTTACAGATACTCTTGCCATCTTCTCTATTATATATTTACCAACCATTCCGGCATGCATTGCAGTACCGCAGGCAACAATATATATATTCTTATAATTCTTTAACTTGTCAGGATTGAATCCTTCTGCACTGAAATCAGGCATATCGTCCATGATTCTTGGCATGATTGTTCTCTTTACAGCATCTGGCTGCTCATGGATTTCCTTAAGCATAAAGTGAGCATAACCGCCCTTTTCTGCAGCATCAACATCCCAGTCAGCAGTATTTAATTCCTTATGTATCTCATTGCCATGAACATCATATATCTTAACTGAATCCTTCTTAATAACAGCAATCTCATTCTGGTCAAGAAGATAATAATCTCTTGTATAATGAATAATAGCCGGTACATCAGATGCTATAAAATTCTCATGTTCTCCAACACCAACAATAAGAGGACTGTCCTTTCTTACTGCAAATATTTCATCAGGGAAATCTCTGAACATAATTCCAAGTGCGTATGAACCCTTAATCTCTGATAACACCTTTGCAATAGTCTTCATAGGATCGCCATCATAGTAGTAGTCAAGCAACTTTGCTGCAACTTCAGTATCTGTTTCACTTGCAAAGCTATATCCCTCTCCGATAAGAAAATCCTTAAGCTTCTTGTAGTTCTCAATAATACCGTTATGTACAATAGTAACTCTCTTATTACCATGTGGATGTGAATTGATATCTGATGGTTCTCCATGTGTAGCCCATCTTGTATGACCAATTCCAACATGTCCTTGTGGTTTTCCCTCTTCATCCATCTTCTCAACAAGGTTGGCAAGTCTTCCCTTGCACTTCTTAACCTTAATATTGCCATGATCAAATACCGCAATACCTGCTGAGTCATATCCCCTGTATTCAAGCTTAGACAATGCATCTACAAGTACATCTGCGCTTTCTCTGTCTCCTACATATCCTGCAATTCCGCACATATATTTAATTCCTTTCACCCATTTACTTATAATTCTTAGCAGTCTCGTTAAAAAGTCCTACAAGCCCCACCTGATTCCTTAATGCCATAACAGCCCTTGTTCTTCTTGAAACAAAACCATCAAGCTTTTCCATATACTCATCTGCTGTAATATTCCCCTCTGCTACACCTGTAAGTCCTTTTTCCCAGCTTGCCGTAAGCTCCGGATTAAGCAGATGCCTGATAGAATTGTCTACAACATCATATATTATCTCACCTAAAAATGTAGGCGTAATAATCTGCGTCTTAGAATTAATAGAAATATACTTAATAGTATTAAGTTTTTTAAGAATCTCTGCTCTTGTAGCACTTGTTCCTATTCCACTACCCTTAATCTGGGCACGCAGCTCCTCATCTTCAATAAGCTGTCCTGCATTCTCCATTGCAAGAATAATAGAACCTGAATTATATCTCTTAGGAGGTGATGTTTCACCTTCTTTGATATTAAACCCATTAAATATGATTGTAGAACCTTTTCTGTATTTTTTCAATACCTCAAATAAAGCTGCATCACATTTATTATCTTCCTTATTATCGACGCTATCATCATCCTTTACTTTTGCATCATTTCTCGCCTTTGCAAATGAGTTCTTAGCTACGCTAAGATACCCTTCATCTACAAGCACTTTAAATGAAGCATACAGCTTTTCATTCTTTACATCACTGGTAATACTTACCTTCTGATAAATAGCCGGTGGATAAAATATACTTAAAAATCTTCTTACAATTATCTCATATGTTCTCGCAGCTGTAACTGACAAGTTCTTTAAATTATTAAACCCCTGTCCTGTCGGAATAATCGCATAATGGTCTGTTATTGCTTTATCATTGCAGTATCTTGTCTTTTCAATTCCCTTCTGCATATTATTCTGCAAAATATGCTCTGCTATCTCCTTCACAGGTGCGAAATTCCTAAGTCCACCTATATTCTTATGTATCTCCTTGCTTACCGCAGTTGATAACACTCTCGCATCAGTTCTTGGATAAGTAACCAGCTTCTTTTCATACAGTTCCTGAATAATATTAAGAGTTTCATCCGGGCTTATCTTAAAAAGCTTACTGCATTCGTTCTGAATCTCGGCAAGATTGTACAGAAGAGGTGGATTCTTGGTTTCTTTCTTTCTCTCAATAGAATCAACTACTCCCTGTGCCGGCAACGGATCAGATAAGAACTTAACCAGTTCCTCAGCCTTCTCCCTGTCCTTAAATCCATTATCCTTATACAAATACGGTGTGCCCGCATACATACTCTTATCACTCACACGCCATTCTGCGTCAAATGTTGAATTCTCAACCTGTGCCTGACCTATAACCCTGTAGAATGGAGTTTTAACAAAGCTTCTTATCTCTCGTTCCCTTCTTACTACCATTCCAAGAACACATGTCATAACCCTGCCGACAGATACAACTGCCCTGTCAAGATGCAGATAATTGGCAATATTGCGTCCATATTTCAGCGTAAGTACCCTTGAGAAGTTAATTCCCATAAGATAATCTTCCTTGGCACGAAGATACGCTGAATCACTCAGATTATCATATTCAGATATATCCTTGGCTGTATTAATTCCTTTAAGAATCTCTTCCTCCGTCTGTGAATCAATCCACACACGGCGTTCTTTCTTTCCCTTAACTCCAGCTTCCTGTCTTACAAGCCTGTATATATACTCTCCTTCACGTCCTGAATCGGTACATACATATATATATTCAACATCATCCCTTGTAAGAATGTCTTTAACTATATTAAACTGCTTCGCAACAGCAGGTATAACCTCATACTTGAATTCCTTAGGTATGAATGGCAGCGTGTCAAAACTCCATCTCTTAAGATTAGGATCATATGCATCAGGATAACTCATAGTTACCAGATGTCCGACACACCATGTCACAATATGGTCTCCACCTTCAAGATATCCGTCTTTTCTTGTAAAGTTCACATGCAGTGCCTTGGCAAATTCCTGCGCCACGCTTGGTTTTTCCGCGATATATACGGATTTTCCCATCGTATTCCTCATTTCTGTGCATAACTGCACCTGTTATAAATCCTTAAGACTTATCAGCTTCACATTATCATTATCTGCTGCAAAGTTCTTAAGTTCCCCGTCAAATGTATCCTTAGAAAAAAGATATATATAATCCTTGCCAATTCCCGCCTGATTAACATTCAGCATAAATTCTTCAAACATACTGAATGAAAACACATCGTTTTCCCAGTTACATTTGCCGACAAGATACCTTTCCTCATTATCACAGGCAATAATATCAATATCCCCATTCTTGCCCCACCATCTTCCACGACGGCTTATCTTAATTTCAAGCCTGTTCATGGAATCAAGCAGTTCTATAAATTCTGTTGCAACCCTGACAAAAGCCTCTTTGGCGTAATCATATATATATGGCCGTACATATTCATCATAAAAATCAGCTGAATCCATTATTTCAAGCTGTGATTCATTAGGATAAATAAATTTAAACCAGAATTCAGTATATCCCGACTTAATCCTGTACAAGCCCTTTCTTGTATATTCTTTTCCACCTTTGTCATATGAATATATCTTCTCAACCACTTCCCTGTCAATAAGATTCTTAAGATATACACTTATTTTATCACGTCCGAATCCTGTATGTACATGAAGCTCATTAAGCTTATTCTCTCCCTGTGCAATGCAGTACAGAATCGTATTATAAAGCGAAGTCTCCCTGAGTTCTTCCTTAATATAATCACTTCCTGCGGTTCTTAACATTCTTCCATTATTAAGAACATTCTGTACAATATTATCCTTAAGGCTCTTCCCTGCACTAAACTGTGCAAGATATCCTGGAACGCCGCCGGTTACTGCATATATTGCCATTGCATCAAGCACTGAATGCTTTGGAAACATCCTGACAATATCAACAAAACTCAGTTCCTTAAGTTTAATAAATGTACTTATAGACAATGCATATCTGCCTATTGCAGATACCATACTGTTTTCAATCCAGCTTACAGATGAACTCGTCACAATCATAACAACCTTCTCACCGTAAAGGCTGCCTTTTACCAGTTCATCTATAACCGGCATAAATGCATCACTGTTCTTTACTATATTCTGGAACTCCTCAATAATAACAACCTTGGTATCCCCTTCAAGCTTTGCTGTACTTTTAAACAAATGTGTATAAATAATTGATACATCATCTGATAATTCCATAAGCCCCTGCATTTCATAATCAGTAATCAGCCCCGCCCTGTTCATATGCATGGCAAGAAGTTCTGCCTGCTCCTTTTCAGATGCCAGTGCTGCATTATAATAAAATGCTTTCTTATCTTTAATGAACTCTCTAAGCAATGCCGTTTTTCCGATATTGCTTCTTCCATAAAGCATAATAAGTGAATTGCCTACGCCATTATAATAATCATTCAGCTTATTAAGCTCATCTGTTCTTCCATATAACATAATATTCTCCCGTTACAAATAACTAATTATCGCTGTATTCATCCCCTGATTCATCAAGAGTAAGCATATAAGCTGGGATATATTCTTTCATAAAATAATCCACCTCATCCATATGCATATCTGTAATAGCTTTATAAATAGTCTGTTCAGCATCTGCAAAATCCATATTCCCTGTCTTTCGTTCTTCAAGGCATTTGATATATGCGGATATCTTATCAGCGGCTTTTACATATTTCCATAGTTCTTTTTCTTCTTCTGTCTCTGTAAGCACACTTTCATATCTGTCCCTTATTTCAGGCGAAAGTCCCGATAACATCTGCTTTCCGGCTACTTTCTCCACCTCTTTGTAAGCATTCCTTATAACCGGATTATAATACTTTACAGGTGTTGGCATATCCCCTGTTATAATCTCGGTTACATCATGATACATTCCAAGAATTGCCAACCTCTCAGCATTAATATTTCCACCATAAACTTCATTATTAATTATGCCTAACGCATGCGCTACAAATGCAACCTCCAGACTATGTTCACACAGGTTCTCATTTCTTGTATTTCTCATAAGTCCCCATCTGTTAATATACTTCAATCTGGATAACATTGCATAAAAATGATTTTCCTTCATTGCTGCCTGATTCCCCTCTTTACTAACTCATTAAATCGTCTTTTAATTTTATCGCATATCAAATATTTAGGCAAGTATGATAATAAATTTTGCTTCTATTCTGATTGCCCTTACTATGCAAAAAGAGATGCCATCTCTGACATCTCTTTTCTGGTATGTGTATTAGAATTTAATTATTCTGCATCCTTAGGAGTTATATAACCCTGAGCCTTAAGAAGCTCTGCAATAAGAACAGCTCCACCTGCAGCTCCTCTTAATGTATTATGTGAAAGACCAACGAACTTATAATCAAATACGCTGTCTTCTCTTAAACGACCAAGTGAAACTCCCATTCCGTTCTCGTAGTTAACATCAAGCTTAACCTGTGGACGGTCATCCTCTTCAAGATACTGGATGAACTGCTTTGGAGCACTTGGAAGATTAAGTTCCTGTGGAACTCCCTTAAAGCTTCTCCACTTCTCAATAATCTGTTCCTTAGTAGGCTTCTTCTCGAAGTTTACGAATACTGCTGCTGTATGTCCATCAAGTACTGGAACTCTGATACACTGGCATGTGATAACAGGATCTGTAGCTGGAACAATCTTTCCATCCTCAATCTTACCCCATAATCTTAATGGCTCTTTTTCAGACTTTTCTTCCTCACCACCAATGTAAGGGATAATATTCTCAACCATCTCTGGCCACTGCTCAAATGTCTTACCTGCACCTGAGATTGCCTGATATGTTGTTGCAACAACAAGCTTTGGTCCGAATTCCTTTAAAGCATTAAGAGCTGGGGTGTAGCTCTGGATTGAGCAGTTAGGCTTAACACAGATAAATCCTCTCTTAGTGCCAAGTCTTTCTTTCTGATACTTGATAACCTCAAGATGCTCCGGATTGATTTCTGGAACAACCATAGGAACATCTGGTGTCCAACGGTTAGCACTGTTATTAGAAACAACTGGAACTTCTGCCTTAGCATATCTTTCCTCTATAGCCTTAATCTGATCCTTTGGCATGTTAACTGCACAGAATACGAAATCAACCTTAGATACGATTTCATCAAAATCCTTATCCATATCATATACTGTCATCTTCTTAACAAATTCTGGCATTGGTGTCTGCATTTTCCAGCGTCCATCAACAGCTTCTTCATAAAGCTTTCCTGCTGAACGTCCTGAAGCTGCAACTAATACAACCTCGAACCATGGATGATTCTCAAGTAATGTTATAAATCTCTGTCCTACCATACCAGTACCACCAAGGATACCAACTCTTAACTTATCGCTCATTTTTAACTCCTTCAATATGTAAAATCTAAAAGACACTTCCCTCTGTTCTGTCTTTCTCTGACGGACATTTGTTTTTGTGTCTAAGAAAATATATCACAGCCTATGGCATAATGCAAGTGATTTTTAAGTTTTTTAGCATTTTTCTTTATATTTTTATTAAAATTAAAAGAAGCCTCCGGCATTATACCGAAAGCCTCTTTTAGAAATATTAGGAGAAGTAAATTCTTATAAGTATATTATTAATCGAATATTACTTTACTCTGCGTCTTTTTGATACAACTGCTGATCCTGCAAATACTGCTAATGCACTGATGAATATAATTACATACATCATCATATGGCTTGCATCACCTGTCTTTGTCTCATCTGCTGCAACTTCTGGTGTCTTAGCTGATGCTGCTGTATCTGAAGATACTGTCTCAACCTGTGAGTTAGTAATCTTTTCTTCATCTGCTCCTACTTCTGGCTTCTTAACATCTGCTGAAACTGTGCTGTCAGCCTGTGATGGCTTTACAGTTGGTGCCTGTGTAGGTGCTGTTGTGCTTCCAGCAGTCTTTGTTGTCTCCTGCTCTGTTGCAGCCTGTGTTGATTCTGTTGTTGGCGCAACTGTAGGTGCCTGTGTTGGCTTTGTTGTTGGTGCCTCTGTAGGTGCCTGTGTTGTTGGCTCTTCTGTTGGTGCCTCTGTAGGTGCCTGTGTTGGCTCTTCTGTTGGTGCCTCTGTAGGTGCCTGTGTTGGCTCTGTTGTTGGTGCCTCTGTAGAACCTGTTAATGCTATACCATTAGATACTTCAACATAATATACATTAATACCACCTGATGTACTAGCTATATAATACTCCCCTGCCTCTTTAATATTAAATGTTACTGTCACAAGACTTGTTCCACCAATTGTTGCTGATGTTGCTACTGTCTTACCATTTTTGTCAATAAGCTGTAATTTTCTTTCTTTATCTTTTGTTGAACTAATTGCATATACAGTAACTGTTGAAGCCCCTGCTGTCTTAAACTCAATAGATCTCTTTGCTGTTGTTCCTGCTCCGCCAAGTTTAATTCTCTGCTTAAAGCTCTTTCCATTATATGACTTAGTATTACCGTCTACAGTAACAGTTCCATCATCTGATGAAGCATTAATCTTGAATCCATCTGCGTAGATTGATGACTTAATTGTTTCAGCTTTCATATTGTTAGCATTAAGAATAAGCTTCTGTCCTGCAGCTTCTGTTGTTGCTTCTGTTGGAGCCTGTGTCTCCTTTGTTGTTGCTTCTGTTGCCTTTGTTGGAGCCTGTGTCTCCTTTGTTGTTGTCTCTGTTGCTTTTGTTGTTTCCTGTGAAGAAGATGTCTCCTCTGTCTTTGTTTCATCTTCCTTTACATTAGTGTTTACTGAAACCTTTATGATCTGGTTAGCAGCACCAAAATGTGCTCCCATAGTTGCATATTCACCTGTTGTCTCATAAAGTCCCTTAACATTAATAGTTCCATCTGCATTTCTTATCTGAGAATCAAGGCTCTTATTAGTATCAATAGTATTATTTGTACTTATAAACATACCTGATATACCAGATGGGTTACTTACAACATCACCCTTCTTGTTTCCATTTGCCATTACTGTTGGTATCATGCCTGCTATTCTATAATACTTCTTAGAGTTAAAATAGATTGAATTTAACATCTTTCCAACAAACTTATCTGAGTCTGTATCGTCTACAGATACAAGTCCCATATACATTGAATCGCTTGATGATCTGTAGAATGTGAAGTTGCTCTTCTTTGCATATTTACCGTTAGCAACACTTGTGCAGTTCATTATTGTTAATGCACCGCCGTTACCATTGTCTGTAAAACCACATGCACCATTATTTAATGCAATACAGTTTAATACAACATGAGGTGTTGGAACTTTTCCATTGCTTCCTCCAAGCTTGAATCCATTCATATCTCCGGCAGCCTCTCCAGAACCATCTGAAAGCTTTCCATTACCATATGCTATACAGTTTCTGATTGTAACTACTCCAATTGAACCTGTTGCTGGCTTAGCGTAAAGATCCCATCCATCATCTGAATTACAGTATGAGATACATCCATCAAATACATTGCCTTCACCACATGTAAGCTTAGCTGCAAATCCATCTGCATCTTCAAAACCTGCATCAGCATTGCCATACGATGTACAGTTAAGAATTAAATCATATGCAGGCCACATATCATACTCATCTGTTGTAAGATATCTGCTTATCTGAAGACCAGTATTACCGTTGTGGTATGTATTAATATTATCCATTGTACAATGCTTACCAGAAAGCTGGATACCTTTCTGTTTATCAGCTGAATTTGTTACATCAAATCCCTGGAAGTACCAATAATCACCAGCAAGTACCATACCTGCACACTTCTGCTGAAAATCAAGAACTGGTCTTGATGAAGCTTCTGGGTCAGCTACCATCTGAATTGGTAAATCTGCTGTACCATTTACTCCTCTTTCAATCTTTACTGTTTTATCAAGATAATATGTACCTTCCATAAGGACAATAGTCTGACCCGGCTGTACATATTTAACAGCATCATAAATGCTCATTGGGTCATCTTTAATACCAACACCATATTTACCAGGTGCTACATAAAGTGACTGTCCTTCAACACCATATGTTCTATAAGTTACAGTAAATGTACCTTCAATAGCTTCATATGATGACATTACCATATCCTTTTCAGGAATATAATCTGCATTAGGTGTAAATACATATGAGAATGTATTCTTACCAATATTAAGTGTTGTTGTTGCAGGCTTTGCTGCTGTATTAGCAGCTATTGGAGCATCTGTAACAATATCATTACCTTCTGAGTCTCTGATTGTAAGTGTACCATCACAGTTAGCTGTAAATCCAAATTCATACTCACTTGTACCTGTTGCACTCTTTGAATTAAATGAAGCATTAGTTACTAATTCTTCAATAGGCTTCTCCTCTGCCGGTGGATCATTAGCAGGGTCGGATGTGCTGAATGAAACATCTGAGAATGTTGCTTCTGCAAATCTTGAAGTAAAGAAACCTACATATACGTTCTCTTCATCAATCTTTGATAATGCAGAAGGATCATAATACTTCTTAGTCATTGAATATGAACCGTCAACAGACTCATATGTTACAAAGTAACCTGTATTATTCTTCTGAATAGTAAGATACATCTCTGTAATACAATTATCTAAAACATCTGAAAGTGGTTTAGATGGATCTTTCAAACAATAATTGCCAACAAGGTTACCACTGCTTGGGTATCTCTGCTCAAGAGGATACATTTTGCTTGAAAAGTCACTCTTAATTGTTGCTGTATCATTTGCTTTTATTTTTTCAATATTGTCTTTTGTTATACCACTCTTTTCCTGTGAGCCGATACCAAATGTCTGGCTTACTTTTGTTTTAGTAGTATCTGTTGTTACTTTTGATAACTCTTCATTCCAATAATATTCAACTTTTGAAGCGATTGCCATATATGAGTTATTCCAGCCCGAACCACCTAACATGTCTGTGGCCATAATACCAAAGCCTTCCTGACCATTAGTATACATCCACTGCTTAACACTTACCTTTGCTCTTAATGTAAAGTTCTGTGTTACCGGAACAGCTGTATAGTAAAAATTAAGTCCATCAAATGAAGCCGGAACAATTTTACCATTGTTTGATGATTTAGAATCAAACTTACCTTCTTTATTAAGTGAACCTGATCTTAATGTTACCTGACCATCTTCATTAAGATCCCCTGTATATGCAGCATTGCTGTCACTTGCACCATTACCATAGTTAACATATCCCCATGCTCTCTGAGCATCAGCTGTTGCTGTTCCCTTTTTAACTTCTGACTTTGAAGATATACCTGCAGGTGTTTCTCTTACAGCCTCAACTGCAAAACTATATTCATTACCAACAGTTAAACCAGAAACCGTATATGAGGTTTCTTTTGTTGAATCAACTTTATTTCCATCTACATATACATTATAAGATGATGCTTCTTTAACCGCAGACCATACTACTTCAATTTTACCATCACCTTTACTTGTAACACTGCTGATTACAGGTGTCGCAAGCGGAAGTTCAAATGCTACTTTTTTAGCCTCACATGTTTTATCTTCACAATCTTTTCTTGATGCCACAGCAACAAATGTATACTCATCAGATATCTCCGGTGCGAACACAACTTCTCCACTTGTACCTGTCGCTGCAACTGTCTCTGTCTTAACTACATTTCCCTTGCTGTCTTTCATTGAAACAACAAGTTCATCTGCACCATCGTATCCAACTGACATTGTATACGGAACAGTAATCTTTCCACCATTAACTTTAACATCACCAAGTGTTGGTGCTGCAACCTCTGCCCAATCAGCTCTTGGTGGCCTTGTTCCGCTTGTAGTCTCAGTAATATCAAATGATATAACTCTTACACCTCTTGAAGTAAACTCTTTGGCTGATACCATCTTATATGTTCCAGCTTCTAATTCATAATTTACTTCCGTTCCTGTTGTTCCCGTTACTGATATAACTGACTTGCCATCTTTAGACGCTACAGCATCTCCCTTTGCATCTATTAATGTAAACTGCGATTCATTTGAACCGCCTGTACTGCTTATAACAATCTTTGCCGTTGCAGTTCCCGTTACTGTAAACTCATAACCGCCCGCAGCTGATTTTGCAAGTTCTGTTGCTATTACAGTCACTGTATCTTTCTTTACTCTTTTTTGTACCGTTCCAAATACTGTAACATAATCATCTGCTACTTTACCTGAAATTGTCTCCTTATCTTTTTCTGTTGTGAGTGCTGTTGCATCAAAGCTATATGTCTTTGTAGCCGCTGCAACCTTGCTTGAGAAGATACCTGTCAACATAGACAATGGTAAAATTCCAACAACCATAAGCACTGCCATAAACAACGCAGTTATTCTGCGTCTTGTCATTTTTTTCATAACTCTCCTCCTTCTTTTACTAAACGGACACGCCGCTTTTGTACTAAGTATCTCATTTTTAGTGCAAAAAATCAATCCAAAACTTATGCACATTACACATTTTCTGCTTTATACACAGTTTATTTTTATTAATTTTGTATAAAACCAACAAAAAAGAAGTGTCATATTATATTTCTGTAACACTTCTTTTTGCTTTAATATAATGTTTTATATAACATGTTTATCAAAGTATTCTTTTGCTTTCTCTTTATCCATCTTAAAATAACTTATAAGCTTCTCAATTATCTGCTCTTTTGTCTCCCCATCCTTTATAAATCCGTCTATCATCTCATCAACTGCTTTTCCAAATCCACTATCATAGCCTTCCTTATAGCCCTCTTCTATCGCAATCTTTCTTTCGTTCTTCATATGCAATTCTTCATTATACTCAGTCAATATCATCCGACACACCTCCGCTCGCTGTTTCTGCAATATATCTTTGAGTATATTATTACTTATTGCTTCATCTATTGCAAGATTTATCGCTGCATTTATATCACATTTTTTCAGATGCTTTCTTACAAGTCTTACAAACTCCGAATACTGATAAAGTTTATTGCATTTTTTCATAAGTTCCTCATTATTACCTATGTTTATATTAAGCATTGTAGCTGTAAGTTCAAGGCAGGGTTTCATTTCTTTCTGTTCTAATTCATCACTTTGCTGTGCCGAATATTTAAAACATTCAGATAGCCTCAATTCTTTCTTTTCCGGTTCATTCTTTGTACCGTTATAAAAAATTATATATCGTGGAACTGGCAGATTAATCTGCTTAGTTGAATAAACGTCCAGCTTATTCTTCTGAATATATCCACTATATAATTCAGCAAAATATATCAACCCTCTGACGGGCATATTCGGATTATAGGAGCTCTGGTGTTCATAAAGATTCATCTGATGTCCGAACAAAAATGAGACATCATTTTTATAAGAAAGATATACTATATCTTCAAGAGTTGTTATTTCTAAAGAATCAATATTACTATAATTTGTATTATTAACAGCATTATATAGACTTAACAAATCATATGGGTTATTAAAAATAAAACGAAATAATGCATCCTTATATTTAGTATTAGTATAAATATTTTTTATCAATAAGCAAATACCTCCATAATATATACTCAAAATCATATGAATTCAAATGTTTTTATAGTATATATTATACGCAGTATATTTCACATGTCAATAGTTTTATCTACAATTAATATATATTTATAGATTAAAAAAAGGATTACACCGGCGAACCAATGTAATCCTTCAATCATCTTAAAATTATTGCTTATTCTACTGTATATGGAAGTAAAGCAATATGACGAGCTCTCTTTACAGCTACTGTAAGGGCTCTCTGGTGCTTTGCACAGTTACCTGTAATTCTTCTAGGAAGAATCTTACCTCTTTCAGATACATACTTCTTTAATAAAG
>ERZ773224.3045-NODE-3045-length-15773-cov-7.664779_pt1 | contig 15773 bp, 17 predicted proteins | sample MGYA00580526_ERZ773224 | MGnify/ENA primary metagenome ERZ773224 (study PRJEB29015, sample SAMEA2737743) | human gut metagenome | biome: human gut; feature: human-associated habitat; material: faeces | place: China | collected 2012 ... | reverse complement strand
CCACCAGCAGCGTCGCGTTGTTGGGGAACATCTTCACATAAGCCTTGAACGCCTCATACTCGCTGTCAAACATCTGAACCCATGCGTGGGCCATGGTGCCGCCCGCGTGGACGCCGTAGAGCTGGTCAGAAATGGTGCAGGCCGTGCCATGGCAGCCGCCGATGTACGCGGCTCTCGCGCCCAAGATAGCGGCGTCCGCGCCCTGCGCTCGGCGGGAACCGAATTCCAGCACGGTGCGTCCCTCGGCGGCACGGACAACACGGTTGGCCTTGGTGGCGATCAGGCTCTGATGGTTCACGCACAGCAGCAGATACGTCTCCACCAGCTGCGCCTGAATGGCGGGCGCGCGGACGGTGATGATCGGCTCCCGGGGGAAAATGGGCGTTCCCTCCGGCACCGCCCAGATGTCGCCGGTGAATTTGAAATTGGCCAGATAGTTCAGGAAATCCTCGCTGAAGCACTTCCGCTCCCGCAAGTACGCGATATCCTCCGTGTCAAAATGCAGCTTCTGAATATACTGGACGATCTGCTCCAGACCGGCCGCAATGGCGAACCCGCCCCCGTCAGGGCAGCGGCGGAAAAACAGGTCAAAATAGGTTATGCGGTCGGTATAGCCGTTGGCGAAGTACCCCGCGCCCATGGTCAGCTCGTAAAAATCGCAGAGCATCGTCAGATTCAGCTTGTCGTTGACAACCATTCTGGTCACCTCATTTTCATATTTGCGGCTATTATACAAAACCTTTCGGAAAATAGCAACCTTTTTCGTTGACACCTTCCGGAAGTTAGAGTATTATTAGATTACAGAAAGGTCGTGATACCTATGGGAATTACCGTTGGCATGAAGGGCGTGGCCGAAACGCTCTGTGAGCGGGAGGACACCGCCAAGGAGGTCGGCTCCGGCGATCTGCTGGTCTACGCCACTCCCTGCATGGTCGCGCTGATGGAGGGCGCGGCGTGCGAAGCCGTGGCGGAAGGGCTGGAAGAAGGCCAGACCACCGTCGGCACCGCGCTGAATATTGAACACATCTCCGCGACGCCGGTAGGACTGGAAGTCCGGGCAGAAGCGGAGGTCACCGCCGTGGCGGGAAAGGTCATCACCTTTGCCGTCCGTGCCTTCGACGAAGCCGGTGAGATCGGCCATGGCACCCACCAGCGTGTGGTCGTCAACAGCCAGAGATTTCTGGACAAAGCATACAGCAAGCTGTAAGGAGGTTATTGAATATGCAAGACTATGGCGCAATGATTCGCAGCACCTTTGAACTGGGCAGTGTCCGGGACGCGGAGCTTCTGTTCGAAACCATCGTCAAAAACGCTTTCCCCACCTTTACCTTCCGTCGTCTGGAGCTGATCCGTGTCCAGCAGGACACCCCTTATCTGGAAGGCAGAAGCTGGAACCATGTTTTTGAGATCAGGAAGGGTGAGCTGGATAGCTTCCCCGTCTGGGAGGTCAACTGCCACCGCGTCACCATGGGCAAGACCCCGGACAAGCAGGTGTATCTGGATTATCTGACGCTTGACTTTATCCGCTACCGGGAAGCATGACGCACTTTGCAAAAAGGATACAGCACCGGGCTGCCTCTCAGCAAGGCAGCCCGATTTTCAATGTTCCCATATGAAGAAATCCCCTGCCTGAACTCAGGCAGGGGATTCACACGTCAAATCACTCTTCTTCGTCTTCCAGAGAAAACTCCAGCGTCTCACCGCAGTTGGGGCAAACGATGCTTCCCTTTTCCAGAGTCTCCTCGTCAAAGTCAACCACTTCGCCGCAGCTGGGACATTCCGCCTCGTAAATGGTGGTCTCCTCGTCGCCGAACTCAAAGCCCTCGTCGGAATCCTCGTCGTCATCCCACTCGTCTTCGTCGTCATAGTCCTCGTCGTCATCATCGTCCTCATCCATGATGAAGTCCTCGATGGCGTCCAGATCTTCCTCGATCTCATCCAGCTCGTCGGAAATGGCAATGGTGGTCTCCTCAATGTCGGTGACGCGCTTGGCCATGTCCCCCAGCAGGTCCACGATGGCAGCGATCATCTTGCCCTCGTTGGACTCAGTGTTCAGGTTCATGCCCTCCATCAGGCCCTTGAGGTAGGCGGACTTTTCGGAAATCGTCATAATGATTCTCCTTTACACGTAATTGGAAAAGAGGGGGCGAAAAACGTCCCCTGCTTTTATGGATTTAAGCCTTGGAGCGGCCCAGATACTCGCCGGTGCGGGTGTCGATCTGGATCTTGTCGCCCTCGTTGATGAAGAGGGGTACCTTCACCTCAGCGCCGGTCTCCACAGTGGCGGGCTTGGTGACGTTGGTGGCGGTGTTGCCGGCAAAACCGGGCTCGGTTTTGGTGACGACCAGATCGGCAAAGTTGGGAACTTCCACGCCGAACACCTTGCCCTTGTAGCTCATAATGGTGCAGACGTCGTTCTCCTTAACGAACTTGAAGGAATCGTCCAGAGCGGAAGCGTCGATGGGCTCCAGTTCATAGGTCTCCTGATCCATGAAGTAGTACAGAGCGCCGTCATTGTAGGAATACTCCATCTTCTTGCGCTCAACGAACGCGGTGGGGAACTTGGCGGTGGGGTTGAAGCTGGTCTCGGTGACAGCGCCGGTGATGACGTTCTTCATCTTCACACGGACGAACGCCGCGCCCTTACCGGGCTTGACGTGCTGGAACTCCACGACCTGCATGACCTTTCCGTCCATATCAAAGGTAACGCCGTTTCTAAATTCGCCTGCAGAAATCATTTTCTATTTCCTCCTATGATGCCTTCCCTGGGAAAAGCAAATTGTGTATGCTAGAATTTTACATGCGTATTATAGCCTAAAAAAATCGACTTTTCAATAGGGAAATCCAATAAAAATTGCGCCCTATCCGGGTTCTTCTTTGCCTTCTCCGTCACAGCTTAATCAAACGTGTAGAAACGATTGTTTCTGCATGCAGAAATCGCTTCCTGTCTTCTATCCTTGCCGCGCCTTGAGTTTCTCAAAAAACGGATTTAGCCAGATAAACAGTTGGGGGTGAATTTTGACCAGCTGCCGCTTAAGTTTCGTAATTCTTCCCATATCATCGCCATAATTACCTGTAAGAGGCGCAGCGATTCTCCGGACAAGCTCCTGATTCTGATCTTTCCACTCCGGCATCTTCCAAGTGATGAGAAGCATATCCATGCAAAGGCCGATATACTGATTGTAGGCCTCCGGGACACACGCCGGGAAATGCTCCTGATAAAATGCAAGCCGCTCCTCGGTGCTGGTAATCCATTCGAAGAAGCGCGTTGTAAAATGCCCACGTGTAATACTGTTTTCCGACTGATACCAGTAATACATCGGCCGTGCCGTGTAGGTTACCTGCTCTGCCCTTGCGACAAGCAGATACTGCACAGCCATATCGTCCATATAGGCACCGGTTTTTTGCCGCAGTCCATCAAATATCTCAGCAGAATATAATTTATCGCACATCGCATTGGTTATGCAGCTGCAACGAATCAGTTCCGACTGAGCATCGGCACCACCAACTGTAAACTGGACGTCCATATCAGGGTTAAAATATCTTGTGATTTTCTTCCCTGTAACAATTGCCATACCGCAGCAGGAAATCTGCGCATTTTCCGCTATCATTCTTTGCAGAAGAACTTCGTACATTTCCGGGTCAATCCAATCGTCCGCGTCCACAAATCCAACATAGTCGCCATGCATAGCATCCAATCCAGCGTTTCTGGCCGACGCCACACCGCCGTTCTCTTTACGAATCACGACAATTCTGGAATCCTCCAAAGCAAAGGCTTCGCACAACTCCCCGCTTCTGTCGCAGGATCCGTCATCCACCAGAATAATCTCCAAATTCCGATGGGTCTGCGCGCGGATACTGGCAACACATTTTCTGAGATACTTTTCCGCATTATAGACAGGCACGATAACAGAAATCAACGGTTCGGACATCTCATTTCCCCTCACTACTCAGCGTTATGTCGTTTTTCACCAAAGCAGTAAATCCGCATATCAAACAATAATCAAATTCTTCGGGCTTCCCGTAATATCCTCGCAGCCTTCTTCCGTGATAATGGTCACGTCCTCAATGCGGACGCCGAATTTTCCGGGCAGATAGATGCCGGGTTCGGCGGAGCAGACGACACCTGCGGGCAGCGGCTCGGTGTTGCTGGCGTTGGGGCTGGGGTTCTCGTGGATCTCCAGACCAAGGCTGTGGCCGTAGCCGTGGCCGAAGTATTCGCCGTAACCGGCATCGGCAATGACCTTCCGGGCGGTGCCGTCAATATCCTTGCCGGGAACGCCGGCCTTCGTGGCGGCGATGGCGGTCAGCTGCGCCTTGAGAACGGTGTCGTACACGTGCTTCATCTCGTCGGTGGCGTAGCCGACGGCGACAGTACGGGTCATGTCGGAGCAGTAGCCCATGTAGGACGCGCCGAAGTCCATGGTGACGAAGTCGCCCTTCTGAATGACGCGCTCACCGGCGACGCCGTGGGGCAGGCTGGTATTGGGGCCGGATACCACAATGGGGTCAAAGGCCAGACCGGTGCCGCCGTTCTTGTACATGCAGTAGATCAGCTCCGCCTGAAGCTCCAGCTCGGTCATGCCGGGCTTGATGCGGGTGATGACCTCGGCAAAGGCTCTGTCGGTGATGGCCTGCGCCTTGCGCATCAGCTCCAGCTCCCAGTCCTCCTTGGTGGCGCGGAAAGCGTAGATGGGCTTGTGGAAGGGCACCAGCTTGGCGTTCAGCTTCTCGTTGTAGTGGAAATACTCCTCGGCGGTGAGGTAATGTTCCTCGTAGCCAAGAGTGGTCACGCCGAAATCGGCAATGGCCGTGTTCAGGCGCTGGATGTAGCCGATCTCCCGATTCACGTCCAGAACCTCAAAGCCCTTCAGGTTCTTTTCGGCGGACTCGATGTAGCGGCTGTCGGTGAAGTAGCGGCAGCCCTTCTTGGTGACGATGGCGACGCCCTCGGCGATGTCGAATTCCGCGCCGTAATGGCGGCTGTAGCGGGAGGTCAGCAGCAGGCCGTCCACTTCCCCGTCCAGCAGGGTCAGATACTTGTCAAGATTTTTCATGGTCAGATTCTCCTTTTCTTTGCAGGTAAAATAAATGGCAGTTCCAGCACGTGACGTGCCTTCAGCCAGAAATTGTGATTGTTGATGGCGCTGACCAGAATGGAGGTCACGCCGACGCAGTTCGCGCCAAGGGTATCGGTGTAGATTTGATCGCCCACCAGCGCGGCGTTCTTTGCCGGAATGTCATATTTCGCCAGACACTCCCGGATGCCCTTGGAAAATGGCTTTTTCGCGTGGGTGATGCAGTCCAGACCATGCTCCCTGCAGAAACGGGGCACCCGGTCTTTGTGGCTGTTGGAGACGATGCACACGGTGATGTCCGTCTGCTTCATCCGGTCCAGCCACGCCGTCATCTCCGCCGTGGGAACGTCGGTGGTGTAGGGCACGATGGTATTGTCAAAATCCAGCATCAGCAGCCGGATGTCCCGGATGTGCAGCAGCTCCGGCGTTATGTCGGTGAGGCGGTTTGCGATGATTTTGGGCAGAAGAGAAAAGGGCATAATGTTCTCCCGTGGTTCGTATAGTATTCATAGAGCGGAGCCGTCTCCGCATTTCGGCCTATATTATATCACGGAAAGGAGGATTTGTCCATGGCGATTCGTCCGTTTCTTGCCATGACAGCGGCGGAAATCCGGGGAACTGAGACGCTTCCGCCGAAAACTGCATGGATGGCCTGTCATTTTTCCCCCTATTCCACGGGGCTTTCCAATCTGCCGAAGGCACTGCCCCCCGGCTCCATGGTGATTCTGGACGACATCACCCCCATCCATGGGCATGACTCCGAAACCATCGCCGCCCAGCTGCGCCCCCGGTTGGATGCGCTTAAATGCAGCGGCGTTCTGCTGGATTTTCAGCGGCCAGGGTATGAGGAATCAGGTCTCTTGGCGGGGCGACTTTCCGAAGCCCTCCCCTGCCCCGTGGGCGTGTCCGCGCTTTACGGGCGGGGGCTGACCTGTCCGGTCTTTCTGCCGCCAGCACCGCCAGACGTATGCCTTGCAAATTATCTTGCCCCATGGCAGGGGCGGGAAATCTGGCTGGAACTGGCGTTGGACGGCGAAACCATTACCCTGACACCCGCAGGCGCTACCACAGCTCCCCTGCCCCCGGCGGCGCAGCTTTCAGGCGGGCACCGGGACGAAAAGCTGCACTGCCATTATCAAATCCACACGGACGCGGACAGCGCCCGCTTCACCCTGTTCCGCACCCCGGAGGACTTGGGCGCCCTGCTGACCGAGGGCAAATCACTGGGCGTCACCCGCGCCGTCGGCTTATATCAGGAGCTGCACGGCATCCCCCAATTCCTGACCGACCCGGAATGATTCACGCAGCAATGCCCCCTCCCGACCGGGAGGGGGCATACCGCTATTTACGACACCCGAAACTCAATATCGCCGTCCAGAATGACGGACGCGATCTCGTTCACGTCGATCATGCGGTTGAACATAAAGGTGACGTCACGGTCGGTGTGTCCTACTGCAAACATATGGTTGGCAACATTCTCGTCCACAACCACGTACTCCGTGCCGTCCTTGAAGGAAATCTTCACCCGTCCAATGCACCTTTCTGGATAGTCCTGCATTTCTCTGGTATCCACGCAGATGGCAATGGGCGAAACCTTGATATTCCCGTCCGCCAGGGTCAGATTGCTCATTTCTCCCAGCGCTTTTTCGGGGATCGTGATCTTCTCCGGGCAGTCAAACCGCCCTCTCAGCCGCTCGTCTACAATGCCCTCATATCCGGAATCCACGATTTCCTCACGGGAAACCCCAGACGCCACTTCCTCGTATTCGTCGCCCAGCGCCTGCTTCAGCTGCTCTATCGCCTCGTCCTCGCTGACCTCCTGCTTGACCTGCTCCTTGGTCTGTTTCCACAGTTCCCGAAAATCCGACAGACGGATCGCCGCCCACTGGGTGAAGCTCAGCACCAGATCGGTGCTTTCCGGGTTGTCCAGCTGGTAGTAGAACGCCGCCGTCAGCTTGGTGTCCGTGGACTGATCGGGAATGATGTAGCTGTAGCCGTACTGATTGATGTCCAGGATTTCCCCCTCCGGGAAATAAATTTCACCGTTCTCCTGTAATGCATAGTCGGCAATGCCGTCGGGATTCTCCAAAGTGTAGGTCAGCACGCCGCATTTGGTCACCTGATCGTACATATTGGCGTCCACCGTCAGGGTGTAGCCCTCCCAGGAAATGCTCTGCCCCACGGGGCTGACCAGCGGCACCGCCTCGGACGCCGCCACGCTTTCGTCCACCGGCACCCGGTCATAGGCCGGGATGTCGTAGACCTCGCCGGGCTTTTCCGGGTCTGTAAAATGCGTCACATCCTTGTGGTCATAGCCTGTTCTGTCGCCGAACAGACCAGATATCATGTCCTGAGGGCTGTCGAAGATCACAAAGCCCGCCACCGCGTAGGCCGTCACCGCAAGCGCACTTACGATCAGCGCCGCCACCAGCAGATTCCGAAGAATCCGGGAAACGTTTCTTTTCTTCATTTTGGGTTCCTCCTGTTCCCTTTGACCGGAGGGTCTTGTAGCCGTCAGCTCACTGCGCGTCAGGCGGCTGGATTCCACCTCGCCGATGGCGAGAAACAGTTCTTCCGCTTTCATACCGTATAGCCCTCCTGTATCAGATAATTTTTGAGCTTCTGCCTGGTGCGGGAAAGGGTGCGCAGCACCGTGGCAGGCTTCATGCCGTACCGCTGGGCAATCACGCCGCTTTCCTCCACGAAGAAGTACCGCCGCAGGAAAATGTCCTGCTCCCGTGCCGGGAGGGTGTTCAGGAACGCCCGGATGGCCTTGGCCAGCTCCTTGGCGTCCATCCCATCCCCCACACAGCCGGGCGCGGCAATGCAGTCGTCCAGCTCTTCCAGCACCAGTGTCATCTCCCCGCCGCCCCGCTTTTCGGCGTTCATGCTCCGCCAGCGGGAAAAGGCGAGGTTCCGGGTGATTTTGGCGAGGAACATTTTGAAGATGCCCGGACGCTTGGGCGGGATGGTGTTCCATGCTCTTAAATATGTATCGCTCACGGTTTCCTCCGCGTCCTGATCGCTGTGCAGGATGGAATTGGCGAGGGTGAAGCAATAGCCGCCGTATTTCCGGTCGGTTTCCGCCACCGCCTGTTCATCTCTGGCAAAATACAAGTCCAGAATCTGTTCATCGTTCATGCTGTTCCTCCTTGGGAAGCCCGGGTCTATTCCGGGGCATCCCGCTTCTGTGAAAGGCCCTTCTGCTCTATAAGACGCAAAGGACGGGCAGTTCGGACAGATAATCAAGAAAAAAGCCGCCTTGTGGTGCAAGGCGGCGCTATGGTATTATTTCGTGAACTGCACAACGTCATTGGGTGTGCAGTCGAGAATGGAGCATATCTTTTCTAAGGTCAGCAATGTGATATTGCCGCCCTTTTTGAGCGTGTCAAGGGTTTTATTGTCCACGCCGCATTTCAGCAGCCGGTATTGGCTGATTCCCTTTTCTTTCATGGTCGCCCACAGGGGCGAATAATCCAGCTTGCTCATCGAAAATCAAACAGCTCCTTCGGCGTGATTTCCAGAACCTCACACAGCCTGAAAATCACGTCCAGCGAGACACCTACATTACCCAGCTCTATCGCGCTGATATGACTTCTGTCGATGTCCACCAGCTCCGCAAGCTGTAGCTGTGTAAGCCGTTTCCGTTTCCGATAGTAAACCACGTTCAGACCGAATTTTTCATACAGCGCTTTATACTCCTGCTTCAAGTGTCTCACCCCCGTATAATAATCCTTACTGCCCGAGCGTCTCCAACGCCAGTGCATTCTGCGTCTTATACAGCTCGGCGTAAATGCCGCCCTTCCTAAGCAGTTCGTCGTGGGTGCCGCATTCCGTGATGACGCCGTCGGAAATCGAGATGATGCGGTCGGCGTTGCGGATGGTGCTTAAGCGGTGGGCGATGATCAGGGTCGTCCGGCCGGCCGCCAGCTTGTCGAAGGCGTGCTGGATTTTCGCCTCCGTCACGGAGTCCAGCGCGGAGGTCGCCTCGTCCAGAATCAGGATGGGCGGGTTTTTCAGGAAGATACGGGCAATGGCGATCCGCTGCTTCTGCCCGCCGGAAAGAAGCGTACCCCGCTCGCCCACGTAGGTGTTAAAGCCGTCGGGCATGGCCTGAATGTCGTCGTAGATCTCCGCCTTCTTGGCCGCGTCGATGACCTGCTCCATGGTGGCGTCAGGCTTGCCGTAGCGGATGTTTTCCAGAATGGTGTCGGCAAACAGGAACACGTCCTGCTGGACAATGCCGATGTTTTCGTGGATGCTTCGCTGGGTCACGTCCCGGATGTCCAGAGCGTCAATGGAAATAGAGCCGGAACTGACGTCGTAAAACCGGGGGATCAGCTGGCACAATGTAGACTTACCGCCGCCGGAGGGGCCGACGATGGCGACCGTTTCCCCGGGGGCGACGGTCAGGCTCACGTCGTGAAGCACCGCCAGATCGGCGTCGTAGGCAAAGGAAACATGGTCGACCCTGATTTCACCCCGGACGTTTTTCAGTTCCTTCGCGTCGGGCTTATCCTGCACGGTGGGTTCGGTGCGCATGACCTCCACGAAGCGGTTCAGGCCCGCAAAGCCGTTGGCAAACGTCTCGGAGAAGTTGGCGAGCTTGCGCATGGGGCTGATAAAAGAGGAAATATACAGGCTGAAGGTCAGCAGGTCACGGTAGTCCATTTCCCCTTGCATGACATAATAACCGCCGAAGCCGATGATAATGACATTCAAACTGCACAAAAAGAACTCCACGCTGCTGTGGAACATGCCCATTGCCTTGTGGAACGCCCGCTTGGAGGTTTTGAATTCCGCATTGGCCGCGTCAAAACGGGCGGCTTCCACCGTCTCGTTGGCGAAGGCTTTCGCGGTGCGGACGCCGGAAAGGCTGCTTTCGATCTCCTGATTGATGTGGCCGATCTTCTCCTTTGCCGCGGCGGACGCCCGCCCCATCCGGCCGCGCATGGCCATTGCCACCGTCAGAAACACCGGAATGGTCAGCGCCACGATCACGGCAAGCTGCCAGCGAATGGACGCCATCACGATGAGCGCCCCCAGAATGGTCAGCACGGAAGTGATCAAATCCTCGGGGCCGTGGTGGGCAAGCTCCGTCAGCTCGAACAGATCGGAGGTCAGCCGCGCCATCAGCTTACCGGTGCGGTTGCGGTCATAGAAATCCACGCTCAGCTCCTGCATATGGCGGAACAGGTCACGGCGGATGTCCGCCTCCACCCGGATGCCGAAGGTATGGCCGTAATACGCCACAACATAATTCAGAAACGACCGCAGAACATAGCACACCGCCACGATGACCATGATGGTAAAGAACGTGCGGTACATCTGGTTGGGCAGCATCTCATAAAGCGCACTGCGGGTCACCAGCGGGAACAGCAGGTCGATGGCCGCGATTCCCACAGCGCAGGTCACATCGGCGGCAAACAACCATCTATGGTTCTTGAAGTAGCTCAGGAAAATCATCAGCGGCGATTTTTCCCGATAATCTTGCGTCGTCATGTCATAAATCCTCCATTTCTCCGTTCATTATACATGATTTTACAGGAAATTCAAGCGTCTACCTTTCGGAATCCGGAAAACTGTGCTATAGTAGCGTCACCGTCAGCTGAACCGAAGGAGGCTCCCAAATGGAGATTTTATTTTACGACCATGATCTGGCCGTCTGCGTCAAGCCCGTGGGGCTGGATTCCGAAGCGCAGGTTCCCGCAGAGCTGAAAAAAACGCTGGGCGGGGAGATTTTCCCCGTCCACCGGCTTGACAGGAATGTGGGCGGCGTCATGGTTTACGCCCGCACAAAACAGGCTGCCGCCGCCCTGTCCAAGGCAGTGCAGGGCGGCGCTATGGTAAAGGAATACGTAGCCATGGTTCATGGGCTTCCCCCGGAATCCGGGGACTGGGAAGACCTTCTGTGGAAGGACAGCCGGAAAAACAAGGTGTATGTGGTAAAGCGGGAACGGTCGGGCGTCAAAAAGGCGCGGCTGGAATTCACCCGTCTTTCCGCCGGGGAGTGCAGTCTCGTCCGCATTCGCCTGCATACGGGGCGGAGCCACCAGATCCGGGTACAGTTTGCCTCCAGAGGGTATCCGCTGGTGGGCGACCACAAATACGGTTCCCGGGATGAGCGCACAGACCCGATGCTGTTTTCCTGCTGCATCCGCTTCCCGTGGCGCGGGGAACAGCGCCGGTTTGAGGTTATGCCTGATTTTGCGAAAACTCCTTAACCCAGAAACGCCGCCGATGGGTCATCCATCGGCGGCGCAGCGCATTATGAGGGAATATATTTACTCTGCCATTTTCCCGAAATCATCCGGGTCACAAAGAACGCGGTCCGGCATACCCAGTCAATAATCATGGCGATCCAGACGCCCATCGCGCCCCACTCCATCTTGACGCACAGAATCCACGAGCCGAGAATGCGGAACGCGATCATGGAACCGATTCCGACAAACATGGTAAACCGCACGTCGTTGGCCGCCCGCAAGGCATTGGGCAGGACGAAAGCCGCCGGCCACAGGATGATGGAAAACGCCGCATGGAAGATGACCAGCTTTTTTGTCAGCTCAACGGTCTGGGGCGACAGGGAGCTGTAAAGGGAAATCAGATTTTCGGCAAATACGATAATGAGGGCATTGCACACGGCCATGGACAGATACGACCAGAGCAAAAGTTTTTTAACATAGTGCCTGACCTGCGCCGGGTCGCCCGCGCCCACGCACTGGCCGACCACCGTCACCATGGCAAGTCCCATAGCCTGCCCGATGATGATGCCCACGCTGTCCAAGGTGTTCGCCACCGCGTTGGCGGAGGTCTGCACCGTGCCGAACAGGGCGATCATGCTCACCACGATCAGCCGTCCCAGCTGGAACAGGCTGTTCTCACAGGCGTTTGGAACGCCGATTCTCAGGATGCTGCCCATCATCTTGCCGTCAGCACGACAGATCGCGCCCCATTTCAGGCAAAGCTCCTGATTGGGCTTGGCCGCGAGAAGCAGAATGACCACCGCCGCCACGCACCGGGAAACCACCGTAGGGACGGCAACACCGGCCACGCCCATTTTCAGCACAAAAATGCAGATGGCGTTGCCCACCACATTGATGCCGTTCATCAAAAGACTCACCTGCATGGACACCTTGCTGTTGCCCACGCTGCGGAATATCGCCGCACCCGCGTTATACAGGGCGATGAACGGGAAAGAAAGCGCGGTGATGTGCAGATAGGTAAGTCCCGCCGCCATCACATTGTCATCGATGGAGCCAAAAAACAGCCGCATCAGATTTTTGGCGAACACAAGGCACAGCGCCGCCGCGGCGACACCAAGGACTGCCGACATCAGCACCAGCTGACCGGCGCTCTGCCGGGCTTTCTCCCCCTGCCGCGCCCCCAGAAACTGGCTTGTGACCACCGCGCCGCCGGTAGCCAGCGCGGCAAACAGCACCAGAATCACGTTGTTGATCATGTCCACCAGAGAAACGCCGGAAATCGCCGCCTCGCCCACGGAGGAAACCATCACGCCGTCGCACATTCCCACCAGAATGGTCAGCGCCTGCTCGATGACGAGAGGAATAATCAGACGTATCAGTCTTTGGTTGGAAAAGAGCCTCTGCTCTGTCAACGATCTCACCTCTTTACTATATCTTCAGCGAGTATACCACGGAAAAATGCGTTTTTCAATATGAAAATGTCACACTTTTTCGTTATAGCGGACTGTCTCATAGCATTCTCTCCGACGGTCGGCCCGGATGAACGGCTCCTGAATCGCCGTTTCCGTGAGAATCCCGTACTTTTCCGGGCGGCGGTAGGCGTTGCCGTGAACCTCCCGCTTCCGGTATTCCCGCAGCATGTCCATATCCAGCTCTGCCAGATAAATCCCTTCGTCCTCCCCCGCCTCCAGAATACAGGTGTTCCGGGACCCGGAAAGTTCCGGCAGATAAGCCACGCCGTCAAATACGGTGGAATGTCCGTTGCAGTCCGGATGGGGCGAGGGATAGTTGCAGGTTGCGATGGCAGTCATGTTTTCATACGCCCTGCCCCGAAGCTGGGACAGGCGGTTGATCTCCATGGGGCAGGCGTTGGGCGTGAGGATCAGCTCCGCGCCTTTCAGCATCAGAATCCTTGCGCTTTCCGGGAATTCCCGGTCGTAGCAGATCATGGAGCCGACCTGCACGGCTCCCTCTTCCGTATCCAGCGAAGCGACAAAAAAGTCCTCCCCCGCATCCAGGCGGCACTCGTCCCCAAAATCACAGGTATGCACCTTGGCGTAGGTGTACAGCCGCCGCCCGTGGCGGTCAAACAGGCTGACCGCATTTCTTGGCCGTTTCTCTGTCCTTTCCAGAAACGTGATGGCGATCGCCATGTTGAGTTCCGCCGCCAGTTTTCCGAATCCGGACACGAATTCCCCATCCGCCGGAATCGCCGCGCGTTGCAGCACTTCCGCATCCTCGGGAATGTCATATCCATTACTCCACATCTCAGGAAACAGCGCGATATCTGCCCCCAATGCTTTCGCCTTCCGGCACGCCTCCACACCCTTTTCCCGGTTCCCATCCAGAGAGCCGGCGGGCAGAATTTGCAGCAGTGCAATTTTCATAGGGCGTCAGCCTCCAAAGCAGAGCTTCATGATCACCGCAAGCACTGCCAGATGTACGGGATAGAACAGGTAAAATCCCAGCTGCACCGCCCGGCTTGCCGTGGCTTTCCGGCCGGAATACAGGCAAATGGGGATCATGGCAAACAGCGCAAACAGCTCTATGGGAATCTGAATGACGCCAAAGGAGATCGCCGCGCTGTTCATCATCAGGCACAGCGCCGCCAGCCCCACAAGCTGTATCATCCGGCGGTTCGGCAGCTCCCGCGTCAGCCAGAACAGCGCGACTATGGCCACACCGTATCCGCCGTAATCCGTTTTCAGCCACTCCGCCGCGAAGAAAAACGGCACGACGGCCAGCAGCTTCATCCAGTATCTGGGACATTTCTTCATCAGCTCCACCATTCCGAAGCCCAGAAGCAGCGTCACCATCACGCTCTGATTTTCCCACGTCCATCCGCCGAACAGGGCAAAGTCAAAGCCCGGCTCCGACAGCAGTGCGCCGATAAACAGCCGGAGGGCATACTTCCGAGGGTTATGGGTATAATGCGCCCCCTCAGCCAGCAGAAAGCAGTAAATCGGAAACGCCACCCGGCCAATGATCCGCATGGCAAAATACAGGTAGTAGATCCCATCGAATGGCGTTACAAAAAACTGCGACTCCACCACGGTCGCGCCCACATGGTCGATCAGCATGGTGACGCAGGCAATGATTTTCAGCGTTTCCTGAGAAAGACCGGATTTTTTCATACAGCACTCCCCTTCACCGTCTGCGGCGTAACATTGTTTCCGCCATTATAGCGCGCCATGGGAAAAACTGCAAACTTTTTCTGATGCTTTGTTGCTTTTTCCGGAAAGTCAGGCTATAATGGCAAAAAAGGGGGTGTACGGGATGTTTCTCAGCTTTGTGGTTCCCGTTTACAACGCGGCGCAGTATCTTCCCGAATGTCTGGATTCGCTGCTGGCGCAGGATATTTCCGATTACGAGATCATCTGCGTCAACGACGGCTCCAGAGATGCCAGCCCGGAAATTCTGGGGCAGTACGCGGCGGAGCACGGCAATATCCGCGTGATTAACAAGGAGAACGGCGGCGTGGTCTCGGCGCGCAACGCCGGTCTGTCGGCTGCTCAGGGGGATTTTATCTGGTTCGTGGACGCGGACGATTTTCTGCTGCCCAACATCCTTGGCTTCCTCAAAGACAAAGCAGCGGAAACCGCCTGTGACCGGCTGATCGTCGGCGGCTATCAGTTCACCGACCGCCTGACCGACGAGGAGATTGCCCTGTCCCGGCAGATGAAGCTGCCCATAAATTCCCAATGGTATGATTCCGTGGTGTGGAGAAGTCTTCTGCGCCGGGAATTTCTGCTGGAAAACGGCCTGAACTTCCGTTATCCCGAACTGACCCACGGCGAGGACGGGTTATACATGTACGAAGTCGGTCTTTGCGCCCCGAAAAGTGTCGAGATTAAGCTGGCGCTGTATTGTTACCGCGAGCATTCCGGTTCTGCCGAAACGACCGTCAGCCTGGAGAATTACCACAAGAAAATCCGCTCCTACATACGCATTTCGGAAATCCTTCTGGGTTATTACCGTGATGGCCGTCAGGATCCCACCACTGCCGACAAGCTGATGGTCTTTTTATGGTTTACCCTGTATGTAACCGCCTCACTTCCCCGCAAGGATGCCGCCGCCGTATTGCGTCAGCTGCGCCAAAAGGGGCTGTATCCCTTCCACCGTCCCCCGCAGTGTACGCTGACTCATGCCTACATGACCCGTCAGACCGGCTGTGTGGGAACATTTCTGGATTGGCTGTGCCGCCACCTGCACACCCGCTGGGGCTTCTCCCTGATGTGGCTCCTGCAGCGCCCCGTGCAGTGGAAGCGCCGTTCTGCCGCCCGGCCGCAAAACGCATAACGTATCAGGATCATACATTTTCTGGTTGCATTTTCCCGACAGATGGTGTATAATGCCCTACAGGCATCCGGGTGTGGCCCAGTTGGTAGGGCGCTTGATTTGGGTTCAAGATGCCGGGAGTTCGAATCTCCCCACTCGGACCATGCAGAGTGTCCTTATAGGATCTGAGTATCCTGTAATGGACACTCTGCTT
>ERZ773224.3044-NODE-3044-length-15774-cov-27.721356_pt1 | contig 15774 bp, 12 predicted proteins | sample MGYA00580526_ERZ773224 | MGnify/ENA primary metagenome ERZ773224 (study PRJEB29015, sample SAMEA2737743) | human gut metagenome | biome: human gut; feature: human-associated habitat; material: faeces | place: China | collected 2012 ... | reverse complement strand
TTGATTTTTTTACATAAGTTTTTTATTTGATGTCTACTAAACGGGGTTCACATCAAATTTGTATAGTTTTATTTATTGAATTCCTTTGCAAGTAATCCATTCTTTAATAATTTATCATATAATTTTTCATTAATTACTAAATCAAATTCCCCGATATATTCATAAACATCTGGATTAAATCCCATTTTAAATCTATTTAAACCATAATAATATCCATCTTTACTTAAGTCTCCGGTAATTCCATTTAAATCAATATATTTATAATTCTTACTATAATATTTAATTAATGCATAATATAGAAAATAATTCGGTGAATATCTTCCCATTGATTTATCAAAACCACTTATTTCAATGATAACTCTATTTTGATATTTAATAACTAAAGCCCCCGCTAAGTAAGTTTCGGTATTTGTATTTAAATATTTACTAGCTTCTGCAATATCATTTTTATATGAAAGCAAAGTCTTATCTGAATTCATTTTACTATTAATAACATTACTATTGTTATTTGAAAGTAACTTATTATTTAAATAGTTATTCATTCTAGCTTCATTATTATAAGCATTGGTTGAATTAATTAAAAATGTTTTATAATCAACTCTAACTAGTAATAAATCAACATCAGCAGTTTTACTAAATACATTATAAAAATCATTATAATAATATTCATCTTTTTTAATCTTATTTTTTATAAATTCATAAAAGATATTAAGTTTATTATGATCACACTTTTCAAGTACTAATCCTTTTCTTAATCCTTTTTTTATTTTATTTCTAGTATTCTTATTTAACTTATTAACATCAAATTCATCTAAATTTATAATTGCATTAACACGTGGGAGTAAAGATTCAAAATTCATATTATCCTTTAACTTTTTATAACCACACCTAATTAAGTTATCAACAATTCTGTAATTTTCATTGTATTCAAAGTTCATAGTCTTTTTATTTAACTTAGCTACCGCTATTTCAGGATTAATCTTTATAAACACAAAATTTTTCTTTTCATAAAAAGCCTTTATTTTCTTAGTAAAGTCTTCAAGTAAAAAAGTATTTGAATAATCAATTAAAAAACCACGCGGAGAATATCCATAATAGTACCCACCAATTTTTTTATAAAGAATAAGGGCGGCTCCAACAATTTCATCTCCTCCATAAGAGATAAATTCATAGTCGTAACCTTCTTCAGCTTTAATCATCGCATAATTAATTGATTCATGAAAATTCCCAATAAAATGAGAGCTAACAAAATCTTTAAATTCAGCGATTGACATTTCTTTTATATTCATGGTTAAACCTCCCCTAAGTAAGACAACATTATACCATAATTTGACTGAAAAATCAAAAAACAATTGACTTAAAAGATAATCTTTTTGTATAATATAAGTAGGAGTGATAAAATATGGCGTCAGGATTTAAAAATAGTATTGAAAATATGTACAAAAGAATGATTATTTATTCATTATTAACAGCATTATTTACAATCATAATGGGTATTGTATTACTATTATTACCAAATGCAACAAATAAAGTAGTTGGTATAATTGTTGGAATCATTTTCTTAATCGAAGGAATAAATTCCGTATACAAATATTTTCATCGTGAAGGAGCAAAGTTATATAACTTAAATCTGATATTTGGTGTGTTATATGCCTTACTTGGTGTAGTAATAATTCTTTATCCATTCACAGTAGTAGAATTTGTAACAGTTTGCTTGGGAATCTACATGATTATTAATGGTGCAAGTAAAGTAAACTATGCATTATGGTTAAAAAGAGGAAACGAAGAATCATGGCTAATAACATTAGCAACAGGAATTCTTATAGCAATAGTTGGTATCTTAGTAATATTTAATCCATTTGCAAGTTTAACATTAACTAAACTAGCCGGAGCATTCTTAATAATAACAGGTATCCTTGATTTTATGGACACAATACTATTTAGAAACCGTAGCAAAGAAATAATGGAAATATTCTGGTAAAATAAAGTAAAATAAAAAGTAAAACTTCGTCGTTTTGCTTTTTATTTGTCCCAAGTTTTGGTATACTATATATAGAAAGAAGGGATAAGTGTGTTAATAAAAGATATTCATGCTAGAGAAATACTAGACAGTAGAGGAAATCCCACAGTTGAAGTTGATATGATGCTTGATAATGGAATAACTAAAACAGCATCAGTACCAAGTGGTGCATCAACTGGTTCAAGGGAAGCTCTAGAACTTAGAGATAAAGATCCAAATAGATATGAAGGAAAAGGAGTTTTAAAAGCGGTTAGTAATGTTAATAACATTATAAGACCAGCTTTAATAGGTAAAAAGTGTGACCAATTATTCGTTGATAACTTACTTATTTCCTTAGATGGAACAGAAAATAAAAGTAACCTAGGAGCAAATGCTACTTTAGCAGTTTCTCTTGCTTGTCTAAAATGTTTAGCACAAGCGAATAACAAAGAATTATATGAATATGTTTCTAATCGTAGTGTATCTGTTCCAATACCAATGATTAATATTATCAATGGCGGAGCACATGCAGTTAACAACATAGATATTCAAGAATTTATGATTATGCCTGTTATGAAAACTATTAAAGAACGTATCAGAGCAGCATCTGAAGTATTTCATACATTAAAAAAATTACTTTCAATAAATAACTATGCTGTAGGTGTAGGTGACGAAGGTGGATTTGCCCCAAACTTAGAAAATAATCAAATGGCTCTAGATTTTATCATGGAAGCTATAAAAAAAGCTGGATATAAACCTGGTGTTGATATATTTATTGCCTTAGATATTGCAGCAAGTGAACTATATAATAAAGAAGCTAAAACATATAAACTAGATAATAAAGAATTATCAACAGATGAATTAATGAAATACTATATTGAATTAATAAATAATTATCCAATACTAAGTATCGAAGACCCATTTTATGAAAATGATTTTGATACACTTGCAAAATTTACTAAATTAGTAAATAACAGAATCATGGTTGTTGGAGATGACTACTTTGTAACAAATGAATTATACTTACAAAAAGGTATTGACATGAAAGCAGGTAATGCCATTCTTTTAAAAGCAAATCAAATTGGTACAATAACTGAAATGACAAAAACAGTAATGCTTGCTAAAAAGAATAATTATAAAACAATAATATCTCATCGTAGTGGTGAAACCGAAGATACATTTATTGCAGATTTAGCAGTAGGTATGGCAATTCCGTTTATAAAAACTGGATCTATGTGTCGTGGTGAACGTATAGCAAAATACAATAGATTGTTAAGAATTGAAGAAAAGTTAAAAAGAGACTAGTTATTTAGTCTTTTTTATTTTATAATAATAGTGGTGATAAAAATGAAAATAATAACAGATGGAAATGGTGCATGTAGTAAAGTTGCATATTACTTTAGTGAAGTATGCAGTATTTATCCGATTACACCATCTAGCCCAATGGCATCAAATATTGATAAATTAACAAGTACAAACCTACTTAATATCTTTAATGATAAACCTAAAGTATTAGAAATGGAATCAGAAGCTGGAGCTGCTGGTGCTATGCATGGTGCTTTATTATCAGGTTCACTAGCATCAACTTTTACAGCAAGCCAAGGACTACTTTTAATGATACCAAACATGTATAAAATAGCGGGGGAAATGCTACCTGCAGTAATACATGTAGCATCACGTAGTCTAGCAACTCATGCTTTATCTATATTCGGAGATCATCAAGATATCTATGCTACTCGTGCAACTGGTTTTTGTATTTTAGCATCATCTAATGTTTTTGATAGCCAAAACCTTGCTGCAGTGGCTCACCTTTCCGCAATCGAAGGAAGCTTACCATTTATCCATTTTTTTGATGGATTTAGAACAAGTCATGAACTTAATACTATCGAAGAATTACCTGAAGATAAATTATTGACTTTAGTAAATCACAAAAAAATAAATGAATTTAAAGATAGATGCTTAAATGTTGGTAAAACATATCAATATGGTATGGCCCAAAATGAAGATATCTATTTTCAAATAATGGAATCTCGTAATAAATATTATGATATGATGCCTGATATAGTAAATGATTACATGCAAAAAATAAATAAAATAATGAACACTTCTTATAAACCATTTAACTATTATGGAAGTAAAACAGCTAAAAATGTAATTGTTGCAATGGGTAGTGTAACTGATACAATAAAAGAAGTTGTAGATAAACTAGATAATGTTGGTTTAATTACAGTTCACTTATATCGTCCATTTAGTAAAAAATATTTTTTAGATTGCTTACCGGATACAGTTAAAAATATCGCTGTATTAGATCGAACTAAAGAAGCAGGTTCCATCGGAGAACCATTATACTTAGATGTATGTAGTATTCTTCAAGATAAAGATATCAAAGTTTACGGAGGAAGATATGGTTTATCAAGTAAAAATACAACACCAGATGAGATTTATAGTGTATATAAAATGCTTGATGAAAATCCACATCATAACTTTACAATTGGAATAAATGATGATGTAACAAATCTTTCTTTAAAACCGAGTCATATTGAAATAAAAAATGAAGCTAAAGAAATAAAAATAGTTGGTTTTGGAAGTGATGGAATGGTAAGTGCTTCGAAAGACTTATTAAAAATCCTTCATTCAAGTAAAGATTTATATGTTCAAGGATATTTTGAATATGATTCAAAGAAAAGTGGAGGTGTTACAATATCTCACTTAAGATATGATAATAAAAATATTAATAAACCATATTATGTAACAGAACCACAAATCGTCGTAGTTACCAAAGATATATATTTTAGAATGTTTGATATAATTAATAATATTAAAGAAAATGGAATCTTACTTATTAACACAATAAAAAATGAAGCTGAGTTAAAAAAGTTATTACCAAGTAAAGTTAAGAACATAATTTATAACAAAAATATTAAAGTATATTATATAGATGCTGAAAATATCGCAGCTAAGAACAAGATAAATGGTAAGATTAGTAAAATAATGGAAGTGTTAATACTTAATTTATTAAATGTTTTAAATGCCACAAAAATTCTTGAAGAATCAATAGAAAAAACATTTAAAACAAAAGGAGAAGATATAGTTAATAACAATATTAAAGCTATACATGAATCCCTTGATAATTTAAAAGAACTTAATATAACAGAAAATTATGATGAAACAATAAAAATTGTTGATAACAATGTTATTAACTTAATAAATGAAAGAAAGGGTAATGAAATACCTGTATCTATGTTACTTGATTATAGATATGGAAGATTCCCTGGGGCAACAACAAAAGACGAAAAAAGAAGTATATCAAATGTTGTACCAACTTGGTTAAAAGAAAATTGTATAGAATGTGGAATGTGTGTTTTATCTTGCCCACATGCTGTAATCAGAGCTATATCAAATGAAACTGAAATAGATGGAATACCATTCATTGGTAAAGATGGATTAATGTATTCAATAAAAATAAGTGAAAAAGATTGTACAGGTTGTGGTGTATGTGTTAGTGTTTGTCCAGGTAAAATGGGTAATAAAGCCTTAAAGATGGTTGAAAAACAAAAAAAAGTTGGAATTGATTTTGATAAATACAAAATAATTAATCCATTACCAAAGACAACTATAAAAGGAGTTGCTTTAGAAGAGCCTTTATTTGCTTTTTCCGGAGCATGTGCTGGGTGTGGAGAAACGCCTTATATCAAGTTATTAACCCAAATATTCGGAGAAAAATTAGTTATTGCCAATGCAACAGGTTGTTCAAGTATCTACGGAGGTTCAACTCCATCAACACCTTATTCTATTCCATGGGCAAATTCTCTATTTGAAGATAATGCTGAATTTGCTTTAGGTATTCACATATCTTATGAACAAAAAAGAAAGAGAATTAAACATATTATGGAAAGTGCAATAGAATCTGTTGATAATGAAACTAAGGAATTATTTAAGAATTGGCTAGAAAATATAAATGATTTTAATATAACTAACAAAATAAAAAAAGAGTTATCAACAAAATTATTACCAAATGAATTAAGAGATTTACTTGATTATGTACCTGCTAGAACAGTCTGGGCAATCGGCGGTGATGGCTGGGCTTATGACATTGGTTATGGTGGACTTGATCATGTGCTTCATTCTAATGAAAATGTCAAAGTATTAGTTTTAGATACTGAAGTTTATTCAAATACTGGTGGTCAAGCAAGTAAATCAACTAAAAAAGGTGCAGTGGCAGAATTTGCTAACTTTGGTAAAAAAACAATTAAAAAAGATTTATTCAAAATTGCATCATGCATCCCAAATTGTTATGTTGCAAGTATTTCTCTCGGAGCAAATATGATGCAAGCAATCAAAGCCTTCAATGAAGCTGAAGCTCATAATGGACCTGCAATAATTATTGCATATTCTCCATGTATTGAACATGGTATTAAAACAGGTATGTCTACATCAAGTATCGAAGAAAAATTAGCGGTTGAATGTGGTTACACAATATTAATGAGACACGATAAAGAAACAATTATTGATTCTAAAGAACCAGATTTTTCAAAGTATGAAAGTTTCTTAGATAATGAAGTAAGATTTAATGCTTTAAAAATTAAAGATAAAGATTTAGCTAAAGAATTATTAGAAGACCAAAAAGAAAATGCTATGAAGCGTTTTGAGTATTATAAAAGAATAAGTAAAAAGTAGGGAAGAATAAAATAAAAGTAATATATTCTAAACTTTAAAGAAGTAAGTACTTAATTGTACTTATTTTTTAATTTCTATCAGTTTTTATAATAACATTTATAGGAAAATAGAAAAAATTTGATAGTGTACTTTTTCCGGTTTCGTTTAAATCATAAATTAAATTAATTCTTTTATCAGTTAATAATGAAACCTTTTTTTATAGCTAGCAACTTTTTCCATGGTAATTTTATTAATCACATTAACACTCATTTACTACTAAAAAACGCCAATACAAAAACTCATTAATTTAATAAGCTTGTACTAGCGTCTTTTTTTTAATTATCTTTATTAAATAATTATTCTACAATTAAATCTTTTGAATGTAGATTATTATTCTTACTTAATAATAAATTTTCATAAAATTTAATTAAGAAACTATTATCTTCTTTTATATTTAAATAATTATTAAAATAATTACTTCTTACTAATGCATTTCTAAAATACACTGATTTATCTTTAAATAAAGTATTATCTACATTTAATCCAAGTGATACTAAATACTTTTCTATAAATAATGCAGTTGTTCTAGTATTACCTTCTCTAAATGGATGTATTTGCCATATCCTACTAGAAAAATCTGTTATATTATTAATTACGTCAACTATATTCATTTCTTTATAATTTTTATTTTTTTCAAGTGTTAAATCATAATCTAGTGATTGCTCTAATAACTTATGATCACCATAAGCTACTGAATCATTATTTAAGATTCTTTCATGTTTAGAAAAATCCACTTTTCTAAATTTTCCGGCAAATTCATAGACATCTTGAAATAAGTATTTATGAACATATTTTAAATAATTTATAGATAATTCAAAGCTATCTTCTTGTAATAACTCTATTACTCTAGTAGATACTAAATCACATTCAAATTCATTATAATTAATATCATTATTTTTTTCTTTTTCTGTATAATACTCTTTTAATTCTTTTTCTACTTCATAAATTGTTTTTTTACCAGTTATATTTTCTTGTATTAATTTTTCTAAATATTTAGATGGTTTTAGGTTATCAACTTCTTGAAGTCCAATAGCCATATCCCATTCTAATTGTTTTACATAGTTTTTAGGTGTTTCAGTATTTATACTTGAATCTAATTCTTTTTCAGACATTCTAGCACCTCCGCTAATAAAATTATAATATACACTATGGATTTCACTTTAATATTTCATTAAAATTTACTTAACAAGTTAATTAGCCTTGTATTTTTATAGATACTTTCTCTACCAAACTTTTCAAATTCTAAAAGTCCAGCATCAACTAAACTATTTAAATATGTAGCAGCTGTTTGTCTTGTTACACTGCATTTATCTTCAATATAATTAATTCTAGTATATACTTCAAAGAATAAAGAATCTAATAACTCATCTGAATATATTTTAGGTAATTTGGTCATAAATTCTTTTTTATAAGATTCCATCTCACATTGAATTAATTTAATTAATTCAATAGTATTTTTAGATGTTTCTTCTATTCCTTTTAAAATATAAATAATCCAATCTTCATAGTTATTATTTTCTCTAAACTCAGTAAATAATTTATAATACTCATCTTTATTTTTATTAATATAATTACTTAAATAAAGAATTGGACTATCTAAAAGATTATTTAATACTAAATATAAAACATTTAGTATTCTACCAGTTCTTCCATTTCCATCATAGAATGGATGAATAGATTCAAATTGATAATGAATTAAGGCCATTTTTATCAAAGGATCAACTTCATCATCAGTTTTATTAATATAATCTTCTAAATTTTTTAACAAATCTCTTATTTCTTTTTCTTCTTGTGGCGGAGTATAAATTACTTCTCTTGTTTTACTATTAACTAATTTAGTTCCAGGATTTTTCCTTACACCTGCTTTATTGTGTTCAATCATTCCTTGAAGTTCTACTAAAACATTAGTTGAAATAAATTCCTTTTCTTTTATAATTTCAAAGCCACGCCAAATAGCACTTCTATAATCTACAACCTTTTTAGCAGATTCATCTTTATATCCACTTTCAGTTAGTACTTTATAAATGCTATCATGTGTTGTTACTATATTTTCAATTGCACTACTATCTTTTGCTTCATTAATTGTTATAGCATTTATTAAAATATGTTGATTAGGAATTGAATTAGCAAAGCCTTTTAATTCTGCTAGTGATCTAGAAGCTTCATTTAACGCTTCAAGAATTCTAGGTGTCTTTAAATCATAATCATTAAATGGTAATAACTTCATATTATCATCTCCTCATATATAATAATACACTATTTTTTTAACATATGCAATAAATATGTTAAATTTTTATTGTTTTTTTAACACATTTTAAAAATGTGTTAAAAAAAAATAAATTTTTATAATCTTACTTTTTATAAAAAATATTAACTTTTTCCAAATTTGTGTACCTAAAAGTGTACCTAAATTACTTAATAGTCTTCAAACCCTTTGAAACAAAAAAAGTGGAGCCTTTCGGCTCCTTCAGGGGGCAAAAATATATCACACACAAAATAAATTATTACTAGTTAAAAGCCTTATATTATAAGCATTTATAAATTATAACTAATTACAAAATTTTAAATATAATTATCAAATTTTACAATTTGAGTACCTAAATGGGTACCTAAAATTGATAATACTATTATTAGTTCTTCATAGAAACGAAAGGATAAATATTATGAATATAACTTATACAAAATGTGGTGATTATTTATTACCAAATTTAAAACTTACTGAAAAAGAAAATAAACTTTTAAATAAATATGGATTATTAAGATTAGAATACTTAAAAAGTAATGAGAAAGCATTATATCAAGAACTACTTATGAAAGATAAATTAAATGAGCATCTTTTTTCAGTCAGTATAATAGCTGAAGGTAGAATCAATAACATAATTAACAGCTTAATAAAATCAGATGCATTAATTACAGAAAAACTAAAATATGAAAATCAATTACTATGGGTTCAAAAAATGAATAATTGTAAGAATATTGCTGAAGAAATTGTTTTAAAAGAAATTATTTATGGAGATGAAATATGATTAAAGGTAAAGAAGATATCACAGATAAAGAATTTGAAAAAATATTATTACCATTCTATAACAATTACAATGAATATCTTATTAGGTTTATAATACCAGAGGCTGTAGCATTTTATTTAGCAAATGCATATAGTAGAAATTGTTTATCAAATTGTCCATTAATTAATCATATCAACTCAGCATTAGATATATTTAATGTTAGCTGTAATAGTGATGAATTAATACCTGAAATAGAACTAATTTTAAAAATAAAATATAATCTTAAAATCACTAAAAATAATCCATTAATATTAATAGAAGTTGTATAAAGAAAAGCACTACCTAAATTTAGATAGTGCTTTAAATTTACATTTTGGAGTACTGTTATTGTCTAGCCAGCACTGAATTTGTACTCCCATACAAAATTCGTATGTGGGAATAATCCCAATCCCTTTATTTATTAGTTTATGGTCTTAGCTTTTTTTCTTAATTTAGTAATGTTAGATTTTATTCCAGTAGAAAGACGCATTTCCTGTGCATAGCTTCTCATATTTGCCAAAAAATCTTTATCGTTTATTTCATTATTTTTACAGTGTGAAATATAATCATTTAGTACGTTGCAATCTTTTAAGCGATTAAATAAATTTATACATTTTGTATATTTTTTTAAACTTGGTACTAATATGTCTATTTTCCAAAAATTGTCTTTATTATAATCAATATTAGAAAAATCAAAATTATCAACAATTTTATTTGTGATACCTTTTGAAAATGCATATTTATTAAAACTATTTTCCATTTGTTTATAAATGTTGATAATAGCATCAATATATTTAGAATTACCTGACATACTTGAATCAATACTCATCTTTTTATTAGTAATCGTTTTAGAATACAATAACAATTCATAATATTCTTTTTCTTTAAATAATTTTTCATAATAATCTGAATATTCGTATTTAGTTTGCAGAGAATCTATTTTATCTAAAACACTCAATGATAAATCATATTCCTTGTTTTTTAAATACTCTATCATATTTTTTTCTGAACTTTTAACATTTAAAGCCTCAATTATATACTTATCAATTAAAGTATTATAGCCATATTTATCTAAAATAATTTGTAAATCATGTTCACTCAGGCTAAAATTAGCATTGGAATTAAAATCATTATAAACTGACTCTAAATTTTCAAATGAGTTATTCTCATTTAATATGATATGTTTTTTTAAATCTAAATCAAAATCATTTTGCAAAATATAATTTTCTAATTCTAGTTTTAATTTTTCATCATTGATTTTACATATATCATTTACTATATTTATATCAATAAATGGTTTTATAGAATCCCAATTTATTTTTTTATCAATTAACATTTTATAAATTACTGAAATGTTATCTTCTTTTTGTTTTAATAATAAATCAAATATATCTTTTGGAACCAAAATATTATCTAGATATTTTGTTAAATCATAATTCTTAATATTATTTTTTAAATTAATAATAAGAGTCTTAACTTCAGTCAAAAATTTATTTAATTCTTGAGAATTTTCACTATCACCTTTATTGATATACTCAAAATATAAATTATCTAATGATTGAAAAATAGTTTCATTATCTAAAAAGTAAGAATATTTCAGATAATTTTGAAATTTTATACTAATATTAAAATTTTTATAAAAGTCTTTAGTATCAATATCTAATTTGTAATTTTTTTTCACATATTCATAAAATTTTTGATCACCTAGTAATAATATTTTTTCATTATTTGGTAAATATCTATATATCTGATTATAAATTTTAGAAAAATTCACTTCTTCTTTTTCCAAAATTTTATAAACACTTTCCCAATCATCAATTCCAGAAAAAGGATCATTTGATACATTATAAATAATTTGCTCGCTTGCATTCAATATATTATTTATATCCATAAAATTAGTTAAATATATATAATAATTATTATCAAGCATATTTTTTTTATATGCTTCTTTTATTATTAAATCCATTGAAGAATCAGTTAATTGTTTACCTTCATTAATAAAGCCATTGAGTTTTTTATTTAAAAATCCTACGCAGTCAAATCCCATTAAAACACTTATAATTATTAGCTGAGAATAATTTATATTTTTAAAATTCTTATCTTTCAGATATACATACTTTGTAATAATTCTATTAAATAAATGTTTAACTCTTCTAATGGAATTATAATTATTATTAATAATGCCAATAATAAAATCTCTGTTTTCTACTTTATTAAATATATAACTTAATATTTCATTTTGATCTATCTGTTTTTCTATATAACTTCGCATTATTATGGGCTGATTATTAGCAACATTCAATATATAATCAAACAATTTATCAGGATTTATATCACTTTCTTTATCATCGATAATTTTATTTAAATCTATCATAAAAATAAATCTAATTTTAATATTACTTAAAACATTATCTAAATGATAATACTCATTATAAAGCAAAGAAATAATTGGCAATTGTAATTTCTTATCAATTCTATCAAGATCATCTATAATAAAATACACATTACCATTTTTAGGAACATTATTATATAAAACCTTACATAAATTACTTTTACATTTATCTATATCTAACATTGGGCTTTTTTCAACTTTTTCTGGTTTATAGAAACCATATCCATATAATATTAATAATATAAATATTATAAACAAAACGTATGGCATTATATTACTTGCAATCTTATACAAATCATTAAACATAGTAATTGATTTAAAAAATCCAGAATATACCAAATATATTGAAACGAACCCAATTAGTGCAACTAATATTTTATCGATTATTTTCTTAAAAATATTATTCTTTTTTAAAGAAGTTGTTGTATAACTAAATTGATTATTATAAAATGTTCTTTCAACATCATATGGGTTTTTACATAGGCAACTTCCAACTTGATTAACAAAGTACCTATGATATTTATCTATAACATTTGTATTTTTTTCATATTCATTATTAATTATCAATCTTTCTTCTTGTTCTTGATTAACATTCGTTACATTCTTTCCATTAATGATATCTTTGTTATTATTTATATTTAAAAAATTTATATTTAAAAATATATTATTCCTTTTATTTTTTTTATTATTACATACTTTATTTTCAAACAAATTTATTATGCTAGATTTACCAGTACCATATTCACCATCTATTGCTATAAATTTAGCTCCTTTTTTTATAGCGAAATATATTTGCTCAGAATATGTTATTGCTCCAAAATTATCATTATCTTTATCAGTTATTGGAGTTTCCAAAAAAACTCTACAATTTTCATTATTCTTTTTATCTTTAATACTTATTCTTTTCATATTACAACACCTCCTGTAGTAACAAAAAAGTGCAATACAAAACTATAAAGCCTGTACTAGCACCTTTTTATTCTTTTATATTCCATATTCCTTGTTTACCTGATATTTCTTTGTTGTCATTTATTTTTTCAACTAATTCTAATTTCCAAGCGTAACCAATTCTATCATATTTATGACCATAAACCAGTTCATTCTCTTTAATTATTTTTTTATTTATTTCATCGTTTAATTCAATACAATCTAAAACCTTAACTTTTGCAACAATCCTTGATTTGGGATATTTGAGATTAAGATGCTCAAATTTTTTCATTGCATCCTTATCTATACCTTTTCCTGCATGGATTAGCAATTCTCCTCTATAACTATAATTCCAACTTCTAAATTCATATTTTTTTAAACCTTCTGCAACTAATGTTGCCCAAGGCTGTTTTAATGTAATAACCTTCATTATTTTTTATACCTTATTTGAAGATTTAACTTAAAGAAAATCTTGCCATTTTCAACATATAATTCTAACATATGATATCTTGTTGAACTAGGAGAATCTAACTTTGTCTCTTCAATCAAATAATTAATAACCTTTTGCCTAAAATAGATTAAATCCAAAACAACAACTTTTCCATCTTTTTTTACGACAATCAATCCACCATTGACATTATTTTCACCATTCCATTTAATACTTGGAAAAAAGCCAAAACTTATTGCTTCTAAAAAATCACCTAATTTTTTTAACGCAAAGTTATTATCTGAAAAATTACTATTTTTCAAAAACAAATCCTTTAAATTTTTATTTTCATATTCGTACGAATCAAGTAAAACATCACCTAAATATTTAGGCATATTACTATCAATCAATCTTAAATTATAATCAAAATTTTCACATTCCATTTTATGAAATTTGATTTGACCTCCTAATGATTTAATCATATGTAGTCTATCTATTAATTTTGTTCTTGACTTTATATTGTTAATTTTACTAATATCACTTATATCTAATTCAGTTACTTCGTAAATAAAATTAGTATGATTACTTGCATTTAAAATTGTAGCTGGACTTCCTAAACTTGACTTAATACTATATTTCAATAATAAATCATCACCAACTCTTCTATCCATAACTATTGCATTTAAATCCTCTTTAGAAGACGATTTAGACTTTAAAATACCAGATGGAGTCATTTTATCCAATAAGGACTGTACATTATCTATTTCAAAAGAGCCATTAGAAGCAACAGCATTTTTTATTATATTGAATAATTTCAATTTATTATCTTTTATTTCTAATCTTTCAAGTTCTTCCACTAATTCATCATTAAAATAAATACTAACGTCTAAATTATTGTGTAAAACATAATCTATAATTGTGTCTCTTTCTTGTAATGTAAGCTGTTTAACCTGATATAATTCGTTAGTAATATCTTCTAATTTCTCATCCACTAAATTCATATCAGGATTCTCTAATAAAGCTAATATTGCATAAAACTCTGACCATTCGCCTCTATTCATTGCCATAAAAATCATCCAACCTTTCTATCATATATTCTGCCATAGCTTTTATTACTGGAATTGATACTGAATTTCCAAATAGTTTATATTGTTGGGTATCACTTATTCCTTTAGGAAACGAAAATTTATCAACACCATTTTCTATAAAGCCATAATTTATAAATCCCTGCAATTTTCCCCATTCAGTAGGTGTCATATTCCTTATACCCTCCTTATTTATTGGATTACCTCTTCCAACCAATAAATTATCATATTCTTTTACATATTGTCTTATAAGATTTCTTTCTTTGCCAGAACCACCAGTTGCCATAATTGTATTTGACACTGGATTTTCCCCTTCGTTAACAACAATATATCCAAAGCCTGAATTAACCGAAGCATGACTAGCTTTATGATTTTTTAATGTTGTTAAAAGTTTATCAGATAAATAGTATTTAGAATCAACCTTACTTTCTAATAAATCATATAAATTTCGATAAATCTTCTCATCAGAATGATCAGGTAAATTAGGAAATTTATAATTTTTAGGAATAATATCATTTCTAAAACCCATAATAAATATTCTTGCTCTTTTTTGCGGAATTCCAAAATCCTTTGTACTTCTCACCAAATTTTTTGCATCATATTTTATTTCTCCATTTTTTATATCAACGCCTACAACTTTATAATTCAACTCATTAAGTACTTTAATTATTGTTTTAAAAGTATTACCTTTTTCATGTTTTAAAAGACCTTCAACGTTTTCTAGCATAAATGATTTTGGCTTTGTTCTTTTAATAATATCTGCAATATCAAAAAATAATGTTCCTCTTGTTTCATCTGCAAACCCTTTTTGAAGTCCAGCAATTGAAAATGCTTGACAAGGAAAACCACCTAATAAAACATCATATTCGATATTTTCTACTTTATTTTTAAATTCTTCACTTGTAACATCATTATAAGAATCTTCATTATATAAATGCTTATATACTTGACATGCATACTTATCAATATCTGCTGATAAAACATTACTAAATCTACCAGTTAATTCATATCCTCTTCTTATTCCACCTAAACCTGAAAATAAATCTATAGTTTTGTATTTTTTCATTTCGTACCTCACTTATTAATTACAATTTAGGGTTTGGGCAATCCCACATGCGAATTTCGTACAGGAGTACAAATTCATTGCTTGCTAGACAAACATTATATTCCCAATGACAGCAATG
>ERZ773224.3023-NODE-3023-length-15922-cov-5.400202_pt1 | contig 15922 bp, 19 predicted proteins | sample MGYA00580526_ERZ773224 | MGnify/ENA primary metagenome ERZ773224 (study PRJEB29015, sample SAMEA2737743) | human gut metagenome | biome: human gut; feature: human-associated habitat; material: faeces | place: China | collected 2012 ... | reverse complement strand
TTAGTCCTTCACCAGAGGGACTGTGGTCTACACTCCGTTACGGTCGGTGCTAAACGAGTGCCACCGGCACTCAGCGCCCCTCTGATTACATAGAAACCTTTTACAGGGAGAATTGGAAAGGAGGGCTAAGCCAATGAGTATCATGGATTTCATTGCAGTAGTTGGCTTCGGCATCACCTGCTTTTGTGCCGAATACACATTCGGTAAAGATAGTAATAAACCACAAAAATAGCCGCCCACATCTGGAAAACTAAGCGGCATTTTTGTCAAACTAATTTTCTTGGGCTAACCGTCTATCGGTAGCACCTTTTTCTGTATTCATATTAACGCGCATCTACGTGTATGTCAAAGTATTTTATCCCCTGTACCCTTAATTTCCTATCTGTACCCTCTCTGTTTTTAGAACTTCCCTCTGGAACTTTTTGTGTCATTTGTAGGGTCAAAGCTCATATACTGTAAAAAAAACAGGGAACTATAAATACATTTTACAGTTCCCTGGAAGTGTAGCTGGCCTTACATATTGCTATTGCCCTTCTACAAAATTATTATATGCAATATTGATTATAATATTAAAAAAAGTAAACATATTGTTTACTTTTTTTGTAGCTGGTCTTATTCTTCCGACGCCCTTCTACCCAATTATAAAAATACAGCTGGTCTTATGTATCACTACTACCCTTCTGTGATTTAAATATATCATACGCTTCTGATAAAGTCAATAATTTTTCTTTCTCAACAGTTATAGATATCTTAATATCTTCTTCCTGCCTACATATCACAACCGATGAAGCCCTCAGTTTAAGATTGATAATATCACTTATATCTGCATTGCTAATAAAGGATGTCTCCGAACGTGGATAAAAAATTGTTATATCATTTTCAAATACAATCGGATACACGATAGCAGAATAGTTCTTTTGGCATATCATCTCAATTACGTTTTCAAATCTTGAACGCTGTGCAAAAAACTTGTTATATTCCCTATTAGACTTTTCATCTGTTAATGATATATACTCTTCAACACGATCCAAAACTGCAACCACCTCATCCTCTGTTGGTACGACAATACGTCCTGCATTATAGTATCTTCCCTGCACTTGTTTTTCTGTGACCACATTAATCTTATCAACTCTTGCTATAGAATTAGTAGATTTTATCCTAGTTCCAAACCCTTTTCTTTTACACTTTTCCCATCGGTCTTTTGTATATGTAGTCAGCGGAACGACATAATACATTTTTTCTTCCTTAAGCATTCTAACAACCAAGGCTGGATGAACACCCTTAAATTCATAGCTTTCCGCTCCATGCAAGTCAACAGCATATACACCACCTGTGATTATATCCTTCATAAAATCCCCCCCTACTTAAATTTCTCACTTAGCTTTAACAAAGCATCAGCAGCATTAGGATTTTTTATCAGCTCTGGCATTAGTATCTTCATCATTTCTGTTTCAAGAGACTCCGGCTCTGGCTTCTGTGCATTAAAGGTTTCAATCACAGTTTTTATAGTATCATTTTCTTTCTTTTTAATTTCCTCTGTTAAAACATCTATTTTATACTGAATATCATTTAATGAAGCAACGATCATATTATTTTCAAAATTGTTATTTCCACGTTTAGATTCTTTAACCTCATCATACTTAAAGTTCTTTATTACCTGCTCTAATCTATCTTTTGTTGCAGTTACCATATCCAAATCGGTCAAATCATATTCAAATGTCCGAATAGATGATACATCAAAGGGAATTGTTTCATCTTTGCGTTTTAAGTGTATTATCGGTTTCTGACTTTTAGTTCTATATCCAATCTCAAAAAAGACATTTGGATTGTGCCCTGTTAAATCCGCAATTACCAGATCATAATCATTTAATGCATCCAATATCTCTTGTGTAATCGAATTAGATGTATTAAAATCGTCCACTCTTTGTGCAACAAAACCACATTTTTCGCATACTGGCTTAATTATATGTTGATACAATTGATCAGCATTTTTTCTAATATCTGTACCTGCATCACCTATTGGAGAAACAACAAAACATTTTTTCATAAATACCCCGTTTCTTTCTTTCGCCAAAATCATTTCCTCGCTTACAATCCTGTATGTGCCTCTGTCAACCTTTTCTATTTTTTTATTTTTTAACAAATTATCGACAGAACCGGCAAACTGACCTTCTGAATAGTCCTCCATATTTTTTTCTGACAAATAATCTTTCATCTCTGAAACAGAATGAGGACTCCCATCTGATAATAATTGCAGTATCATTTCTTTTATCATAGCACTTTTGGTCATTTTTATCATCTCCTTCATGAACATGATACATTGTGTGCACAAACTTGTCAAGTTTTTTCGCGTTTCTTGCAATTACTGGCTGTTTTGTTTTCTTTCTTGTGTAGTCTTTTCGTCTCTTCTTGTGCATTACACTACATATTCACAAAAAGCGCTACTTTTTGAATGAGATCCTGTTTTGTTCAATGGAGGCAACATCCATTTTCAACAGAAAAAGGCCTTCGGGACCAAGTCCTCGAAGGTCTGAAAAATCTTCATTACATAAATAAATGATTGCTCAATGACAAAAACAACACATCTTTAACCTACTATATATCCGCTTTCATGATACTCTAATTTCATTTGCAAGACTTTTTGACATCACATTTTATCCATATATCTTACTCATGATAGCAAAGTTTTCAACGTAGTTCTACTTTTTATTTTATTAAGCAATATATCTTTTTCTTCTTTAGGTATCTTTTTACTCGAAGTTTGAAAAATTTCCTCTATTATACTCATAGCCATTTCATATTTTGTTTGAACATGGATATCAGAGACAAATGAAGCTGCCTCTTCGTGATTATGTATCACTTCTGATTTCTTCGCTAACTCCGCTTTCAGTATTTTTAATTGATCCTTACTTCCAATAATGCACTTTGATTCAAGATCATTATTTAACATTTCTTTTCTTTCTTGAGCGGTCATAATACCTTCCCAGTCTGCAGTTCCCACTCTTGAATACATATTTCCAACTAACCATCCTAATTTAGCCTTAAATTCATCACTCAACTCCAACTTTTTCGCGGCCAAACATTTATCATAATGTTCTTGACTTTTTAATGCGATGGAAACTTTAAGATAGGTTATCATCGACTCTGGAAAGTCTAATGCATCTTCTTTGTATAAGAAAAAATACTCCGGCTCTGTATTATTGTAAATGCGCTCTATTAACTGATATGCCTTTTCTTTCTTTTTCTCATCCATCAATAACAAACCGCTAACATTTTCAGCAAACTTTTGTTTTACTAGGGTTTTCTCAACAAAAGAATCATAACTCCTTATCGCTGCCAATGTTATATAAGGTGTCTTGCAGTTCTTACCATTTCTTCTAACTAAATCACAACTCTGAGATAAAACCATAAAATATTTATACTGCCCATTCATAAAATATGGATGAACATTTCTCAGCACTTCTGCCAATTCTTCCGTAATATTTAATACATCCCCTTGGCACAGAGACTTCATATCAGCATCTGCTTTGTATGTAAAATGAATATTCGTATCAATCGAATATTCGTATTTTTCTTCCATCAAGGACATTAATTGCCTCCTAACATCCTATTAATTTTTCTGTATGCTTCTTGTTTCTTTTGTTCAGCCAAATTCACCTTACGATACCCAGAAGAAAATGATTCATCTTTTCCCTTTTGAACAATTTTCATTGTTTTTCGCACAACATAACCCTGTGTATCTTGATATACTCTTTGGGTTGAATTAACATATGCTCTATTACCAAATTCTATTTTACCATTTTTTGTGCTTACCATTATTCATCACCCTCTAATTCATAACCCAATCCTTTTACAATCTCACCACATTCTTCAATAAACCCTTTTAATAATTCAAAATCAAAAATTGGGTTTTCCTTCGGATTTGAATGATTTTCATTAAAACTTATTTCTAATCTAGCATTTTCGAACTTAGAATCCATATTAATCACTTTACCATTTTTTGACAATGTTCTACAAATTGTTGCAGTCACTATTTCATATCCATTATCTAAAATCTGATTTGTATCCGACATACCATCTAATACCTCGGCAAAGCTACTACCATCTTCATCAATAAAATTTCCATTTATTCCATATGCAATAAGCGATGGTGTATAAGCCTCTTTTAAAAAATTGTTAACACATTGCGATAATTTTTCTAAAGTATTTCTATCTGTATTTGCTACTGAAAAAATAACTTTTTCTTGACTTGGAGAAATAATCACATTATCGCATCTATATGAAACCTCAAAATCTGAACCTTGTCCACTAACACCTATTTCAATTTCTTCTGCCTCATATATATTATTTGCCACCCAATGTGGTTGAATATATAACTTATTCCAATCTCCAATTAAAACTACCGTTAGCGAATCATTTATAAAAACCATCATTTTCTCCTTCTATTCAATTAGCTCATAAATAATTATGCGTAAATACATAGTTATTATACTCCTCCGGCTTTCAGATCACCACTATTTTTTAGCATAAATTTTCACATAATATACATTAGTATTTTCCCTTCACAAAAAATTATCCGTAATTATTTAAACTTTCGATCCATCTTATGTGTTAATAATGTTTGCCCATTTACAGAACAAAATTTGTGGTTCAGCTTTCGCCTTTATAAATTTAACACATATCATCTCTCAAGCAGAGCATTTTACTTGATTTAATTAATCCCCTTCTCTGCTTATTATTTCATTTCAAAAAAGATCAATCTTTTTCGTACCTTTATTTTCAGAAAACGAGCTTTGTATTAACACGTTTTGTCCTATATGTTCCATTTGTAGGGTCAGAGCTTATTTTTTGCTCTAAAATAGGGTCAAAATAGGGTCAAAAACCATTTTCAAGCAGAAAAAAAGACCTCCGAGGGCGAACCCTCGAAGGTCTGAAAATCCTTTATTTATGCGGTTTATCAGCGATTACTCGATGATAGAAGCAACTCTTCCTGAACCTACTGTTCTACCACCCTCACGTTTTATTCATGTGTCAAATGTCGTCAAATATGTCCATTTTCCGTGGGTTTTGTCCATATATCACACGCATTTTACACCCATTCCATGAGGTTTTCAATTTTTTAGGGTCAATATAGGGTCAAAGGCGCTAAATAGATGGGGCTTTAGTCGTCAACATCATGACCGTAATACTCCTCCCAGCTTCCAGCACCCGACTCAATCACCGGGTCATTCAAAAAACATATCTCATCGTCTTTTGCTTTCTTGCTGAGAACTTCCGCAACCAGTTCTTCGTCTTCTATATAAATATCATTATAGAAGTTATACAGGGAAGCGTAAACACCATTTGCTTTTGCAAGAAAAGCGTTTTGGGAAATCAAATCTTCTGCTGCCTTCGCCTGACTATTAAGCTTCTCAAGTTCTCCCGGAAGATGAGAGAATATTATATCCGTAACATCATCTATATCAAGCTCTGGAATAACGAACTCCTTCATTTTCTGTCTCAGATCATTGAAGCTAAATGAATTATAGGCAATATAGTTAAACACAAGCTTCTCCATGCGCTTGTTGTCCTCTTCTTCCATCTCACGTAAAGCATAATCCATATCGTCTTCCGACATTTCTGTATCTGCTTCACAGCAGCCCGTACCCTCATAAATATTTAAATAAAACCTGTGAAGCATATTAAATACGTGCGCTGCCTGTTCTAAACCCATCGCCTTATCAAGAGGGCTTGCCTTTTCATCATCAGGACTTGTTATAAGCTCTTCTATTTCAGATGGTAAAATGGAATATATGATCTCGGTGATCGCATCCAACTCCATCTCCGGCAAGTCGCCGCTTTCCATCTTTTCACGAATTTCTTTATAGTCAAGCCCTATGTATGCTACATACTCAAACAACTTCCGCTCGGCGGTATACTCTTTTTCTTTACTCATCGCAGGTATCTCCTTTCACAGTTTTTCTTAAAATACCTCTTACCTGTGTTTTACCGACTGGAATACACATAAGATAGATATTATCCTGCGTCAGATCCATGAAATCTCTGACATCGTACATGTATGTTAAAATCTCTGACTTTGACATCATGTCGCCGGTTCTGTAACGTTTCCCCTTATCTTCACAGTAAAACAGTGAGTCTTCTTCCTCATCTAAGATATCAAGCAAGTCATCAATAAAGACGGAGCGGTTTAATGGCTTTTCGCTTGGGTAGTTTTTCCTAAGAAAACCCTTGTACACCTCGAAAAGCCATGAGAACGGAACAATATCCCAGACAAGTACAGGTTCAATCTCCTTCCAAAGCTCACGGATCGGATCATTCAACGTCTTGATATCATCAAGCTCACGAAGACAGATATCAGGGATATGGTAGTCCTCGTCACAGTCCACACACATAAGAGCATGATTTAAGATGTATCTTAACACACGCTCATCCACAAGCACTGTAGACTTTAAATATTTGTTTTCTTTTCCGACAAAGCTTCTAAGAAATGGGATTGACAGTATTCTTCTGTAGGCAGATCCTGTTGTGTCTTCAAGCTTCAAGTTATCATTTAAGCAAAAGATACAGCGACCAGAAAATCTAAAATCAAAACTATCTCTGTACTTATATTCAATTCTGATGATATCGCCTGTTGCAAGGAGCTTCGCACGTTCCAAACCTTCAAGCTTCTTATTCTTTGATACCCTGTTCTCATCGGACAAAATAACAAGCTTGTTGAAAATGGCGGGGCCTATGTATTTATCCTCTGATAACTCACGGAGAGATATGGAACTTGTCCGCCGTTCTCCGCACAGACTGCGAATTGCTCTAAGGAGTGAGCCTTTACCATTTGCACCTGTATTTGAAACGAAAAATATCAATTTATCAAAGTGTGCAAATGGGCGGCATACAGAAGATATGACTTCCCACAAAAGGTCGTAGAGTTCTTTTCTGTCATCTGCGATCTCCATAAGCCACTTATCAAAATTGAAGATGAACTTTCCATCTTCTGTATCAAATTCAAACTCAGGATTAACAGCAGTTGCATCAAATGGCACAGACATTTTTCCAAGGAAAACATATTTGTCCGGGTCAAATGGATAAAGTTTCTTTGTGGAATAATCGAAGACGCCATTTGCCACAGGCACAAGGTGCTTATCCATAGTAAGGTGAGCAATCGGAGCTTTAAGCTTGATTGAAATAATTACCTCTTTAATATCGCTCTGCTTGGCAAGGTAATTGAGCTTTCTCACAGCATCCGCAATCAGATCATCAGCAGGAACATACAAGCCGTAATCTCTGCTGCTTTTGTCGTTATCGTATATGGCTAACATCGTCTCAGAGTCGCCGTCAGGGTTACAATCAATATTCACAACATTGAACATGTGTACAATTACATCCGCCATGACGGCATTATCGAGACGATCTGGAGCCTTATAAGCCGTATGGTAAATATGATTGTGGTTATAAATTTTGTTTTTAATAAAAGCAACAAGCTCCTCTTCCACATCCTCAAGCGGAGTGGTAAGTGAAACATGTCTGAGATATTCCGCAGTTGTCTCCCTTAAAATAGCATTTCTAGTCATCATAATATCCGCCGCCTTTCTTTACTACTGATAAATACCAGTCTTCATCCCATTCCGAGTCGTCCATCTCATAAAAGCTTATGATCTTAAACAACCTGTCAATCTGCCTGTCAAGAAGATTTATCTTCTCGTCTTTATTACGTGAACTGCTTAAGATATTGCGTGTACGTTCACGCTCTCTTATAAGGCACTTTTCAATAATACCTTCTGCGCTCTTTTTGCTGACATTTGCAACAACCCCAACATGGGACTCTTCGTTAAAATGTGTCATATCTACGATGCCAGTTGTGACAAAGTTTAAAACAAGTTCATCAATCAGCATCTGTTCTGTTTCATTGTCTAACATTTTGTTTTCTCCTTTTTTTCTGGCTTTATATAAACCAGTTATTTTTTATATCCGTTTCAGGCACCACCCCACGAGGTGCCTATTTGAAAATATCAAGGAGATAAAATAAGATGCTAACTATGGTAACTTATGAATATCTGGCAAATAACTCCCGGCAGTAAAATCAGATGGCAAAATATATCCTATAAGTCAAGCGACATTACGCTCGTCATCAGACGAGGCAGCGCTTGATCAGACCAAAGAGATACCACAATAAAAAAAGAGGTCTAGGTAATGACCACAGTCATCAACTAGACCTCGTAACTATAAAAAAAAGGAAGCCGGACGCATCCAACTTCCTTAGGCATAGTCCGCAGACGTCCGCCGCAATTCTGTAATATATTATGCCATACCAAAAGCTTCTATACAACAGTTCTTTATGTTTAATTATAAACTTGTAATTTAAAAGCTTAATTACTATCTATACTGCTTGGCACGTGCAGCCGCTACATTCGCCCGGTTTCTTGCAGTCTTAGCCTGATAGGAATTTCTATTGTAGGCTTCCTGTTTCCTTGCGTAATATTCAAGGTATGCGGCTTCTTTCTTAGCCTGTTTCTCTTCATAATAGTAATTGTTAGTGTTTTGATATTTTCCTGTACCCCAAAACCTGTCAATACTATCTGTCATACCTTCAACATTCCACTGCCGAAGCTTCTCCTTAACCATCCTGTCTATATCCTCTTGATCCTTCTTCTTCTGTTTCTTTCGCCACTCAATAAACCTTTTAAGATAGGACTTCTCATTTTTAGCTTCCACTTTCTTTGGTGGATTTCTCTTTGCTTCAAGTATGGCTATTGCCTGCCCTACTGAAGAAGCCTTCCCCCTTTTCAAAAGCTTTATTATCTGGTTTAAGGATGAGTTATCGTAATAGCTGATATAAAAGTTGCCAAGACATTTACTAATCACAGCCCAATATCCCTTTTTCGCACCTGAGCGCCAGATAAGTTTATATACCGGCTTCCTTGTAAGAAGAAAGAGAAATATAGTTCCAAAGATAATCGTATATGATATGCAGTCTTTTTCACCAAAGTAAGCATTAAGCCCAAACCAAAAAGCTGCCGGCGCAGATATCAGAAAAGCAAGCGATCCCAGCTCACCTTCTGCGAGCCAGTGGTTTAACCACAATCTAAAGAAATATAGTATATGCTGCCTCTAAAACTCCTTCACCTTTTTCACCTGTGCGATCTGCGCATCATTTTTTCCTGCCATAAAAAACCTCCCTCTATAACCCATTATCATATGTACTACTTACCGTACATATAGTAAACTAATTTGTTATCTTTGTAAATATATCTCAGCAAACAAAACCCCTGACATCTGAGCTAGGTTGACTGTTTATGATATTGAAAAGTGTCAGTAGATCAGGGGAACTGACAAGTGAACTTTCTGATAAGGCATGCTTTAGGGTGTCGGCGTCGATCGTGCGCATGGGATGATACTCCTTTCTGGATGAAAAATGTGGTAAAAAAACGTTGATAATGTTATACAAATCAACTGATTTGTATGGAAATTAATGGTATTTTATATAAGCCTAGTAGCTTTCCTCCAAAATGCATACAGGCATCACAATAATTATTGTGATGCCTGTATGTGTATTTACTTTGTTTTACCACATTTTGAACAGTATGTTACAGACTTATATTCTGCATCATGATGTACGGTATGAGTCTTTGCAGGAATAGTCTTAGTGGTGTATTCAGCGTCATGATGTATTGTTTTTGTCTTATATTCAGCATCATGATGAACTGTCTTGTATATATCTTCGATATGCGTATCACCTGCGCATGGACCATCACCAAGGAAGTGTATTGCACAGTCGTGAGCTTCACACCAACTTAAAAAATCCACATGTGACATATCTTCTCCTGTCACATTGTGAATTTCTTTTTCTCCGACGTACACCTTTTCATCCCACGCATCTTTTACTTTAACGTTCTTTGTTTCATCCCATGCGTCCTTTACCTTAATCTTCTGAGTCTTCTCAGGCTCGTCGATGACAGTCTCGTCCCATGCATTCTTAACTAACTTCTGTTCAGTTACCCAGTTATGTGAGCAACCAATCTTTTCAGTTGATGGCTCCTCAGTTGGCTGTGGAGCAGGTGCCTTGGTTGTTTCTTTGGCTGGCTTATCTGTGTTAGGCTTAGGTTCCTCCGATACGTTTTCTGATGGCTTCTTATCTGTCTTACCGGCAGTTGCCTTATCAGTCTTGCCTGACTTTGCTACTTTATCAGAAGTCTTATCAGACTTAGAGTCCGTGTTCTTATCCTTGGATGTGATAGTTACGTTATGGTCGTCACCTACAAGGTTCTTCCAATAGTCCTTATCTACATCCTTAGTGTTGATAGTTATCTTTGTTTCAGTGGTTGCATCAGTGCTTGATGCAGTGGTACCGTTAGTACCTACGTTTACGTTCTTGTGGTTGCAAGCAGCAAGTGATACAGCACCGCCTACGAGCATGAGTGTGAGTGCTGCTGCAGTTAATATTTTCTTATTCATGATAGATCACCTTAATTTACCTTTCTGTGTTATTGCGACTTTTATGTAAGTCACGGATGAAGCTTAAAAATGTTATTAGTGACAGTTGAGTCTTTTTAGAATTTGCCTATAACACTGACTACATAATTAAATCCCTCCCCCATAAAAATATAGAAATTTTATATCTCTACCGAACATCCGACTGAGGATGTATAATAGAACCAAATTATATCTACGATAATTTATAGGGCACTCGTGAACAGATATTCAGTTGCTGCGCAACTATATATCTGCTCATGAGCAAGCGGAAAAAAACACCCTTAGTTTTTTTCCGTGCAGTAAGAGCTTTCACCGAAATGAAATGGAGATGAAAGTGTGTCTCAGACACAACACCGTCGGCTGTGCCGACCATATCAGACAATATATATATATATATATATATATTGTCTGATGTGTCAGTGTCTCTTATGCCCTTTATACTTTTTTCTCGAAAAATATGACTTTTTAACTCCAAATGGCGATATGCCTTATTTATCAATGCTTGCGTAGGGTGCAATTCGATGCCTAAAAGGGGGTGCAATTAAGGTAACCTTCGTTACCTTAGGGCTCATAAACCGCATCAATGCTAGTGCAGGTAGTAACCTGCTCAGGCATGTCGATGACACAGGGGTGCAAATGATAAAACCCCCGAAAAAAATAGCTTTTGTCACCCTATTTTCACTACATCATTGATGTACTATATTGTGGTATATTCATACTTTATGGAGCAGCCATAATTACAAGATCGACTAACTTTTCATACCAAAATCTTTAATACCTGCTACGTCAATGTAACCCAATATACTATAAAGCATTGATAATATCACCCATTTCGAGACTCCAGAAAGTCCATTTTATAATTAAATAACCCATTTCGAGACTCCAGAAAGTCCATTTTATAATTAAATAACCCATTTCGTGACCAGTAAAAGTCCATATACCGGTTAAATAGCCCATTCGGAGACCAGTAAAAGTCCATATACCGGTTAAATAGCCCATTCGGAGACCAATATAAGTCCATTTCCATAGAATATAACCCACTTGGAGACCAGCAAAAGTCCAATTACTAATTAAATAACCCACTTGGAGACCAATATAAGTCCATTTAATTTAGATATAGCCCATTTGTGGGTCAAATTAGGGCTATATAATTTTTATATCGACTTTGTTATATCATAGTTTCTTCAGTATGTAAAGGTTGCCGTACGCACGTTATCTCTTACATTTTCATTTACCGTACACAATTATAGAATTTTGTTATATATAATTACGAAACGGAGGAGTAAACTTTGATATCATATAAACCTCTTTTTAACACCATGAAGCAGCGAGGAATAACCTCTTACCGTCTTGAAAAGCTGGGATTTTCAAGAACTAATTACTACAGTATCAAACACGGCAATCCAGTCAACACAACTACTATCGACTCCCTCTGTAGATTGCTTAATTGTAACGTGTATGATATCCTCGAATACATACCTGATGATAAGATAGACGAATATCAATAAAAGACCGGGAAGTTAATTTAATGAGACACGAGACACTCAATTTTTTAAACTTTTAAAATTTACATACATGTAAAAAATAAAAAAGTATATTTTTTGCGTGTCTCATGTCTCACCCTACTTTTCCCTTGTAAAAAAAAATGTGGACTGACCGAGCTTTACGCTCGGCACGTCCACATTTTTCGGTTATATAATTATCTTTAATCTCTGTTTCTCTCTTATAAACTCTCTCCATACCTTAAGAGCAAAGGGTAAGGAGTCAGTAGGGGGGAGTGTCAAGGCTTTCGTCAGGAGCTTCCATATTATATAACTCCTAACTTCTATAATGAGTGTACAATCTTATCTGCAATGCCAAGCTTTACAGCTTCATCGGCATTTAAGAACCATTTACGATTAGTTATCTTGCCACGAACCGTTTTCTTACTTAACCCTGTTCGCTCAGATATAATGTTGAGTGCCGTTTCTTTATGGTTCTTTAGATCGTCGCAGATATAATCTATTCCCTCTATGCTCTCATCTGAGATACTACCACCTGAAAAACACGGCTCATGGAACATCACACGGCTATATGGCATGAGGCATCGCTCAGAACCGGCAAGGAACACCAAAGCAGCAGCACTGTACGCGTAGCCAGTCACAACTGTTCTGATTTTCAACGGAGTGTGAAGCAGATAATCATACAGGTTAAGTGATGTAAGGCTGCCACCGGGACTGCTTATGTAGATCGTCACATTAACATCAGTCTGATTGATGATACCTGAAAAGGTGTAATCTTCTTCGATAATTATAAGCTGACTAAGCAGGGAGTCCACTGTATCAGGTGTAATTCTCCCCTGAAGCCAGAGTTTTCTACCGTTAAACATGTAATCTTCCATCGTGACAAGTCTGCTTCCATCCTTGCCACCAATACCTATACTTGGGTCTCTAAACATATATATTTTCTCCTTAGAAATCTGATAATCTGTAGTGACAAACTGTGTCTTTCCTCTCTGAAATCTTTAGCCGGACAGAGACCGCTGTTGCTTTCGGACTGTAGACGCTGCAACTGCATCTTCGCTATATGCTATTGTCAAAGAGCATATTTCACGCTCTTTTCTTGCAAAAGAAAAGGCACCAGAGGGTACACTTCTAGCGTGAAATACTCTCTGATGCCTTAAAAAGGTCTTTATAAACTTGTAATCACTCCCATTTATGGGAATGGATTACAATATAGCACAGTTCAAAGGATGAAGTCAACACCTATTTGGTAATATTGGATAGCTTATTACTCGAAGCGTCATACATGAAAACATCATCAGACAGATAGCTTCCGGAGTCCTGCAAGGTCTTGTTCGCAGATCTAACTATCTCTAACATACCTGTTTTATCAACAAAAGCGTCCTCCGGGATAAGGAAAAGCTCATGTATACTTGATGGCAGGATGTAAACTCTGTCACACCTATGATCTTCGCAGAACGCCTTTAACACATCATCATACAGAATAACAGACGCTCCGTTTATGCCTACGATATTTGTGATAATGTATACCTTGTCATCTATGTTGATCTTTTCAACTGCATCTTCGCCGCACACACGCTTTATCCAACTAGCAAGGCTCCTTACACTATACGGAAATTTCATTTGCGTATTACGCTTTGCTATTTCATACACAGCTTCAAGCGGCATGCCTATGACTTCAAGCATCTCTTTCGTGAGCTTTGATGTGTAAATCCCTTTATCACTTATACTTACAAACACATGCAGTACAGCGACAAGACCATCTGCTACAGGCACATAGACACAGTTAGATAAATACTGCTCATTGTTATCTGTGCCGGTCAGCTTTACAATGACTCTTTTCAAAAGCTCCGATTTGTTTAAGAACACAAACGGATCAATATTTGCTGCCATCGCATCCTTTGTATTCTCATCGACTATCCTCTGGACTTCGACACTTACATCCTGTATGGACATGCGATTGTCCATGTAGCGTCTGTAGTAGTCGTTTAGGTAGACATTTGGCGATACACGGTTATTCTTAGTGCGGACTGTAACCCCTACAAGTATCTCATCGTGGTTCTTCACTACCTTCTGAACTTCTACATCGTCATACTTTCCAAGCAGGAGATCCCTCACTTCATTTGCAAAATCTGTCAACTCTTTCAGGTCGTTTGCCATTTTTACTTTACCTCTCTTTCGATTTTTGTTCTTCGATTGAGCATCACAAGATGCATAAAAGCCATTTGCAATTTATGCAACGGCTTTTAGAGGTAAAAAAAATGCATCAACAGATAATATCTGTTAATGCACTGTATAACGTTATTTTGCAGCATCAAGCATATTGGCTAATTCTCTCTGCTTGTTCGGATAGAGGTGTCCGTATGTATTCAGCGTGATCTTAATATCCTTATGACCTAATCTTTCCTTAATTCTCATCGCATCAACACCCCGATCTATCAGATATGATGCATGGGAATGCCGTAAGTCATGAATACGGATGCGCTTAACACCGGCTTTTTCAATATCACGCTTAAACTTATTTTCTACTGCCTTAGGTACGACAGGAAACAATCTCTCATTCCTCGGGTACTTGTACAGCCGGTTATAGTAGTCCTTTACCTCTTCCAGTAAGAAATCCGGCATACTGATTGATCGTATGGAGTTCTCAGTCTTAGGAGCAGTGATAATATCCTTTCTTTCCAGCCTGTAGTATGTCTTAGTAATGCGAAGCTCCTTCCTGTCAAAGTCAAAATCTGATATTGTAAGCGCAAGAGCTTCACCAATTCGTATACCTGTCCAAAACAGCAATTCAAAAAGCACGTAATACTTATCAGACTTATCTACAACAGAGATAAACCTGTCATATTCTTCCTTTGTCCAGAAATCAATATGGTCTGCATCTGATTTTCCCATCTTCTCAACACTTACACAGGGATTTTTAAGACCATATATCTTTGCAGCGTGCGTATATAATGCTGTAAGCTGGTTCTGTACCATGCGAAGATATGTCTGTGAATAGCCTTTCTCTTCCATGGCATTCTGCCACTGGATGATATCCGATGATGTAACCTCATCAACTTTCTTGTTCTTGAAGTATGGAAGAATATGCTTGTCAATCATGTACTTTTTATTATAGACAGTACGTTCTTTAAGCTTGTTCTTCTTGTCTTCAAAGTATATTTTGACATATGCTTCAAATGAAATATGCATGCTTCTATTTTCTTTTGCAATGAAATCAGCCTGCCAGCGTAAAGCATCCCTTTTTGTCTTAAACCCCCGCTTAGTAGTCTGGTGTCTGTCACCTTGCCAGTCTTTGAAATAGAACTTACAAAACCAACTTGCGGTCTTGTCGTCCTTATACACACCCATTAAATCAACCCCTTTCAACAAACAAAGGTGTTAGCTAGGCTAACACCTTTGCTCAGAACTTATGCACAACTCATACCGTACCATCGCTCATTAAAATAAGCTCGTGATACTTTTCCGGGAATGGTGATGTAATTATTTGCTTCAAGCTCTGCATTCAGGCTTCTTATCATCTGATATGCTTTTGAGCGACTGATCCCAAGTAAGCCTATCAAATCATCAGCAGAATAATATATTTTCTCCATGCCATCACATCCTTTCCTTAAATTTATGTTGGGGCATTTATGCCGTTTGGTGTATGTTTTTTCCTCTCTGTATATATAATACCTTCTCCTCTATACACAGTCAAACGACCACAAAAGGCTGTAAATCTCCTCATAAACGAGTAGATTTTTCTTATCTCAAAAAAAAATCTGCTCATTTATGAGCAGAAAAAATAATTATAAAATTTTTATAAATTTTTATTTTTCGACGTTTTTCAACTTTTCCGTGTTGCCCTCATAATTACGGGATGCTATAATCGGGACATGGGTGCTACCATAACGGTAGGCGATTAGTCCTTCACCAGAGGGACTGTGGTCTACACTCCGTTACGGTCGGTGCTAAAC
>ERZ773224.3008-NODE-3008-length-15978-cov-4.347862_pt1 | contig 15978 bp, 8 predicted proteins | sample MGYA00580526_ERZ773224 | MGnify/ENA primary metagenome ERZ773224 (study PRJEB29015, sample SAMEA2737743) | human gut metagenome | biome: human gut; feature: human-associated habitat; material: faeces | place: China | collected 2012 ... | reverse complement strand
ACTCAAACTTCTGACCGCAGATCGTGCCGTCGTCGCCCCACAGATGTCCCCAGAAGTACTTGGCGTACACGTCGGCCGTCACATTGTCCGTAACGTCCCACATGTATCCGAGGCCGCCGTGGGCGGTGAGGTAGGGGGCGCGGCCATCCCAGTCTGCCGTGCGGCCGCTGATATTGATGTCGTGGCTCTGCCAGTCGCTCATCATGAGGCCGTAACGGATGGATCCTTCGGTATAGAGGCCCCGCAGGGCATCCCTGTTGAGGAAGACCTTCGCGAGGGCGCCGGCGCCGTAATAGTAGTCATGTCCCTCGCTGTCGATGGCGCGGGAATTGTCCGTTTCGTATTCTGAGTGGAAGCGGCCGAGGCCGGTCTCGAAGAACGCGCCCGCGAGATACCCCATGGGCCCGATCTTGCACTGACGGGCGAGGCCGGCAACCAGGCTGCCATAGCCCATGGTTATGGTCGTACCGGCTTTGAACGTGGAGTAGCCGCCGTTCACGGCCATGAAGGCCTTGGCGCCGCAGGGCTCTCCGGGCAGGCACTGGCTGGCCTGAAGCGCGCGGTCAATGCCTTCACCGGCCACGAAGTCAGCGCCTTCGTCCATGAGAGCCGCGCTGGCCTGGCGGGTAGCCGAGAATTGTTCGGTTTCAGGGTCAACCTCAACAGGCGCGTTTTTCTTCCAGCGGGCGATGAGATCCTGGCCGTTCTTGATGAAGAAATCCACGTCAAAGGTCAGAAATCCTTTTCTGAGGCCGTACTGGGACTTCGTCATGCCGGCAGAGCCGGTTGCGTTGTCCATGGTGCCGTCGTTGGCCACTGTCCCGGAATAGGGAACATAGGAGCCGTCGGGACCAATGGTCACGACCGTATTGCCGTTCACGTAGAGGTTGGTGCCTTTGAAGCTCGACGAGGCCGCCGGCGTGTGCACGAGGACGTATTCCTCGGGAATATCCCCCGTCTGGTTCTTCAGGCTGACGATGGCCACGTTGGTGATGGTGTTCTTGCCGTCACCGATGACGGCGGATTTTGAGAGATCCACGCTGGCTGTGTCATCGGCCACATCATAGAAGTTCAGGTTCTGGAAATTCTGCAGTGTGGCTGCCTGAATCTGGCCGTGAACGTTGAGCGTATTGCCTGTGAACACATCGGAAGACGGTCCGGCGTTCCGGCCGCCGTAGAGCCCGGAACCCGTATAGACGGCCGTGTCATAGAGCGTCACCGTGTTGTCCGTGGCCGTGCCGTCATCATAGCCGCCGGCGACAACGGCGTTTACCGTGCCTCCGGTAACCGTGATGAAGTTGCCGGTGGCGGAGCCGCTGCCCGTGAATCCGCCGTAGATATGGTCGAGCACGGTGCCGGAATCGATAAGGACGGTGTTGCCTGTGGCATCGCCGGTTCCGGTATGGCCGCCTTCCGCGCCGCCATTGAGCGTGCCGCCCTTCACATGAACGCTGTTGCCGGAAGCGGTTCCCTTTTCCGAGCTTCCGCCGACGGCAGCGCCGCCGATCGTGCCGCTTTCCACGGTGACATCGTTTCCTGAGGCCGTGCCGCCATCGGAATAGCCGCCGTAAAGGCTGCCGGCGGCATACGAATCCCTGAAAACGGCCGTGCTGCCCGTGACGTCGCCCCGGGCGAAGCCCGCGATGAGCCGGGAGCCCGTGAGCTGCGCGCCGTTTTCGATGAGCAGCCCGCTCCTATGCGCGGCTGCGCCGTTTCCCGTCGCTGCGGCCGCGTAGATATCGGCGCTGATGCTGCCGCCTGTGACAGTAAGAGTGTTGTTCTCGGCTTCGGCTCCGGAACGGGTGCCGTATATCGCGCCGGGCGCATCCGTCTGCAGCGCGGTGAGCCAGGCTTTGTTGCCCAATGCCTTCCCTTCTGCCTCCATGCCCACGAAGGCTCCGGCCTTTCCGGTAACGGTGCCGGTGAATTCCGCCTGACTGCCGGTGATGGCACTGGCGCTGATGCCGGTGAGTGCGCTGCTGAGGTTCAGCGTGCCGCCGTTCAGCACAAAGCTGTCTTTCTGTGCGCTGCCCGCAGCTTCGATGCCTATCGCCAGGCCGTCTGCAGAGGAGAAGGTGCTGTCCGTGAACGTTGCGGCGTCATTCTGGGAATCTCCGCCGGCATGGATGCCCGTGATGTTCCCTCCGGCGTGAAAATCAGAAGACGCGATACTGACGTCATTGCCCTCGGCCGTCTGTCCTGAAATAAGGGTCAGGGACGATCCTTCAGGTACGCTGTCTCCCGCATTGAAGGATGTGCGGGTCAGTGAGAAAATGTTCTTCTCCGCTTCCCGGGGCGTTGTGAGCAGGGTCATGGCCGCATCGCCCGTGATGTCAGTGTCCGTGGCCGTCAGGTTGTTGCCGGTAGCCTTGCCGGTCCGCGCGCTGAAGACTGATACGGATGCTCCATTTAAGGCCTGTATGGTGGAACGTTTGTCGTTGTTCTCCGAGAACGTCACGTTGTTCCGGGAGACATCGTTCTGTGCCGTGACAATGCTGAGGCCTGCGCCGTCAGCCGTGAAAGCAACGCCGGCGCCCGAGAAGCTATTGTCTTCCGCGGAGCCGGAATCGGAGAGCAGAATGACGGCTTCTCCTTCCTGCCGGGAACCTGTCACGGAGATTTGATCCCGGGTCCATGTGAGGCTGTTTCCGGTGACGCCCTGCGGACCTGAGATGACGTGCAGGGATGCGCCGTTTTTGAGCGTGTAGGAAGAGCCGGCAGAGGTGAACGTGTTTCCCGAGGCCGCTCCTTTCGTCCTGACGACGCTGGCTTCGCCGAAAATCTGACTTTCCCCGTTCAGCGTGCCTTCCGCGCCTGTCACGTTCACCGTAACAGAGTGCCAGTCAATGGTGTTCTCCGATGCGCCGGTCTCGCCAGAGAGCATGAAGATGGACGCGCCGTTCTTCGCTATGTAGGAGGTATCGCTGTACGACTCAAAGGTATTGTTTCTGGCTTCACCACCGGCATCAAGCAGCCGCGCCTCGCCGAGGACCGTTGTGCTGCCGGAATCTGATGAAAGGACGCCCTCCACGTCAATTTCCGAACCCGAAACTTCTATGTCATTGCCCTGGGCGTTACCCTGCGCGGTGAGGCCGGATAAGGACGCGCCGTTAGTAAGTCTGAAAAAGCTCTGTACTTCTCCGGCATCGTGATCGCTGCGGTAGAGTCCGATTCTGGTTCCGGACGCGTTTCCCTGTGAGGCCATGAGCGTCAGCCTGCCGGAATCTCCGCCGCCCGTGCCGGTCACCTCAAGATCCGCTCCCACGATGTGGACGGTGTTCTTTTGTTCCTGTTCTGTCCCGTTTTCCAGTACTGTTCTGCTTTTCAGTTCAGTTCCGCTGAGCAGGGTGACAGAGGATCCTCCGGATGCCGTAATTTTTGAGCGATCGTTTTTGTCCGTTGTCAGGACCTCCACTGTGTTCCCCTCCGCAGTTCCGCCGGAGGAAGAAACGGCGGACAGGGTGCCGCCGCCGGTGACGCCCAGAATGGCTCCTGACATCCTCACATGATTGCCGGAAACTCCGCCCGCACCGGAAACCAGGGTCATGTCCGCCCCGTCCTGGATTTGGAAAGACGTTATGCTGCTGCCAGTTGAATGTAAGTAAACTTTATTGTCAGTGGCCGTGCCTGATAAAGATTCGATCAGGGAAGAGCTGCCGTATGTCACGCCGTCCGCCTGATCGCCGTCAGCCGTGATAGCAGCACCGTTTATCTCAATCGCGTTCCCTTCTGCCCCCTTTGCGCCGCTCACGAGATGAATTGAAGCGCCGTCAGTGGCTGACAGCGTGGTTCCAGCCCCGCTTCCGTCACTGTGCAGATTTACTGTACTGCCGCTGACAGTTCCGTCTGAGGAGCCGATCAGCGTGATGGCGCCCCCGTATACTCTGCCGTCTGCCTGAACTCCTTTTGCCGAGATATCTGCTCCGTTCAGCTCAATCGTGTTCCCTTCAGCGCCCTCAGCGCCGTTCACGAAATAAACCGAAGCGCCGTCAGTGGCTGCCAAACTGGTCCGGTTACCGCTCCCATCCCTGCTCAGGGTGAGCTTGCTGCCACTGCCGCTGACAATGCCGTGGGAAGATTCGACCAGCGTGATATCTCCGTATACGCTGCCGCCTGCCTGTGCGCCTGCGGCCGAGATATCCGCCCCGTCCAGCCCGATCGTGTATTTTTCAACGCCGTTTGCGCCGTTTATGAAATGAATCGAGGCGCCGTCAGAAGCTGTCATCGTCGTCCGTTTCCCGTTGGAATCCGTGTTCACTTCAAGTGTGCTGTCACTGACGGACCCCTCTGAAGAACTGATCAGCGTAATGACGCCGCCATATATGCTGCCGTATGCCTGAACTCCTTTTGCCGAGATATCTGACCCGCTCAGCTCAATCGTGTTTCCTTCAGCGCCCTTCGCGCCGCTCACGAAAGAAATCGAAGCGCCGTCAGTGGCTGACAGACTGGTCCGGTTACCGCTCCCATCTCCGCTCAGGGTGATCGTGCTGCCGCTTCCGCTGACAATGCCGTTGTAAGATTCGACCAGCGTAATGCCGCCGTATACGCTGCCGCCTGTCTGAATTCCTTTTGCCGAGATATCTGATCCGCTCAGCCCGATCGTGTATTTTCCGACGCCATTTGCGCCGTTTATGAAATGAACCGAGGCGCCATCAGTGACCTGCAGCGTCGCCGTGTTTATTTCGAGCGTGCTGCCACTGACGGATCCATCTGCAGAACTGACCAGCGAGATGCCCCCGTATACATTGCCGTCTTCTGATACTCCTTCCGCTGATAGATTAGTCTCGTTCAGTGTAATCGTGTTTGATACGGCGCCGGATGCGCTGCTCACGAAATCAATTGCAGTGCCGCCAGTGGCTTTCAGCGTCGCCGTGTTTACTGTAAGCATGCTGCCGCTGACGGATCCCTCTGAAGATCTGACCAGCGTGATGCCTCCGTACACGCAGCCGCCTTCTGATACTCCTTCCGCTGACAGAGTAGTCCCGTTCAGTGTGATCGTGTTTGATGAGGCGCCGGCTGCACCGCTCACGAAAACCGCGGAGGCTCCGCCTGTAAGGGTTACAGAAGAAGCCTGGCTGCTTCTGTTCTCCATTGTCACAATGCTGCCGCTGACGGATCCTTCTGAAGAACTGATCAGCGTAATGTCTCCATATACGCGTCCGTCTTTTGAGGCGCCTTCCGCCGACAGGGCAGTCCCGTTCAGTGTGATCGTGTTTGATGAGGTGCCGGCTGCGCCGCTCACGAAAACAGCGGAGGCTCCGCCTGTAAGGGTTACAGAAGAATTCTGGGTACTTCCATTATTCATTGTCACCGCGTTGCTGTCAGAGGCGCCCTGCAGGGAATCAACGAACGTCAGTGAACTGAAAATGGGCTCGTGTCCGTCAGGGACTGACTGGGCAGAGCCGCTGGCGGACAGTTTTGTACCTCCAAAGTCGAAAATATTGTTATCTGCCCCAAGCCTGCCTTTGACGAACGTGATGGAACCGCCGCCGGCAGCGTCTGCAGATGCTTTTTATTTGGAGTTATAGAAAGTCAGCTTGTTAGTGGAGACAGTCCCTTCATCGGAATTCAGAATGCGGAGTTCTGACGGGTTAAGTCCGCTGCTATCCGTCCCGGTGGCTGTCAGGTGAGTTCCATTAAGCTCGATGAGGTAGTTGTGCGGCGCATCCGTTCCGGTAGGAGTGACAGGCTTATCGCCCGGACCTTCGAACTTGCCTGCATCAGGCAGGTACGAAAATGTTGTTCCGTCCTTTGCCGTGAACTCTCCGTGGTACTGGTCAATTTCCGTATAGGACGGTGCGTCATCGGCCTGCGCCTCAGCCCAGGGATAAAGGGACAGCCAGGCTGCCGCGGCAGCCGCAGTGAGGGCCGCGTATCTGCTTCCCCTTTTGTCGGGACGTGAAGCAGAGGGGAAGAATTTCAGACAAAATCCTGCATCTGCTGCAGCAGGAAGGGCGTGCTGCCTCATCTGCCTGCAAACGTTTCTGACAGCCATGAAAAAATGTCTCCTTGTGACTTTTTCCAGTACTGCCCCTGTATCAGTGCGGGATTTTCTCCTGAGTGGTTTGTGAAAATGGAAGCGGCGCCGGAACGATTAAAAAATAACGGCTATCAATTATAATGGTAAACAATTCTAATCGCAATGTTTTAACAAAGAGTTAATCAGGGGGTGAATTTCTCATTCAGGTGCAGGTTGTTTCAGAAGGCGTTGTTTAGTTCTTCATTGGAGCGTCCCTGCGTTGTCTTTCCCCCTGAGGCTTTTCCAGGCCGATTGGTTATATGCCGGGAGTTTGTATATTTGAAAAACAGAATGGGACGAACAGTCCGCATTCAGTCTTTTGATACCATGCTGGCTTTTTCCCGACGCTCACCGGTAATGAATTTGGTTGTTTCCTTAGGAAGGATTTTGCCGGACATCCTCAATGCCCTGCAGAAATTTTCTGTGGCGCAGAATGCAGCCTTTGCCCTATTTTCAGCATAAAATTGTAGAATTTCATCTGCATCCACACTAACATGATTTTAGTTCACCGGATTCACCTGTTTTTTTTGCAAAACTTGTCCTAGCTGAAAGCTGAGCCGGTTGCTCCTCTTTTTGTTCCTCTCCCGAAAAAATTGACCGGGTAGCTCATGGATTTGCTGAAAAATCCCTTCAACCTGTTGAAAGTCAGTCCGCGTGACAGCCAACAGCGTATCATGGAAACCGTTAGCGGGGACGGGCAGGGCAGTGTTTCGCAGATGCGCCGCGATGCCGCCTACACGTTGTGTGACCCATTTAAACGGCTGCGAGCCGAGGTTGCCTGGCTGCCCGGGCTTGACGCCAGCCAGGTAGAAATTCTTCTCGGACGTCTGAAGAAAGCGCCGGAGATGCTGATCCGGGAAGATAACCTGCTGCCCACGGCCCGCGTTAATCTTCTGACGTCGGCCTTCAAAAGGATTAAAGATCCGCCGGCTGCCGTCATGGTGCACTGGGTGACTGCCATCATCGACGCGTATGGAAAAGTTTCCCTCGACATTCTCATGCCACTCATCAATGCCGCCCGTTCGGCAGCGGGTTTTCCTGTGGTGTCGGACAGGAAGGCCGTTCAGGCAGAAGTTGTGAGGCAGCGGATTACCTGCAGCACTGCCATTTTCAGAAAGCTGACGGAGCTTCCTGATGACGATTTCAGACAGGCCGTTACGGAAATCGTCGACCTGGAGACGGAGCAGGGGAAGCATAAGGCTCCGGACATGCTGAATGACCTTGTATCGCGGTATCAGCGCCGGGAAAAAGATTTTCTCTACGAGTCGTACCCTGAAAATCTGGTAAATAAACTGGCCAGCATGGCACGCGAGGGACAGACCGGTGCCCCTCTGACTTCTGTGGCCGATGCTCTTGCCGCGTCGGCAAAAGCCTGGGACAGGATAGCGCGGCCGATCCGGATTTTCGCCGTGAGCCGCGGGGGCGATGATAACGCCAGTGAGCGCATCGCCGGGCTCATCCATAACACAGCTGTCGATATGTATGTCATGTATGGCAGAGAGGACATTTTTTATAAATTTATGACCCTCCTGAAGGAAACGTTTACGGGTGTGACCTGTGTCGCGTACCTCGTTTCCGGGACAGACCGCGCGTTTGCGGGCTTTGTGAGCAGGGTGGAAGAAGAAAGGCAGAAAAAGCTGAGGGACGAAGCTGCCGCGTTCTGCAGGAACGCTGTTGGCGCGGCAAAGAGCAGCCCGGCCTGCGCTCTTGAGCAGGCGAAGCAGATTCTCGGGCGTGCGCCTTCCCTGATCCGCACGCTGCGTTCAAGGAGAGAGGTAAGACAGGAAAATATCAGCGCTGTCAGTGACTGCATCGCCCAATCGCTTCTGGCATGCGTTCTGGCAATGAAAGAAGTCAGGCCGGGCGGGGCGGATGAAGTAGACAGTATTCTGAATTCCGCTGTACTGTACGCTGAATCAGAAAATATAAAGTCTGAGATAAGGAAATATCAGGAAAGCATAAAAAGAGAAGATGATACAAATCTGTATAGAATTTTCTTTATATTTTGCTGTATTATGGCTTTGATTATATTTCGTGTGTCAAAATGCAGTCATACTACAGAGGTAAAACAGACAGAAGTTCCGGGTGCCAGAGAAAATTTTATCAGTTTCCCATACAGCACGTATGCCGGGAGCCGCAATGATTATCCGGCGGGAAAGGTGCCTGAGGATGAACCGTTTTACGCAGATCCGCCAGATAGGTCCGGCTCCCTGCTGACCCTGCCGCAAATCCGGTCCTGTGTGAGGATGGGCACTTTTCTGAAATTGGCCAGGCAGGGGATCTCAAACGCGCGGGGCATAGAGGCGTACAACTCTTCCGTTCGCGAGTACAACAGGCGCTGCGGGTATTTCCGTTATCGCCGGGGCGATTTGCAGCAGGCACGCAGGGATGTGGAGAGGCATCGCGGGGAGATTGAGAAGGAGTCAGCCAGATGGGCGCAGGAAAAGAGCCGCTAAGGGGAACCCTCTGTCCCTCCCGGAACATGGATTCCGGGATTCGGGAAACAGGGGCCGCCGCGCAGAAAGTTTCAGGGATGGGGCGTCATATGCTCCGTACCGTTGCCGCTTTTGTTCTCGTGCTGTTCTGTGTGTCTCCGTGCCTGGCCGCTCTTCCGGCAGAGAGATGGGAAGCACTGAGTATTGAGGAGCGTGCCGCTTTTCTTGAAGGCTGGCAGAGCGGAATCCAGGCGTCCTGTGCCGGCGGCTGGGACGGGCTGGACAATCTGCTGCGCGGGAGCACGCTCACCTTTGGACTGCTCGCGGATAAGGTGACCCGGATATATCATGAAGAAAAATACGCAAATGTCCCTGCCAGTATCGTGATCCCTGTTGTCGTCATGAATTTCCATGAAAAACTTGGGAATGAAGAGGCTTCCCGCCTGCTCGATGATTCCCTCCAGACATTCAACAGTCGGGCTGCTGAGCAGATCAGGGCCGGCGCTCCGGGATCGGATGAGACCTGGGCGCAGCTCTGGATGAAGATGAGCGTGAGGGAACGCATCAGCACCGCAGCAGGCTGGGTGTACGGTCACGTGGATTCCAAAGAGTTCCGTGGAGAGAATCTGTGCGGGCTTTCAGAGGAGAGCCGTGTTCCGTCTGTAAAAATTGGGAATGTCGTATCTGAGATTTACAGGCAGCCGGCCTACAGGAAAGTGCATGAAAGTTTTGTGATCTGGGAAACCCTCCGGTTCCTGAACAACAAAATCAGCAGCAGTCAGCTTCATCAGCAGCTCGATACCGCTGCGAAGTCCGGGGATAAAAGTGCCGTCCGCGAGGAAAGGCCCGTGGATTTTGGTGGCAGTCCGGAGCCTGAGATTCCGGATGTCGTGAATGAACCTGCGAAGAACCCGGGAAAACACGGGGATTATGAGGAACTGCAGCGAATCCTGAAAGAAGCCGGCAGACTGTGAGGATCTTCCGGCGGCGGATCGGCCCGAAAGCGTACTGGCCGCCCCCGGAGGAAACACGTGACCCGGATTTTGACAAAACCACTCTGGTTGGAAGTATCATGCGTCAGTCAGACTGGCTTTTTCACCTTTTGTCTCTTTTCCGGAGGCCTTTTTTATGCTCCGCTTCGCTGGCGTCTTTGTTCTGCTGCTGTCCTTCTGTCTGCCATGCCGGGCCGAAACGTTCGCTGATATGTGGAATGGCAGCGGTCTGGCTGAACATTGCTTTTATCTGGCGGGCTGGCTGGATGGGACCAGAGGTATCTGCGGCTCCAGAACGGATGATTTGTGCGGGCTTGTGAAGGGAAACTTTGATCTCCAGTCCATGGAACGCATTGTTTCCATCGTTTATGAGCTTCCCCTGTACTGGGAAGTTCCCTATACATCGGTTTTTGGGCTTTCCCTGCGGTACCTGGAGGGCAAAATCGGCACCGAAGACTTTGCCCGCAGGCTTAACGCGGCAGCTGAAGGGCGGGAGAGGTACGCCGCTCCCGCCGAGAAGCATGCCAGAAAGGAACGCAGGCCTTCCGCGTCTGCTCCGAAGCCCAGGTCTCCGGCCCCCGCGGCTGGCAGCGGCGGCGCGGCCGGACGGAATACCGACAGCCTGGAGAAACTTCTGAGGGAAGCCGGAAATCTCTGATCCGGGCATGCCGTGAACAGGGGAACGCAGGATTTTGCGCTGTGATAGGATTCACTAGTCTGCTATGCTGACAAATTTTTGCGCGATACAAAATAATAATTTTGATTGTGGGGGGGGTTAATATAGATTAAAATTTATAATGTGTAATTATATAAAACACGCTACAAACGATAATAAACCAATTATAAAATCAATTATAGCTATGAAAAAAGAATATATTATAAAATAAAACATGCCAAAAAATGAGCAAATTGAATCAATAGGATGAAATAAAAATCCAAGAAAAAAACCAGCATATGTTCCAGCAATACAGCATAAAGTATCAAAAACACATGAAAAAATATTAATAGGTATATCTAGTAACGTATAAATATTAAAATAAGAGTCTTTTGAGCAAATAAATGCCAATTTATTAATTAGTTTTTGGGGCGTATTAATAATCCATGAAAATCCATAAACTAAATTAGAAAATGCATCAAGCTGGCACGAAACTAAATGCCAGTTATCTCCTCCATAATCATATGAAAATAATGCATATGGAATGCAATATGTTCCCATTCTATATGCAGCATTTAATCGTTCAAGACTATCATTATTCCCAAATGTAATAAGTTTTATAAGTGCATTATCATGTTTTTCACTATATGACATAATTTCGAATCTATTAGATGCTTCATAATTTATTCTTGAAATTAATATAACAGAATCTATAGTATAATTTTCAAGTAAATTTTGCTGTGGAGTCATGTATAGTTCTTTATATACGCTATTATTTCCAGTAAAGCATTCTACTGGATTCGTAATGCCTATATATAATTTGCTAAAGTCTTTAATAGCAGCTTCAGAGTAGTTATAGCTAAAAATCCCGTATAAAACTACTAATATAATCGTAATTTTTTTCATATAAAAATTTTGTTAGCTACATAAAAATATAGCATTCTAATTTAATTTTTTAACAAAAAATCAAATTTTTATCTGCTATTTATATGATAAACAACAATATAAGTGGCGAATTAGTGAATTTTTAATTCAGAGCAAAGATGAATTTTCATTCCAAATGCAACATGCTAGGCGGAGTTGAGAAGTTTTTCATCAAAGCGTTCCTGTGCCGACTCCCACACGGGAATCTTCCCAGCCAATTGTTTATACAGTACATTTCCTTCCAGTGTAAGTCACGCTTTGTGACAGCCCAAAAGTCAGTTGTCCTGGAAATTTTTTCTCCAAAAGACCCTTTGTGGTATCGTGTGCTTTCCTTTGCCAGGGGCTGTGGAGACCGGCAAAACAAAGTGGATACACAGTTTGCTTCCAATCTTTGATACCAGGAGGACTCTTTTTCTACTCTTTCCGGTAAGGTTTTTGATTGGTTTCTGAGGAAGGACTGTAAAGGTCTACTTCAATGCCTGTCTGCCGGGTTCATCTGCTGCCGAGGCGGCATCTCTGAAAAAGTTTTTCTTCATTCCGGATGGGACGGAAACGGTCTTAGTGGCAATGGCTGAGAAGGACGAGCAGCGCGGCGATGATTCCAGACCATTTCAGAAGGGTCCAGTTACCTGAGCTGGGGGACGGACCGGACTGCCGGGGACTGCTGTACTGGGAGGAGCGGCTGAACGATGGAGTGGACTTCCGCCCGGAAGAATACGTCCCGCTCTGCTGCCGCGCGGAGCTGGACCGGCCGCCATCAGAATAAAATTTCCTGCCGTGCGCGTACTGGCAGGTGCTCCAGTAGCTGCACAGACTGGGACTGCACATCCAGGTACCCAGGGCGTAGGGCTCGAATCGTCCTGCCCGGATTTGGCTGAGCATACTGTTGAACTGGGCAGAGAGAGATGCGATGTCGTCCCGCGTTCTGCTGGTCTCAATAACCTGAACCTGTGGCTGAGCATATTTGAGCATAACATCGAAGTACATGTGCTCCGGATAGCTGCCACAGGCGAGCCGCACGCTTTCCCGGTAGAGGGTCATCTGAGGAGACTCAGCCGCCTTTTCAGGTGTCCAGCGGCGGGAAGAGGTTTTGAGGTCGTGCAGTTCGCCGTTGGCGGTGTATACGTCCAGGATGGTCCGCACTGGGATATCCAGTTTTGGAAGGAGCAGGTTCTTTTTGTATTCCACAAGAACCGGCTGTATGCGCCCGGCGATTTCCCTGCGGTAGAGGTCCGCCAGCCTGGCTGTCATGTCCTGGCTCTGAGCCAGAAACTGCTGCACATTCTGGCGCTGCTTCGGTGTGAAATAGATACCTTCGTCTCTGACGGACCGTATGAATTCCTGTACGGCGGCGTCCTGGAGGACATCGGCAGGCAGATCTGTATGGCTCTGGATCTTCTGCCTGAAATTTATTTCGGCGGCTTTGTGTACGGCCTGGCCGATATGGGCGGCCGCGCCGACGGGGACGGTGTCGCCTTCTATATACTGCCTGCGCCACATTTCGGCGCAGCGGGTGAACCTGGAGAGCTGCGAGGCTGAGAGATGATCGATCATTCCTGTTCTCCGTGAGACGGGGACGTGCCGGAGAAGGGCGGTGCCGGCCCTGTTCTAACGTGCTCCCTTTTTCTTCAGAACCTGGATGCGGTCGAGAATTTTGTCGAAGTAATCGTCATCAATGTCCTTGAGCCTGAGGTCGCGGTTGTGGCGCGTTCTGGCCCTGAATATCATGACTTCGAGCTTGTGCATCTGGCGCACGCGGGTCTGCTCGTCCTCGCAGTGTTCGAGCATCTCGGCGAGAGAGGAGATATCCTTGCGTTCCTGCAGTTCTGGAGGAAGACAGGAGGAATTCTTGAGGATCTTGTAGGCCATGCGCAGTTCTTCGGGAATGCCAGAGTCGTCCTCGTAGATAATGGGAGCGCCCTTGCCGGGAAGGTCGTCAAAGAAGCCGTTGTCCTGAGCCTCGCGGAGCTTTTCCTCTGCGATGGTCTGGATGATGCTGAAAGGATTGCTTTGTTTTCCCATTGGTTTCCCCCGCGTTTCTCTGGCAGTTATGCCTTTTCGGATGTGTCCTGTCCACTGTCCTCTCCGGCGGGGCCGCCCCAGAGGTTTTTCCATTCCGTGATGAGGCTGAGGGCCTGCATGGGCGTGAGGGCCTCGGGATTGAGATCGCGCAGGATCTGCACGAGCGGGTGTTCCTTCGCCTTCGGTTCCACCTGGACGCCGGGTTCGGCGAGAACGCGTTCGTGCTTTTCCTTTCCGGCTTTTTCATCCTGATCAGGAAGCCCTGGGAGAAGGCCCGGGCTGAGGGCCTCGCGGAAGGCTTTGTGCCCCGATTTTTTGATGGCCTCAAAGCGGCCGAGCAGATCCCGGGCACGGTTCACGACGGAGCGGGGCACGCCGGCAAGGCGGGCCACTTCCACGCCGTAGCTTTTGTCCGTAGGGCCGGGAAGAAGCCTGTGCAGGAAGAGAATGCTTTTGTTGTGCTCCTGGACGGCGATGTTCATGGTGAAGACGCCGGGCACCTGTCCCTCGAGCTGGGTGAGCTCGTGGTAATGCGTGGCGAAAAGGGTGCGCAGGGATCCCCCGAAGCGCTGGGCCAGATCCTCGGCCACGGCCCAGGCCAGGGCGAGACCGTCGTAGGTGCTCGTTCCCCGGCCGATCTCGTCGAGGATAATCAGGCTGCGGCGCCCCGACTGGCGCAGGATGCGCGCGGTTTCCATCATTTCCACCATAAAGGTGCTCTGGCCGCGGGCGAGGTTGTCAGAAGCGCCCACGCGGGAAAAGAGACGGTCCACGAGGCCGATTTCGGCGGCGGAGGCGGGGACGAAGGATCCCATCTGGGCCATGATGCAGATGATGGCGATCTGCCTCAGGATGGTGGATTTGCCGGCCATGTTGGGACCGGTGAGCAGGCAGAGGCGGCGGTTTTTGTCCAGGACGAAACTGTTCGGCACGAAGTTGGCCTGGCCGATGACTTCCTCGACAACGGGATGGCGTCCCTCCTGCACGGAAAGATTGGGGCTGTCCGTGATGACGGGTCTGGTCCAGCCGTTCTGCCGGGCTTTTTCGGCGAGGGACTGCCAGTAGTCGAGTCGGGCAATCCGGCGTGACACGGAGAGAAGCCGTCCGCGCTGGGCGGCCACGGTATCCCTGAGCTCCTGGAAGAGGCGGTATTCGAGGTCGCGCTGTTTCTCTCCTGCCTCGAGGATGCGTTCCTCGAGCTCCCTGAGGCCCGGCGTGGTGTAGCGTTCGCCCGTGGTGAGCGTCTGGCGGCGGGTGAAGTCCTCAGGGAGGGAATCCACCTTCTGGCCGCGGGAAATCTCGTAGTAGTACCCGAAGACGCGGTTGCTCCCGAACTTCAGCTTGCAGCCGGCGCGTTCCTGATCCCGCTCGTACATTTCTCTGAGCTTTTTTTCGCCGTGTTCGGAGAGATCGAGGAGGGTGTCGAGCTCGGCATTGTAGCCGGGCGCGAAGATCCCGCCGTCCGTGATGACCTGGGGCGGGGGCATGCGCAGGGCCCGTGTCAGAAGATCGCGGCAGTCTTCAAGATTGTCCCAGCCTTCAAGGAGTTCCTGAAGGAAGGGGGGAACGCCGGAGCCACGGCCCGTATCCAGGGTAAGCGCTGCTTCGACCTTCGGAAGAGCCTCGAGGGAGTTCTTCAGGGCGGCAAAGTCCCTCGGCAGGGCGCGGTTCATATGGATGCGCGTGGAGAGACGCTCGAGATCGAAGACGCCTTCGAGGGCTTCCCTGAGCGCCGCGCGTTTTCTGTCGTCCCTGCAGAGGTATTCCACGGCGTCCTGAATGCGGGTGATGGCATCCGGATCGCGCAGGGGGCGCTTGAGGCAGTCTTCGAGGAGGCGTCCGCCCATGGGCGTCACCGTGGCGTCCATGACGTGCACGAGGGTGCCCCTGCCGCGCGTGCCGTTAAGGCGCTGGAAGAGCTCGAGGTTGCGCTCAGTGACGTCGTCGATGATGAGGCATCCGCAGGTATCGAGCGGCCGGAAGGGAAGCATGTGGTCCGGATTGCGCTTCTGGGTCTGGGTGAGATAGGTGAGCAGGGCGCCCGCGGCGCGTGTCAGGAGAGGCTTGTCCTGCATGCCGAGGGCGGAAAGATCAGCCACCTGCTGGCAGGAGAGGATGCGCTCTTCTGCCTGGCGGGCGTCAAAAGCGCCTTTGCGGCGGCGCACGAGGCGTATGCCCGTGAGGTCGGTGTCTTCGGGCAGTCCGGCGCCCTCGGGGAGGAGAAGCTCACGCGGAGCGAACTTGAGGATCCACTGCCAGCAGGTGTCGGTACGGGCCTCGAGGCCGCTCCACTGACCGGTGGTGATATCAGCCCAAACGAAGCCCGCGCTGTCCCCGTCGGGGAAGAACGCTCCGAGGTAGTTGTGCGCCTTGGAATCGAGGTTGGCGTCGTCGAGCACGGTGCCCGGGGTGACCACGCGGGTGACGGCACGGCTCACGAGTCCCTTCGCGTGACGGGGATCCTCGGTCTGGTCGCAGACGGCGATGCTGTAGCCCTTGTCGATAAGCTGGGAGGCGTAGGATTCCATGGCCCGCCAGGGCACGCCGCACATGGGGATGGGATTGTCATCGCCGCGGTTCCTGGAGGTGAGGGCCAGCTGGAGTTCCCTGGCCGCGATGCCTGCGTCCTCGAAGAAGAGCTCGTAGAAGTCTCCCATGCGGTAGAAGAGGAGGGCGTCCGGATACTGGCGTTTGACCTCGAGATACTGCCGGAACATGGGAGTGATGCGGTAGCCGCCGGCTATGTCCTTCGCGTCCGGAGCGCTGTCCGGGCTGTCGAGGAGCGGGCTTTCGGCATCGACGGCCGGGCCTCCGGTGAACTGGCTGTGATCCGCGGCGGCGGTATTCTTTTCCGGCCTGTCAGGAAAGGCGTTTTTCTTTGTGTCGTTTGCGTCTGGCATGTTCCATCCCGTCTGAAAAACTGAGAAGCGG